>Ga0306921_10002932_pt1 | contig 17189 bp, 13 predicted proteins | sample sta12Cox44000080_FD_203760 | JGI IMG/M metagenome (GOLD analysis project Ga0306921, IMG submission 203760) | Lab enrichment of tropical soil microbial communities from Luquillo Experimental Forest, Puerto Rico - statoxic.12C.oxic.44.000.080 (v2)... | ecosystem: Environmental > Terrestrial >... | reverse complement strand
CCCTGGCACAACATCGGTAGCCGCGCTGGTAGGCCCAGAGAAGAGTCAGTTCCTTTAGGCGCCTATGGGCAAACGACTCGCGCGAAGCCATGGGCGATCCGTCGTTGCGTCCCTCAGCTTCGCCAGGTTTACTTCCAGTATCCTTCTTTGGAATAGGCACCGCTTCCCCCGAAATAGATCGCGATGTAATCGTCGAAGCGGCCATAATAATGGACCCAGGGCAATTCGGTCACGGTATAAAGTCTGCCATGAATAATGCGGTGACATTGCGTATCGTAGATTGCGATCGGGTGGAGTTCCTGATTATCGGGAACGAAGACACCATACCTGGCAAGCCTCGCTTGGGCGTTGCGAAGCGAATCAGGTTCCCTAGCAGCCTGAGCCGGTGTGAGAGGGCCGGCGTCAACCGCGACCAGGCGAATGGCGAGCGCCTTCTGCAGGTCACTTTCCTTTGCTGAATTCAGAAGATCTTCCGCGGTTCGCTTCGCCCGACTCTCTTGTTCGCTTGTGAGAGAATACCGCCCCGCGACGACGTTGTTCGGATCTTCAACCAAAAGCCTGGTCTTAGCCTGGGCGAACGACGCCACTAAAAGAAGGCAACCGATGATCCACGGTTTCATGGCCAACGGAGAATAGATAGCTTTGGGCGCGGAGAGCAAGAAGAAGTTCGGGGTTTGGAGTTCGGGGTTCCGAGTTCGGGGTTCGACGAGCAGGACAACGCGTACTCCGTGGCACAACGACTCAGAAGAGAGCGCCGGTGAACTCCAACCTCCAAACCTCGAACCTCAAGCCCGAACTACGTCGGGCAGCGCCGCCGAATTCAAAACCCCGAACTCCGAACCCCGAACTCCAAACCCCAAACTCCAAAGGCCTACCCCAGCGCCGCTGTAAAAGCTGATAGCAGCGGCTTCATCGTCTCGACCGTTTCATCGCCCATGTTCGAGATTCGAAATGTTTTACCTTTAATTTGCCCGTACCCTCCATCGATTTGGAACCCGTATTCTTCCCTGAGCCGCCTGGCGAATGCGGGAACATCGATCTGGAGGTTATTCTTTACGCATGTCAACGTAACCGATCGAAAACCTGCTTGGGCAAAAAACTCAAATCCCGAAGATTCGACCCAATCGGAGACGAGGCGGTTTGTCTGGGCATGGCGCATATATCGCTGCTCGAGTCCTTCCGAGAAAATGTCTTCGAGTTTCGAACGTAATGCATAAATGTGAGGAATCGAAGGAGTGCTTGGGGTCATGAAATCCTCGGCATTCTTTTTAAATTCGAGCAAATCGAAATAGTATCCCCGCTCATTTACCTCGACAGCGCGCGCGAAGGCATTGTTCGAGGCTGCAAACAGAGCGAGGCCGGGCGGCAATGCCAAGGCCTTCTGGCTTCCTGTAATCATGAAATCGATACCAAGTTCGTCCATCGGGATCGGGAGCGCCGAGAACGAAGAGACCGTGTCAACGATGAACATCACCTCCGGGTATTTACGAACGACTCTGCTGATTTCCTCGATCGGATTCATCACGCCCGTTGAAGTCTCGTTGTGGATTAAAGTCAGCGCATCAAATTGGCCGGTTTGGAGTTGTCTGTCGATCTCTTCCGGGTCAATTGCCCGCCCCCATGGGACCTGGAGAGGGGCGGCCGTCTTACCACACCGTTTCGACACATCGAACCACTTGTCGGAAAAAGCTCCGCACATGCAGTTCAACACGCCCTTCTTTACGAGGCTGCGAATCGATCCCTCCATGACACCCCACGCTGAGGAGGTCGAGAGAAAAACCGGTTGTTGCGTTTGAAATAGTTTCTGCAGTCCCGGATAGATGGATTTATAGAGGGCTTTAAAATCGGCGCTGCGATGACCAATCATCGGGCCGCTCATTGCTTTTCTTGTCTTCTCGGAAACCTCTACTGGCCCTGGTATGAAAAGTTTTATGGCTTTGTTCATAGAATCCTTGAAAGCAAAATCGATTTTTGTTCGTGTGCACGCTTTATTCTAGCAACGCTGAATTAAGTAGAGCTGTGATGAGGCGGTACGGTAGGGTCCGATCTCCGAGCGGACCGTCAGCATTGGTCGCCCTGAACTCATGACCTCACCGTAAAACCGGCCGGCTCGGAGATCCGGCCCTACCGCACCGGCTCGTAAGCGTTCATATATCGACACGGATCTGTGAACGCTCACTACCTCACTCCGGCCACAAAAAGTGCTCGAGACGGAGACGAGTGAGGCGGTCCTTTGCCTCTCCAGAACGTGCGCCCCGCGTATTCGCCAATTTTTCGTAGATCGCCGCCGCCGAACCCCACGAGCGGCGTTCTTCAAGGATTTGAGCGGCGTCGAAACCCGCGCGGAAATACCAAAGCTGATCTCGAGCATTGCCTTCAGCCGTGAGCACGTCGTAGTAGCTTGCTAGGGCTTCATCCGTCTTCCCGAGCTTCTCCAGGCATTTGCCTTTTTGATAAATAGCGCGCTGTTTCCATTCGACTGGTATTTGCTCGCTCGAAATTAGGGCGTCGAATGTTTTTGCTGCCTCCTCGTAGAGCTTTAAGTCGTTTGCCGCTAAAGTGAACTGAGCTTCTCCTTTTGCGTCAAGCGCCTGAATGCGAATGTCCGATGGAGGATTTTGCGCGAGCAGATCGTCGAGTAAAGCAATCGCCTCCTTTTCCTGCCGCGCCTGGCGCATAGTCAGTGCTTCCTCCAGGCGCGCTTGAAATTTAAGGGAACCGCCAAGCTTGTAGACTTCTTCGAAAAGCGCCACTGCACGGTCTACAGAAGCGGAATTCAAACTTTTGCGAGCGGCCTGGCCCGCAAGGAAGAGCGCGGTTTCGACAAGAGGCGAATCCTGATTTTCCTCAACCACCAATTCGAACTGGGTTTGCGCATTTGGAAAGTCGCTTTGGCGAAAGAAAATCTCGCCGAGCTTGAGGCGAATTTCAGCCTTGAACGACGAGGCAGGATACTTCTGAAAGTATTCCTGCGCCAGCGTTTGAACATTGCGGACATTCGGGGAGGGTTCTGAAGCAGCCAAAAAAAATGCGAGACGATCCCTCTTTTCCTGGAGTTCGACGTCCGTTGTCGTGGCAATCTTGCGCAAATATTCCTGTGCACCTTTAAGATCGGGAGGTTGTTCGGTGAATTCGAACTCAGCTTGAGCTAGCTTAGCTTGGTCAGCTCTGGGATGCCTGGGAAATTCCCTGACAAATCTCTCTAGCGTATCTTCAGCGGAGGATCTTCTGATTTTTGCCTCAAGAATGCCCTTTGCAAAAAGCAAATCGCCGGTCAGATCACCAGCCGTTTTGAGCCCTTCAAGAGCGTGAAATGCCTCCTCGAATCCCGGCCCGTCGCCAAGTTCGAGGCTGCAAACTGCCCAATTAAACAGAGTATTCTGCCTCTGAAGTTCAAACTTTTTGGATAGATCGCGGAAAAGATCCCTTGCGGAAGGAAGATCGCCCTTTTGATGCAAAACTTCTGCGAGTCGATAATGCAACCGATATTGTTCGGAATCTGGGAGATTCGGAGAGCGCTCAAGGAGGGACGCGAGTTGTTTAGCTGCGTCGTCCGCGTGACCTGACTCCACCAATAGCCGGCTCAAAGCAAGGGTCCCATCAACGGTAACAGGATGGTTGGGGAACCGGTCAACGAGTTGCTGCAGAGTCTGCTCGGCCTCTGCTTTCAGCTCCTGTCGCAGCTGTACCTGAGCCAGATAGTAGAGTGCATAGGCTGGACGATCCGGTCCGGCAATCTGCGCATTTTCGGCAGCCCATTGAGCCAGTTCTGTGGTGGACGGGTTATTCTCCATCGAATAGATCTGAAAGAGATTTTGAAATAACTCCAGCAGGAGCGCGCTTCGCGGCTGTTCAGAGATTAGTTTTTCCAGGTCTGTATCAGCCTCCTCGTACTCCTGCTTTTGCACCAGAATTTTCACAAGGCCGAGTTGAGCGACCGCCACGACTCTGGAGGTTCGGTCTTCGGGCCTGGCGAGCACTTCATTAAACGCCGTAGCAGCCTCTTCAAGGTTCCCCTCCTGAAGGGCGATTTCACCAGCCAGACAGACCTTTTCGACCTGTTGCCTCAGGGAATTCGTTTTGATGCGAGATAGAGTTTCCTTCGCCTTCGCAGGTTCTGGTCGGTTCAAATAAATCTCCGCGGCCAATAGGCCGACCTTTGGTTCGGTCGATCCCTCGCTTTGCAAGAGGGGTTGGAGAGTTGTGAGAGCTGCTTCTGATTGCCCCAGGGCTTTCTGTGCGGACGCCAAGCCTAATCTTGATTCGACAAGAAACGGGCCACCCGCCTTCAATAGAAGAGCGAACCGGCTGACCGCATCATTCCATTGCCGTGAACGCAAAGCCTCTTGAGCCCTGAGAAATTCTGCTTCGGGGCCGCTGGCGTGATCGAGAACCTCGGATGCCTCCTTTCTCTTCTGTGTCTCAATGAGACAGCTAGCGAGCAGGATATTTGCGGCGTCGACTCGATCCGGCGCAGGATTTGAAGCCAGAAATTTCCGGATTTTAGTGATGCTTACTTCCGGAATTCCAGCCCGATGGGCAAGCACGGCATCATCAAGCAAATCTGCGCGCGCCGTTGAAAGAGGCAGGATAGCGAGAATTAAAATTGCGAAAAGAAATAGCATTTCAAGCTGCAAGAACACGTCGCAAATAGCGGCCGGTGTGGCTTCTCTCGACCATTGCAATTTGTTCTGGCGTTCCCTGTGCGACAATCTGCCCCCCTTCGCTCCCTCCTTCTGGTCCAAGATCGATCACCCAATCCGCTGACTTTATGACTTCCAGGTTGTGTTCGATGATGACCAACGTGTTTCCCTGTTCCCGGAGTTTCATCAACACTTCCAGCAACTTGTGTATATCGGCAAAATGCAAGCCGGTGGTCGGTTCATCGAGAACATATACGGTTCGGCCGGTTGCTTTCTTGGCGAGTTCAGCCGCCAGTTTTACGCGCTGCGCTTCGCCGCCCGACAACTGGGTTCCTGATTGCCCGAGCGTCAGATAGCCCAGACCGACATCAACCAATGGCCCGAGCTTGTCAAAGATGGCGGGGATATTGCGAAAAAATCGAGCTGCCTCATCGATCGACATTTTGAGAACATCCGAAATATTCCTGCCGCGAAAAGTAATTTCCAATGTCTCACGATTGTACCGTGCACCCCGGCACACTTCACATTCGACATAAACATCAGCGAGAAAGTGCATCTCGATTTTAATCACACCGTCGCCCTGGCAATTCTCGCATCGGCCTCCTGATAAATTGAAGCTGAATCGTCCGCTGTCGTAACCTCGGACCCGAGCTGCCGGCACCTGGCTGAACAGCTCGCGTATCGGTCCGAATGCGCCGGAGTAAGTCGCGGCATTTGAACGAGGTGTTCGACCGATTGGGCTTTGATCGATCACGATTGCTTTATCGATTTGTTCCAGGCCGCGAATTGAGTGATGCGAACCCGGCCGGTCTTTTGATTTATAAAAGTTGCGGAACAAAGCCTTTCTCAGGATATCGTCAACCAAGGTCGATTTTCCGCTTCCGGAAACGCCCGTGACACAAATCAGGCAGCCAAGTGGAAAAGAAACTGTAAGATTGCGCAGGTTATTCTCCCGGGCCCCTACAATGGTGATCCAGCCTTCCGCGCCTGGGTCTGGGATTCTGTCCCGGTTGTAAAGCAAGCCCTTCGGCAAAACTCTCGTGCGTGGCACTGGAATCTGCAATGTTCGCGAAAGGTACTGGCCTGTCAGCGATTCCGGGTTCGATTCGATGTCCTGAACCTGGCCTTGAGCAACGATCTGACCGCCTCGCGGCCCCGCGCCCGGACCGAGGTCAATTATGAAATCTGCGGCTCGGATCGTATCCTCGTCGTGTTCGACAACGACCACCGTGTTTCCCAAGTCACGCAAACGCTTCAGCGTCCCGATAAGCCGGTTGTTATCTCTCTGGTGAAGTCCGATGCTGGGTTCGTCCAGGACGTAAAGAACCCCTGCCAGCCCGGAACCGATCTGTGTGCCAAGACGTATGCGTTGAGCTTCTCCTCCCGACAAGGTGCCACTTTCGCGGTTCAGCGCGAGATATCCCAATCCGACCTCGATGAGAAATGAGAGCCGGTTGTGGATTTCCTTCAGCACTTCAACCGCGATGAGGCGCTGGTGTTTCGACAACAGTACGTTTTCGATGAAGCTTTTCGCGTCCGCGGTGGTTAAGGCGCAAAATTCGTAAATGTTCAATTCACGGCCCTTCAGATCCTGGATCGTTACCGCGAGAATTTCAGGCCGCAGTCTTGCCCCTTTGCAAAGCTTGCAGGTCCTGCGGCTCTGAAGGCTCTTGAGGCGCGCTTTAGTGAACTCGCTCGTGGTTTGAGCTAATATATGCTCCAGTTGGGGAATCACTCCCTCGAACGGCTTTTCGCCCATCCCTTCGCCAACGAAGAGCTGGACCGGTTGATCCCCAGTTCCGTACAGAAGCGCATCTTTAAACTTCTGCGGTAGCTCGGCGAATGGCGTTTCCAGGTCGATGCCAAAATGTTTTGCCAAAGCTTCGAGCTGAGCGCGGTAGTAACTCTGCATCCTCTTTGTGGCTTTCCGCCACGCCGCAATCGCGCCGTCGGCAAGAGATCTTCCCGGGTCTGGAATGACCAGGTCGGGATCAAAGAAGGGCTCGGACCCCAATCCCTGGCAAGCCGGGCAGGCACCCGCCAGGCTGTTGAATGAAAAGTGCTTCGGGTTGAGTTCCGGCAACAAGAAATCGGTCTTAGGATTACAAAAATCGGTGGAATATGGGACATCTTCTGAATCTCCCCCGGTGGCCGATTGCCGGTTAATGGTCAAACGGTTCTTTCCCCATAAAAGCGCGGTGTCAACCGAGTCTGCAAGCCGCGTGCGAACTCCCTCTCGGATTACCAGCCGATCCACCACAATTTCGATTGTATGACGCTGCGACTTGGAAAGTCGAACCGGCTCGGGTTTGCTTAACTCCAGAATCTCTCCATCCACCCGGATTCGTACGAAACCTTCCCGCTTAATTTTTTCCAGTACATCGCGAAATTCTCCCGTTTCATTCCGAATCACGGGTGCGATAACGAGAATGCGGGTCTCTTCGGGATATGCCAGTATCTGGTCGACGATCTGCTGAGGGGTCATTCTGAAAATCTTTTCCCCCGTTGAGGGATCATGCGGCTGGCCAATAGCCGAGAAAAGCACGCGAAGATAGTCGTAGATTTCCGTTGTCGTGGCGATGGTTGACCGGGGATTGGCGACTGAGCTTCTTTGTTCAATTGCAATTGCGGGTGAGAGTCCTTCGATAAAATCAACGTCCGGTTTTTCCATTTTATCAAGAAATTGCCGGGCGTACGCTGAGAGACTCTCGACGTAGCGACGCTGGCCCTCGGCGAAGAGGGTATCAAATGCAAGCGAAGACTTGCCCGAGCCGCTCATGCCGGTGAAAACGATGATGCGTTCGCGAGGAAATTCGACGCAGATGTTTTTCAGATTATGTTGGCGGGCGCCAATTATTCTGATCGTCTCAGTAGACATCGGTCGCAACAACGGTAAACAATCACCAAAGCACAAGACTCACGAGCCGACTAGCCCGGATATTCCTCCGAACGGGAATTCACCACAGAGGCGCAACGCGGCGTGCCTCGTCCTCGAACTGCATAGGGATCAATGGGACCGGATTGGGTGCGTCCCCTTCGTTTCGACCTGCTTCGTCGGGGCGCAACCATGGCCTCGCGCAAAGGTACGCGGAGGTACGCAGCGGGAAGGATCTAACAAGGCGCGTAGGTCGATTCGTGATGCCCTTCTCAGCACGTCTCGCCATTTTTCGTTTGTGCGAGAGGTGCGTGTGTTCGGTTCTCGTGCGAACGGGACCGCCCGACGCTCTTCCGGTCTCGACCTGGCGATTTTCAGCCCAGGGTCCACGCCGGCCGAATGGCCCGAGCTGTATGATGCGCTTCAAAACGCGCCGATCACTTACGTGCTCGACATCGTGCGTCCTGAGCAGGTCCGCCAATGAGCGACTTTGGGTATCAGCGCGAATCGGCCCGCATGCCTTGTTGGATCCGAACTTTGCGTACCACCGCGTACCTTTGCGCGAGGCCTTATTAAGCACTGTCTCGCGCAAAGGAACGCAGGGGTACGCATAACCGGAACGCTCAACATCACCACAACGCCAATTTGGACATCCATTCCGACCTTTGTGTGCGCAGCCCTACAATCGGTCAAAATCCTGTTTTCCTCCGAGTAACGATCATCTCGTATCACGATATAAGCACTCAATGTAATACAGTTTAGTCTTCGCCAGTCCTAGCACTAACGTCTATGGATTTCTTCGATGCATCGATTGACCGGACCGAAAATCTCCTGGTTTTGCTCCCTGCCCGGTTTGAGTTATCGGTTTGCGAAAAACCTGCTGTTTGCTAAATTTGCAGAAACGAAGTCGCCCTAACAGCGACCAGCGGGAGTTGATGATGGTTGACCCAGACCTGTGGCTGCGCCAGCAACTTTGGGAACAACTCTGGAAGGGACCTGCGGCGATCTCGGCCTATGTTTCGCTGCCGATACAACTGCTTTGTCTTGTGCTGTCGGCGATGGTTTCAACGGATTTCGCCGGCCCAAGTCTGTATATCCTGTCGATCAATGTTCTGCTCTGGGCTTTGATCATTGTCGCTGACGAAATCGGTTCATGCAGAAATCACCGTAGGGGGTTGTTGCGCTTCTCTGCCGGGAAAAGCCGAAGGCGTATCGAAGCATTGGGCATCAAATCTAAGCTGGTGGATCGGTTTGTTAACGCGCTATGGCTAAATCCGGAACTTAACTCGAGGTTCAGAGCTACACGGGTTGAGTCGGTTGAATTGATAGTCGAGGCGCTCGATTTGTTGAGTCGAACAGCGTCGCGGTATGGTCGTCGCGGTCGAAAGATTTTCGAAGTCAACCAGGATTCGATTATAGGTGCTATGCGGTTGCTGGAATGTTTGCCTTTGGCAGATGCGGAGGAAGTAGTGGTAGGACCGTTAAAGGCATGGTTGAAACATCCGCCGAAATTCGATCCAGAAGGTTGGGCGCTACCGATTTTTGGGAGTTTTGAGGGGAAACCGTACGGCCGCAGAGCTTAAGAGGTTGACGTATGACTTGAAATTAGCATATTTAATTGTTAGTATCTTCGTGTAAGGAACGCGCCGTCTCGTCTCGGGTATTAAGGACCACCGTGGGCGAGCCGATTGAGCCCGACGTGTGGCGTTGGTACTACGATGTGGTTGGCAAGCGGGAGGCGGTAATTGTAGATACCTGGTGGCAAACGGAAAATGGGAGATTCCTGTGTAGTACCGAGCCGGCCCTGAATCCCATGAAACCCGGTAGCGCAGGACCCCCGGTGCCGGGAATTTATCCCGTGATCTTGGACGAAGACGGGAACGAGGTCCGGGCAGGCTCTGGCCGGGCTGGAAACATCTGCATCCGCAATCCGTGGCCGGAAATCTTCCAGACCATCTGGGGTGCACCAAGTGCGCCGTAGGAAACCGGAGCATTATTGGCAATTGCGGCTACTCGGATCGCGTCGAGGTCGGGAATGCCAAGCGAGATCAGGATAGGCGCCACGAAAGCCCAGGGGTAGCCGAAGCCGACTAACCCTTCAAGAAGCACGCCGAAGGCCCAGGCAAAAAGCAGTGTTTGAACCCGCACGTCGGCTGTCCCTTGAGCGAGCAGCCAGCGGCGAAATTTTTCGAACACACCAGTCACAACGAGTGAATTGAACAAAACCACGCCCCAGATCGTGATCCAGTCGACCGACCAGACGCCGGTCGCGGAGCCGTACAAATAGGCACGCATACCGTCGCCAAACGGCATTTTCCAGATCCAAACAGCGAGCAACAAAGTAACTAACGACCCGGTGAGAGTGGCAAGCCAGGCGGACATTCGGAAGACCGCAAGAAGTACCAGAAGCAACGCCACTGGCGCGAGCGCGACCAGCCACGTCAGTGCGAGATACCCCGTAGGGTCAAGGATTTGATTAAACATCGAAAAAACCTCCCGAGTTCAGCAAGCTCAGGAGTCAGATTATAGAAGTCAGAAGTCCGAATACAGAATAAAGAACTCCGAACCCCAAACTCCGAACGCCAAACTCCGAACCCCGAACGGCGAACGATTGACGTTTTCGTATTGAAGCACTACGCTGCTTTTTGGGTGGGAGCCGCTCCCCGGAAAGCGGCGGAACCAAACCAAAAGCTCGTGGACGCCCGCCTTCTCCAGGAGTTCCGCGCCATTTGCGGCGACAGCGGCCTGATCACCTCGCAGGAAGAATTGAAGACCTATGAGTGTGACGGGCTGACGAATTTCCGTGTCCTTCCGCAGGCTGTGCTGTTACCCGGCTCTACCGAACAGGTCCAAGCAATCGTGCGAGTGTGTCACCGAGAGCGGATTCCGTTTGTGGCACGTGGTTCGGGCACGGGACTGAGCGGGGGCGCCCTGCCGGTGAAAGACGGGGTGGTGATCAGTCTGGCGCGCATGAACCGTATCCTCGAAGTTGACCTGCTGAACGCGCAGGTGGTGGTGGAGCCGGGCGTGTTCAACCTGGAGGTGACCGAGCGGGTTGCGTCGCACGGCTTCTTCTACGCGCCCGATCCCTCGTCGCAGTCTGTTTGCAGCATTGGCGGAAACGTAGCGGAAAACTCCGGCGGCGCGCATTGCCTGAAATACGGATTTACGACCACTCATGTACTGGGGCTCGAAGTGGTGCTGCCGGACGGTTCGCTGGCGCACATGGGGGGCAGAACGCTCGACACGCCGGGCTACGATCTAACGGGCGTATTCGTAGGCTCTGAGGGCACTCTGGGCATTGCCACGAAAATAACCCTCCGCATTGTGAAGCGGCCCGAATGCGTCCAGACGCTGCTCGCTGCGTTTGGTTCCACGAGCGAAGCCGGCGTCTCAGTGAGCGACATCATCGCCGCGGGCATGCTCCCGGCAGCGATTGAAATGATGGACAACCTGGCCATCGAAGCCGCTGAAGCGGCTGTACACGCCAATTATCCCGATTGCGGCGGGCTGTTGCTTGTAGAGCTCGACGGGCCGACGGCGGAAGTCGAAGCGCTGATGCAGCAGGTGGACGAAATCTGCCGGAGGTGCGGTGCCGGGGAAATCCGCGTGGCACAAACGGAGGCGGAGCGCGCTGTAGTGTGGAAGGGGCGTAAATCGGCGTTCGCCGCAGTGGGTCGCATTTCTCCGAATTACATCGTACAGGATGGCGTGATCCCGCGGACGGCGCTGCCGCGCATTATGACCGAAATCGAGCGGCTGAGCACGCAGGCCGGAATCAGAGTCGCCAACGTGTTTCACGCCGGCGACGGCAACCTGCATCCGCTGGTTCTGTATGACCGCCGGATAGAAGGCCAGGAGCATGCTGCGGAGGCCCTGGCCAACCGCATTCTCGAGCTGTGCATCGAGGCTGGCGGCTCCATCACGGGCGAGCATGGTGTGGGCGAAGAGAAGAAAATGATGATGTCCAAGATGTATGCAGAGCCCGACCTGGAAACGATGCACCGCGTGCGCTGCGCATTTGACCCGGAGCAGATCTCCAATCCCACAAAGGTCTTTCCCCGGACGCGGCTGTGTGGGGAAAAGCCAGGGGAATATCGACCTCATCCTCTTGAAACCGCCGGAATCGCAGAGCGCTTCTGAGATGGCACCTTCAAGATCAGCTTCGGCAGCAGTGACAGGGATCCCAGCCCCTTGGGACGATTTGCGGGCAATCGCCGGTGCGGAGCATCTCCGGGTCGCGGGGCTTGGCGACGACGTCGCTGGAGTTCAGCCCCAGATGATCTTGGAGCCAGGCAGTGAGACGGAACTGGCCGCTGCGTTGCGCTGCGCGGACGGTACCGGGCTCAGCGTCTTGCCGCGTGGCGGCGGCACGAAGACCGGCTGGGGCAATCCGCCGGTCCGCGCCGACCTAGTTCTTTCGACCGCGCGGCTCAACCGAGTGATCGAACACGCCTGGGCCGACCTGACGGTGAGCGTAGAGGCTGGCTGTACCATCCAGAAACTGCAGAACGTGCTCGCGGAGAACGGCCAGCACATTGCCGTGGATCCGCTATGGCCCGAACTGGCCACGGTCGGCGGAGTCCTCTCGACGAACGACAGCGGCACGCTACGTATCCGGTATGGAGCGCTCCGCGATCTGCTCATCGGCGTGACAATTGCGCTACCCGATGGGACCCTGGCGTCGAGCGGCGGCAAAGTCGTGAAAAACGTCGCGGGGTACGACCTGCCGAAGCTCGTCATTGGAGCCCTGGGCACGCTGGGCGTCATCACTCGTGCCAATTTCCGACTGCATCCTCTGCCTCGCAACGTGCGGTCGTTCACCTTTGCGGCACGTGGTCTGGACGACGCTAACCGCATGATGCTTGCGATACAGGATTCCAGGCTGGCGCACACCGGCTTGCAGGCACGATTCGCCGGAAGGGTGGCCCCTGCGGTGGACGTTCGCTTTGAAGGCACCGATGCGGGACTGGCGGCCCAGGAGAAGGCGTTGCGGAAACTGGCCGCTCCGGCCATTGTAACCGCGACCAGCGACGCGGTTTGGCAGGCACGCCAGGAGCTGTGGTCTTCGGCGGATTCGGCAGCAATTGGAAAATTCAGCGTCCTGCAGGCGTCTGTCGCAAAAACGTGCGACCGCATAAACCACTTGGCCGATTCCCAGGGCGTCCGATGGAGTGCCGTTGTGCAGGGAACAGGGCTGGGCTGGCTGCGTGCGGAGGCGTCGACCGCCTCGGCGATCCATCAGGTTTTGCAATCGCTACGACCCGAGATCGAACAGCTCGGAGGTTCGTTTCTTGTACTGCATCGGCCCGCGGTGATGCCGGCGATAGATGCCTGGGGCAACAGCGGCGACGCATTTCCGCTTATGCTTAGCGTGAAGCGGCAGTTTGACCCGCGGGGCGCATTGAATCCCGGCAGGTTCATCGGGGGGATATGATGGCGCAGCCAAAGCACATCCATCCAGCGGTCGCCCGAGGGTTCGACGCATATCATCCCCCCTCGGACGAGTTGATTGACAAATGCGTGCACTGCGGCTTCTGCCTGGCCGTGTGCCCCACCTACGTGCTGTGGAAGGAGGAGATGGATTCGCCGCGCGGCCGCATTTATCTGATGAAGATGGTTTCCGAAGGCAAAGCGACCATCAACGAAACGTGGGTTGGCCACTTCGACGCCTGCCTGGGCTGTATGGCCTGCGTGACGGCATGCCCTTCCGGTGTGGAATATGGGAAACTCATTGAAGCCACCCGCGCGCAAATCGAACGGCGCTACACGCGATCAGCCGCGGAAATAAGGTTTCGCCGTTTTCTGTTCAGCACCTTCACGCGTCCGGACCGGCTGCGCGTGTTGCTGCTGCCGTTGCTTCTGTATCAGAGAACCGGACTCCAGGCGCTGGTGCGGCGCGTGGGCCTCCCAAAATTGCTTCCCGCGCGGCTGCGGGCCATGGAGGCACTGCTACCGCGAGTGCCCTCGCAGGAAACGCTTCCCGCGTTGATCCCGGCGCAGGGCGAGCGGCGGCGCCGCGTCGGGATTCTGCTGGGCTGCGTGCAGCGCGTGTTTTTCCCGCACGTTAACACAGCCACAGCGCGCGTTCTGGCCGCGGAGGGATGCGAAGTCGTTGCTCCCTCGGCACAACCTTGCTGCGGGGCCCTGCTGGTGCATGCGGGAGAGGAGGAGCAGGCTTTGAAGTTCGCGCGCCAGACGATAGACGCCTTTGAGAAGGCTCAGGTAGACGAGGTAATCATCAATGCCGCGGGCTGCGGTTCGACTTTGAAAGAGTATGGCCACCTATTGCGCGACGACCCTGCATATGCGGCGCGCGCTCGAGCGTTTGCGGCCAAATGCCGCGACATCTCCGAATTTCTGGCCGAGCTCGCGCCGCGCGCCACGTGGCATGCCCTGCGCTTGCGCGTTGCCTACCACGACGCTTGTCACTTGCAGCACGCGCAGGGTATCCGCGCGCAGCCGCGGGTGCTGCTGAGCCGCATCCCGCAACTCCAATTGCTGGAAATTCCCGAAGCCGCGGTCTGCTGTGGCTCTGCGGGAATCTACAACTTGGTACAGTCGGAAGCCGCGGCGCAGCTTGGCGACCGGAAGGCGGGCCATCTCGCCGCGTTGGAGGCGGACATGGTTGTGACCAGCAACCCCGGCTGTCTGTTGCAGCTCCAGTCTGCCCTCGCGCGTACGGGACGAAAGCTGCCGGTTCGCCACATCGTCGAGCTGCTCGACGCGTCTATCCGTGGAGTTTCTCTGTGACGCCGGGTCGCCCTGATAAACACAACGCGGCGTCGCATTCGACTGAGATCACGCCGAAGTCCGCACCAAAGGTTCGTCCGCGAACTCGTCCTCTGAGCCGTTTCACAAGCTGCCGGCGAGGCAACGAGAACAAAGGTTGTGAGTTCAGGGCGACCAATGCCGACGGTCCGCTCGGAGATCGGACCCTACCACCGCCCATCGCAGCCCTATCTCGCGTTGGGTCGTCTCAAACCGTGGCCGCGCAGGTCACGGAGCCGCGATGCGTTCGACCGAGCTCACGCCGAGGTCCTCAACCAAAAGTCTGGGGGTGCGGAAAGCCGGCGCGGCTGTTGAACTAAACCTCCGCGCTACGGTACTGAGATCCCGTGTTTCTGCAGGCGGCGATAGAACGCGCTGCGGCTTAGACCAAGGTCCTTGGCTGCTAGAAGAGCGTTGCCATGGTGCCGCGTCAAAGCGCGATTGATCAAAAACACTTCCGCCGAGTCAAGGTCCATATTTTCCAATTGCGGCGCCTTGCCGGGCGATCCCTGAATACCAAGGTCGGACGCGTGAATGGCATTCAACCTGGTCAATAAAACGGCGCGTTCCATGACGTGTCGAAGTTCGCGGACATTTCCAGGCCAGGGATACGCTTTCAGAGCAGCAACCGCATCCTGATGCAATCCGTGGATCTGTTTGCGGTAGCGCTTGCTGAATTCCTCAAGAAATTGTTCGGCCAGCACTGGAATGTCGTCCAACCGCTCCCGAAGGGCGGGCAGATGTACCTGAATGGTATTCAATCGAAAAAAGAGATCCTCACGAAACTTACCCGCATCGATCTCCTTGCGAGGGTCAGCGTTTGTGGCGCTCAGAATTCGAACGTCCGCGCGGCGCGTTTTGGACGAACCTACTCTTTCGAATTCCCCGGTCTCCAAAACACGCAGAAGCTTGGCCTGCTGCGTAGCGGTGAGGTTTGCTATTTCGTCCAGGAAGAGTGTTCCATTATCCGCCAGTTCGAATCGGCCCGCCCTGTCTGTGCGTGCATCCGTGAAAGCTCCCTTCACGTGGCCAAACATTTCGCTTTCAAAAACGCCTTCGGGCAACCCCCCCATGTTGACCGTAATCAGCGGTTGTCCTGAGCGCAACGAGAGCTGGTGCAGCATTCTGGCGACCACTCCTTTACCGGTTCCGTTTTCTCCGGTGATCAGAACGTTCGCGTCAGAAGGGGCGACCTGCTCAATAATTAACTTAACCTCCAGCATAGGCTGCGATTTCGCCACGAATCCTTCCGCAGCCCATTGGGATGCCCGTAAAGCGCTGTTCTCCGCTTCAAGAACCTCCTTGCCGCGAAGAGCATCGCGCAATGCGATCTGCGTGCGCAAAATGGAAAGAAGACGCTCATTCTCCCAGGGTTTCTGCAAAAAATCCTTCGCCCCGAGTCGTACTGCCTCCACGGCAAGTTGAATCGTCGCAAACGCAGTCATGACAACGACTGGAAGCGATGGATCGAGGCTGCTGATCTGTTTGAGGAGGGCTAATCCTTCAGCTCCCGTTTCATCGTCGGGATGATAGTTGAGATCGATCAAGGCCAAGTCAAATTCCTCCTTTTTGAGGAGGGCTGTAACGGCCTCTGGAGAATTAACGGTAACCGTTCGATAACCTTCGGCGGTGCAGATGAAAGAGAGCGAGCGCAAGATCTCAGATTGATCGTCGGCTATGAGCACGCGTGGAGCTGGCATGAATAAGATAGTAAGAAATATTTTTCTTGGTATTTTGCCAACCCTTAGATTGCAGAATTGCGCAAAGATCTGTAAAAGGGAGAAAACTCATTAATGAATCGCTGGTTGTCTGTCTCGTTGTTGGTTGTTGGATTCACACAGGGTTTCGTCAAGGCACAGGATACGGCCTATAAGGCTTTGCGAACGATTGGGGCTCAACGTGGTGAGAAAGCTTTGAATCAGGTGGTTGCAATTTCGGGCCAGTCCGGCCGGCCGCAACCCGTCGATTGGCGGATTTCTTTGAACGATCGCGCGGCTCGTGGAGGGGTTCGAGAATTGGACATCGTTTCCGGGCAGATCTCCTCAGAGAGAACCCCGGCGCGGCCAGACGTTGCGGGGATGGCGCCGATCGATCTCACAAAATTGAATGTCGATTCCGACGGAGCGTTTCGTACTGCCGAACAAGAGGCCTCACGCAATCAGGTTGGATTTGACAGTGTCAACTATCGTCTGGCTTTGGATGCCGATAGCGGTAAACCTGTCTGGACGCTCGAATTGTTCGATTACGAGCAAAGGCCAGTCGGCAGGGTTCGGATCGCGGCGGGCGACGCTAACGTTCTGAGCGCGACCGATTGGGTTCATGACCGGAATTCCGTCACGCGTCGCTCGCATGAATCGGATGAAGAGGCTTTGGCGAGGCCGCAGCCTCCGCCCGCTGAGTCAGACAATGATTACCGTCAGCCAAAATACCGGCAAGGGGATCGTCACCATGATTCTTCGGTTGAAGATTCCGACGATCAAACGGGAGAGACTGTTGGCGAACGGACAAATCACTTTGGCTCATCCATCGCAGATTTTGGGCGCTCAGTTGTTCACAGGACGGCTCGGGTTTTTCAGACTGTGGGTGGATGGTTTCAGGAAAAATTCACCGGTCGCAATACGATTGATCCCAAACACGGCCAGGACGAGGATGACGAGCAATCTTCGGATACCTACAGCCGTCCTGTAAAGCCAGAGACCCCGCAACGCTGAGAGCATCACGTTCAAAGCAGGTCAACTGGAGGCAATACTGGGCGCTTCTACCCTGTCTCGCACAAGTTTGACCTCGCGATGTTGTCGGATGCATTCGAGTGGCTAAAACAGGAACCGCATCCTTCAGCGACCACTGGTCGAAGCGCCTGATTTGCAGAGAACCGAATTCATTTGCAGGCGAACCTGCAC
>Ga0306921_10002931_pt1 | contig 17192 bp, 14 predicted proteins | sample sta12Cox44000080_FD_203760 | JGI IMG/M metagenome (GOLD analysis project Ga0306921, IMG submission 203760) | Lab enrichment of tropical soil microbial communities from Luquillo Experimental Forest, Puerto Rico - statoxic.12C.oxic.44.000.080 (v2)... | ecosystem: Environmental > Terrestrial >... | reverse complement strand
GGTTCAGCTCGCGCATCGGGCAGGAGGGCGAGTGATCGCCACCTGCCGTTCTGAAGACGACAGGAAAATTGCTTCCCTTGCCGGTGCGGACGAGGTCTTTTTGACAGACCCACAGTTGCGGGAACACGTTCAGCGAGCCGCTCCCGGCGGCGTGCATCACATCATTGAAGTGGCGTTCGCCGCGAACATCAACCTCGACATTCAAGTACTCGTACAAGGCGGTTCTATCGCAACTTACGCCACCAATGCTCCCGCGCCAGAAATCCCAGTCTGGCGACTCGTCTTTATCAACGCCAGGTTGTTCTTTGTCGGCAGTGACGATGTACCGGCTGAGGCCAAGATGGAAGCTGTGCGCGCTATCAATCAGGCGCTTGAGGCCGGCTGGAAAGGTCTTGATATTGCCGAACGGTTCTCGTTGGATGACATCGCGAAGGCACACGAAGTCGTCGAGCATCCGACAAAGTCTGGACGTGTGATTGTCACCACTTGAAATTCGCCGGAGGTCCGAGGCAATCCACTACCAGGCTACAGAGGACGCCTTTCGTCAATTGAGTTGTTGGTTCCTGCTCGCGGACAAGACACCTCCATTACCCAAATGCCTACACCGCCCCGAATGCTACTCTAATTACCAATAACCAGTCACCTCTTTATGATCCTCGACGCGCTGCACAAGATCGCCAACCACGGCTCCTCGCTCACCCGCGACCAGGCCCGCGACGTCATGGCCGAAATCCTGCGCGGCGAGGCCACCGACGCTCAGATCGGCGCACTGCTCGTGGCACTACACATGAAGGGCGAAACGGTTGAAGAAATCGTCGGCTTCGCGCAAGCTATTCGCGCCGCTGCCACGCCGTTGCACAGCGAAGACGGCCAGGCCCTCGACGTCAGCGGCACCGGGCGTGACGCTCTGGTGGACACCTGCGGCACTGGCGGAGACACCTCGGGCACCTTCAACATCTCCACCGCCACTGCCTTCGCTACCGCCGGAGCGGGCGTGCGCGTCGCCAAGCACGGCAATCGCAGCGTCACGTCGCAATGCGGCTCAGCCGATGTGATGGAAGCCCTTGGGGTGAACATCACCCTGCCGGCGGCGCGCATAGCCGCCTGCCTGCGCGAGACCGGCGTCGCCTTTCTATTCGCGCCCGCCGTGCATTCGGCCATGAAGTATGTGCAGCCTGCGCGCCGCGAGTTGCGCCTGCGCACCGTATTCAACTTGCTCGGCCCGCTGACTAATCCGGCGCACGCCTCGGCACAGGTGGTCGGGGTCTATGCGGCGGACCTCGTCGAGAAACTCGCCGAAGCGCTCTGCGAACTGGGCCTGCGCCGTGCACTGGTCGTCCATGGCCGCGATGGCCTCGACGAGATTACCATCTCCGGCCCCACCAAGATCGCCGAGGTGCGCGACGGCGCAGTGCGCAGCTACGAAGTCACGCCGGAAGAATTTGGAATACAGCGCGCGCCCCTTACCGGGATTGCGGGAGGCGACGCCCGGCAGAACGCTGCCATCATTCGCGCCGTGCTCCAAGGCGAGCGTTCTGCGCGCCGCGATGTCGTGGTGTTGAACGCCGGCGCCGCGCTGGTAGCCGCCGGACACGCCGACCGCATCAGCGAGGCTGTGCCACTCGCCGCCTATGCCATCGACTGCGGCCACGCCCGCCAGCGGCTCCAGTTGCTGGTAGAATTCACCAACCGCCGAGCCTAGGAGCAGTCGAATCGTTTCCTGGAGGAGAAGGACCTATGACTTTTGCCCGGTGTTTGATACTTGCGGCAAGTATCGTTTTGCTTTGCAACGGGCTGGCCCATCTCCTCGGCTACACCCACGTCATTGCGGTCTTGACCAGGAGCGGGGTCAACCCGGAAATCGTCAGCGCCATCCAGGCAATTTGGCTCATCTACACCCTTCACTTGGTACTTTTGAGTGTGGCCATCGTGTGGATCAGCCGCTTGCCCGGAACCCGCTCCCTCCTGCTGTTTCTAGCCCTGTTTCCCGTGTCTGACGCCGTGCTGATGTTCCGTTTCATTGGGCCGTTCATCGGACTTTACGCGGTCTCCGTTGCAGCGCTGCTTCTCCTGGTCGTCGCATGGCTTCTGCCGCGCGCTGAAACTCCCGCCGCCAAATAGAAAAAGGCTGTGCATCTTGCGATGCAAAGCCTTTTTATCACGGTCTTATTTGCTCGCGTCCACCACGGGAATGCTCGCAGCCAACTGGAGGTTGAGCAGCAGGTCAAGGCGGCGGTCGATCTGGTACCACAGGGCGGTCTTCTTGGGCGGGATGGCCTTCTCGAAGATCGGCACATACTTCGAACGCAACTCCGTGAACTGCTGATCGATGGCCGCCGCCCGCTTCATGAAATCGTTCGCCTGGGCTTCGGTCATGGTGTTGTAGCTGGCTGCATATTCTTTGATCAGCGCCACCCGGGCATCGCTGATCTTGGCGACTTCAGCCGCGTACTGGTCATAAATCGGCCAGAATTTGGTGGCTTCCGCATCGGTCAACGTCAGGTTGGCGGCGATGATCTGCTTCCTCTGGGAGCGGATGTCTTCCCGTAGCATCTGGATGTCATGGTCAAGGTCGGCATTCGGCGCTGCGCCCGCTCCGGGAACGCTCTGCTCGGCTTGGGCAAAAACCGGTACGCTGGACAGCAGCAATGCGCTGGCCACAACTAGAACGGCTGCAAAACTCTTCTTCTGCATTTTTTCTCCTTGGAAGTGCGTGGTCGCACGCTTGGTGGCCTGATCTTCGGCGAATCCCGCTTCCGGATGCGGCAACGACCCTGGCTCGATTTATGGCTGGCAGAGTGCGGCACCGGTTGACTCTGGTTGCCCGCGTTGCCTGCTCGCGGGTGCACCGAAGGCAGAATCCGAAACCAGGGAATTAGGGATACCCTGTCCAGTATAACGAATCGCCCGATCTGCGTACTCCTACCGTAGAGGCGTACAGTCCAACGTGGCCCAGTCGTGCGCGCCCCGACCTCGCCGCCCGGTGTCGCAAAGCGGGCGGCTAACAGCTGACAGCTTCCTTTCCCTTACTGCTGCGGCTGGTTCTGCTCGGGCGGGAACTGGTTTCCCGGCGTAATCGGCTGGTTGGGTGGTGTAGGTCCTTGCCCAGGCCCACCTGGCTGTGGAAGGGGCACGCCCGGTGCCCCCTGGTAGTTCTCGGTGCCCGGGTTCCCCTGACCCCCCAGAGTTTCTATTTGCTGGCCGATAAACGATGGTCCGTTATAGGGCCCCCGCAGCAAAACGTTGACTCGGTCCATCATCGGACTGTAGATGAACACCCACTCGTCATAAGTTTTCTTCTTGTTGTAGATGCGGATGGTCGGGTCTTTGCTCAGGCTGGCAACGCCGACAATCGCTCCGCCGCCAAAGGTCTGCCCACCTACTCCAGTGTTGCCAAAGATGGAATTGTTGGTGCCCCCCTGGCCCGGGCCGCCTTGAGTCTGCCCGCCTTGGCTCTGCGTTCCGCTCGAATCGCTGATCTGGCCAACTCCGGGGCTAACCCCCGACTGCCCCTGCGGTCCTCCAACCCCGCCCGCAGACGGTGGCGCTCCTTCACCCTGTTGTGCGCCGCCCGCGGACTGCGTCCCATCACCCGTTCCTGGTTGTTGAGCTGACAATTGCGCTCCGGCCGGAGCGGTACCAGCACCCAGGTTGCTACCCGCCGCCCCTTGCGGCTGTGTTATCGGCGAACCCGGACCCTGCACTTGGCCCTGCGCACCGACCAGACCCCTCGGCAGCCCGACTATGCCCAGCGCCGCAATATCGCCGTAGTGCAGCGGCTTCCACTTGCCATCCGAGGTCAGTGGGTCCTTGAAGCGCCGGCGCAGAAAGCGAAGCTGGTTGGTGTTGTCTAACTGTTCGAGGTTGGCGGGATAGCGCCCGAATTTCCTGTAGTACTTCCTGATCGCGCGCGCATACTCGGTGCCGCGGTGGATCATTTCTTCTTCGCGGTCGCGCTTGATCTGCTGCACCAGGCTCGGCGCCATCGCCATAGCGGCCAGCACCATCATCGCCATCATGAACAGCACAGCCAGCAGCATGGCGCCACGGTCACGCCGCCGCCGCGGACTGATTGGAAAGGGCATGGCTTCAGAGGTGCAGTGACACCCTCTCGTATTGATTTCCTGAGCGGGCTTCAGTCTGCGCGGGACATGTCTTTCAGCCTGCTTCAGCAAGCTATTGAGTCTTGCTGCCAAGGGCCTTGCTTGCGCCGGGATGGAGTCGGTCTTCTGCATACGGCTGGAACGACTGGCTAACTCGCGGTGAGCGGAAGAGTCTGGCGATTGTTGGTCAGCACGTCTTCGACCTCCACCGAGTTAGGCCCGATCCTGATGATCTTGTAGCGCCGGTCGATGACCTGACCTTCTTTCGCTACGAAAATGTCGTCACCCTTGGAAAGGAACACCTGCTTCGGCCCGCTCTTGTTGCCGCTGAAGCCATAGAACTTCAACGGAATCGGCGGCGGAGGTGGGGGAGGCGGCGGTCCGGTATTGATCACCGGCTGGACCACCTGCGGAACGGGGGGTGGTGGTTCCGGCTGATTCTGGAAAATGTCGCGTCCCGAGCCCTTGTAGGTCACTTTTTCGCTTGATTTCAGCAGGTCGAGACGTAGAGTGGGATCCAGCGACTGTGCCAGCAACACCGGTCCCGCCTTGCGGGCACCCGGTTTCCCCGTTTTCCGCGCCCCTGGCGACTCACTGGCTGGCGCCGCCGCAGTGGACGCCGCCGGTGCAGAGGTGCTGTCTTCGCTGCTGTGCATCCAGTTGTAGAGCGCGAACGCCGCCACAATCAACAGACTAGCCGCGACTGCAGTCTTCGTCTTGTTCTCGGTGCCAAGTTTCACGGCGTGGCCGCCTCGCTGCGCATATAGGTTTCGACCTTAAGCTGCAACCGCACATTGCCCTGTTGCTCGCCAAGTGTCACTCCATCAAGCACGAAAAATAACTTGTCGCGCTCCAGCGCGTTGATGAACTTCGCTTCCTGCAGATAGCTTCCCGAGAGTGCAACTTCGATATTCAGCTTGCGTAGGCCTTCTACCGGAGCGTCCTTGTCGTCATACTTCACGGCAGCAATTTGCACCCCGCTCTGGGCCGCGAGTTTGCCCAACTCTTCAGACACCGCGGAGTATTGCGTCGGGAGCCGGTCCGCATAAAACGCCCCGATGTCCGCGCTGGCCTGTTTCAGCTTGCCATCCATGCCACGCGTGGGCATCACCTCCACTCGCTTGGCCGCCAGCTGTGCCTGCAACGCGCTGAGATCGCGCTGCCGTGCCTGCCGCGAACGTCCAGCCGGAGAGAGCAGGTAAACCACGCACCCCAGAACTAGCACCACCAGCCCGATCAGCACCGGCACCAGCGTCTTGCGGACTTCGCGAATGCTGGCCATCAGTGGTCACCTCGCACGCCCGCCGGAAGGTTCTTCGCGGTGGTCCGATTGCCCTTTCCCGCGGTGTTCCCTGCTTTTTTTGTTGGAGCTTTCGACTTGTCCTGCTCCGCCGCGCTGGCGGTGGTCGGACTGCCCTTTCCCGCGGTGTCGCCTGCCTTTTCTTCCGGAGCTTTCGACGTGTCCTGCTCCTCCGCGCCGGCCTCTGTGTCGCTGTCCTCTGCGAACGGAACGTACAGCGCCGCAATCTCGAACTGGATGTTGCCGCCTGCGGAATTCACATTTCCAGCATTGCCGGTTGTGTTCTCAGTCTCGACCTGTGCGGTGCGGAAGTGCGGCGACTTCTCCATCCGCTTCACCAGTTCGACCGCGTTGTCGCGCGAGCTGGTCGCCACCACCACGTGCAGCACCAACTGACCCTGATTGTTGTACTCCGGCTTCATCGAGACCACGTGGATGGCGGCCGGCATGATCTTTTCCATCTCGGTGAACACTTTGGTCCACGACAGGGCTTTGCGGGCAAACAGGTTGTTCAGGAACTCCGACTGGTCGGCGACGTCCCGATTTTGCGGCTTGTTGAGCAGGGCCAGCGCCCGCACCTTTTCGGCGTCGAGACTGCTGATCTCCTGCCGCGCCGCCGCGATCTGCCGGTTGACGTCGCGGGTATGCGAGCGCTGATAAAGGATGTACCCCAGCAGTCCCACCGTCAGGACCGACAGCCCAGCCACCAGGAGTCCCAGCCGCCGGGTGTATTCCCTCGCCGCTTCATAGGGGTTGGACGCGAGATTGATGTTGATCCGCATCAGGACACCAGGGCTCCCGCTACTGCCGCCAGCGCCGAGCGGGACACGTTGCCCGCCGCCGCGCCCGCGACGTTGCTGGAGATAAGTTCCTCCACGCGAATGTTGCTGCTGGCGCTGAACGCCTCCTGCAGCGCCTGTGCCGATTGCACTCCGGTCACCAGCACGCGGTCCACAGAAATTCCGTAGCGATCTTCGAAATAAACCAGCGAGGTATTGACATCGTCCAGCAGCGACTCGCCCGTCACCGCCGTCCCGCCGTTCTCCAGCGAGCGATACAGCAACAACTGGTTCTGGTCGAGAACCGCAAACGTGGTCGTTCCCGGTTCGACTTTGATGACCATGGTGGGACGCGACCCGTCCACCACGCCCAACGCGGCGATCATCGACGGCAGCACCGCACCCGGGTTGTAGCCTGCGTCGCGCGCCACCGATTCGTACTCGTCCAGCACGCTCTTCGGCGTGACCGCCGCCACCACCCGCACTCCATTGTCTGCCGTCTGGCGGTCGAACGAAACCGCGGACGCATCCACATCAAACGGCAGCGACTTTTTCAGCCGGAAGCGCACCACCGCGTCGGCGTCTTGCGCCTTTTCCGGAAGGGTGTCGAAGTCCAGCAGCAGGATGCGGGTGCTCGCGTCAGGGATGACCAACGTGATGTCGCGCGAACGGCCCGCCACTGGAGCCAGGGACTCGCCCATCGCCGTCACCAGCGCGCCATGCGAGCTGACGTTGGCTTGCTGCAACCCAGGCGTCACCGTGCCCGCGGGCAAAGCCTGCGCGTTCACTGCTTCCAGTACCTGCGCGTGTTCGCCGGCGCGGGCGGCAACCACCCGTTCCACCGTAACTTCACAGGCCACTCGTGGCCGCGGACTGTTGCTACTCGCCATATCTCGCGTTGCGCGCTCCGTCGGTAGCTGGTGACTGGTTCCTGCTCACTGCTCGTATGCTGCTTTCGTAAATCTTGCGTTATCGTCTGTCGACCAACCGAAACGAACCGACTCCCATATCACCCAGCATTCCTACCAGTTGCGCGTTACCAGCTACCCGTAACCAAAGCTAGCTAGCTAGCCGATAATTGCTAGCCGCTCCTAGCGCGTCGTCTCGATGAACGTGACCTTGTTGATCTCTTTCAGCGTGGTCAATCCACGCCTCACTCTATCAAGCGCCGACTCGCGAAGGAAGTGCATTCCTTCCTCACGCGCTGCCCGGCGAATCTCGCTGCTCGGCTTCTTCGCCAGAATCATCTCGCGCACGTTATCGGTCAGTTCCAGCAACTCATGGATCGCGGTTCGTCCCCGAAAGCCGGTGCCCGAGCACTCGATGCAACCTTCGCCTTCGTAGAACGGCACATCGCGCCACTCCTCGGGACCTAGCCCGCTGGCCTCCAGCACCTCGTCCGCGTAGTGCACTTCTTTCTTGCAGAATTCACAGATCAGCCGCACCAGCCGCTGTGCCAGAATACAGTTCAGCGCCGACACAAAGTTGTAGGCCTCGACCCCCATATTGAGGAAGCGCCCCAGCACATCGACCACGTTATTGGCGTGCACCGTGGTGAATACCAGGTGCCCTGTCAGCGCCGAGTTGATGGCAATCTGCGCCGTCTCGGTGTCGCGGATTTCGCCCACCATGATCTTGTCGGGATCATGCCGCAGGATCGACCGTAGCCCGCGCGCGAATGTCAGGCCCTTCTTTTCGTTGACGGGAATCTGCGTGATGCCCGCGATCTGGTACTCGACCGGGTCTTCGATGGTGATCAATTTGTCTTCGTCGCTCTTGATCTCGTTCAGCGCCGCATACAGCGTGGTCGTTTTGCCCGAGCCCGTCGGCCCGGTGACCAGCACCATGCCATAGGGTTCCTTGATGTAGCGGCGGAACTTGTGCAAGTCCTCGTCGTTGAATCCGACCACATCGAGCGTGAGCTTGTGGAACTTCTCGCTCATCGACTCCTTGTCGAGCACGCGCAGCACCGCGTCTTCGCCGTGGATCGACGGCATGATCGACACGCGGAAGTCGATGGAGCGGCCGTTGTAGCGTACCCGGAATCGCCCGTCTTGCGGCACACGCCGCTCCGAAATGTCCAGCTCGCTCATCACCTTGATGCGCGAGATGATGGTCGAGTGGTGCTCCTTGGCGATTGGCGGCATCGCCTGCTGCAGCACGCCGTCGATGCGGTACTTGATGGCCACCGAGTCGTCGCGCGTCTCGATGTGGATATCGCTCGCCCTTCGCTGCAGCGCGGTGAAGATCATCGTGTCCACCAGCTTGATGATCGGGCTGATGTCGCTTTCCGCCGTCAGCTTCTCAATGGAGATCGTCTCGTCGGCGTTATCGTCTTCGCGGATCACGTCGAGCGCGAAATCTTCGCCGGCTTCCTCCAGTACACGCTGCGACTGCTCCGTCTTCTTCAGCACGTCTGCGATCTGCGTCAGCGTGGCGACCTTGATGACGATGCGCCGCCCCAGGTTCAGGCTGATTTCGTCGATCATCATCAGCTGGCTGGGATCGGCGATGGCGATCACCAGCCTTCCGTCCTGCGTCTCCTGCAGCGGAACGAAGTTGTAGCGGAACATCAGATCCACTTTGATCTTGCGGAACAGCTCGTGCTGGATGTGAAAGTTCTTCAGGTCTACGAACTCGCAGCGATAGCGGCGCGCCAGGTCCTGCGCCTGTGCCTGCTCGTCCTCGACGGATAGCATGCTGCCGTTACCGCCATTCACGAAAATCGACTTCTTATCTGCCATTCAAGAACTTCCTTTCAGCCCACCCTCATCGTTGCTTTACCTGATCGGTGTCATCCTGAGCTCAGCTACCACTCTTTCGTCTGTCATTCTCAGCGAGGACGGCGCCAACAGTCGCCGTCCGAGTCGAAGGACCTGTTTTCCACCCGAGTACTTCCATTGCAAACAATCCGTCCTGGCGACACCATGCGTCTTTACTCGAAACTCGAAACTCGAAACTCGAAACTGCTTTAGTGAATTCCTCCCGCTCCCAGACTGAAAATCGGCAGGTAGAGCGAAATCAGCACAAACGCTACCACCACGCCCATCACGACCAGGATCAGCGGCTCGATCAGCGCCATCGCCGTCGCCAGCGCAGTGGTCACATCTTCTTCATAGAACTCGGCCACCGAATTCAGCATCGCCGGCAACGCTCCCGTGGACTCGCCCACTTCGATCATCTCAACCGACATTTCTGGAAACACGCTCGCCGTTTCTAAGCTTCGCGCCAGCGGCTGACCTTCGCGCACCAGGCGCGTGGCGTCTGCGATCCCGTGGGAGATCAAGTGGCTCTGCATCGACTCCCCGGCAGTCTCCAGCGCGGGAACCAGAGGCAGTCCGCCCGATAGCAGGGTCGAGAGCATCCGCGAGAACACCGCTACCTGGTACTTCAACCAAACGTCGCCCAGCAGCGGGACCTTTAACCGAATCCGGTCTACCCGGGTCGCACCGGCATCACTCTTCATCCATCGCCACAGAAAAAACCCAACCATCAGGATCACCAACGCCACATAGGGAGCGTACTTCTGAGCATTGGTCCCGATGGCCAGCATTACCATGGTCATCGGCGGCAGGTCTGCTCCCAGTTGCCGGTACAGGTTGGCAAACTGTGGCACCACGTAAGTGATGAGAAACGTGAGCATCACCACCAGCATCACCACCAGCAACGTGGGGTACACCAGCGACGACACCAGCTTCTTGCGGAAGGTCACCGCCAGCCGCTGAAAGGCGATGTAGCGCCCCAGCACTTCCTCAAGGTTACCCGACTTCTCGCCCGCCAGCAGCGTAGTGGTGTAAACCTTGGGAAAAACCTTCTGCTCGGCGAAGGATTCGCTGAGCAACTCTCCGCTGCGCACCCGGTCGCGCACGTCATGCAGTATGGTGCGGAAAAACGGGTTGCGCTGCCGCTTCATCAGCAACTCCAGCGCCTGGATGATCGGCAGGCCGGCGTGAATCAGGGTGACGAATTGCTGGTTGAAGATGACGAACTGGTCTTGCTTAACCTTGCGGCGTCGCGGCAGCCGCATTTCGGCCGAGAGCAGGCCCTTGGGCTTGACCGAGTAGACCAGGAAACCCTGTTGCGCGAAGCGTTCGCGCACCTCGCCCTCCGAGTTCCCCATCTCCATCTGTTCCAGAACATGGCCGCGCTCGTCGGCCATCCGGATCATGTACTCGGCCATTTGATGAGTGTCCCTTAGAAGTGGCTCTCCACCTAGTCTCAGTCTAACATCCAGCGCTGCCGTTATTTATGAACCGTCACTGGCACTTTGTGGTGAGCTTTCACCCGTCAGCTCTCAGCCGCCAGCTCGTAGCTGTCAGCTTTTAGCTCGCAGCCTTGAGCGCGTCGGGTGGAGCACCGCTCCAGAGCCTGCGGAAGAAGTCGCCCTTTACCGGCTTTGTGTCAGGCCACGGCTTCACAGGCTGCTGAAAAACTCGACTTGCGAGCTGTTTGGAAAGGGCATGGCTTTTCAGCCGTGCCGCCAAGCCCTTTATTTTTGACCTCCCGACCTCTTCAGCAGCCTCTTCGGCGGCTGAGGTACAACAAACGCAGCGTCCCCATTCTCCGCCGAAAGGCACGTCCCTCCGAAGCGCGCAACGACGGTTTCACTGTATTTGACACCGAATCCCGCCACGTATTCGCCCTCGCCGCCCGCCGTTACTCGAAACTTGAAACTCGAAACTTGAAACTGTTTTCAATTCGTCAGCTCCGTCCCCTGCACCACCTCCACGCCCGGCGGAGGCGTGAAACGAAAGCGCTGATCCGCTACTTGGACGTTCTCCTTCTGCTGAAGAAAGCGGAATTCCGTAACCGCCCCGTCGAGTTCCTCCACCACGATGCGCGTGATCAGCCCGTCAGGCGTAACTTCCAGCAGCGTCTGCGCCACCCGCTCCTGCATCCCCTTGGGAATGCCGCGCAGCACAATGTCGCCAGGATTCGCCGGCTGTGCATCGCTGGCAATCGTCAGCCCAACGAACTCCTTTTCCAGCTTGGTCTTGCCCAGCAGATACCGCAACGGAGAGCGCAGGTCCTCCATTTGTTTCACCGGGGCGCGCCGCACTTGCCGCTCGCCCGGAACGTAATACCATGCGGTGGTCCCGTCGGTAAGAAACATCTTGGGACGCGGCTGATCGTAATCCCATCGCATCCGGCCGGGCTTCTTCAGCGTCAGAGTGCCACTCTCCATGCGCGTCAACCCCGCGCCCGAATACGTCTCGGCAAACTGCGCCTCTAGCGTCTGGATGCGGTTGTAGCGCTGGTCAACTTTGTCGGCAATGGCGTGTACGTCAAGCTGGGCAGACAGCAAAGAACCGGCAACGAAAAGAAAAAGGAAGACTGCTAGAATGCGGGTTGCTCGGGACGGCATGCACTTTAGATTCTAGTGGATATTCTCCTTGTTGGCGGTGTGTCGCGAGCGGAGGTCAAAATATCCTGGAGGCGAACCGTCTTGGCTCAAGCTCTCCAGCTCAGCGAAAAATTGCTGATGAGAACGACGTCCCGCACCGGTGCGCTGCGCGGGTAAGCGATTCGCTTCCCATCGGCGACCAATCATAGGCGACGATCTGATCTGGGAAGCATGTAATCTGCCGTGGAGGGCCGCCTGACAACGATTGACGCCATAGATTCACAGGTGAACCAACATGCTTCCAAAGCGCATAGGTCAGCGTCCGACCATCCGGTGTTCAGTGAAGAATCCACCCTACAGAATGCCAAGGGGTTCCCAAATCACTGGGCACGTGGAAGGACTTCGTCACTTCCCCAGTTTCGGCGCTTCTGATAACAAGCATCTCTTTGTCGTTGTCCCCCTCAAGGTCAGCTATCTCTCGTCGGTCCGGGGAGTATCTCCAACCATCCACTTTCCTGTCTTCTTTACTCAACAGGTGTGCCTCTGACAGGAACCCGCATCAGATGCACGTTCTCTTTCCACCTCGACACGTAGATTACGGACTGAGCGAGAACAGTCGGGGGCCGTGTCTTGCTGTCCCTTCGTGATTTGCTTCGGGCTATGGCGATGGCTGTCGGTTCGCCAGAAGACAGGGGCGCGAGTTCGGGCTGCAACTGGTCGACCCGGGTTTCGTGAAACGCCGCGATTTGTTGCGCGGCGACGGGATCATCAGGCTTCCAATATTTTCCGCTCGTTCGAGCAATCAGTGGCCGATCCCCCAAGCTCCCTGCGCTCCGTGCCGCCTCATCGACCTCCGCATCGCCGCTGCCCCTGTCCGTCCGAATCGCGCCGCCGTCTATAGCTGCGCATCCTTGGGTTGCCTCCGTCTCGCATCCTTTCCCTCGCGGGTTGCACATTTCCGGTTCCCACCCCGGCGCCTCGCTCGCACCCGGTCAATCGTGAATAATCTCCGTGAGGCTTGGAAAATCTATGAACGTTGTCGACACACTTTTGGGGCGTCCGCTTGCAACCGAGGAAGAGAAAGCCGAGAGGATCGGTCCCGCCAAGGGTGTTGCGATCTTTGGCCTGGACGCCCTCAGTTCGGCCGCCTATGGCCCGGAAGCCGCCCTGACATTGCTGATTCCCCTGGGAATGGCCGGTGTTCACTACATCGGGCCCATCACCGTCTGCATTGTAGCTCTGCTCGGCATCGTGTATTTCTCCTATTGCCAAACCATCACCGCCTACCCTCAGGGAGGCGGTTCTTACACGGTGGCTAGCGAAAACCTCGGTGTTTGGGCGGGACTCCTTGCGGCGGCCGCCCTCATGATCGACTACATCCTGACGGCGGCTGTTGGGATTTCGGCGGGCGTCGGCGCACTGGTCTCGGCTGTCCCTTCCTTGCATAGGCACACCCTGCTGATGTGTCTGGGGATCCTGCTGCTTCTCACTCTGGTGAATCTGCGCGGCGTGCGGGAGACCGGCGCAGTTTTCATGCTTCCCACCTATTTGTTCATCGCCTGTTTGTTAGGGATGATCGCCATTGGCCTGACCAAGACTGCCTTGGCAGGCGGTCATCCGGTACCGGTGATTGCGCCGCCCAGGTTGAGCGGAGTAACGACTGCGGTTAGCGCCTGGCTGATCCTTCGCGCTTTTTCCAGCGGTTGCACGGCGATGACAGGAGTCGAGGCTGTCAGTAACGGTGTAATGGCTTTTCGCGAGCCTACCGACAAATACGCCCGGCTGACTCTCACAATTGTCATCGCGATTCTGATGGTAATGCTCGCAGGCATTGCCTATCTCTGTCCTGTGTACGGAGTCGCGGCCACCGCGCCGGGAGTAATGGGATATCAAAGCGTACTCTCCCAGCTCCTGGCGGCGATTACCGGGAAAGGGTCTTTTTACTGGACTAGCATCGCATCCATTCTGGTCGTCCTGTCTTTGTCGGCAAACACCGCTTTCGCCGATTTCCCTCGACTCGCGCGTGCTATTGCCACGAATGGATTTTTGCCTCATGCGCTCACCCTGAAAGGCCGACGCTTGGTGTTCACCCCCGGTGTTCACGCACTGGCAATTCTAACCGGCATCTTGCTTACATTCTTTGGCGGTGTGACTGACCGGCTGATTCCGTTGTACGCAGTCGGAGCCTTTCTAGCGTTCACCTTGTCCCAGGCGGGCATGGTGATGCATTGGAAAAGAGTTGGCGGAACTGGTGCTCGAAAGAGCATGGCGATCAATGCCATCGGCGCTATTGCGACCGGAATCACCGTCACCGTAGTTCTGGTCGCCAAATTTACCGAGGGCGCATGGATCACCATGCTTCTCATCCCGGCGCTGATTCTTCTGATGTATTCCATTCATCGCCATTATCAGCGAGTCGAGCGCGCGACTGCACTCGACAGAGAAGCCAACACCGAAAACCTTTGTGAACCGCTGGTGCTGGTTCCCATCGAGCACTGGAACACGATGTCGGAAAAAACCTTGCGCTTCGCCTGGTCAATCTCCAAAGAGATTCGATTGGTTCATGTTGTGTGTGATGAAGAGGGCGAGGACTTCCGGCCGCGCTGGGAGAAATTCATTGAGTTGCCATCCAAAAAGGCTCAACTGCCGGTTCCGGACCTGGTCGTACTCCGATCACCGTTCCGCTTCGTTGTTTACCCCATCGTCGACTATGCGTTGAAGGAGCAAGCCGAAAATCCCGACCGCCATCTTGCGATCCTGGTTCCCGAACTGATCGAAAACCACTGGTACAACTACCTGCTTCACAATAACCGCTCACGGTTACTGCAAGGTCTGCTGACTCTTAAGCAAAACCCCAGGATCACGGTGACCAATATTCCTTGGTTCCTTGATCCCTCCCGGGAGACCTGAGGAAAAAACAAGGCCCCGGTTCATCACACCGGGGCGTTGCGTTAATCCCGCGGACCGATCTGGCTTCCCGTCCTATTGAATCACCGGACTGGTCGCGTCGGCCGGGCCGCCCGCGTTGTAATGGATCTCGCCCGACTCATCGGCGAAGAAGCGCCTCTGCCCGGTCGTGCCCACCTGGTCCGGTACCGCCGTGATGGTGTAGGAGCGGATCGCGCCGTTCACCTTCTCGCCCGGGGTGTAGGTAAAGGTGTAGCCGCTCTTGCGCCCACTGGCCAGATTGGTATCGATGGTCTGCTCGCCGGCACTCTGCGACGTGCCTCCAAGCGAGATCAGGTCAGGCGTGAAACCCAGGTCAGGGTGGCTGCTGGAATAGATCATCTCCCCTGCGCTGATCGCCTTAATGCTGGCGATCGCCGAGGCCTCGTGCGCCGGTATCTGCGACTTGGTGATCTTCGGAATGGTGAAGGCCGCGATGATGAGGATGATCGTGACCACGATCAGCAACTCGATCAGCGTGAAGCCACGATCGCGATTGCGTCTGTGCATAACTGTGGACCCCTTTTGTCATCTCGCGGAAAACTGCGCTGGGAAAACGACGCAGGAAAGACGAAATGGTTTCCGCGACTGAACAAGAAATTATTGAGCACCGCAGTGTCCTTGTCAAAATACCACCGCGATTATGCGTCTCGCTGGACGGACGTGCGGCCAGCCGACACGAGCCTGCTCTTCTCCCAAAGCTACTCGCGAACGCCTCTTGCTAGTTGCTCATTGCTAGTTGTTTCTTCAGCATGCCAGCGAGTCGCGCGTGATCTTCAGCCCGTTGAGATTGCCCAGCACCGTCACCGCAATCGATTCCGGCTTGAACATGTCGTTGGCCGTCTGGATCACGTCCTCCAGCGTCACCTCCTGGATGCGATCGATGATCTCGTCCATTCCCAGGAAGCGGTCGTAGTACATCTCTTGCCGCGCCAGGTTCGACATGCGCGCGGTTGACGATTCCAGGCTCAACATCAGGCTGCCCTTCAACTGGTCCTTGGCGCGCTTCAACTCTTCCTCGGGGATCTGACTGTTCTTGATGTCGCGAAATTCGTGCACGATTGACTGCACCACTCTAGGTGCAGACTCGCGCGACGTTCCGGCGTACACGGCCAGGCATCCCGTGTCTTTAAACGGATTCAGTTCGGAAAAGATCGAATATACCAGGCCCTGTTTCTCGCGCACGTTCTGAAACAGCCGGGAACTCATGCCTCCCCCCAACAGCGTGTTCAAAACGTAGGCCACGAACCGGCGTTCGTGATTGATCTGGTATGACGGCACTCCCACGCAAATCTGCACCTGCTCCAGTGCCTTCTTGTTGCGCAGGGTGATGCGCGAATTGATCTTGGGGGGTGTGTCGCGCCACCCATTGAACCCCCGGGGTAGCGGTTTGAATTCCTTACTGAGCAGGTTGACGAAATCTTCGTGGCGCAGGTTTCCTGCCGCCGAGATTACCAGGTTCTCCGGCACGAATTTGCTTTGGTAATACTTCAGAATAGCCGCTTGGTCGAACTTGCGTACGGTTTCCTTGGTCCCCAGGATGGGTTTTCCCAGCGCATGGTCCTTGAAGAAATTCTGGGTGAAGATTTCGTGGACGAGACTGTCAGGATTGTCTTCGTCCATCTTGATCTCCTCCAGAATCACCCCGCGCTCGCGCACGATCTCGCTCGCATCGAATGTCGGATGCAGCACCATATCGCTCAACACATCAACCGCTATGGGCAAATGCTCATCCAAGACTTTAATGTTGAAGCAGACCGTTTCCTTGCCCGTGAAGGCGTCCATGTTGCCGCCGATGGAGTCCACCTGCCGGGCTATGTCTTCGGCCGACCGATGCGTGGTGCCCTTGAACACCATGTGCTCTACAAAATGCGAGATCCCGTTCACCTCCGGCTCTTCGTTGCGCGAACCCGCCTTCAACCAGATGCCCATGGAAACCGAACGAATGTGGTCCATGCGCTCGGTAATGATGGTGAGACCGTTGGGGAGCACTTCCCGGTGAATCATCCGGTCGGTTTCGACCGCTAATACTTCCGCTGACATGTAATCCTTTTCTGGATGAATGGACTTGCAAGCTTGCTTGCCTTACTTCCGGCTCAGCGGTCGCTTCGTTGGCTTAAGATAGAATGAACGCGCGCGCTGGACAACCGTCCCGAGGCGGAGTCGGGCAGATGGGCATCTAACTCCTACAGGATATTGGATGCATGGGTGAATCGCAACAACGCGAACTATTATCTCTTTCGAATCAACAACTTGGCGAGATGATCGAAAGTTTTGCGCAAGCTCCCTACCGCCTCCGCCAGCTATTGGACGGTCTGTACAAGCAAAGGTTGTCCCGGCTGGACCAGTTCTCTACTCTCCCCCTGACCTTTCGCCAGCAACTCCTGGCCGCTGACTACTCCGTTGGCCAACCCGCCACGGAGAAGAAGTTCACTTCGTCAGACGGCACCGTCCGCTACCTGTTCGCCTTCGCCGATGGTCAGTCGGTCGAGACCGTCTGGATGCCCGACGGCGACGGCGGCGAAGCCGGCGACGGCTCCGACTCCGGCGACGAAGAACTCGCCGAGCTCAGGACCGGAATGTCACTCAATAGCGATTTGTCATCCCGAGCGCAGCGACCGCAGGAAGGGGAGTCGAGCGACCCGCATTTTCCGTCATCCCGAGCGACGACCGCGCCAACCGACGCGCTCCGAGTTGAGGAGCCTGCCCTGAGGTTGCCA
>Ga0306921_10002930_pt1 | contig 17193 bp, 10 predicted proteins | sample sta12Cox44000080_FD_203760 | JGI IMG/M metagenome (GOLD analysis project Ga0306921, IMG submission 203760) | Lab enrichment of tropical soil microbial communities from Luquillo Experimental Forest, Puerto Rico - statoxic.12C.oxic.44.000.080 (v2)... | ecosystem: Environmental > Terrestrial >... | reverse complement strand
GTTCAGGCCGACCGCCGTGGCCTGCAAATCGACGTTCCAGGTGTCCGAGACGCGCAGCGCGTTCACGCCGGCGCCGCTGCCCGACGCGGCCCCTGACGCGGAGAAGGCGGGGTTGATCCGCCCCGCCGCCAGGAACTCGCCGCTCCCCCGGCCAATCCACATCGGGATCGGGCCGAGGTCCGACAGCCGAGCCGGCAGCCCGAATGGCGCCGGCGTGACGAACAGGAACGTGTCCGTGCTCTTCGGATTCGAGCTCACGGTGATCTTGGACTCGTCGAAGGCCCGTGACCCGTTCCAGTCTCCGTAGAACCAGCGGTGGTAGCCGCCAGACATCGGATCTCGGGCCACGAACAGGGTGCCGTTGTTGTCCAGCTTCGGGTCGGGGAAGCGAACGTTCACAGGTGCGGACGAAGGACCGACCGTCGGTGTGCCGATGGAGAACAGCGGCGGACCGGCCGGCTGCCCGTCGGGGAAGAACGCCGTGAAGAACAGTTGCTCGCCGGCGGCGACGCTCGGGCTCACGTCGAAGTGGGCGCTCGGGTTGCCGGCGTCCAGCACCGCCTTGGCGATCAGCCGATTGACACCCTGGACGTAAGCGATGATGCGCGGACCGGACGTCGTGACGTCCCACTTGATCTCGGGCGTGTCGGCGCTCGAGGCGACGAACGTGCTCGTCGCGGCCGGCGTCGCCGACGTCCACTGGAACGCCGGGTAAAAGACGTCGGCCGGCGCGCGGATGAACCCTTCCGGCAGCGGAAAGCCCCGCAGCGGATCGCCTGGCCCGATGGTGCAGAACCCGCCCAGGCACACCGGGGGCGCACAGACCGGCGCCCGCGTCTTGGGATCGAGGCGACAATAGTTCTGGTATTCGACGCTGGCGGGCCAGAAGACGGTCGTGGGATCGATCTGCGAATCCGACGTCACCTGAAACGCCAGCGTGTCGTCGGCCAGGACGTGAATCGTCGACTGAAGCCCGGAGAGGCAGAAGCTGCCCGTCTGGCCCGCGGCCTCGGACAGCTCGAACGATTCCACGATGGTGTTTCCCCGCTTGTGGACGACGGACGCGGTGATGTCGTCCGCGGTGGCGCCCTTCGTGAAGCACGGCGTCGCCTGCACGTCGCCCTCTGCCGTCGCCGTCCAGGGCATCGACGGCAGGCCGGCCAGGCGGAAGTCGTCCGCTTGGTTGAAGCGGTAGATGGGCGCGCCGTAGGGCTCGACTTGCGATGCGACGGAGCTGTCGACCTGGTAGGCGACCGTCAGCGAAGCGGTGAGCTCGTCGAACGACGGATCGGCCAGGGAGTCGACCTTCGTATAGAGCCGATCGCCGGCGGCGACGGTCAGGGTCAGGGTGTTCGTGCACGGGCCGAGGTCGCCGGCGCCGAACGAGCACGTCCACCGGGGCGTGCTCTCGTTGTTGACGAAGAGGTCGGCGCGCACGCCGTCGCCTCCGCTCTTGACCTTCGTGAGCGTGCTATCGACCTCGATCGTGCCACCGAAGGGCGCCGTCCAGCGGATCAGGGGATCGGCGGGGAAGAACGCCCCGGCTTGCCCGGCCTGATTCCAGCGGTCCTGCCGGGTGAACGTGACGCCGCCGAGCGAGAAGGCGCTCCACGGTGTCGGCGCCGCGAATGTCTGGAGGCCGGTGTTGAGACGTACGTTCACCACCCCCGAATCCAGCGTGACGAGGTCGGGGAATCCGTCGCCGTTCATGTCGCTCACGACCTGATCGTCCTCGGCCGTGTGCTGGGAGTAGCTGGCGCCCACGCCGAACAGCCCTTCCAGGGCGCTGAGGCTTCCGCCCACCGTCCATCCGGAGCGGTTGGTGTGCCCGAGCGTCCCCAGCCCCGGAAAGGAGATCTCGCCGAAGTGCGCGGTCGGCGCGGTCGCGAGCAGGTTGTTGAGGCTCGCCGCGCCGGCGGTGTCCATCTGATCGGGAAGGCCGTCTCCGTTCGCGTCCATGAACGTGAGATTCGGCGTCGTGTCGCCGGTGTCGCCACCGGCGCTGACGGTCGCCGACAAGAAGTCGAACAGACCGATGCCGACGGACCCGCTGGCACCGAACAGCTGGTCCGTGGCGTGATTCAGGCCGTCGTCTGGGCGCGCCGAGCCGTCCGCCTGCTGGAACTGGCCCCAGGTCGTCTGCGGGGCGAACATCCCGTCGGTGGCCGGCGCCTTGAAATAGTCGAAGGTGTGCCGGTAGAGCTCGGTCGCGGGATTGGCAGCGTCCGATCGGAGCGACACGGCCGCGAGCACGCTCTTGTTGAAGGTGTCGGCCAGGTTCGGGTTGTACTCGAACTCGTACGCGCGCACCGGCGTCGCGGGCGACTGCGCTGTCGGCCCGAAGCTCACGCGCACCTCGACCAACCGGCGGCGCGTAGCCACCGGGAACCCCGGCCGGCCGGTGATGACCACGTCGGGACGCGTGTTGCCGTCGTCGAGCGCGAAGTCGACGTGGTAAGCGGCGATCTGCGACCCGTTCGAGGTGTAGTCGATCCGGAGCGGGTAGACCTGATCGAACTGGTCTCCGTTGGTGAACGGATCGTGCACGTAGCTGACCGTCATCGTGTTGCCGAAGGCGTCCGTCACGCTCTCGAGGTTCCAGCGGAAGATGTTCCCCGACCCCGTGCGCGGGTCCGAGAGCCGCCCGCCGCCGGCCCCGTACGTGGACACCGTCCCCGCCTTGTCGGTCACCTCCCAGTGGAAGTCGGTCGGGCCGGTGCCGACGCGCTCGATGTGATCGAACCGCCCTTCGACGCGCCGCCGGAACGTGCCGTCTGCGTTCTGCACGAGCACGGCGCCGTCGAGCATGTAGGTCTCGCTGCCGTCGTACTTCGGTACGCCGAAGCGCGAGTCGATCTCGATGTTCGACAAGGAGAGATCCCACCCGAGGCCCAACCAGCCGTCGATGCCGTTGCGCTCGCTGTCGTAGGTGAGCGCGAGATCGGGCTGGACGCCGTTGCGCCCCGGCGGTGTCTCGATGGGGTAACGGAGACGCGCAGCCCCCGACCCGTCCGCCTGCGGCGGCTCGATGAGCGCGATGCCGGCGCCCGGCGCGGCGATCTTGATGCCCTTGATCGTGTTCGCGTCGAAGCGCTGCGCGTCGGGGTGATCCGGGACGGCCAGCGTCGCGCTGATGAAGTCGGTGAAGTGGCCGGTCATCGCCAGCACGCGCTCGCGGCTCGCCGATCGACGTCCGAGGCTGACCCAGCGGCCGTGCGCCTCGTCGTAGTAGTAGGTCTGCACGTCGCGTGGCGACATCCCCTCCGGGATGCGCGCGGCGTCGACCGGCAACGTCAGCTTGACCGCCTTCTTGAACACGAGCCCGTGCGGGCCGAAGCGATAGAGGCCCCCGCCCGGCGTCACGTTGGTCATCAGCCTTCCGAGCGGCGGCAGCTTGTCGTTGCCGAGCGGGCGCACGGTGACCCGCACGTTGCGATCGACGGCGCCGGGCGGAACCTCCAGCGTGGCGCCCGCGAAGGACAGCGTCCGCGCGTGGCGCGGTGAGACCACCCCACTGTAAGGGGCGCCCGCGTCGTCGACGGGAGCTGATCCGCCAGCGACCGCCTGGGAGGCGTCGACACAGGCATCGACGGGTACGGCCCGCGTGCGGCGGGTCCCATCGGGCGCGGTCACGTCGATGGTCATCGTCCACGGTTCCCCGCGCGCCGTCGAAGGCTCGTGGACGATCGCCGCGAAGCTGCCGTCGCCGTCCAGCGCCCCCGGGCGCGGCGTGCGATTCACGTCGATCGAGGCCTCGCGCCAGTCCCGATCACCGCGAACGAAGCCGCGCACGTACGCTTCGTGGTCCACGCATTCGCCGTGCAGCGGATACGCGATGGCGAGCTCATCGCCCGACACCGCCGGCTGCGAGATGACGCGCGCCTCCCCCACGCGCGCGGTCCCTTCGCGAACGCCTCGCAACGCGACGTCGACGGTCCCACCGGGCAGCGCGCCGGCCAAAGGAACGGTGTGCCAGCCGACGGACTTGCCCCCGAGCTCGACGCGAAGCTCGCCGCGCGCGTGCGTGCGGCGATTCCACCCTGACAGCGAGAGCGCCCCCTCACCCGCGCGATCGACGTAGAACGTGAAGTACGCCGGCTGCGATTCGCCCGACGGAGCCAAGGTGAGGCGACGCAGCTCCGAGCCGCTGAGACCCGTCTCCTTGTCGCCATCCTCGAGCAGCGTCTTGGTCGCGCTCGGGGCGGCCGGATCGGCGAGGCGGGGCATGCCGATGATCCGTACGTGTCGAACGCGGTAGCGGACCGCGCCGTCGCGCCCGGCTGGCCCGAAGCTGATTGCGTTGTCGCCCCGACGGAGCCAGGCGGGCGAGATCTCCTCGACCTGCGGCCCCCCGACGCCCTCGGCCCCGGGCCGGTACACGCCGCGGAGGGCGTGCCCGTTGATCGAACGCCGGGCTCCGGTCCAGTGCGCGAGGTGGTCGAGCTCGTAGACGAGGAACGCGCGCCCGAGGAGCGCCGGATCGCGGTCGACGCTCAGGGTGAACTCGGGCGCGGGCGCCGCGCTTGCCACTTCCGCCTCGTCCGGCTTGGAGGCGGCCTCGACGGCGTTCGCCGGCGTCCCCAGCGTGAGCCGGTCGGCGAGCGGGCTCTGATCGGTCGCCTCTCGCGCCGGGCCGAGCGCCCAGATTGCGATCTCGGAGAGATCGGCGGGCGTGTCGCCCGCCTCGAGCTCTACTGTCAGCGCTCTGGCGGGAAGGGGCGATGTCGCGGAAGCCTGCGTCCAGCGTGCCGCCGTCAGCGACAGCGCCGTCGCCTCGAGCCCGGCAACCACGTGCCGGCCCGAGGAGCCGTCGACGAACGCCGTCGCAGAGAGGGCTCCGACACCCGCGAACGACAGGCCGACCAACGCCCGCGTCGCTCCGAGATCGATCCGGATCGACCGCTTGTGGTGAGGGTCGACATGCAGCGCCGTCCGCGGATCACCGTCGAAGACAAGCCGCGCGGCTCGCGCGTCCGGGGCATCGACGAGCGCGACCTCGCGCGGGAGCCACAGCTCGGGGATCTCGTCGGCCTCGGCGGCCCGGAGTGCTGGTGCCGCCGAACCAGAGCTCGGGCCTGCGATCCGCGTGTCGGGGCTCGCAGGCCGCGCCGGTGTCGCGACTGACGTCGCCTGCGCTGCCAGCGCCGACGGCGCGAGCGCGGCCGAGAACACCATGCCGACAGCCGCGCACGCAATGAGCCGATGAGAGAACGATCCCCGTCCACAACCCACTGCTTCCATGATCCACCTCCAGATTTCTGGAAGGCCGGATCCGCTCCCCCCGGTAACGGACCGCCCCTAATGCGAGAGTCGATTAGAACGCCCTCGCTCACGCCATTCAATCGCAAAGGACGGGCGTGAGTCGGCAAAAAACTGTCCGCGAGGAGGACCAAACACGGCAACGACGAACAACGCACCCGCGGGGCGTCAGCCCGCATCCGAATCAACTAGAGGTCGAGCCGGCCGACCTGTGTGACCGAGTACAGCCCCTCCGTGAACCAGATGTTCCCGTCCGGCCCGGCGGTGATCCACGACGGGCCGATGTTGGCGGTGGGGACGGGGAACTCGGTGAGCGTCCCGCTCGTCGTCATGCGGGCGATCTTGGCGCCGGGGCCCGCAGCCGGGCCCGAGCCGGTCTCGACGAACCAGAGGTTGCCGTCGGGGCCGCGGGTGATGCCGTACGGGTAGCTCAACGCCGTCGGAAGTGGAAAGTCGGTGACGACCCCGGCCGTCGTGATCCGTCCGATCCGATTGCCCGAGTACCCCGTGTACCAGAGGTTGCCGTCGGGGCCGACGGTGATGATGATGGGCTGAGTCCCCGCGGATATCGGGAACTCGGTGAGGGTCCCGCTCGGCGTCATGCGGCCGATCTTGTTGATGCCCGAGCCAGCCTCCGTGAACCAGAGGTTGCCGTCGGGCCCGGCGACGATGCCGGTCGGATCGCAGTTGACGACGTCCAAGGGAAATTGCGTGAACGTGCCGGTGGGCGTGATGCGGCCGATCGCGTCCATCCCCGAGTTCGTCATCGTGAACCAGAGGTTGCCGTCGGGCCCGAGGGCGATCGCTTCGGGCTCGTTGATGGGGTTGGTGAGCGCGAACTCGGTGATCGCGCCGGCCGTGGTGATGCGGCCAATCTTGCCGATCTCCTCCGTGAACCAGAGCGCGCCGTCCGGGCCGTTGGTGATGTCGTAAGGCGAGGTGAGGGTCTGCGTGCTGAAGCTGGTCACCACGCCGGCCGGGGTGATGCGATCGATCTTGTTCCCGCTGTACTCGCAGAACCAGACGTTGCCGTCGGGCCCGCCCGTAATGCCGTAGGGATTGGAGCTCGCGTCCGGGACCGGGAACTCGGTGACGTGGCCGGTCATCGATCCCCCCGTGCCCGACTGGCCGCCCGAGCCGCCGCCCGTCCCCGCCGCGGCGCCGCTGCCGCCCGCCCCGGCCCCGCCGACGCCCCCGGCTCCACCACCACGACCGCCGGTGCCCGCCGACCCCGCGCCCGCCGTCCCGCTCGAACCAGCGCCAGCGCCCTGACCACCGCGGCCCCCGCTGCCCGCCGAGGCTGCGCCCTGACCGCCGCGGCCCCCGTTGCCCGCCGAGGCTGCGCCGGCCGCTCCGCCCGCGCCCGGGACGCCGGCGGATCCCGCGCCGCCGCTGGTCCCGGATGCGCCGCCGCTGCTCGATCCGCCGGAGCCCATGCCGGCAGAACCGCCAGCGCCGCTGTCCCCGCTCGAGCCGCCGACGCCGAGACCGCCCGCGCCGCTCCCTCCGCTACCGCCGGCAGCGACGAGGACGCATCGATTCGAAAGACACGCTAGACCCGGGTTGCAGGTCTCGTTGCCGTAGCACGGACAACGTTCGGTTCCGGCGGGGCACGACCCCGACTGCTTCGATCCGCCGCAGTCGGCAGCGGCGGCGGCCGCGAGCGCGACGCCGAGGAGAACGAAACGGCCCCAGGCCCGCGCTCGAGGTCTCACTGGCCCAGTCTGCCAAAGTCGCCGCGCGCCAACCAGCGGGTCCGCCCGACGATTGCCCCGGCCGCGAAGCTCGGCCGCACCGGCTATAGTTTCGAGCTCCCATGAGCGAAGCCCGACCGCCCTCCGACTGGCCCCTGGATCCGGAGGTCATCTACCTGAACCACGGCGCGTTCGGGTCGTGCCCGCGCCCGGTGCAGGAGCACGCCGACGATCTGCGCAGGCGGTTCGAGCGCACGCCCATGCAGTTCGTGCTGCGAGACGCCGAGTGCCTGATCGACCAGGCGCGGGCCGCCGCCGCCTCGTTGATGGGCGCCGACGGCGAGGACCTGGTGTTCGTGCAGAACGCGTCGACGGCGGTGTCCACCGTGCTGGCGTCCTTGCCGGTGCGCCCGGGCGACGAGCTGCTCGTGACCGACCATGCGTACAACGCCTGTCGAAACGCACTGAACCTGCACGCCCGACGCGCAGGCATGTCCGTCGTCGTCGCGCGCGTGCCGTTTCCCTGCGCCGGCCCGGACGAGGTCGTCGCCGCGGTGCTAGGCGCTATGACGGCGCGGACGCGCCTCGCGCTGCTCGATCACGTGTCGAGCCCGACCGCGCTTGTGTTCCCGCTCGCCGAGCTCGTGCGCGCCCTGACGGACCGTGGCGTGGAAACGCTCGTCGACGGCGCGCACGCCCCGGGAATGCTGCCGGTGGATCTGCGCGCGCTCGGCCCGACCTTTTACGCCGCCAACCTGCACAAGTGGTGCGGCGTCCCGAAGACCGCGGCCGTGCTCTACGTGCGGCGCGATCGCCAGGTGGGTCTCCACCCGCTCGTCATCGGCCACGGCGCGAACTCGCCGCGAACGGATCGGTCGCGGTTCCTGCTGGAGTTCGACTGGACCGGGACCCACGACCCCAGCGCGGCGATGTCCCTACCGACCGCCCTGCGGTACATGGGCGGCTTGCTGCCGGGAGGCCTGCCCGAGCTGCGGGCCCGGAACCACGATCTGGTGGTCCGCGCCCGCGCGCTGCTGATGGAGGCGCTGGGCCTCGTGGCCCCCTGCCCGGCCGAGATGCTGGGCGCGATGGCGACGCTGCCGCTGCCCGCGAGCATGTCGATGCCCGCACCCGCGCTCTACGAGGCGCTCTGGCGCAAACACCGCATCGAGGCGCCTGTCTTCGATTGGCCCTCGCCCGGGCGGCCGATGCTGCGCGTCTGCGCTCAGATCTACAACGACCTGTCGCAGTACGAGAAGCTCGCCGAAGCCGTTCAGTCGGAGCTGCGTTGCTGATCGACGTTCAGACCCGGGCCCCGCGGACGGGCGAGGGGACCGGCAGGTGCCGCGGGGTGCCGGTGAGGAGGTTCGGGCTCACGATCGCGTAGAGGGGTTGCGGCGACAGGCCCAGGCGGTGCTTGATCCTGGCGTTGAGGCGGCCGACCTCGATGCGCCGCTTGCCGCGCGCCAGCGCGTAGCGATAGGCCTCGGCGATGCCGACGGTGTAGGGGCTGAAGCCGACGCCCTCGTACGTGACGCCGCCGAGCCACAGGTGCAGGACGGGGCCGTCGTCGATGCAGATGAGGCCGGCCACTCTGGCAGCGCCGACGTAGACGCTGACCAGGCGGATCATGTCACCGCAGGAACGGACCAGCGCCGCCAGCGGCGCGGGCGGGAGGTACTGGGGGGTCCCCTTCCGGGCGGTCGTGAGGTGGCAGAGCTCGGCCACCTCCTCGAGCCTCGCGAACGGCGCGGTCTCGACGACGGCGCGGGCGTCGCTGGCGGCGAACTTGCGCAGCTGGCGGCGCATCTCGTGGCGTCCGTCCGCCGGCAGGCGCCCGACCAGCGCGTCGAAATCGCCGACGCCCGCGAGCTCCATCGAGAACCGGTCGACCATGTAGCTGACTTCGAAGTGCAGCTGCCGTGCCCACCCCAGGAGCCGCCCCTCGGCCACGTTCATGATGAGGAAGTGCTCCGCGCCCTGCTCGCGGCCGAGCGCCGCGAGCCCGGCGAGCAGCGCTTCCAGCACCGGTGGCCCGCCGTCGCACAGGATGGTGCTGTCGTAGCAGTGCATGACGTGACTGAACAGGCCGCGGGCGTCCGGAGCGAAGCGTGCCGACGTGGACTTCGCGAGCACGCCGAACGGATCGACGACGGCCGGCGACTGGAGATAGATCGGCAAGAAGCCGACCAGCCGCGGGCCGTCGTGCGCGACCAGGTAGAAGGTCCTGTCGGCGGGCAGGAGCGGCATCCGCTCCACGCCCGCGAGGAAGCGCGGATCGTAGAACGCCGACTCCGCGCAGGCTCGTCGCAAACCGAGGTAGGCCTCGCGATCGACGTCTTCGACGGTGGTCAGGACCTCGACGACGAGGCTCATGGCGCACCCGCCTCGGACCCCTGCGTGCGGCCGCCGTACGCCGACGCGTGCAGCGCCTCGAACTCCCAGGACAGGACCACCTTCCCGGCCTCGCCGGCGCCCACGGCGGCGAAGCCTTCGGCGTAGCGCTCGGCGGGCAGGCGATGCGTGATCACGCCGCGGACCGAGAGCCCGCTCTGCAACATCATCAGCATCTTGTGCCAGGACTCGAACATCTGGCGCCCGTAGATGCCCTTGATGGTGAGGCTCTTGAGCACGATCCGGCTCCAGTCCACGGTGATGGGCGCCGGGGGGATGCCGAGACACGCGATCCCGCCGCCGGGCGCGACCGCTTCGACCAGCTGGGCGAAGGCGGCCGCGGCGCCGCTCATCTCCAGACCCACGGCAAACCCCTCTTGCATGCCGAGCCGAGCCATCACCGCGCGCAGATCCTCGTCGCGGACGTTCACGGGGCAGGCGTCCACGACCCGGGCCGCGAGCTCCAGGCGAGGACCGACGACGTCCGTGATGACCACCCGGCGGGCGCCGACGTGGCGCGCGACGGCGGCGGCCATGATACCGATGGGTCCGGCCCCGGTGATGAGCACGTCTTCGCCGCAGAGGTCGAAAGACAGCGCCGCGTGCACCGCGTTGCCGAGCGGGTCCAGGATGGCGCCGGTCTCGTCGTCGATGTCGTCGGGAAGCGGCACCACGTTGAACGCCGGAAGCGCGAGCAGCTCGGCGAACGCACCCGGCAGCGTGACCCCGATGCCTTTGGTGTCGGGCGCGTGGTGGAAGCGGCCCGCGCGCGCCGCGCGGCTGTGCATGCTCACGACGTGACCTTCTCCGGACACGCGCTGCCCGACGGCGAGGTGCCCGACGTTCGCGCCGACGGCGACGATCTCGCCCGCGTACTCGTGGCCGATGACCAGCGGCACCGGCACCGTCCGCCGGGCCCACGAATCCCAGTTCCAAATGTGGAGGTCGGTACCGCAGATCCCCGTCCTGGTAACGCGGATCACGACATCGTCAGGGCCTGGATCTGGATCCGGCACCTCACGAAGCCAAAGCCCCATCGCGGACTCGGCCTTTACCAGCGCACGCACGACCTCCGCTCCGAAACGGTTTCGGCGGATGTCGTTGATGACTTGAGGGCAAGCCGCTTGCTCGGAGCTCATCAAACCGGCACAGTGAGATTCGTGAACGATGGCGACGAGCACGCAATTTGCGAGAGCGAAGAGAGGCTCCGCTTCGTTGCCAACGCGATACCCCCGTTGATTGCCTACGTCGGCGCCGATGTCAGGTACGTTTGGGTCAACGAGTCCTACCGCCGTTGGTTCGGTTATGCGCCTGACACACTTCGCGGCGTGCATGCCCGAGACGTGCTCGGCGCCGCGGCGTGGGCACGTTTGCAGGCTTACGTCGAACGCGTGCTGCGTGGCGAAGAGGTAACGTTCGAGGACCGCGTCGTCTACAAGAACGGCCCCGTTCGCCATGTTCGCGCGTCCTACATCCCCCACCTGGACGCTTCCGGCCGGGTGTTGGGATTTGCCGTCACCGCCAACGACATCACCGAGATCAGGGCAGCGGAGATCGCACTGCGGCGCACCGAGCAAATGCTCGAGCGATCGCAATCCACCGCACACGTTGGGAGCTGGGAGCTCGCGCTGAAAGACGGGGTGCCCGTGCCAGGCGCCCTCAAATGGACGGACGAGACCTACCGGATTTACGGGCTCGAGCCGCAATCCGTGGGCGATCTGCAGCGCATCGCCGTCTCCGCGGTCCATCCCGAGGACCGTGAGAGGGTGCGTACCGACGTCCCGGAGACCACCGAGCGGGTCCAGCCTCTGGAGCGGGAGTACAGGATCGTCCGACCCGACGGGACGGTGCGGACCGTCCACGAATGGATCCACGTCGACACCGACGAGCGCGGCAGGCCGATCCGGATGATGGGCACCTGCCAGGACGTCACCGAACGTCACCGCGCGGAGCAAGAGCTGCGCGAGGTGGCTCGGCGCAAGGACGAATTCCTCGCCATGCTGTCGCACGAGCTGCGCAACCCGCTGGCGCCCATCCTGAGCGCGGTGGCGATCCTCGATCGCGCGCCGCACGACGATGACGCGCTCGCCGCGCGATACCGCGAGGTCATCGCCCGGCAGGTGCGACACATGAAGCGGCTGCTCGACGACCTGCTCGACGTCTCGCGCGTCCGCCAGGGCAAGATCCATTTGCAAAAGGAGCCTGTCGATTTGGGCGCCCTGCTTTTGCAGGCCGTTGAAATGAGCCGCCCCCTCATTGCCGAGAAACGGCAACAGCTGTCGTTGGCGTTGGAGGGGAGCCAGCTCTCCGTGGACGCCGACCCTACACGTCTGATCCAGGTGTTTGCCAATCTGCTGAACAACGCCGCCAAGTACACGGATGACGGCGGGCACATCACCCTGGGCGCGAGGTCAGAGGCGGCAGAAGCGGTCGTCAGCGTTCGCGACGACGGGATGGGCATGAGCCCCGACCTCCTGGTGAGGGCCTTCGACCTCTTCGCGCAGGACACCCGCACGATCGATCGCGCCCAAGGGGGACTCGGCATCGGCCTCACGCTGGCGCGGACGCTGGTCACGATGCACGGCGGCTCCCTGCGCGCGGTCAGCGAGGGTCCCGGCCGCGGCAGCGAGTTCGTCGTTCGCTTGCCCTTGTCGGCGCGCTCGGCGGCGGTGGTTACGCGGGAAGCTTCCGCCCCTGCCGACGCCGGCACCGGCCCCGCGCTGCGCGTGCTCGTGGTCGACGACAACACGGACATCACGCAGGCGCTCCAAGATTTGCTCGCCCTCCTGGGTCACCAGGTCCGGGTGGCCCGCGACGGGCCGGGGGCGCTGGCCGCGGCCACGGAGGTGCGGCCCGACCTCATCTTGCTCGACATCGGGCTCCCGGGCATGGACGGCTACGAGGTGGCGAAGCGGCTGCGCAAGCAAGGCCACGATCGGGCCGCGCTCGTCGCGCTGACCGGTTACGGCCGCGACGAGGACCTGCGCCGCTCGCGGAGCGCCGGCTTCGACCGCTACCTCGTCAAGCCGGTCGACGTGGCGGACCTCTACGGGCTCATCGCCGACGTCTCGCTGCGAACGGCGACTCAGGCGCTCCGGTAGATCTCGAGCTCGGGGCTCTGCCCGGGCTCGCGCGTGAGCCAGGACCGCGGCGGGAGCGGGAGGTGGACGCAGCAGACGCGGAGCCGCCGCGTGCGGGCGATGGGCTCGAGGTCGTCGAGCACCTTGGCGAGGCGGGCACCGCTGAACGGGCAGTAGAGGAAGAAGACCGAGCCTACGACCATGAAGGCCGCGAGAGTCGCGGCGTCGCCCTCGATGCACCGGACGCGCGGCAGGCCGAGGCGGGTGGTGAGACTGTCGGCCACGCGGACGAGCTCCGGTTGAATCTCCAGGCCCACCGCGCCGGCGCCCGTGAGCAGGTGTACGAGCGCGATGACCCGCCCCGGCCCGGCGCCGACGTCGACGAACACGTCGGTCGCGCGGACGGGGGCCTCGTCGACCATTCGCAGGATGACCTCGACCGAGCTCGGGAGATAGGGGACGCCGCCCGCCGGGAGGGCGGGACCGTCGGGGGGCACGTCGTCGAGCCCGAGCACCAGATCGACCCAGGCGTCCCGCTCGCTCGCGGGGACGCCCAGCAGCGCGGCGCGGAACGCCGACGGATCGTGGCGCCCTCCCTCGATCGATCGACGAGCGGCCCCGGCCGATGTCAGGTGCTGTGCTTCCATCAGGCGCGCGCGGAAACGATCCAGACGGCGCCGTCCATGAACACGCCGCGCGCTCCCGCGAACGGCACGAGCGCCTCGCGCAGCGCGGCCGCGAGCGCGGGCTTGAGCTCCTCGGGGGCGTCGGCCATCGCGCGCGCCGCGGGCCCGATCTGGAGCGAATACGCCACGACCTCGTCGAGGGTCGCGGCGCCCCCGACCTGGAGCGGCCTCTCCAGGGACTCGAGCGCGACGTCCCTCCAGCCCGCGTCGCCGAGGGTCGCGCGCACGTGCGCCGGATCGGCGAACGAGAACGGCCCCGGCCGCCCCGCGCGCAGCATCTCGGGCATCGCCGACGAGGGCAGGAGCCGCATCACGGCCTCGAGGGGCCGCAGGGCCCAGGGGTTCTTCGCCATCGCCTGCCAGCAGACGAATCCGAGCCGGGCGCCGGGGCGCGCCGCCGCGCGCAGGTTCCGGAAGGCCGCGCGCGCGTCGTCGAAGAACATCACGCCGAAGCGCGAGAAGACGGCGTCGAAGGACGCCGGCGCGAACAGGTGCGTCTGCGCGTCGGCGACCACCAGGGATATCGCCTCGATCCCGGCCGTGCGTTCACGCGCCCGCGCGGTCATGGGCGGCGACACGTCGACGCCCTGCACCCGACCGCTCGGTCCGACGAGCTCCGCGAGCTCGAGCAGCGTCTGTCCGCAGCCGCACCCGACGTCGAGCACGTGCTCGCCCACCGCAGGGGCGAGGCGCGCGATGGCGGCGCGCCCGAGCGGGTCGATCAGCGCGTCCGTCTGATCCTGCAGCCGCACCCACGCTTCGCCGGTCTTGTCGGCGAAGGTCTGGCTCGCGCGGTTCGCATCCGGGGTGCTCATGTCACGCCCCATCGTAGCGCTTGGAGGGAGCTGCCGCATCCGGGCGACCATCGCGGCGATGCGGGCGGCTCCGGCGTCGCCCTCAGCCGAGCCCGGCGGCCCGCGCCACCAGAAACAACCCGGCTCCGACGAAGACGGCCCCGGTGCCGCGGGCCACGCGCGCGCCTCCCGGGGCGATGCGCTCGACGGTGATGGCGGCCGCCACCACCGCCATGGCGCGCAGGTCCATGACGCCAATGCAGAGCAGGATCGCCATCAGGCCGGCGCAGCAGCGGCTGCAGTGAGCGCCGAGCCGGAGGCCGTGTCGCCACGCCGAGCGCGCGTCGGGCGGCAGCGTCCGGCCGCACCCGGGAGCCTCGCGGCAGCAGGCCAACTGGCGGGCTTTCCAGTCGGTGAGCTGGAGGAGACCCGCGAGCAGGACCACCGCGCCGACGGCGAACGGGACCGCCCGCGACAGAAGCGGCGCGTGCATCTCGAGCGCCGCCAGCGCGACGCCGACGGGAAAGGCCGCCACGCCGAACAGGGTCCAGACGGCGAAGTAGCCGAGGCCCACGATCGCGGTCAGCCGGCCGAGACCCGGTGTCGCCGCGCCGCCCACGGCCTCGCGGTAGCGCCGCAGCATCGGGAGCAGCGACGGCAGCATCATCGCCACCATCATCACCACCCACATGCCGAGGAACGACGCCCCCGCCGCGGCCCACGACTGTCCCGGCATCCGCATCCAAGCCATCGACATCATCCACCCGCCGGGCATCGGCATCCCGGCCATCGCCGACATCGACCCGCACCAGGCGATCGTCGCGGCCACGCTGGCCGCGAACAGCAGCGCCCACGCGCCGAAGAAGGCGCCGGAGACGCCCGGTCGCTCAGCGCTTGTCGTACTCGTCATGGCGGCGCCACCAGAGTCCCGTTTCGTTGCGTCCCTTGGGTGCGCGATCGAGCCACTGGTACATGCCCCACAGGCCGTCCAGCCCGCGCGCGTACGCGGAGTAGGTGTGGTAGACGGCGCCGTCCTCGATCGCGAACGCGCTCATCCCCGGCCGCTCGCGGAAGAACGTCGGCCAGTCGACCCCCACCCCGGCGGCGATCGCCGAGCCCACCGTCCCCCCGCCCGAGTCCGCGATCGCCTTCTCGTCCTGGGCCGTGAAGTTGTACTCGCCCTCGTGGGACTTCTGCTGCGCTTCGGTGACCCCCACGCCGAAGTCGTAGTTGAAGTCGCCGCCGAACGACGACGCCCAGGGGAAGTCCCAACCCATGCGCCGCTTGTAGCCCTGGATTTTGGCCAGCGGCGCCCGCGACACCGCGGTGAACGCGACGTCGTGGTTCTGCAGGTGGAGGAAGAAGCCGTTGAAGCCGTCAGCGATCGCCGAGCACGACGGGCAGCCCGCCTTGTAGTCCGGCCCGAGCATGAAGTGGTAGACGATGAGCTGCGAGCGCCCGCCGAAGAGATCCGCCAGCGAGGCACTCCCCGCGTCGGTGTCGAATTTGTACGCCTTGTCCACCCGGACCCAGGGGAGCTCTTGCCGCCGCCGCGCCAGCTCGTCGGCCTTGCGGGTGTGCTCCTTCTCGGCCTTGAGCAGCTCGAGCCGCGCCGCGCGCCACTCCGCCCGGCTCCCCTTGATGTGCTTGCCGTCGTTGCTTGTCGTCATCGCCATCGTCCGCCCTCCTTGGTTCGTTTCGGTTCGTGTCCGTCCGACGCCTCAGGAATACTCCCAGTCGCGGTGACGTGGGAGTAACAACGGCGACGCGGTTAGGATGCGGGGATGGACGCGTCGATCACCGCGGCCGGGCGCGCGTTGCGGGCGGGCGATCCGCTGGGCGCGCTCAAGCGCGTCGCCCTGCGGGACGATCCGGCGGCGCTCGCGCTGCGCGGGATCGCGATGGCCCAGCTCGGCGACCTGGCCCGGGCGCGCGCGCTCTTGCGCCAGGCGGCCGGCGGCTTCGGCGCGCGAGAGACGCTCGAACGCGCGCGCTGCCTGACCGCGGAGGCGGAGGTGGCGCTGGCGGCCCGCGATCTGGCCCGACCGGCGCGGGCGCTGGCCGAGGCGCTGCGCACGTTCACCGCGCACGGGGATCGGGAGAACGCGGCCCACGCGCGGCTGCTGCAGATCCGGCGCCTCTTGCTGCTCGGCCGGGTGGATGAGGCGGAGGGGGCCTGCGCGACCCTCGAGCTCGGCGACGGACCGGCGCGCCTCGCGGCCATCGCCGGCCTGGTCGGCTTCGAGATCGCGCTGCGCCGGGGCCGCGCCGAGCCGGCGCGCGCGGCCCTGGCCCGCGCGCAGGAGGCGGCGGCGCGCTCGGACATCGGCGCGCTGGGCGCGGAGATCGAACAGGCCGGTCGCGCCCTGGTGCTGCCGGCCGCGCGCCTCCGCCTCGGGGACCAGGCCCGACCGCTGACGCTGGCGGAGGTCGAGGCGGTGCTGGCGTCGCCGGACCTGGTCGTCGACGGCTGCCGGCGCGCGGCGCGACGCGGCCCGCGCCTGGTGCGGCTCGCCCGGCGGCCCGTGCTGTTCGCGCTCCTGCGCCGGCTGGCGGAGACGTGGCCCGGCGAAGCGGCGCGCGACGACCTCATTGCCGGCGCGTTTGGGGCGCGGCGGGTGAACCCCTCCCACCGCGCGCGCCTGCGCGTCGAGATGGGGCGACTGCGCCGCGAGCTCGCGCCGCTCGCCGAGCTCCGCGCCACCTCGGGCGGCTTCGTGCTGGCGCCGCGCGGGACGAAGCCTGTCGAGGTCCGACTCCTGCTGCCGCCGATCGAGAGCCCCGACGCCGCCGTCCTCGCCCTGCTCGCCGACGGCGAGGCCTGGTCGACCTCGGCGCTGGCGCTGGCGCTCGGTGCGAGCCAGCGGACCGTGCAGCGGTCGCTTGGCGCGCTCGAGGAGGCGGGCCAGGTGCGCGCCATCGGACGCGGCCGCTCCCAGCGCTGGCTGTCGGCGCCGGTGGCCGGATTCGCGACGACCTTGTTACTCCCGGTCGCGGGCGGATTCAGGTAGAGGAGAGGGGGCAAGGAGCCGACGATGGCCAAGGACCGCGACATCGAGCAGCCAGCCGAGATCATCCGCGAGTACGGCCCTTTCCCCAGGACGCCGCACGTCCGCGGCGTCAGCTTCGACGGTCGGCTGGTCTGGTTCGCCGGCGACGAAACCCTGCAGGCCTTCGACCCGGCCAGCGGCGAGGCCGTGCACAGCCTCGACGTCGCCTGTGACGCGGGGACGGCCTTCGACGGCAAGCACCTCTACCAGATCGCCGACGAGCGGATCCTCAAGAT
>Ga0306921_10002929_pt1 | contig 17194 bp, 14 predicted proteins | sample sta12Cox44000080_FD_203760 | JGI IMG/M metagenome (GOLD analysis project Ga0306921, IMG submission 203760) | Lab enrichment of tropical soil microbial communities from Luquillo Experimental Forest, Puerto Rico - statoxic.12C.oxic.44.000.080 (v2)... | ecosystem: Environmental > Terrestrial >... | reverse complement strand
GATTGTGGGGCAGCGGCACCACGGCGGTCGAACCTGCAAGCCTGCGTGATGCGCCCGCACTTGCGCGGATTCACGGCGCCTCGTTTCATCGCGGATGGGGCGAAGGCGAATTCGAAAGCATGCTGACCGAGCGCAACACGCTGGTCCACCGCTTGAGGATGGGCCGAAAGATCGTCGGCTTTTCGATTTCACGCCTGGCAGCGGATGAAGCCGAAATCCTTTCGATAGCGGTTGCGGCGAGCTATCGCGGCCGCGGCTTGTCCGGCAAGCTGCTGCTGACGCATCTCGGCCACCTTGCGGGCCGCGGTGTCAGAACGGTATTTCTGGAAGTGGAAGAGAATAACCAGCCGGCACGGCGGCTGTACGAACGCGCGGGATTTGTCGTCACCGGCCGCCGCGAGCGCTACTACCGGCAGTCCGGCGGGGAACCTTTGAACGCGCTTCTGATGCGACGCGACTTGTCGTGACGCCCGCGTGGTGGCAGAACGTGCTAGTCTGTTGAAACCCGAAATTAGCCGGTGACTTCCCCTAAATGACCGCGCTGAAACCGCCACACGTGCTGAAGGCAAGCGGAATCGAAGCGCGCTGCGCCGCCACCGGCATGCGCATGACCGAGCAGCGCCGTGTCATTGCGCGCGTGCTGGGGGAGGCGGAGGATCATCCCGACGTCGAGGAACTTTACCGTCGCTGCGTCGCCGTCGACGACAAGATTTCGATTTCCACGGTCTATCGCACGGTCAAGCTGTTTGAGGACGCCGGCATCATCGAGCGGCATGATTTTCGGGAGGGGCGTGCCCGCTATGAGCAGATGCGCGACAGCCACCACGATCACCTGATCAATCTGCGCGACGGCAAGGTGATCGAATTTGCCTCCGAAGAGATCGAGAAGCTGCAGGCCGAGATCGCCCGAAAGCTCGGCTACAAGCTGGTCGATCACCGGCTGGAGTTGTATTGCATCCCGCTGGACGACGACAAGAACTCGAAGTGAATCGCATTCTCCGGCGAAACAGGCGTACCGTGAAGCCGACGCGTTCAGGCAAACAGTCCGACTTTGAACTCGTCATATTCGACTGCGATGGCGTCCTGGTCGACAGCGAAGTGATTTCGTGCCGTGTCCATGCTGAAGTGCTCACCCGCCACGGCTATCCGATCACGGCCGACGAAGTGCGATCCCGATTCCTCGGTCGAACCGCGCGCGATGCGACGATCGAGGTCGAACGGGAACTCGGACGGCCGCTGGCTGACGACTATGATCTCGAACGGCGCACGACGTTGCTGGCTGCGCTGGCCGAAACGGTCGAGGCAATCCCGCATCTCCACGATGCGCTCGATGCCATCGAGGTGCCGGTCTGTGTGGCGTCAAGTGCCGCGCACGAGAAGATCTTCACGACCCTGTCGCGGACAGGCCTCTATCAACGCCTCGTACCGAACATCTTCTCGGGCTCGCAGGTGGACAACGGCAAACCTGCGCCAGATCTGTTCCTGCTCGCGGCCGCACAGATGGCAGTTTCCCCTGTAAGGTGCCTGGTAGTCGAAGACAGCGTTCCCGGTGTGATAGGCGCAATCGCCGCCGGCATGACCGTTCTTGGCTTTCACGGAGCGAGCCATTGCCGCCCAGGCGATGACGCCGCGCTTCGCACAGCCGGAGCGGCCGCGACGTTCAACGACATGCGGCAATTGCCCGACTTGGTCGCCTGTGCCGCACCGGGTCGGTTGATGGCGATCTGAAGTCCGGCCACAGCGCGGCCGCGGATAAATCGGCAACCGTTTTCGCCCCATTTGCGCTGGATTTTCGCGGCTTTAGCCTATATTTGAGCTTCGCGCCCGTTGGCGCCATTTCGGCCAGCAATCCGGTTCCATGAAGCTGCAGCGCAAACTGCATATCAAGTCGTATGGTTGTCAGATGAATGTCTACGATGCACAGCGCATGGTGGACACTCTGGCCGACGAAGGCTTTGTCGAGACCGCCAACGCGGATGACGCCGACCTCGTCATCCTCAACACCTGCCACATCCGCGAAAAGGCTTCCGAAAAAGTCTACTCCGAACTCGGACGGCTGCGCGTCCTCAAGGAAGAGGCCGCGCGCAGTGGCCGAGAAATGAGCATCGCGGTGGCGGGTTGCGTGGCGCAGGCCGAAGGCGGCGAGATCATCGCCCGGGCGCCGGTCGTCGACGTGGTGGTCGGGCCGCAAAGCTATCATCACCTCCCGCAACTGCTGGCCCGGGCGAAGGCGGATGGCCGTGCGCTCGAGACCGAATTTCCCGTTCGGGACAAATTCGAGTTTTTGCCGCCGCCGAAACCGGACGTGATCAGAGCCCGCGGGGTGTCATCCTTCGTGACGGTGCAGGAGGGGTGCGACAAATTCTGCACCTTCTGCGTGGTGCCTTATACGCGCGGCGCCGAAGTGTCGCGGCCTGCGGCAAAGATCATCGACGACGTGCTTCGGCTCGCCGAGCACGGCGTGCGCGAAATCACCTTGATCGGCCAGAACGTCAATGCCTATCACGGCAAGGGACCCGACGGACGGATCTGGCCGCTAGGCACCCTGCTGCGGCATCTCGCCGATATTCCCGGCATCGCGCGCCTGCGTTACTCCACGAGCCACCCCCGCGACGTCGATCAAACCCTGATTGAAGCCCATCGCGATCTCGATTCGCTGATGCCATTTGTCCACCTGCCGGTACAATCCGGTTCCGACCGCATTCTTGCGGCCATGAACCGCAAACACAGCGCCGATGATTACCGGCGAGTTATCGACCGGTTTCGTGCGGTCCGGCAAGACGTTGCTTTCTCTTCAGATTTTATCGTCGGCTTCCCCGGCGAAACTGAGGAAGATTTTCGGGCCACCCTCGCGCTGGTGACGCAAATCGGATACGCTGGCGCCTATTCGTTCAAATATTCGCCGCGGCCCGGCACGCCGGCGGCGGAAATGCGGGAGATGGTGTCAGCGGAAGAAATGGACGAGCGATTGGGGCGGCTTCAGGAATTGATCGACAGCCAGCAATCAGCCTTCAACCGGGCCACGATTGGGAACACCGTCGATGTGCTGTTCGAACGTTCCGCCCGCAATCCCGGTCAGATCGTCGGCCGCACCGCCTATCTGCAGCCGGCCCATGTGATGGCCTGCGAGGATATCATCGGACAGGTCCTCCCCGTGCGAATCGATAGCCTCGAGCGCTACAGCCTGCTCGGCGAACTTGCGGCCGGGCAAGCGATATCGGCCGCTTCGCAGAGTCCACATTCAGAATTCGCCGACACGACGAGAAAGGGAGCCTGAACCCTTGCCAAAAAGCGCATCGGATTCACCCTCGCTCGTGCCCAGCCGCAAACTCGACCGCGACATGCAAATCCCGCCCGAAACACAAGTCGTCATCGACTTCGATGACAATCGCGCTGCCTCGGCCCTGGTCGGACCCTACGGACAAAATCTGGCGCAGATCGAGCGGCGGCTCGGCGTGATCGTGGATTCCCGCGGCAATCACATCACGGTTGCGGGCTCTCGCGACGGCTGCGATGCCGCGCGCCGCGTGCTGGAGGCTTTGTATGCACAGGCGGTGCAGGGGCACGATCTGGCGCAAGGAGACGTCGAAGGCGCCATCCGTGCAGTGATCGCACAGGGATCGCTGTTCGAATTCGACGCCAAGACCGCCAAGACCGCATTCGAGACCATCAATCTGCGCAAGCGCCCGGTGCGGGCTCGTACCGCCGCGCAGGACTCCTACATACGCGCGCTCAAACGTCACGAGCTGGTTTTCGGCGTCGGCCCGGCCGGCACCGGCAAGACCTGGCTTGCGGTGGCGCATGCTGCGCAACTGTTCGAACGCAAGGAAGTCGATCGCATCATCCTGTCGCGGCCCGCCGTCGAAGCCGGCGAGCGGCTCGGCTTCCTGCCCGGCGATTTGCGCGAGAAGGTTGATCCCTATCTGCGGCCGATCTACGACGCGCTGTATGACCTGATGGATGCGCGCATCGTCGAGCGCGCGTTGCAAACCGGAGAGATCGAGATCGCACCGCTTGCGTTCATGCGCGGACGGACCCTGACCAACGCCGTCATCATCCTGGACGAGGCGCAGAACACCACATCGATGCAGATGAAGATGTTCCTGACCCGGCTTGGCGAAAACAGCCGCATGATCGTCACCGGCGATCCCTCCCAGGTCGACCTGCCGCATGGCCAGACCTCGGGGCTCGCCGAGGCCGCCAGCCTGCTCGACGGCGTCGAAGGCATTTCGCAGGTGAAATTCACCGCCGAAGACGTCATTCGCCATGAGCTGGTGGCGCGGATCGTCGCGGCTTACGAAGGGGTGCCGCAGCGCTCGGCAACCAGCAAGACTTGATGCCAAAAACCGCCGTTGGTACCGCCGATTTGAAGTTCCTGCAGCGCAAGCGGCGAACTCGATCCGGGAACTTCAAATCGAAAAGCGACACCAGAGTCGAAATCTTGCTGGTGCACATGACTTTCCGAAGTTCGTGAAAAGTGGTCGTTTCGATGGTACACGAACTCCGGAAAGTGATCACTAGAAGCGCACGGGAAACCAATTCCCGTCGCAAACAGAATTCCGCACCGATGGCACTTTCCACCGCTCCCATATCGGAGGTTCTCGTCGTCGCCGAATGCTGGCAGATCGAACCGGACGCCGAGACGATAATTCAACGCGCGATAGCGGCCGCGGCCGAGTTGGTCGCCGCCGATGTCGGAGAGACCGAACTCGCGGTGATGCTGACCGACGATGATGGCATCCGCACGCTGAACAGGAACTGGCGCGGGATCGACAAGCCAACCAACGTGCTGTCGTTCCCCGCGCTGCAGCCAACCGGCCCGCGCGGACCCGGCGATGCGCCGCGCATGCTGGGCGACATCGCCATTGCCTACGAGACGACGCGAAGGGAGGCCGAGGAGGAACGGAAGCCGTTCGACCATCATCTGAGCCATCTTGCGGTGCACGGTTTCCTGCATCTGGTCGGTTACGACCACGAAAAAGACCAAGAGGCCGAGACGATGGAAGAACTCGAGCGGGAAATCCTCTCCCAACTCGGCATTCCCGATCCCTATGCGGAGCGGATGGACGACTGAGATGGCGGACTCAGAACCGACGCACGACAATCCGCGTACCACACGCAACTTGCCGGCTGTGGTGCAGGAGGGCGAAGTCATGCGCCCGGCGGCCGAGAATTGGCTCACTCGCGCGATTCGCACCCTGTTCGGATGGAAGCCGGGATCGGTCCGCGACGATCTTCAGGTCGTGCTCGATGCAAGCACGCCGGACGAGGTGGGCTTTTCCGCCATCGAGCGCACCATGCTGCGCAACATCCTTTCCCTGCATGAACGCCGCATCGCCGACGTCATGATCCATCGCGCCGACATCGTCGCGGTCAAGCGCGACATTCCGCTCGGCGAATTGATGAGCCTGTTCGAGAGCGCGGCGCATTCGCGACTGGTGGTTTACAACGAAACCCTGGATGATCCCGAAGGGATGGTTCACATCCGCGATCTGCTCGCTTTCATGACGGCACGGGCACGGAAATCCGAGACCGGCAAGGCCAAACGCAAGAAGCCTCTGCCTGCGGGTCTAGATCTGCGCGCCGTCGACCTGGCGCTGCCGCTTTCGGAAGCCGACATCATCCGGAAACTCCTGTTCGTGCCGCCCTCGATGCGGGCGATCGATCTGCTCGCACAGATGCAGGCCTCGCGCATTCATCTGGCGCTGGTGGTCGACGAATATGGCGGAACCGACGGACTTGTCTCGATCGAGGACATCGTCGAGCAGATCGTCGGCGAGATCGACGACGAACACGACAGCGACGAGCCGCCGGCCATCGTGCGGCAGGCGGATAATTCCTTCATCGCCGATGCGCGCGCCAGCCTCGACGATGTCCGCTCCGTCATCGGCGAGGAGTTCGTGACCGGCGAAGCCGGCGAGGAAGTCGAAACGCTGGGCGGCTTTCTCGTGACCCATGTCGGCCGGCTACCCGTGCGCGGCGAGGTCATTTCGGGCCCCGGCAACTTCGAGATCGAGGTACTCGACGCCGATCCGAGACGCGTCAAGCGGCTGCGCATTGCCCAGCGCAAGGAGCGCAGCCCGCCTCGCACCCAGCGCGAGAATCGCCGCCGCGAATCAGCAGGCGACAGCGGATCGGCGCAGCCCGGCAACCCTGCGAACCCGCCGAATGATGGAGCCGGCTCGTCGTGAGCGGCGCAACCAAACTCCGCGCGGCCGGCCTTGCTGTCATTCTGGCATGGGGATGGAAACGCGCCGGCATCGCGCTCCTCGCCGGGGCGCTGTCGGCGCTCGCGATGGCGCCCTTCAATGCCTGGCCGGTACTGTTTGCGACCCTTCCTGTCGTCGTCTGGCTGATCGACGGCGCGGGCGGCGGGCGCCTGCGCGGCGTGCCTGCGGCTGCAATCGCCGGCTGGTGGTTCGGACTCGGCTATTTCGTGCCGGGACTGTACTGGATCGGCAACGCATTCCTGGTCGACGCGCCCACCTTCGCATGGCTGATGCCGTTCGCTGTGCTCGGCTTGCCGGCTTATCTTGCACTGTTCACGGCGTTGGGCTTTGGCTTCGCGCGGCTGCTCTGGACCAAGGATGCCTCGCGGGTGATTGCGCTCGCCGCGAGTCTTACCATAAGCGAATGGCTGCGCGGCCATGCGCTCACCGGCTTTCCATGGAATGCGTTCGGCTATGCGCTCTCCGAGCCGTTGGCTCTGGCGCAGACGGCTTCGCTGATCGGGTTGTGGGGCATGACCTTTCTGGCCGTTGCGATCTTCGCAAGCCCGGCCGTTTTGATCGAGGAAGGTTCGCGGGAGCGCAAGCCGTGGATCGCGCCTGCATTGGCCCTGATGCTGCTTCTCGTCATGGGAGTTTTCGGCGCGGCACGCCTGCACATGCAACCGACCAGAATGCTTGCCAACGTCAGGCTCCGGATCATGCAACCCAATCTGCAGCAGGATGTGAAGTTCAACTACGCCGCCAAGGCGGAGGTGATGAAGAGATATCTGGCGCTTTCGGATCGCGCATCCGGGCCGCAATCTACCGGCGTGCGCGACGTCGGGATTCTGATCTGGCCGGAATCGGCCTTCCCGTTTTTCCTGACCCGTGAAGCCGATGCGATGGCGCAGATCGCCGATCTGTTGCCCAAGGGGACCGTCCTGATCACCGGTTCGGTACGCGCGCCGGACCTTCCGCCGGGAGTGCGCGTGACGCGCGCCTACAATTCGATCTACGTCATCGATCACGATGGCAGCGTGCTATCGGTTTACGACAAGCTGCATCTAGTGCCGTTTGGCGAATTCCTTCCGTTCCAGGACTTGTTGGAAAAAATCGGCCTGGAGCAGCTCACCAGGGTTCAGGGCGGCTTCATTCCTGGCGTCAGCCGGCGCCCCATGGAGATTCCGAATGCGCCAAGGGCACTACCTTTGATCTGCTACGAGGCAATCTTTCCCGGTGACGTTGTCGATCGCGGCGACCGCCCGGGCTGGATCGTCAACCTCACCAATGACGGGTGGTTTGGAATTTCGACGGGTCCTTATCAGCACCTGCAGCAGGCGCGTCTGCGCGCGATCGAGCAGGGATTGCCGGTGGTTCGTGCAGCAAATACAGGCATATCGGCAGTGATCGATCCATTGGGACGGATCGTCGCGCGGCTCGGCCTCGGGCTCGAGGGTGTACTCGATTCCGGCCTTCCTGCGGCCATCCCGCCGACGATCTACGCACGCACCGGCGACATGCCCGTCGTCATCGTCATCGTCGCAGCGCTGGTGCTCGTTGCCGGACGTCGCTTTGCCGAGCGATCCTCCAGACGATGAAGCCGGCTCGCGGTTTTGGATGCGGCCAAAAGCTCCGGCACGTCAATCCTCCTGTTGACAGACCGACGCTGCAATTCGCATTCTGATCCAATAGGGCAAAATACCCGCCGGCACACCGAGGCAATGATGCTTCGATTTGCTTCGTCGCGCTGACGTAAAAATCCCAGGGAGTCTCGACGATGGCGACCAAGGCGCCCAACCCTGTTGACAAATATGTCGGCAGTCGGGTTCGCATGCGCCGCATCATGCTCGGGATGAGCCAGGAGAAACTCGGCGAAGCGCTGGGCCTGACGTTCCAGCAAATCCAGAAATACGAGAAGGGGACCAACCGGGTCGGCGCAAGCCGGATTCAACAGATCTCGGAAATACTTCAGGTGCCGGTGTCGTTCCTGTTCGAGGGCGGGCCCAGCGGCACGCCCAACGCCGAAGGGTTTTCCGAGGGAAGTTCACCCTCCTATGTCTCGGATTTTCTCGCAACCTCGGAAGGGCTGGCGCTGACCCGCGCGTTTACGCGCATCACCGATGCCAAGCTTCGCCGCAGCATTGTCGAGTTGGTCGAACAGATCGCGGCGCGTGAAGAGCCGGAAAAGCTCTGAGATCACCATTCGCTTCGCGCGCCCGGAAAAGCGAACCCGGAGTCGGCCGCCTGTTGCCCGTCGGACAATGTTGTTATTGAACACGCAGCAATCCGGATTTCGGTAGCCGCGCGCCCGAATGGCCCGCGATTGAATGCAAAAGGCTGGAAATGCTGGCGACGTCCTCCAATCCCTTTGATGCGAAAACCATACTCGAAGGCATCCGCCGTTGGGTCGAGATGGAGACTCCGACGGAAGCGCCCGACCACATCAACCGCCTCGCGACAATGGTCGCCGACGGCTATCGCGACCTGCCTGCAACGATCGAGCGAGTCGCGGGGCATTCCGGCTGCGGCGATCACCTCATCGTACGGTCGTCATGGGGGCAGGATCGTCCCGGAATCCTGGTGCTGAGCCATCTCGACACCGTTCATCCGCTTGGTTTCATCGAGCGTCTGCCGTTTCGCCTCGAAGGCGACAGTGCCTTCGGCCCCGGCATCTACGACATGAAGGGCGGGGCGTATCTCGCGTTTGCCGCATTCCGACAGCTCTGCGCGAATGGCGGGCGACCGCCGCTTGGCGTGACCCATCTCTATGTCTCGGACGAGGAGATCGGCAGCCCGACGTCGCGTGCGATGATCGAAGCCGAGGGGCGCGAGGCAAAATACGTGCTCGTGACCGAGCCTGCCCGCGACGGCGGCAAGGTCGTCACCGGCCGCAAGGGGGTGGCACGTTTCGAAGTCGTCATTAAAGGCCTGCCCGCCCACGCCGGCACGCGACCCGGGGATGGCCGCAGCGCAATTCGCGAACTCGCCAACGTCATTCAGACCCTGGAGGCCATGAGTGATGTCTCGCGCGGCGTCACCGTCAATGTCGGCGTTGTCAGAGGCGGCACCAGGCCGAACGTGATCGCCGAAGAGGCCTATGCCGAGGTCGACATGCGTCTTCCATCGATCGCGGATGCCGACGAGATTGTTCCAAGAGTCTTGAACCTGACCTCGCGAACTGATGGCGTCAGCATCGCCGTGACAGGCGGATTGAATCGTCCGCCGTACGAGAAGAGCAATGCCGGCGTGGCGCTGTTCGAGCATGCCAAAACGCTCGCCGCCGAGATCGGCTTCGAGCTTTCGGACACCTTCACCGGCGGCGGTTCCGACGGCAATTTCACGGCGAGCCGTGCAGCAACGCTCGACGGTCTCGGCGTCGACGGACAAGGCGCTCACACCCATTACGAGCAGCTGTATATTTCATCGATCGAACCGAGAGCGCGGCTGATGCATCGCCTCTACCAGACGCTGCGATGAGCGCGGCAATCCGCAATCCCGGAAATCAACCTGCGCCGTCCGGCGAGGCGATTGCCGCGCGCAGGCCGGGCTCCTTCTTTGGCCGGCGCAAGGGTCACAGGCTGCGCGCACATCAGGCCGATTTGATCGAACACCTGCTGCCGCGGCTCTCTCTGAACATTGCCGACCCGCCGCCGGCCGACGTCGTCCGCCTGTTCGATACGCCTGTAGACGATATCAGGCTGGAGATCGGGTTTGGCGGTGGCGAGCATCTAAGTGCCGAAGCGCGCAGCTTTCCAGATACCGGATTCATCGGCTGCGAGCCCTATGTCAACGGCATGGCGAAGATCCTGGCAGCGATCGAAGAACACAACATCACAAATATCCGGCTGTTTGCAGGAGATGCAGCCGAGTTGCTGGCGTGGGTACCAAAACGCTCGCTCGCGCGCATCGATCTCATCCACCCGGACCCATGGCCGAAACGGCGGCACTGGAAGCGGCGCTTCGTGCAGGAAGCGACCATCAAGGCGATGGCGGGCGTCCTCAAAGCCGGAGGCGAGTTCCGGTTTGTCAGCGATATCGACGACTATTGCGCCTGGACGCTTTCGCATTTTTCGCGCTCAAACGATTTCGTCTGGACCGCGGAGCGTGCCTCCGACTGGCGCGAGCCATGGCCAAATTACACGATGACGCGGTATGGCCGCAAAGCCGAACGCGAAGGTCGGCGGGCGACGTATCTGCGGTTCAAACGCGTCATTGCGGGCATTTTCGAGGATTGAGCGCGCAACCTCACGCCGATTGCCGGGTCTGCCAGAAGCTCAGCACCCTCTCGGCGGTCGAAGGCATCAGACGCGCAAAGTTCGATCGCACGGTCTCGATGTCGGTTGGAGAAGGGATTCTGGCCGGCCCCAGCCGGAGCAGAATCAGGGCGCGCACGGTTGCCCATTGCAGCCCGATCGCCTTGCCGACGATCAGGATCGGGTCGTGACGCTCGCCGCTCATCAGACGATCAAGCGTTGCGATCTGCACGCCGGACATTGCCGACAAGGCGGCTACCGTTTCCTCATAACGGTACTCCTTGGAGAAGCCGAGGAGCGCCGCTTCGTTCAGGTTGCCGGCGTGATGAAGCCCAAGCACCGTGCGTTGCGCCGGCACAAAATCCTTCCGGCTTTCGATTCCCGCGCTGTTGGCGGCCATCTCGCGCATCGCCCGGCCGATGGCGGCTTGCCGTTCGGGCGTGGCCATTTCGAACAGGCGGTGGCGGACGACCTCAATCGAACCCGCAAGGAGTTCCTTCAGCAACTGATCCGGCAGATCTTCGCGCTGGCCGACTTGAGCGTCAAAACGCCATCTGTAGCGGCGCGCCTGATCAGCGCGGAATGTCCGCTCCTTGAAAAAAGCGCTCCCGAATTGGCCGCCGTGCGCCTGACGACGTCGCGGTCCCCGCGGCGCAGGATCACGTCGGTAAGGTCGGCAGACAGCATTGGCCGCTCCGCGATCGCCAGCAAATGCCCCTGACCTTTCATGCGTGCAATTTCGATCAGCACCTCTTCGTGGAGCACAGGCGAACGCCGCAGCACGGGGCCTGCAACCAACAGCTCGTCCTCGCGTGCGAGGTGGCCGAGCAAGATTTTGGGTCCGTTGGCGAGCGCGGAGAGTTGCCCGGCCAGATCGGCGCGCGCGGGCGTTCCGGTGTGCGGCACAAGATCGATCAGGACGCGATCAAACAGATCGACATGATCGGGTCGAAAAGTCGCAGCTCCCTGCACCAGCAGTTCGGCAATCCGGCGGACCGCGTCTGCAAGGCGTTTCGGATCGCCGTCCCTGACGATTTCATCAAGACCGGGGATGAGGGAAGTTGCGACTGACATGAAAATTTCACTCAACCCCAGCGCGGGGTTCGGGATTTCGATCAATTTAGGCAGGCGTGGTGAAAGAAGGGTTAGGTTGGAAATCGGCCTTTTTGAATGCGGGGCAAAATTGCCGTCCGCGCGCTTCGCGGGCCTTGCCGGAGCTTTGAAAAAACGCTATATCGGCGAGAACTTATAGTTCTCATACGATCGCGTATTGAGAGTGGGCCCCCCGGGACCCGCTCTTTTTTATTACCCGAACGGGCCCGGCGACGGATGAGCGAAAGGGACCTGCTTGGGCACACCGGCTGGGCCGATCGCTTTTCGGCCCACCCAAGGCAAAGCTGTCAGAACACCGCACTCGAGACCGCCCAAAAAAGGCAACGTTTGACACTGGAAATGACCGATCTAACCGCTGGTTACGTGGACATCGAGCTGCTTGCCGAGCCGCGCCTGGTCGTCGAGCCGGGTGTGGCGGCGCGGGTGTCGGCGATCGCTACTCCGGTCCTGCAGGGAATGGGGTACCGGCTGGTGCGGATCAAGATTTCGGGCGAGGCCGGGTGCACCGTCCAGATCATGGCGGAACGGCCCGACGGCTCGATGCATATCGAAGATTGCGAAGCGATCTCGCGGGCGCTGTCGCCGGTGCTCGACGTCGCCGACCCGATCGACCGGGCCTACCGGCTGGAGATTTCCTCGCCGGGAATCGACCGGCCGCTGGTGCGCCGCTCCGATTTCGAGCGCTTTGCCGGCCATCTGGTGAAGATCGAGATGGCGGTCGCCCATCAGGGCCGCAAGCGGTTCCGCGGCACGCTGGCCGGTGTCGAGGGCAATGCTGTTCGGCTGCATCGCGACGATGCGAAGTCGGACGAAGAAAGCGATATTCTTCTTTTGATGGAGGAGATCGCGGAGGCACGGCTCGTGCTCACCGACGAATTGATTGCCGAATCGATGCGGCGCGGCAAGGCCGCCGAGCGGGAGCTCAAGCGCAACCTCGGACTTGAGCCGCCGCCCGCCCCGCATGCCGACAATCGCAAGACAGGGCCGGCGAAGAAGCCGGTTCCAAATAAAACCAACCAGCATCGCCTCGCCGCGGCAAGAGCACGCAGAGGCGAAACCGATCCTGATAGAGGAGACTAGCCATGGCAGTCAGTGCCAACAAACTCGAATTGCTGCAGATCGCCGACGCGGTTGCGCGCGAGAAATCGATCGACCGCGGCATCGTGATATCGGCGATGGAAGACGCCATCGCCAAGGCGGCGCGCGCCCGCTATGGCAGCGAGACCGACGTCCACGCTGAGATCGATGCCAAGAAGGGAGAGCTCAGACTGTCGCGCCACATGCTGGTGGTCGAAAATGTGGAGAATTCAGCCAACCAGATTTCGCTCGAAGACGCCCGACGCGCCAATCCGGGCGCGCAGATCGGCGACACCATCGCCGACACGCTGCCGCCGCTGGAATATGGCCGCATCGCCGCACAATCGGCCAAGCAGGTGATCGTGCAGAAGGTGCGCGAAGCCGAGCGCGACCGGCAATATCAGGAATTCAAGGACCGAATCGGCGATATCGTCAACGGCATCGTCAAGCGCGTCGAATATGGCAGCGTCATCGTCGATCTCGGCCGCGGCGAAGCCATCATCCGGCGCGACGAAATGCTGCCGCGCGAAGTTTTCCGCAACGGCGATCGCGTCCGCGCCTATATTTTCGACGTCCGGCGCGAAACCCGGGGGCCCCAAATTTTTCTGTCGCGCACCCACCCGCAATTCATGGCGAAACTGTTCGCGCAGGAAGTCCCCGAAATCTATGACGGCATCGTCGAGATCAAGGCGGTGGCCCGCGATCCCGGCTCGCGCGCGAAAATCGGCGTGATCTCGCGGGACTCCTCGGTCGATCCGGTCGGCGCCTGCGTCGGCATGCGCGGATCGCGCGTGCAGGCGGTGGTGAACGAATTGCAGGGCGAAAAGATCGACATCATTCCCTGGTCGCCGGATATCGCAACCTTCGTCGTCAATGCGCTCGCCCCGGCCGAAGTCTCGAAGGTGGTGATCGATGAGGACCGCGAGCGGATCGAAGTCGTGGTTCCCGACACCAACAACCAGCTCTCGCTAGCGATCGGCCGGCGCGGCCAGAACGTGCGCCTTGCCTCGCAGCTGACCGGCTGGGATATCGACATCCTGACCGAGCAGGAGGAATCCGAACGCCGTCAGGCCGATTTCGAAAACTCCACGCGGGTTTTCATGGAATCGCTCAATGTCGACGAAGTGGTCGGCCAGTTGCTCGCCTCGGAAGGTTTCACCTCGGTCGAGGAACTCGCGCTGGTCGATGTCAGGGAATTGGCCAGCATCGAGGGCTTCGACGACGAAACCGCCAACGAGTTGCAGAATCGCGCCAGGGAATATCTGGAACGGCTCGAGAGCGAGCTCGAAAACAAGCGCAAGGAACTCGGCGTTGACGACGCGCTGAAGCAGGTGCCCGGCGTAACTTCCAAGATGTTGGTGAAATTCGGTGAGAATGACGTCAAGACGCTGGAAGATCTGGCCGGCTGCGCCACCGACGACCTCGTCGGCTGGACCGAGCGCAAGGAAGGCGGCGAGCCGACCAGGCACGCCGGCATTCTCGACGGCAACGAAGTCTCGCGCAGCGACGCGGAGAACATGATCATGCAGGCACGCGTTCTGGCCGGCTGGATCACCCAGGCTGATCTCGACAAGAAGACCGAGGGGGCCGAGGCCCCTGAAGGCCAGCCGGCCTGATCATTGGAGCCATGCTGCCCCGATGCTCGCGCTTGCTGACCCCGAACTCGACCACGGGCCGCGGACGGACAAGTCCGCGACCATGCGTATGTGTGCGGTCAGCCGGGAGGTGCGGCCGATCGGGGAACTCATCCGGTTCGTGGTCGCTCCGTCCGGCGAGGTGATCGCGGATTTGAAACGCAAGCTTCCCGGCCGGGGGCTTTGGGTATCGGCCAGCCGCCGCGCGGTTGCGGAAGCGGTCCGGCGTCACCACTTCGAGCGGGGATTCAAGCGCGACGTGCGCGCGGCGCCGACGCTCGCCGGCGACACCGAAGCCCTGCTGGAACGTTTTGCGGTCGAGGCACTCGCCATGGCGGCCAAGGCGGGGCAAGTCGTTTTCGGCTTTGCCAAGGTTGCGGACACGCTCGAGCAACAGGGGACGATCAAGGCTCTGATCCACGCTTCCGACGGCGCCGCCGACGGAATTCGCAAATTGGACGCCATGGTCGGGCAAAATGGCCGAAATCGCGACAAAACTGCGGATATCCCCGTGGTTAACGCGCTGACCTCGGAACAATTGGATTTGGCACTTGGCCGCTCAAATGTGATACATGCTGCGCTGCTCGCGGGCCCCGCGAGCAGCACCTTCCTGTCGCGCAGCCATATGCTGGTCCGATACCGGATGGCGGGCGATGACGGAGCGGCCGGCAAGCCGGCCAAGAATTCGCCGACACAGACTGTGCGGACACGCACGACTAGAGAAGATTAGGACTGCTGAATGGTTGATACGAAAACTCCTGGCGACAAGACACTCAGTGTCCCGACCAAGACCTTGACGCTCAAGCCGCGCGTCGAGACGGGCACCGTGCGCCAGAGCTTCAGCCACGGCCGGACCAAACAGGTCGTGGTGGAGAAGCGCGGCAAGCGGCGGGTCGCAGGAGAGGCCCCTGCCGCGGAGACGCATGCACCGGAACCGGTGACGCCCAAGGCCGCAGCAACGCCGGCTCCAGCGCCATCGACCCGCGCCGCGCCCCCTCCGGCCTCGCCTCGCAGAAATTCCGGTTTGGTTTTGCCCACGCTCACCGACGACGAGCGCACCGCGCGCGCCAGCGCGCTGGCGGACGCAAAACTGCGCGACATCGAGGAGCGGCGGCTCGCCGAAGAGGAAGCCAAGCGGCGCAGCAGCCGGGAAGGGATCGAACAGGCCGAGCGTGAAGCCGCCGAAGCGCGCCGCAAGGCCGAGGAAGAACGTCACCGTCAGGACGAGGAGGCCAAGCGAAAGGCCGAACTCGAAGCCAAGAAGCGTTTTGGCGAGGCCGAGGCGGCGCCGCAACGCCCGGCCCGCCCCGCGATACCCGTGGCGCGGTCACCCGGAATCGCTGCCGATATTTCCGACGAAGACGAGGGACCGCGCCAGGTCAGGCGCGGCGCCGGCGGCGCCGCCCGCTCGGCCACCGCGCCGAAGGCGGCCAAGCCCGCGCCGCAGAAGCAGCGCGGACGGCTGACGCTCGTGACCGCGCTCAATGCCGACGATGTGCGCGAACGATCGATCGCTTCGTTCCGCCGCCGTACCCAGCGCCTGAAGGGACATCAATCGAACGAGCCGAAGGAAAAGCTCATTCGCGAGGTCGTCATCCCGGAAGCCATCACGATCCAGGAACTCGCCAACCGGATGTCGGAGCGCGCCGTCGACGTCATCAGGCTGCTGATGAAGCAGGGCGCCATGCACAAGATCACCGACGTGATCGATGCCGATACCGCGCAGCTGATCGCCGAGGAAATGGGCCACACCGTCAAGCGCGTCGCCGCGGCCGACGTCGAGGAAGGCCTGTTCGACGCCGTCGACAACTCCACCGATACGGAAACGCGCTCGCCGGTGGTGACCGTGATGGGTCATGTCGACCACGGCAAAACCTCGTTGCTCGATGCGCTTCGCCACGCCAATGTGGTCTCCGGCGAAGCCGGCGGCATCACCCAGCATATCGGCGCCTATCAGGTGACCTCGCCGGAAAGCGGCAAGAAGATCACCTTCATCGATACGCCCGGTCACGCCGCATTTACCGCGATGCGCGCCCGCGGCGCCAAGGTAACCGACATCGTGGTGCTGGTGGTGGCCGCCGATGACGGCGTCATGCCGCAAACGGTGGAAGCGATCAATCACGCCAAGGCGGCTAAGGTGCCGATGATCGTCGCCATCAACAAGATCGACAAGCCGGATGCGAGACCAGATCGCGTTCGCACCGAACTGCTGCAGCACGAGGTGCAGGTCGAATCGCTAGGCGGCGAGGTTGTCGACGTCGAAGTTTCCGCCAAGAACAAGACCAATCTCGACCGGCTGCTCGAGATGATCGCGCTGCAGGCCGAATTGCTCGACCTGAAGACCAATTCGTCGCGTCCCGCCGAAGGCACCGTGATCGAAGCCAAACTCGATCGCGGCCGAGGTCCTGTGGCGACCGTGCTGGTGCAGCGTGGAACCCTGCGGGTCGGCGATATCGTCGTCGCTGGCGCCGAGATGGGCCGCGTGCGCGCGCTGATTTCCGACCAGGGCGATACCGTCGAGGAAGCCGGCCCGTCGGTGCCGGTGGAGGTGCTCGGCTTCAACGGGCCGCCGGAGGCGGGCGATCGCCTTGCCGTCGTCGAGAACGAAGCCAGAGCCCGCCAGATCACGAGCTATCGCGCACACCAGAAGCGCGAGAACGCCGCCGCCAGCATTTCCGGAATGCGCGGCTCGCTCGAACAGATGATGTCGCAGCTCAAGACATCGGGTCGCAAGGAATTCCCGCTGGTCGTCAAGGCCGACGTGCAAGGTTCGCTGGAAGCGATCCTCGGCTCGCTGGAAAAGCTCGGCACCGAGGAGGTCGCCGCCCGCATTCTGCACGCCGGTGTCGGCGGCATTTCGGAATCCGACGTGACGCTCGCGGAAGGCTTCAATGCCGCGATCATCGGT
>Ga0306921_10002928_pt1 | contig 17195 bp, 12 predicted proteins | sample sta12Cox44000080_FD_203760 | JGI IMG/M metagenome (GOLD analysis project Ga0306921, IMG submission 203760) | Lab enrichment of tropical soil microbial communities from Luquillo Experimental Forest, Puerto Rico - statoxic.12C.oxic.44.000.080 (v2)... | ecosystem: Environmental > Terrestrial >... | reverse complement strand
CGATATTCTTGAGAAAGTGGAAAGCGGCGGGTTTGCCTCCGATCTGCTGCTGGAAGCGCCGGTCGATCGCCGCGATGCGGGGTTGGCTTCACAGATCGTATTCGGCGTTTTGCGCTTCCGCGCGCAGCTTGATTTTCTCATTGCGCACTACGCCGGTCGCGAGCGCAAGCTAGACACGGAAGTGCGTACGGCGCTTCGCATGGCGCTGTTTCAGCTGCGCTATCTGGAGCGGGTGCCGGCGCACGCGGCGGTGGCGGAAAGTGTGGAGCTGGTGAAACGTGCGCGCAAGGGGTCTGCAGCGAGTTTCGTCAACGCCGTGCTTCGCAAGGCCGGAACGGGACCGGTCGATTGGCCGAGCCGCGAGATCGACTGGTCCTGCCCGGAGTGGCTGCTGGCCCGCTGGGAACAGCATTACGGCGCCCGAGCCGCGGAAGGCATCGCGAGAGCCGCGTTACGCGAACCGGCGCGATGGGTCTTTTATACCCCCTTCCACACGACCCGTGTTCAGGATATCGGCTCGCAGTGGGTCGTTTCGCTGCTGGGTCTCGAACCCGGCCAGCGATTTCTCGATCTGTGCGCGGCTCCCGGAAACAAAACGGCCCAGGCGCTCGCAGCCGGCGTGCGGGCCGTCGCCTGCGACCGTTCCTGGCGGCGTCTGCGCTCGATGGCAGAGCTGGGCGCCGAGCTGGTGCTGGTCGATGGCACCGAGGCACTGCCGTTTGCGCGCTCCTTTGACCGAATCCTGGTCGATGCGCCCTGCTCGGGGACGGGCACGCTCGGGAGAAATCCTGAGATCAAGTGGCGTCTTGGCGTCGAGGACCTCGCCCGCTTCCGCCGGCGCCAGATCGCGCTGCTCGAGCGGGCGCGCGCCGTGCTCGCCCCAGGCGGCCTGCTGGTCTACTCGACCTGCTCGCTCGAACCGGAGGAGAACGAGGAAGTGATTCGCACCGTACCCCCCCATTTGGTGCTCGAAGCCCAACACCGACTGCCCGGCCGCGACCCCGGAGATGGTTTTTTTGCCGCTGTGTTAAAATCAGGGTAATCCGCAAATGGTTGAAATTATTCCATCAATCCTATCGGCGGACTTTGCTCGTCTGGCCGAAGAGATCGCGCGCGTCGAACGGGGCGGCGCCACCATGCTTCACCTGGATGTGATGGATGGACATTTCGTTCCCAACCTCACCATCGGCCCGCCGGTTGTCGAGTCGATCCGCAAGGCGACGCGTGCCCATCTGGACGTGCACCTCATGATCGAAAACCCGGAGCGTTTTATTCCGGCGTTCGCTCAGGCCGGGGCCAATTCGATATCCGTCCACTCGGAAGCCTGCCGCCATTTGGATGCGGTTGTAGGGCTGATCCGGTCCGAAGGTCCAATGGCAGGAATCGTACTGAATCCGGCCACACCGGTCTCGATGCTGAAGGATGTGCTGGAAGTGGCCGATTACGTGCTTTTAATGAGCGTAAATCCCGGTTTCGGCGGCCAGACGCTGATCCCGTACGTGCTCGAGAAAGCGCGGGAGCTCGACCGGATACGGCGGGAGAAGCGATTGGCGTTGTCGATCGAAATTGATGGCGGTGTTCATCGGGAGAACCTGGCGGAGGTGGTTCGAGCCGGGTGTGATTGGATTGTCACAGGGTCGGCCATTTTTCACAGCTCCGACCCGGAGGCGACCGTGCGCGAGATGCGGGAGATGGCCGCGCAAGCGCAGGCAGTTCAGTGTTAGAAGTCTATTTGGGTGGACCCATGATACTTCGCAGTTTCCTTCGTCATACCACGGCGCTGGCGGCGCTCGTCTTTCTGATGTCCGCGTGCGGTTTGCGGCGACATCCTTATGAAAACCCCATTACCAAGGACACGCAGCAGCCAGACAAGGTGCTGTTCGACAAGGCGATTCACGACATCGAACACAGTCGGTTCGAGATCGGGCGTCTGACCTTGCAGACGATGATCAACACCTACGATTCGAGCGAATACCTGGCCAAGGCCAAACTGGCGATCGCCGACAGTTGGTATAAAGAGGGCGGCGCGCGCGGCCTAGCGCAAGCCGAAGCCGAGTACAAGGACTTTATCCTCTTCTATCCCGCCATGGAAGAGTCGGCCGAGGCACAGAACCGGGTCTGCGACATCCATTACCGTCAAATGGAGAAGACCGACCGGGATAACCAACATGCCCTGCGCGCCCAAGAGGAGTGCAGCCAGCTTCTCAAGCAATTTCCGAATAGCAAGTTCGCGCCCATCGCCCAGCAGAAGCTGCGCGACATCCAGGAAGTGCTAGGAGACGCGGAGTACCGGGTGGGGGCCTTCTACCACACCAAGGGTAGTTTTCCGGCGTCGGCCAACCGCTTGCAGGCTTTGGTCGACCAGTTCCCGCTTTACAGCCAGAACGATGAAGCCCTGTGGACGGCAGCCGACGACTACCGCAGAATGGGCGATCGCTTTGAGAACCAGGAGGCTTTAGCCTACACGCGGATTGTGAGGGATTACCCGCTGAGCTCGCATGTGGAAGAGTCCAAAGCCCGCTTGCAGGCCATGAAACGTCTGGTGCCTGAGGCCGATCCCGCCGCTTTGGCGCGCATGAAATATGAGCTGGAGAACCGTACGAAGGTGGGTTTGCCGGGCCGCGCTTTCGGTGTCTTCAGTTCGCGCCCGGACATGCATAAGGCGGCCAAATCAGGTAGTCCCACCATGGCGGGGCTGCGTCCGACGACGCCGGTCAGCGTGCCGGCCTCGGCCGCCGGCGCAGGGGCCACGACGACCGACGTAACCGCCGGAGTCCTGAAAGACACTTCGGCTCTCGACAACAATCCGGATGCTCGCACCAATCCCGCAGGCCAGAATGCCGCGGTCGCCGGAGACGCGACCACGACCGATGTTTCCGCGACGCAGCCGGCGCAGCCGCTACCTTCGAATCACGCCGTCCAAGTAAAGCAGAAGAAAACCAAGAAGAAGACGGGCAAGCAGCCAGAGAGTGTGCCGGCAGCCGCCACGCCTGGGACTTCCCCGTCGTCGGGGGCGCAACCGCAACCGTAGGAATCATGATCAGGGTCCTGCTGGTGGATGACAGCCCGCATGCGCAGCGGATGGGCGAGCGCATTCTGGCCGATGAAGGCTACGAGGTTGTGACCGTCAGCAATGCCGATGCCGCGATGATCCGATTGGCGGACGCGGACCCAGACGTGGTCGTTGCGGACACGGTCATGCCGGGGCGAACGGGTTTCGACATCTGCCACTATCTGAAGATGAACCCGCGCCACAAGCATGTGCGAGTAATTCTCACCGCGGGTGTGCTGGAGTCCCTGGACGAAGAAGAGGCCAGGCGGGTTGACGCCGACGGCACACTGAAAAAGCCGTTCGAAGCCACGGCTCTACTGGGGGCCGTCAGGCCGCTGGCGGAAGCGGCGGTCGCGGAGCGCCCGGCGCCAGCCGAGCGCCCGCGAGCGGTGGAACCACCGCCAACGCCGGCAGCCCAGGGCCCGGCGCCGGTTCTGGGCACCTCGGCCGCGACGGCCGTACCGCTCGTGGATTCCGAGCAGGTGCGCGCGGCGGTGACGGTGGCCCTGGACGCGTCCATGAGCATGATCGTCGAGGAGATCACGCGCCAGGTGCTCTCCACGCTGGCGTTGACGAAACCGGAGGAGTTAGTGGTGCCGTCGGCGGCTGCGCCGGAGCCTCCGCCCGTACCGATGGAGCCCGCAGCGGGGGAACCGGCCGTAGGGCCCTCTAGTGAGCCTCCCACCGGCGCGGTCCGCCGCAGGAGTCCAGTCCGCGTTCCCCCCTCCTCGGTCCTAGGCGCAACCCTGGGCCGCGCCGAACAGGCGCCCGACCGCGAATAGAATCGATATGCCCGATAACAGTTTTGACGTGGTGTCGAGGATCGAACTGCCCGAGGTGTTGAACGCCGTGCAGCAGGCGCTCAAAGAGGTGCATACGCGCTTTGATCTGAAAGACTCGCACTCCAATATCGAGATCAACGAGAAAGACCACAAGATTCTGCTGGCCAGCATGGATGAGTTCAAGCTAAAGGCGGTGGTGGATGTTCTGGAGTCGAAGCTGGTGAAGCGGAAAGTGCCGCTCAAAGGCCTGACCTTCGGCGAGATCATCCCGGCGGCCGGAGCGACGGTGAGGCAGGAGATCGCTCTGCAACAGGGTATTCCCATCGAGAAGGCGCGGGCGATCGTCAAGAAGATCAAAGACAGCAAACTGAAGGTGCAAGCCTCGATCCAGGGCGATTTTGTGCGGGTGTCGGGGCGGGACCGCGACACACTGCAATCGGTAATCAAGCTGCTGCGCGACAGCGATTTCGGCATCGACATGCAGTTCACCAACTACCGCACCAATTGACCGTGTCGCGCCGCATAGAAAGCCATTTCCTGGCCGGCCCGGCGGGGCGGCTGGAGGCGCTCGTGGAGGAGCCTGAGGATGGCGCAGCTCACTCGGCAGTACTGGTGTGCCATCCGCATCCGCTTTATGGCGGAACCATGCATAACAAGGTGGTTTTCCGCATCGCGCGTGGCCTCCGCCGAGCCGGTCTGGTGGTGCTGCGCTTTAATTTCCGCGGAGTCGGCCGAAGCCAGGGAGAATATGCGCAAATCGCCGGCGAGATCGAAGATGCTCGCGCCGCGCTGGGGTGGCTGCGCCAGCGCTACCAGGGGTTGCCCTTCGCGCTCGCCGGGTTCTCCTTTGGCGCGCAAGTGATTACGCGCCTGGGTTGTGCGCTCGAAGGGGCGCGGTTCCTGATGGCGGTGGGCCACCCGACCGAGCGCGGCAACGACTATCTCGAGGACTGCCCGGTCCCGAAGATATTCGTGCAAAGCACGCATGACGAATTCGGCCCCCGTCCGCAGCTAGAGACCCTCTATGCGAAGCTGGTCCAGCCTAAACAGCTCATCTGGGTCGAGGCCGCTGACCATTTTTTCGCCGGGGGCTTGGACGAGCTGGAGCAAGCCGTAAAGAGCTCGGTCGAAGCAGTCGCCGCAGGGGAGATGGACAAGCGATGGGCATAAGGGCCGTTTTTCGCGAGCGGCTGCGCGCCGATGGCATGATCACGGCGCCTGGGGCGTACGACTGCATCACCGCGCGACTGGTGGAACAGGCGGGATTCGCCGCGGTCTATATGACGGGAGCGGGCACCGCCGCCACTTTGGGTTATCCCGATTATGGGCTGGTCACGATGTCAGAGATGACGGCCAACGCCGGGCGCCTCGCGGCGGCGACCACGCTTCCGGTGATTGCGGATGCTGACACCGGCTACGGCAATGAGCTCAACGTGGTGCGCACGGTGCGGGAGTATGAACGGCGCGGCGTGGCGGGCATCCACATCGAAGACCAGGGATTCCCCAAACGGTGCGGCCATCTGGAGGATAAGGTGGTGATCCCGCTCAGCGATTACTTAGCCAAAATTCGCGCGGCGGCGTCGGCGAAACGCGATCCCGACTTTCTACTGATTGCGCGCACCGATTCACGAGCCGTGCTGGGGTTCGAGGAGGCGATCCGGCGCGCCAACGCCGCGCTCGAGGCCGGCGCTGATATGGCATTCGTCGAAGCGCCGCAAACGCGGGAGGAAGTGGCGGCGATTCCGCGACTGGTCGGGGGCCCTTGCCTGTTGAACGTCGTATGGCGGGGCAAGACGCCCGATATTTCACTCGATGACGCCCAGTCGATGGGCTACAAGGTGGCGATTCTTCCCGCCCTGTTGTTTACAGCGGTGATCGGCGTCTGCGACGCCATGCTAGAAGAGTTGCGCCGCACCCGGCGACACCCAGTTCCGGCCGCGGACCTCACGCCAGCCGAGGCATTTCGCCGGCTCGGCGCCGAGGAGTGGGACCCCCTGCGCACGCGCTTTCGAACCACCGGAGTGTAGCTCATGCTTTCCGTGCGGGCAACAGGTGCTTCTGAATCTTTCCCATGGCGTTGCGGGGAAGCCGATCGATGGCGATGAACTCGCGCGGGACCTTGAAGGAAGCCAGCTTGTCGCGGCAGCGGCGCTCAAGCGCGGCCGGTTCCACCGCGCACTTCAGCACGACATAAGCCACCGGAACTTCGCCACGGGCTCGGTCAGACACGCCCACCACCGCCGCTTCGGCGACTTCTTCCTGCTCCTGGAGGAACTCCTCGATCTCGCGCGGGTAGATGTTGAAGCCGCCCGAGATGATGAGGTCGCTCCGGCGGCCGCAGAGCGTGAAATAGCCGTCGGGTGAGCGGACGGCCAGATCACCGGTGCGGAAATAGCCGTCCACGAACGCGGCTGCGGTGGCATCGGGACGGCGCCAGTAACCGGAAAAGATATTCGATCCCTTGAGAAACACCTCGCCGGTCTGGCCGTCGGCGACCGGCTGGCCGTGCTCGTCCAGCAAGCGCACCGAGACTCCCGGCAACGGCAGGCCGACGCTGCCCGGCCGCCGCTCTCCGGTGTATGGATTGCTCATGTTCATGAAGGTTTCACTCATGCCGTAGCGTTCTAGGATGGTGTGACCGAATCGATTGCGGAACTCTTCCAATACCTGGGCCGGGAGGGGAGCGGACCCGGAAACGAATAGTCGCATCGAGGCGCCGATCTGGCGTGCCGCGTCAAGGGGAAAGTCGAGCATGCGCACGTAGATGGTCGGCACGCCGAAGAACAAGGTCGGACGGAAGTCGCGAAAAACCGTGGCGGCGGTCTGGGAGTCGAATCGTTCGAGCAGGCGCATACGGCAGCCACTCAGAAGCCAGCAGTGCAAACCGTTGCCAAGACCGTGGACGTGGAACAGCGGCAAGGCCAGCATGAAGCGGTCGGCATCGGTAATCCGCCAGCACGCGGTGAGATTGAGCGCGTTCACCGCGAAATTGTTGTGCGTGAGTACGGCGCCCTTGGAAGCCCCGGTGGTGCCGGAGGTGTAGATGATGCCGGCGGGACTGTCGCCGCCGAGCGCGACACGCGGACGTTGGTCGTTATGCGCGGCGGCTTCGCGAGCGAGCGCCGCCGGGCGCCAGATCGGGACCGGCGTGTCGATATCGCTATCGGAGACGACGGCACGCGGCTCGGCGTCCTTGAGGATGTGCGCCAGCTCGCGCTCGCGGTAGAGGATGTTGATCGGCACGAAGATTACACCGAGCTTGAGGCACGCCAGGAATAGATCGATCATTTCGGGACAATTGGCAAGGTAGACGCACAACCGGTCGCCCGGCTTGAATCCGCGTCGCGTAAGCAACTGGGCGAGCTGGTTGCTGCGCGCGTCAATTTCGCCGAAGGTCAGGGCGCGGTCGCCGAACTCCAGTCCCACGGCGTCGCGGCGGCCTTGGAAGGAAAGGTCGAATAGGTCCGTTAGGGTCAACGTATCAGTGTACCGGAGCCGGCCTGGACCGCGAAGGAGCGGGGCAAATTGCCGTATGCGGAAGCCACTCGCTCGCCGTAGCTATGGCGCCAGGCTCGGCGCCACGTACGCATAGAACATAACCACGAGGCCGATCACGCACGCCAAAAATACGCTATGCCGGAAGGTGAAACGGAACAGTAGAGATTCTTCTTCGCGCTTCATCGAGGTGGCGGCGGCGGCGACGGCAATGCTCGTGATGCTGATCATCTTTCCCATCACGCCACCGGCCGAATTGCCGGCGGCCATCAGGACCGGATTCATATTGAGTCGGTTGGCGGTCACCATCTGGAGGGTTCCAAACAAGGCGTTGGCGGACGTATCGCTGCCGGTGAGGAAGACGCCCACCCAGCCGAGCAGGGCGCTGAAGAACGGAAACACGACTCCCGTGGCCGCGAACGCCAGACCGAGCGTTGCCGTGGCGCCCGAATAATTCATCACGTACGCCACGCCTAACACCGCGGCCAGCGTCAACAGCGCCAGGGCCATTTGCTTGAAGGTGTGGCCGATCGTTTTCACAAACTGCGCCGGCGCCATGCCGGCCACCAGGAAGCCCAAGAGGGTGGCGAACAAGCACGCCGTGCCCGATGCAGAGAGCCAGCTGAAGTTGTAGACCGCCCCATAAGGCGAAGGCTTGGGTACTACCGGCGGCATGCGTTGGATCGTGTTGTGCAGGCCCGGCCAGTTCACCAAAATGTTTTGCGCGTTGAGCCAGTCTTGAACTGGCTTGTAGCCCCAGAGCAGCACGAAGACCACCAACAGGCCGTACGGCGCCCAGGCCTGCATCAGTTGCGGGGTCTTGTGCGGCATCCGGGCGCGCGGAGCAGCCGAGACGTCACTCGGCCTCCAGAAGCGCGTGAGCAGGACAACCCCACCCATGGCGGCGATGGACGACAAAATGTCGGTGAGCTGAGGGTTGACGAAATTGGAGACGAGGAACTGGGTGGCGGCGAACGCCACGCCACAAACCGCAGTGGCGGGGATGACTGCCTTGAGCCCCTTCCACCCGGACATCACCCAGATCAAGTAGGCCGGGATCAGCAGCGAGACGGGCGCGCAGATGCGGCCGACTCCGGCGCTCAGCCGGTCGACCGGCAGGCCGGTGGTGACCGCCAGCGTGGTGATGGGAATGGCTAGGGAACCGAACGCCACCGGCGCGGTATTCGCGAGCAGGCAGATGCCGGCGGCATAGAATGGCGAGAAGCCGAGTCCGGTGAGCATGGTCGCGGCTACCGCCACCGGAGTGCCAAAGCCCGCAGCCCCTTCCACGAACGCGCCGAATGCGAAAGCAATGAGCAAGACCTGGAGACGTCTGTCTTCCGCCAGGTGGGCAATGGAATCCTTGAGCAGCTCGAACTTACCGCTCTCGAGAGTAACGCGATAGAGGAGCACCGCAGTGAAGACCACCCATCCGATGGGCCAAAGGCCAAACGCCGCGCCCATCAGAACCGAGGAAAAAAGACGGCCGAGCGGCATGCCATAGACCGCTCCCGCTACCAGGATCGCAGCCGCCAGCCCGACCAGCGCAGAAACCCAGGCCGGTTTCCGTTTCACACCGAGCAAATAGAGCAGCACGAAGATCGGGACGGCCGCGACCAGGGCCGAGAGAGCCAAGCTGCCAGCGACGGGGGTGTAGTTCTGTTGCCACATTCGAGGTTCCCCGATTGTACAACACCGAGAGGTCGGAAACCTGCCTCGCCGCCGCTATTTGGCGCTTTCGATCCGCATGCCGTAGAAACTGCGGTAGACAAAGAACAACGCGACCACGAAGAATATGGCCGAGAGCGTGAGGCTGAACGCGGCGCCCTGCTTCTGGGTCACCGAGACAGCCAGCGAGACGGCCAGCAAACCGAACAAGGTCGTGAACTTGATGATCGGGTTCAACGCCACCGAACTGGTGTCCTTGAAGGGGTCGCCGACGGTATCGCCGACCACAGTGGCGGCGTGCAACTCAGTCCCCTTGGCGCGCAATTCGGTTTCGACGACCTTCTTGGCGTTGTCCCAAGCGCCGCCGGCGTTGGCCATGAAAATCGCCTGGTAGAGACCGAACAAGGCGATAGAGATCAGGTAGCCCACGAAGAAAAATGGCTCGACGAACGCGAAGGCCAGGGTGATGAAGAACACCGTGAGGAAGATGTTCAACATGCCCTTCTGCGCATATTGCGTGCAGATTTCGACAACCTTCTTAGAATCGGCGACCGAAGCTTTTTCGACGCTCTCGAGTTTGATGTTGCGTTTGATGAACTCGACCGCGCGGTAAGCGCCGGTGGTGACGGCCTGAGCGCTGGCACCGGTGAACCAGTAGATGACCGCGCCGCCGGCAATCGAGCCGAGCAGGAACGGCGCGTGCATCAGCGAAAGCTTATCGAGATCGGTGGTCAAGCCCTTCGTGAGCAGCACGATGGTGGAAAAGATCATGGTGGTTGCGCCGACCACGGCGGTGCCGATCAACACGGGTTTCGAAGTAGCTTTGAAGGTGTTGCCGGCGCCGTCGTTTTCTTCCAGGTTCTCCTTGGCGCGCTCGAACTCCGGGTGGAATCCAAAATTTTTCTGAAGGTCCTGCGCGATCCCGGGCAGGGTTTCAATGGTGGACAGCTCGTAAATGGATTGTGCATTGTCGGTGACCGGTCCGTAACTGTCGACCGCGATGGTCACCGGTCCCATCCCCAGGAAGCCAAAGGCCACCAAGCCGAAGGCGAAGACCGCCGGGGCCAGCATGATTTGCCCAAAACCGGTGGTGCTCATCGCGAAGCCGATCGTCATCAGAAGCAGCATGGTAAAGCCGAGCCAGAAGCCACTGAAGTTGCCGGCAACGAAACCAGAGAGGATATTCAGCGAGGCGCCGCCTTCCTTGGAACTGGTGACGATCTCGCGAACGTGGCGCGAATTGGTGGAAGTGAAAACCTTAACGAATTCCGGGATGAGCGCGCCCGCCAGCGTGCCGCAACTGATGACGGTCGCGAGCTTCCACCACAGCGACGGGTCGTTCGCCAGATTCGGAATCATCAGGCTGCTGATGATGTAGGTGAGTACGATGGAGAGGATCGATGTCAGCCAGACCAGCATGGTGAGAGGCGCTTCGAAGTTCATCTTCGCCACATTCCCATAGCGGCTCTTGGCGATCACGCCGCTGATGAAGTAGCCGAGGCCGGAGGAGATGACCATCATCACGCGCATCGAGAAGATCCAGACCAGCAGCTGGACCTGAACCACCGGGTCCTTGACGGCCAGAATGATAAAGGTGATGAGCGCGACACCGGTGACGCCATACGTTTCAAACCCGTCGGCCGAGGGGCCGACCGAATCGCCGGCGTTGTCGCCAGTGCAGTCGGCAATCACACCGGGGTTGCGCACGTCGTCTTCTTTGATCTTGAAGACGATCTTCATCAGGTCCGAACCGATGTCGGCGATCTTGGTGAAAATGCCGCCCGCCACGCGCAGGGCTGCCGCACCGAGCGATTCGCCGATGGCGAAGCCGATGAAGCAGGCGCCCGCCAGAGTGCCCGGGACGAACAGCAGGATGAACAGCATGATCAGCAGCTCGACGCACACCAGCATCATTCCGATGCTCATGCCGGCCTGCAACGGGATGTCATAACAGGGGAACGCCTTGCCGGTAAGCGAGCCGAAGGCGGCGCGGGAATTGGCAAAGGTATTGACGCGCATGCCGAAGGCCGCCACCGAAAAGCTGCCGGCGATGCCGACCACGCTGAACAGCAAAATGATCACCACTTTGTAGGCTTCAAAGTTCAGCAGGAATCCAAAATAGAAAACGATGATTACGGCAATGAAGACTTCCAGCAGGATCAAAAACTTGCCCTGGGTGGCGAGATAGGTCTTACAGGTTTCGTAGATCAGCTCCGAGACTTCGCGCATCGACGAGTGAACAGGCATGTTGCGGAGACGAGTGAAGATCATCAGGCCGAACAGAAAACCTAGGGCGCTGACCACCAGGCCGACCATAAGAAGGGAACGGCCGCCGACGCCCCCGAGGAAGGTCGCCGAATCGAGGTTCGGAATGATGAGATTGGCTTCGCCGCCGCTCGACTCCTGGGCCCCCAGTGGGGTGGCGACGAGAGCCAACAAGAGCAGAGCTAAGACGGCTTGCAGAATCGCTTTCGTGCGGGCGGTTCCGGCCGCGTGCTGACGGGGCGCGCGCGGCCTGACACCAAACGTGTCGGTGATCAAAAGCATTACGGAGAATCCTCCTGGTTCCGGATAGCTCGGTCCCGTAGCGACCGAGACAGACGAGAATTGTCACCCGAAGACCACAGTATAGAAGATCCTGGCGTCGGAATACAAACGGCGGGCGGAGCGAGTACCGGGCCCTCCAGGATCACTCGCGGCAGATGCCGCGCTCGCTGCGCCGGATGAAGGCGACCAGGTGCAGCGCCTCTGGCGTTGCAATCTCGGCCTCGATGCGGGCCAGGGCATCCTCCAGCTTGAGGCCCGAGCGATAAAGAATTTGATACGCCTTCTTCAGGATCGCCAGGTCGCTCGCCTTGTAGCCGGCGCGCTTCAACCCCACTACGTTCAGACCCTTCGGCGCGACGTTGAAGCCGGTGTAGAGAAAAAAAGGCGGGACGTCGCTGTTGACGCGCGTATTGCCCCCGATCATGGCCAGCCGGCCGATCTTGGAAAATTGGTGCACCACCACGCCGCCCGAAATGAACGCCTGGTCCTCCACTTCCACGTAACCGGCCAGCAGGGCGCAACTGGCGATCACGGTTTGGTTTCCGATGCGGCAATTGTGGGCGATGTGGCCGGAAGTCATGATGTAGTTGTCGTCGCCGATTTCGGTGACGGATTCCGGTTCGGTGCCGCGGGAAATGGTATAGTGCTCGCGGATCTTATTGAAATTGCCGATGCGCAAATAGCTGCGCGTGCCGTCGAAGCCCTTGTCGAGCGGGGCGGTACCGAGCACGGTTCCAGAGGAAATGTCATTTTGCGCGCCCAGCGTGGTCCAGCTCTTCACATGCACGTAGGGTTCGAGCCGGCAGCCGGGGCCGATAGTGACATCGCTTTCGATCACGCAAAACTCGCCGATGCGCGTGCCGGGGCCGACGGTGGCGCTGGGATCGATACGCGCCGTATGTGCGACTGTGGCCGATGGATCGATGGGCATCAGGAGGCGACGTTGACCCCGAGGCACCCGTGTAATGCGCTCTGCATGCCACTTTGTATGATAAGGCATGCGTGTTCGAGAATTGGCGGAATGGCTGGGCGCCACTTATGAGGGCGACGGCGAGAAGGATCTCACCGGGGCGGCGACGCTCGAGACGGCCGGGTCGTCGGAGGTTTCCTTCGTCGGTTCCCGCAAAGCCGGGATCCAGGCCGAAAGCTCGGCGGCGGGTTGTCTACTGGTACCGCTCGAGTGGCCCAACCCGGGGTACCGCACAGTGATCCGGGTGCCGGAGGCGAGAACCGCTTTCGCACGCACCCTCAGCCGGTTCTATCCGACAGCCGAGCTCCAGCCGGGCGTTCATCCCACTGCCGTGATGGGCAAGAACGTGGAAATGGGCGCCCTGGTCTACGTGGGGCCGCATGCGGTCGTGGGGGACGGAGCGCGCATCGGCGTAGCCTGCAGCATCGGCGCCGGCTGCTCGATCGGCAAGAGGGTAGTGCTGGGTGAAGGGTGTATTCTGCACCCCAACGTCACGGTGTACGACAACGTGGACATCGGACGAGGCGCGATTCTGCACTCCGGCTGCGTAATCGGCGCCGATGGCTTCGGATACGTCATGGAACACGACCGTTGGCACAAGTTTCCGCAGGTGGGGCGCGTCGAAATCGGCGATTTTGTCGAGGTCGGTGCGAATGCCTGCGTGGACCGGGCGGCTCTGGGAGTGACTTCGATCGGCGAAGGGACGAAACTCGATAACATGGTGCACGTAGGGCACAACTGCCGCATTGGACGCCACGTGGTGGTGGCCGCCCAGACCGGTTTTTCGGGCGGCGTGGTGGTAGAAGATTACGCCGTGATCGGAGGGCAGGTAGGGATCGGCGACAAGGCGCGTATCGAGACCCGCGCCACGCTGGGCTCCGGCTGCGGCGTGCTGAATTCGAAAATCGTACGCTCGGGCGAAATCGTATGGGGCACCCCGGCTCGGCCGCTCAAACAGCATTTGGAGACGCTCGCGAATCTCGCCCGCCTGCCTGACCTCCGTCGCGAGGTGGCCGATCTCAAGCGGCAGCTGGCGTCGATGAAACGGAGCGCCTGACGCTGCTGGTGGTAGGCGGCCATTCGCGCAACATAGGCAAAACTTCGGTGGTGGAAGGCCTGATCCGCCGGTTCCCCCAGAAGAAGTGGACCGCCCTCAAGATCACTCAGTACGGACATGGCGGTTTGCTCCCACGCGTGCGAAGCCTGCGGCTGCGAGACGGAGCCGGAACACCCGTTCGCCCTCAGCGAGGAGTACGTGGCCGGTCCGACCGACTCCGGCGGTTTCTCGCGGCCGGCGCGGAGCGGTCTCTCTGGCTGCGCACCCCGATGGGAGAACTGGCCCGACGCATTTGTGGTGATCGACCGCGGCATGAATGTCCTTTGTGGGAAGCCGTCGCCCGCGGTGTCTGGGACCACAAGCCCCGGTTTGTCGTTGAGTCGCCGAACTACGTGACGGCAGCCGTCTCGGAGTTCGTCAGATCCAGACTTTCGGTCGAGCCGTCTCGCTGAGCGGCGGTGCGAGTCACTCGCGCGGCAACCTCTTCCAAAAGGCGTGCTGCGCGTTCTACCTGCTGTGTAATCAAGCACAACTGTTGATGAACCGCAGTTCCTGCTTCGGCGAGCAGCAACTGGAGACAGCAGGCACTGTAATCAATGGTACCCAGCGGCTGGCGCAAATCGTGCACCAGATTCGCAAGCACCTCTTCCGACTCGGTCAGAACCAATTGGCGCATGGCGGTGCTCGGGGGGATCACCAGTATAGCGCAACGCAGAATCCGCGCCAAGATTTTTTGCAACATTTTTGGAAGCGCCAAGCCAGCCGTCAAAGACGCTTCGATGACGTTGACCCGCCATCCGGTTGCGGCCCCTCGTTTAGGCTTCGTAGAGGAAAAGATCGGCATCTCGGATAATCGATTAGGGTCGCCTGGGGCAGTCCCTGGGAGCGCGGAAAATCCTGTGCCGCGAGTGAACGATTGCCGATGTCGAAAGATGACGATTCACTCGGGCGCACGCGAAGACGTTTCGATCTGAGCCCCCAAGACGCCCTCTCATTCGATCCGGGGATCCCGATCAGGAACTCCTCTTCACCGTAGGTGGCCAACCGAATCATGGCCGCGTGCGGAGGCTCTCCCGGGGGGCCTCGCGCAAGACAGCGTTTTTAGCCATGTGCCCTCCCGGAATCGCTCCTCCCCGATCTTCGGATTGAGAGCCGGCGGTCAACCGCAGGATGTAAGAGATACCGCTCGCCAGCCCATCGCTCGGACTCGGGCGGTACACCGTGACGACATCGGTTCCAGGCATCATCCAGTTCCGCAGCGCGACCGCGACTGACACTCTCCGCCCCGAGAACCGGGTGGACTTCAGTGCCAAGCCGGGCGCAGTGCCGACCGAGTAACCCCATTTTGCAAGAATGCCGCGGGGCACCGGCTGAATGAACGAGAGAGTTGTCGTCGGCCGTGGGTTCCGACTAGAACTCTCCGATGGCTTTATCGGCCGCAACCATCGGCAGAACGATCGGATCTGGGCACTCAGTAATCGACTCGAGCGGCGTCGTAGAATGGGGAATTCGCGCAAGTGTGGCTTTTGTGCGTGGGGGAGGATGACGGGTTGATTTCTAGTTTGGATACGCTGGTATCGCCGGTCGAGCCGCTGAAGGCGGCCTACCATCGCGATCGTTTGGAAGACGTCGGGTACATGACATGCATGACCCTGGTGCTGCTGGGGAACTACGCTCAAACCGGCCATTTCGGGGGGCCGCTGGCATACACGCCCTACAATGTGGCCGCGCACCTCGTGGGCCCGGAACTGGGCGGACTGCGGTACGACTACCGCCGCCCCAAGCACCCCTACGGCGACAAATTCATGCTGGCTGCCGGCCATTGCATCCCTACCTGCTACGCGCTGTGGATGATTCTGGGCCAGGCGCTGGCGCGGAAATATCAAGCGACCGGAGACCGGCGGTATTTCGTCGATCCCCATGTCGCGATGCTGCCAATCGACGCGCTGGGATTCCGGCGCGGCGCCGGGGCGCTCAAGACTCTTTTGCAGGATCAGGGTTTAGCCGACCATCCCTTGTTCGCCCAGGCCCGAGAGCGCGGCATCCGCGCGCTCTCCGGGCACGCGGAAAGCATCGATTGCACGAATGATGTCAACGGCGGCCCGTCCGGGATCGGGATCGCCACAGCGGCCGGCAAAGCCGCGTTTTGGGATTGTGTCGGGGCCGCCAGTCTCAACTCGCCCAAGGTCATCGCTTTTGAGGGTGAGTTCGCCCTGACCGAGGGCCATGCGCAGGAGCTCAAAACGCAGGCTCTGGCGCTGCAAGTGGGCAAGCGCTTGCGGATTCTGATGTCATCCAACAACGCCGGCATCGACGACAGCCTGCTCGGTGGCGTGATTTCAACCAAATACGACCGTTATCGGCTGGTCGATCAATGGACGTCCTATGGCTGGAACGTGTTCACACTGGAGCACGGGAACGACTACGGCGAGATCGTGGCGGCCCTCAAGACCATGGAGGATTGGGACCCCAAGGACCGGCGCCCGATGATCGTGATTGGACAGACCACAAAAGGCTACTGGCCTACCGCTGTAGACGGGAAGATCACCGGCTACGGCGACCAGCTGGTCGGCTACCCCAGCCACCCGTACGCCTTGAAGATGAATGCGCCTTATTTCGTGGCGCTGGCCGAGACCTTCGAGAAACAATACGGAGTCAAATTCGCGGGAATACGCGAAGGCGCGGTGACCGATCCGCGCGAACGGTTGATCCAATTCAAAACAAATATCGATGTGGTGATGTCGCTGCTGGATCGCAACGGATTGGGGGACTGGCTGGCCGACCGGCTGGTGGACCTCGGCGACCAGGTGCGGGACGATCTTCGGTTGCAGATCGACGTCGCGCGCGATCCATTTCTGGACGAACGGCTGCGCGTCGCAAACCTGCCGCTAGAGCCGCAAAAGGTCAAGATCAACAATCGCATCTCGGGCGCGGAGAAGGAAGCCACGATCACGCTGTTCCGCAGGCCGGGCGAGGTGGCCGGGACGCGGCGAGCGATCTCGGAAATTCTGAAGTGGATGAACTACGTCACCGACAACCGCTTCTTCACCATTGCCGCCGACCTTTCGGAATCGATCAATCTGGAACACGGCAATCTGTGGGGACACTACGATCCGGAAGCGAATCCGCTCGGGACCCGCCTCAAGGCCGGCATCGAAGAAGCGGGCAATGTATCGACCGCCATTGGATTGGTGAGCCAGAACGCTTCGGTTGAACCCGCCAGCTTCGCCGGGGTGTGGGCTATCAGCGGGACCTATGGAGCTTTCACGCCGTTGATGTATACCCCGGCCCGCGTGTGGAGCCAGCAGAACCAGGACAGCCGGTTCCGCATGGGTGTGCTGCACATTCTGGCGGGACATTCCGGCCCGGAGACGGCGGCCGACGCACGCACCCACTTCGGCATCTTTGCGCCTCAGGTGTGGAAGCTATTTCCCAGGGGCCAGGCGATCAACCTCAACTTCTGGGACTACAACGACGTGGCGGCGGGCTATTTCGCGGCCGCCGAGATTGCCGCCCGGGATCCCAAGGTGGGGCTGATTACAATCGAAGTGGCGCGGCCGGATTTTCCAGTGGCGGACCGCAGCCGCTTTGCCGATAGCGATCTGAGGGCGGCGGCGAAGGGAC
>Ga0306921_10002926_pt1 | contig 17199 bp, 16 predicted proteins | sample sta12Cox44000080_FD_203760 | JGI IMG/M metagenome (GOLD analysis project Ga0306921, IMG submission 203760) | Lab enrichment of tropical soil microbial communities from Luquillo Experimental Forest, Puerto Rico - statoxic.12C.oxic.44.000.080 (v2)... | ecosystem: Environmental > Terrestrial >... | reverse complement strand
GGCACTATCTGTTCATCACCCGCACGTCCGACCTCGTCTGGCTCACCACCTCGCGTGGGCTGGTGGCCCTGTCGCCAGAGGATCCCGTGACATTCACAACACGGCTGGCCGCTCGCCTCGCCGATCGCGAAGCCATGCCTTGACGGCGAAGCCCAGCGCCCCCACCACGATCACCGCGGCAAAGAGCGCGAGATCCTGCTTGAGCCCGAGCTTCGCGCGGATCTTCTCCACCCATCCCGCGAAGCCATAGCCGATCCCGAAGCCGAAGAGCACGGGCCACGGCACGTAGCAGATCGACCCCAGGAGATTGGCCACGAAGAAGCGCAGAGGGGGCAGCCCGCCCGCCCCCGCGAGCGGTCCCGCCACCGTGCGGAGACCGGCCACGAATCGCGAGATGAAGACGGCGCGCGTGCCGTAACGGCTGAGAAGGCTCTGGGCCTGGGCGAGGCGCGCCTGAGGCAGGGGCAGCTTCGTGATGGCGCGCTGGCCGTAGCGGCGGCCGAGCCAGTAGCCGATATTGTCGCCGAGGCATGCGCTGACGATGCCGACGAGCATGACCAGGGGCAGATGGAGTCGGTGCTGCCAGGAGAGATAGCCGCCGAGCACGAGCACCGATTCCTCAGGAGCAGGAAAGCCCATGTTGCCAAGGAGGACGACCACGAGGATGGCCGCGTAGCCGAAGTGCTGGAACAGATGACCGAGATCGAGCACGACGACGCCGAGGATAGCATGGCCGGCATTGACAGGGGGGAGGGGGTGATGGACAACTGATCGTATGCGCATCCTCGTGGTCGAGGACGATCGGAAAGTGGCGAGCTTCATCCGCAAGGGGCTCGAGGAGGAAGGCCACGCGGTAGAGGTGGCGGGCGACGGCGCGGAGGCGCTCGAGCGCGTGGCCGACGGCTCGGCGTGGGACCTCGTCGTGCTCGACGTGATGCTGCCCAAGCACGACGGGTTCAGCGTGCTCAAGACTCTGCGCGAGGATGGCCTCACGGCGCCCGTGCTCATGCTCACCGCGCGCGACGCGGTGGGCGATCGAGTCACCGGCCTCGACCTGGGCGCCGACGACTACCTGACCAAGCCCTTTGCCTTCGAGGAATTCCTCGCCCGCGTGCGCGCCCTCTTGCGCCGCGGCGCCGCTGCTGGTCCCAGCCCCGTCCTGCGCATGGCTGATCTCACCCTCGATCCCGCCACGCGCGAAGTGCGGCGCGGGAACCGGCGCGTCGAGCTCACCGCTCGCGAGTACACCCTCCTCGAGTATTTCATGCGGAGCCCCGGTCGCATCCTGAGCCGCCCCATGCTCGCCCAGCACGTGTGGGGGCTCGACTTCGACTCCGAGAGCAACGTGGTTGACGTCTACGTGGGCTATCTCCGTCGCCGCATCGAGGCGCCCGGCGAGAAGAGGCTCCTGCACACCGTGCGGGGCGTGGGCTACGTCCTGAAGGACGAGACGTGAGACCGCTCTCTATCCGGGCTCGGCTTACTCTCTGGTACGGGGGCGTGCTCCTGGTCATCCTCGCCGTGGTCAGCGTGCTCTCGTATTCCTTCTTGCGTTGGAGCCTGCTCCAGCAGGTGGATGCCTCCCTCGCCTCCGTGGCCCAGATCGTGCGGGAGACAGACGAGCGCGGGGCGGGCGGCTCCGAGGTGGATCGCGCCATCCGCGAGCTGCTCGGCCCTGGCTTTTCCGATCGTTACTACCAGTTCTTGGATCCCGAGGGACACTCGCGTTTCCGCTCCGGTCCGCCCGCGGTGACGCTGCCCCTCTCCCCCGAGGCGCGGGTCAACGCCGCCCAGGGGCGCCGCACCTTCGAGACGCTCGACGATCCGCGCGGCGGTCCCATCCGGCTCCTCACCGTGCCCGTGCTGCGGGAAGGGCGGCGGGTGGAGATCATCCAGGTCTCGGCGCCGCTCGCCCAGCTTTACGACGCGCTCTCCGGCTATCTCACCTCGCTCCTCACCCTGGTGCCGGTGGCGGTGGCCCTGGCGGCGGCGGGCGGCTTCGTGGTCACCCGCCGCGCTCTCAACCCGGTGCGCGACATGTCCCGCACGGCACGCCAGATCACCGCGGAGGACCTGGGGCGTCGGCTCGGCCGTCGCGGCGCCGAGGACGAGATCGATCATCTCGCGGATACCCTCAACGCCATGCTCGCCGGCCTCGAGGCTGCCTTCGCCCAGGCGCGTCGCTTCTCCGCGGACGCGGCGCACGAGTTGCGCACGCCCCTCACCGCGCTCCAGGGTGAGATCGAAGTCGCCCTCCGCGCCGAGCGCACGTCCGAAGAATATCGTCGCGTTCTCCGCTCCGGCCTCGAGGAGGTGAAACACCTGACCCGGCTCGCCGAGGATCTCCTGCTCTTCTCGCGCTCCTCCGCGTCCATAGGTATCCCGCGCGATCGCGTCGATCTCGAGCCTCTCGTGCTCGAGGCCCTCGAGGTCGGCGCCCGCCGTGCGCAGGGCACGGGCGTCCACGTGCGCGCCGAGGAGATCGAGCCGGTGATCGTCCTCGGCGAGGCGGGGAGCCTCCGCCGGGCCCTCCAGAACCTGGTGGACAACGCCGTAAAGTACACGCCGTCGGGGGGCAAGGTGGGCCTCTCGCTGTTCGCTCGCGACGGCGAGGCCCACATCGTGGTGCAGGACACGGGCATCGGCATCGACCCCGCGGAGACGACCCGCATCTTCGACCCCTTCGTGCGCCTGGATGCCGCCAGGAGCCGGGACGCCGGGGGGGCGGGGCTGGGCCTCGCCCTCGTCCAGGCCATCGTCACCGCGCATGGGGGCACAGTGGAGGTCGAGAGCACTCCCGGGTCCGGTTCCCGCTTCATCATTCGTCTTCCCCTCGTCTAAGAACCTTCTCATCCGCGCTTCATCCCCCTCTCATACCCCCTTGCTAGGTTGATGTGCAGCAGGAGCAGCTCACTTCACACACGGGGAGAGAGACAGATGAAAGACTGGTTCAGGAGACACGCGAAGTGGGGCTGGCCCGCGCTGGCCCTCGTCGCCGCGCTGGCCGTGGGTGGTATTACGACCGGCCTCGGCGTGACCAGCGGCTTCGGCTTGACCAAGGGCACGACGCTGCCGCTGTGGACGGAGCAGGCGGCGAACGCTCCAATGCCGACCGTGCAGGCGCCCGACTGGGTCAAGATCGGCCGCGAGCTCAAGCCAGCCGTGGTCAACGTCAGCACCCAGCGGACGGAGTCCGGACCGGCGGAGATGTCCAATCCGTTCGGCGAGGGCTCGCCCTTCGACCGGTACTTCAAGGACAATTTTGGCAGCAAGCCGCAGCGGCACACCCGCGCCATGGGCTCGGGTTTCGTCATCAACCCGAACGGCTACATCGTGACCAACAACCACGTGGTCGACGGGGCAACCAAGATCAGTGTGAAGCTCTCGGATGGGCGTGAGCTTCCCGGCAAGGTGGTTGGCCGCGATGCCAAGACCGACATCGCGCTCCTCAAGGTGGAGGCGGCGAATCTGACCGTGATCCCGCTCGGTGACTCCTCCACCATGCAGGTCGGCGAGCCCGTCATGGCCATCGGCAATCCCTTCGGCCTCGAGCAGACGGTGACCACGGGCATCGTGAGCGCCACGGGCCGCGCCATCGGCGCCGGTCCCTACGACGATTTCATCCAGACCGATGCGTCGATCAACCCCGGCAACAGCGGCGGTCCCCTGATCAATGCGCGGGGCCAGGCCATCGGCATCAACACGGCGATCTACTCGCAGGGCGGCGGCTCGGTGGGCATCGGCTTCGCGATCCCCATGAGCCTCGCCAAGAACGTGGTGACCCAGCTCGCGGAGTCCGGCAAGGTGACGCGGGGCTGGCTGGGGGTGGGCATCCAGGCCGTGACGCCCGAGCTGGCCAAGAGCTTCGGCCGGTCCGACACCACGGGCGTGCTGGTCTCCTCGGTCTCCGAGGGTTCGCCCGCGGAGCACGCCGGCCTCAAGACGGGTGACATCATCACGGAGTACGACGGCCGCAAGGTGGAGCGCGCGAGCGATCTGCCCCGTGCGGTGGCCGCGACCCCCGTGGGTCGTGACGTGAAGCTGACGGTGGTGCGCGACGGCAAGCCGGTGACCCTCACCGCGAAGGTGGCGGCCCTCGACACCAAGGAGGCCTCCGAGGCCGACAACAACGGCGGCGAGAAGGCCAAGCCCGCCCTCGGCCTCGCCGTGCAGCCCCTGACGCCCGCCATCGCCCAGCAGCTCGGCGTGAGCGCGAAACAGGGCCTGGTGGTGCAGGACGTGATGGACGGCAGCCCCGCCGCCGACGCCGGGTTCCAGCGCGGCGACGTGATCGTGGAAGTGGACAAGAAGCCAGTGAAGAGCGTGGCCGAGCTCCGCGAGAGCGTGGCCAAGCACGGCAAGGGCACGCAGATGCTCTTCCGTGTGCAGCGCGAGGACGCGAGCCTCTTCCTCACGGTGAGCGTCTAGTAGCTTCAACCTCCCCGAGTGATCCCGCCGGCGCCCCCAAAGCGCCGGCGGGTTTTTCTTTTCATCCGGCCGGGCCCGCTTGACACCCTGAGTCCCCTCCAGTACGTTTCAGCCCGATCCTCGGTCTTGTCGAACCAGAGAACGTCGCTGGCCAACCTGAAGGGGGCAAACATGATTCCCGGGCCTTTCGAGTACCACGCTCCCCATACGATCGACGAGGCGACCGGTCTCCTCGTCAAGCTCGGGACGGACGCCAAGATCCTCTCGGGGGGCCAGAGCCTCATCCCCCTCATGAAGCTCCGCCTCGCCAGCCCGAGTCACGTGGTGGACATCAACGGAATCGCGGGATTGGCCTATGTCCGCGAGGAGGGGGGCACGCTCCGCATCGGCGGTCTCACCCGCGAAGCGGACCTGGAAGACTCCGAGCTCGTCCGCACGCGCTACCCGCTGCTCCTCGACACCTGCAAGGTCATCGCGGACCCTATCGTGCGGAATCTCGCCACCATCGGCGGCAACCTCGCCCACGGTGACTCGGCCAACGACCACCCGGCGACCATGCTCGCCCTGGGGGCGGAGGTGTTGGCCCGCGGATCAGGGGGGGAACGGACCATTCCCATCGGCTCGTTCTTCACCGGACCCTTCACCACCGCTCTCAAGCCGGACGAAATCGTGGTGGAGATCCGCGTCCCCGTTCCCCGCCCGCGCAGCGGCGGCGCCTACGTCAAGATGGAGCGGAAGGTCGGCGACTTCGCTACGGCCGCGGTGGCGGCCCAACTCACCCTCGACGCGGGCGACGCCTGCGAGGCGGCGGGGATCGGGCTCACCAACGTGGGGCCGGTCCCCATCAAGGCGACCCGGGCGGAGGCTGCCCTCAAGGGCAAGCGCCTGGAGGAGGCGGTGATCAAGCAGGCCGCGCAGTTCGCCGCGGAGGCGGCGGATCCCGCGGCCGACCTCCGCGGTTCTGTCGAGTACAAGCGAGATCTCGTACGAGTGCTGGCCGGGCGCGCCATCCGGAAGGCCCTGGAGCGCGCGGGCCAGGGGAGGTGAGGGTCGTGCAGGTCAAGGTGGCCATCAACGGCGAGAAGCTCGAGGCGGACGTCGAGCCACGTCTCCTCCTCGTGCACCTGATCCGGGAGGTCTTCCGGCTCACCGGCACCCACATCGGTTGCGACACCACACACTGTGGCGCCTGCACCGTCCTCCTCGACGGCCGGCCCGTGAAGTCCTGCACGGTCTTCGCGGTACAGGCCAACGGGCGGGAGATCATGACGGTGGAGGGGCTCGAGCAGAATGGCAAGCTCCATCCGCTCCAGGAGGGTTTCGTGGCCGAGCATGGGCTCCAGTGCGGCTACTGCACGCCCGGCATGCTCATGACCAGCTACGCCTTCCTCAAGAAGCACCCGAAGCCGACCGAGGAGGAGATCCGCTGGGGCATCTCCGGCAACCTCTGCCGGTGCACGGGTTACGTGAACATCGTCAAGGCGATCCAGCATGCGGCGGCCACGCTGCAGCAAGGAGGGGCGTGATGGCGCTCCGAACCTCGGCCGAAGTCGGAGGCATGGGCCATTCGATCAAGCGGAAGGAGGATCCGCGCTTCATCCGGGGCAAGGGCACCTACGTCGATGACGTCGTCCTCCCCGGCATGCTCTACCTCGACATCGTGCGGAGCCCCTATGCCCACGCCCTGATCAAGAAGATCGACGCTTCCAAGGCTACGGCCATTCCCGGTGTCCTCGCCGTCATCACCGGCCAGGACCTCGCCAAGTACAACCTCCACTGGATGCCCACCCTGATGTCCGACACTCAGATGGTCCTGCCCGTGGAGAAGGTGATGTACCAGGCGCAGGAGGTGGCGGCCGTCCTCGCCACCAGCCGCTACGCCGCCGCCGATGGCGCCGCCGCGGTGGAGGTCGAGTACGAGGCGCTGCCCGTGGTCGTCGATCCCAAGAAGTCCCTCGAGCCCGGCGCGCCCGTGCTCCGAACCGACAAGAAGGACAAGAAGGACAACCACATCTGGCACTGGGAGTGGGGCGATCGCGCCGCTACCGACAAGGCCTTCGGGGAGGCCGAGGTCACCGTCAAGCAGGACATTTACATCCCGCGCATCCACGTCGCCTCCATCGAGACGTGCGGATGCGTCGCGCACTTCGACAAGGTCAACGACAAGCTCACGGTGTGGATGACGACCCAGGCGCCGCACGCCATTCGCACGGTGTTCGCGTTGGTGGCGGGGCACGTGGGGCTCGCCGAGCACAAGATCCGCATCATTTCCCCCGACATCGGGGGCGGCTTCGGCGGCAAGGTTCCCGTCTACCCCGGCTACGTCATCGCGGTGGCCGCTTCCGTCCTCACGGGCAAGCCCGTGAAGTGGATCGAGGACCGGATGGAGAACCTCCAGGCGGACTCCTTCGCCCGCGACTACCACATCGCGGCCGAGCTCGCCGCCCGGAAGGATGGCACCCTCACCGCCCTTCGCATCAAGACGCTGGCCGATCACGGTTACGCGGACGCCGCCGCCAACCCCTCCAAGTTCCCCGCGGGCCTCTTCCACGTGTGCACCGGCTCCTACGATCTCAAGGCCGCGCACGTGGAGGTGGACGGTGCCTACACCAACAAGCCGCCCGGCGGGATCGCATATCGCTGCTCATTCCGAGTCACGGAGGCTGTGCACACCATCGAGCGTATGGTCGACCTCATGGCGCATCAGCTGGGCGTCGATCCCGCCGATTTCCGGATGAAGAACTTCGTCAAGCCGGAGCAGTTCCCCTACAAGTCGGCGCTGGGCTGGGAGTACGACAGCGGCAACTACGGGGCCGCCCTTCACAAGGCCATGGACACCATCGGGTATGCGGAGCTCAGGCGCGAGCAGGCGGAGAAGCGGAAGCGTGGCGAGCTGATGGGCATCGGTATCTCGAGCTTCACGGAGATCGTGGGCGCCGGCCCCTCCAAACACTTCGACATCCTCGGCCTCAAGATGTTCGACAGCTGCGAGATCCGCATCCATCCGACGGGCAAGGCCATCGCGCGCTTCGGGACCAAATCGCAAGGGCAGGGGCACGAGACGACCTACGCGCAGATCCTCGCCGAGGAGCTCGGCATCCCCGCCGCGGACATCCAGGTCGAGGAGGGCGACACCGACACCGCGCCCTACGGGCTTGGCACCTACGCGAGCCGGTCCACTCCGGTGGCGGGCGCGGCGGCGGCGGTGGCCGCGCGCAAGATCCAGGACAAGGCGCGCAAGATCGCCGCCCATCTCCTCGAGGCCGCGCCGGAGGACCTCGTGTGGGAGCCCGGCAAGTTCTCCGTCAAGGGCGCGCCCGACCGCGCCAAGACCATTCAGGAGATCGCCTTTGCTGCCTACACGAATCACCCGCAGGGCATGGAGGCGGGGCTCGAGGCGGTGAGCTACTACGATCCGCCCAACCTCACCTATCCCTTCGGCAGCTACATCTGCGTGGTCGATCTCGACAAGGGCACGGGCGAGGTCAAGGTGCGGCGCTTCGTGGCCATTGACGACTGCGGCAACATCATCAACCCGATGATCGTGGAGGGGCAGATCCACGGCGGCCTGACCATGGGGCTGGCGCCCGCGCTCTACGAGGAGATCTCCTACGACGAGCTCGGCAACGTCCAGGGTGGGAGCTTCATCGACTATCTCCTGCCCACCGCCGTGGAGACGCCCAAGTGGGAGACGGGCAAGACGGTGACGCCATCGCCGCATCACCCGCTGGGGGCCAAGGGCGTAGGTGAGTCCGCCACCGTGGGAGCGCCCGCGGCCATCGCCAACGCGGTGGTGGACGCGATGTGGCACCTGGGCGTGCGTCACGTGGACATTCCCATCACGCCGCCCAAGGTCTGGCGGCTCCTCCGTGACCACGGAGTGACCGAGTAGGGCTCCGGAATGTCGGACGATCTGCTGCTGCTCGCCGCCGAGCTCCGACGTCGCGGTGAGCCTTTCGCGCTGGCCACCGTGGTGCGGTGCGAGCGTCCGACGTCGGCCAAGCCAGGAGCGAAGGCGCTCATCAAACAGGACGGCACGGTCACGGGTTGGGTCGGCGGAGCCTGCGCAGAGCCAGTGGTGGTGCGCGAGGCGCTGAGCGCGCTCGAAGACGGGCGCGCGCGGCTCGTGGGACTGGTAGGTGAGGGCGGAGGCGAGCCGGGCCGGACCGAGGGCATCCTGAACCTTCCCATGACGTGCCATAGCGGCGGCACGCTGGAGATCTACGTGGAGCCATACCTACCGAAGCCGCTCCTGGTGCTGGTCGGGCACGGGCCCGTGGTGGAGACGCTTGCCGCGCTCGGCCGCCACACGGGCTACGACGTCACGGTGCTCGCGGCCGATCGGCTCGCCCATGAGCTCGACCGCCTCGCGCTGACGCCGAGCTCCGCGGTGGTGGTGGCGACCCACGGCGATCTCGACGAAGCCGCCCTCGCGGGTGTGCTGGCCACGCCGGCGGGCTACGTCAGCCTGGTGGCGAGCCGTCGCCGCGCCGGCGTGATCGTGGAGAGCCTGGAGCGCCTCGGCGTGTCGCGTGCTGGGCTCGACCGCCTCAAGGCCCCCGCCGGCCTCGACATCGGGGCGCTGACCCCGGAAGAGATCGCAGTGAGTATCCTCGCCGAGATCATCCAGCGCCGCCGGAGTTCCGCCGTGATGCCTGCCGCGAAGCCAGAGCGACTCGCGGCCGGTCTTCGACTGGCCGCGGAGGCGCGCGATCCCATCTGCGGCATGTCGGTGCCCATTGCCGCCGCGCGCTACCGGTCGGAATGGGAAGGGGCGACGGTGTACTTCTGCTGTCATCGCTGCAAGGAGACGTTCGACAGCGATCCGCCCCGCTACGCGGGGGCCCTCGTCCGATGAGACCCTTCGTGGCCGGCCTCGTCCTCGCCGCCGGCGCCTCCACGCGACTCGGCCAGCCCAAACAGCTCTTGCCGTTTGGTGACACGACCATGCTCGGCCGCGTCGTCTCCGAGGCGTGCGCGGCCACCGCCCTCGATCAGGTCGTGGTGGTGCTGGGAGGTGGGGCCGCCGAGGTGCGGCGCCAAGTCTCCCTCGGCACCGCGACGGTGGTGGAGAACGAAGCGTTCACCGAGGGCTGCGCTTCGTCGTACCGGACGGGACTGGGCGCGGTGAACGAGCGGGCCGAAGCGGTGGCCGTGCTGCTCGGCGACCAGCCTGGAGTGGACCGCGCGGTGATCGATCTCACGGTAGAGGCGTGGCGACGCGCCCCCTCGCCTATCATGCTCGTGTCGTATCGCGGCCGGCTCGGGCATCCGCTGATCTTCGCGCGTTCCCTGTTCGAGCCGCTGGCCGCCCTGCGCGGTGATAAGGCGGCGTGGAAGCTGGTCGATGCCCATCCCGACTGGACGCGTTCCATCGCCGTGGATCGGCCCTCTCCCCGCGACGTCAACACGTGGGAGGAGTATCAGGTGCTCTTCACGGGCGCCACTGTCGACTCCTGATCGCGAGCCAGATGGTATGCTCACGACCATGCGCGCGATCATCGCGATCGGCTTCCTGGCCCTCCTCCTCGCCGTTCCTGCCGCCCGCGCAGACGAGGCCTCTCCGTCCATCACCGTGATGGGCACGGGCACCGCCTCCGGCACCCCCGACATCGCGGAGGTGAGCACGGGCGTGGTGACGCAGGCGCCAACGGCGGCCCAGGCCATGAGCCAGAACAGCGCAACCATGGAGCTGGTCCTCAAGGCCATTCGCGCGCAGGGAGTGGCCGACCGCGACGTGCAGACCACGAACGTGAGCATCGTGCCGGTGCGCGCGCAGTCCTCGCCGAGCCGCCCACAGCCCGCCGCCGTCACCGGCTACGAGGTGACCAATCAGGTGCACGTGAAGGTGCGGAACCTCGCCTCCCTCGGGCGCCTCCTCGACACGCTGGTGAGCCAGGGGGCGAACGCCCTCGGCGGCATCGCGTTCTCCATCGCCGACCCCGCTCCGCTCCTCGACCAGGCGCGGACGAAGGCCATCGCGGATGCGCGACAGAAGGCCCAGGTCTTCGCGACGGCTGCCGGAGCGAAGCTCGGGCGGGTGCTCGCGATCAAGGACACGGCATCCGGTGCGCCCCACCCTATGGCCGCGCGCATGATGGCGAGCGCGCCCGTGCCCATTGCCGCCGGCGAGCAAGAGCTCGAAGTCAGCATCAGCGTCACCTACGCGCTGGAGTAATCCCGGGCCTGACTCAGCCCGCGGCCTTCGTCTCCACTTCGATCGGCGTCACGGGGAAGCCGAGCTCGTGCCAGGCGGCGAGCCCGCCCGCGAGCGGGCGCACGCGGATGATGCCGAGCTTCCTCAACGCCAGCGCCACCCGGGCGCTCGTCGCCTCGGTGGGTCACGTGCAGTAGAGGACGATCTCGACGTCGCGAGGGATCTCGCGCTGGCGGCGCTGGAGCTCCTCGGGGCTGATGCGGAGCGCGCCGGGAATGGTGTACGGCATCGCCTGGGCGGCCACCGAGGTGCGCAGGTCCACGATGATGGTCTCCGTGCCCCGGTCCATCATCGCCTTCAGGTTCTCCGGGGTGATGCGCGCCATGCGGAGCTCGCGGAAGAAGAGCCGGCGCTGGACGTATTTCACCACCACGTAGAGGGCGAGGCAACCGGCGGCCAGGGCCACCCCGGCCCCGCCGAGCCGCGCAACGGCCGCGGCGATGGGCTCGATGAGGTCGGAGAAGAGATAGCCGAGACCGATCCAGCCCAGCGCCCACGCGAGCGCGCTGCCCACCTCGCACAGCACGAACACGATGAGGCGGATCTTCACGACGCCGGCGAGGGCGGCGGCGAGGGGATTCAAGCCGGGGAGGAACTTGGCGATCACGAGGGAGCGGAGGCGATGGGCGATGAACAACTCCTCCGTCCGGCGCACGCAGGAATCCGGCTCCAGGGTGATGCGGCAGAGGATGCCGAGCACGCTCGCCCCGCGGCGCCGGCCGAAGGTGTACCAGAGCAGGTCGGCGGCGAGACAGCCCGCCATGGCCACGGCCACCGCCAGCCACAGGCTCAGCCGCCCCGCGCCCGCGAGGGCGCCGATGACGAGGAGGAGTGGCACCGCGGGCAGGGGAACGCCCGCCTGATCGAGGAGGACCCAGCCAAAAATTACAGGCGACCCGTGCCGCACCACGAAGTCGAAGATCTCGTTCATGTCACGCTCGTAATCTCAGCGCAGTGCGCACCCCGACGATCGGCACGATGGCCGCGGCCTGAGCCGATGGTTAGCCGGATCAGGAGCAGCCGTCGCATGTGCGGAGAGCTCCTCACCCGTCCGGCCTATTCGCGACCCGGTGCGGTGCCCTTCTCGAGGAGCTCGTCGTAGAACGTGGCGAGAGTGCCGAGTACAGCCGGCGCGTCGCCGGAGAATGACGAGCCGTGCATGACGGCGAGCGTGCGCGGCTGGAGGGCGGCGAGGCGCCGAATGGTCGTCCCGGTGGCGGGAGTGAGCGCGGTGTAGCCGAAGCGTCGCTCCGCCTCCACGGCGGGGCCCAGGATGTCACCGTTGGTAAGCGCGGGCGGATTGCCCACGTGAGTGAGGAGATCACTGGTGAAGAGCGTGCCCGTGGTCTCCTCGAAGAGCAGTCCCGCGTCCCAGCAGTGCGGCACGTGCGGGGTGTCGAGTCGCCGCACTCGTCGTCCCCCGAGATCGAGCACCTCGCCGTCGGCGAGGGCGCGGGGCGCACGCGGAGCCTGGTCGTTGAGCCAGATCGCGCAGCCGATGGCGCCGTGGGTGACGGTGGCCTCGGGGGCCGCGGCCAGCCACTCGCCGAGCGAGCCGCACTCGTCCGCCTCGATGTGGCTGAAGGCGATCCAGCGCAGCCGGCGCGGATCCATCACACGAGCCACCGCTTGTGACACCGCGGGAAAGAGCGCGCGCTGCCCACAATGAAAGAGCAGGGGCTCTGCCGCGTCCACGAGGAATTGGTTGAAGGTGAAGCCGCGCGGCCCGACCGTGGGCAGGAACGTGCAGAGGCGATAGATGCCCTCCGCTATCTCGTCGACTTTCGTCTCCATGGGGACCCTCCGGTCCGATTATAGTCAGGGCCCGCGCGCCCACCCGGAGATTCGGCGGCCGCGACCATCATCGTCACGGGAGGGACATCCATGGCTCTGGCCGAAAGTGGCGCGTTGCGAGGCAAGACCGCCGTGATCACGGGCGCCGCCACCGGCATCGGCCGGGCGAGCGCGCTCCTCTTCGCGCGCGCGGGGGCCCGGGTGGCCATCGTCGACCTGCGCGAGGCGGAGCTGGCGCGCACCGAGGCCGACGTGCGGGCGACGGGCGGCGAGGTCGTCTCGGTCGCCGCGGACCTCGCCCGCCCCGATCGATGCGAGGCGGTGGTCGCGGAGGCCATGCGCGCCTTCGGCCGCCTCGATGTCCTTCTCAACAACGCGGGAGTGGGAACGATGGTGGTCGGTGGCACCGTGGAGAGCATCAGTCTCGATCACTGGGACCTCGCGCAGGACGTGAACGTGCGCGCCATCTATCTGGTGACGCGCGCCGCGGTGCCGCACCTGCGGAACGCGGGCGGCGGCGCGGTGGTCAACATCGCCTCCGTGTCGGCCTTCCGCGGCTCCGTGGAGCGGCCGAGCCATGCCTACGCCGCCTCCAAGGGCGCCGTGCTCGCCCTCACGCGGGCGATGGCGGCCTCCTACGGGCGCGACCGCGTCCGCGTGAATGCCATCTGTCCCGGCACCATCCGCACGCGACTGACCGCCGACATCGTCGATCGTGTCGAACGGGCGGCCCGGGATGGGCACGGGATTCCGCTCGGGCGGATCGGAGAGCCGGAGGACATTGCCCGCTGCGCGCTTTTCCTTGCCTCGGAGGACGCCTCGTTCATCACGGGCACGGAGATCGTGGTCGACGGCGGCGCCATGGCCGCAACGACGTAAGGGAGAAAGACCGGCCACCTAGCTTATGATCGAAAAGATGGGAGTGTTCGAAGCTTCGCGCCCGGTGTGGGCCTGGGGGTCAGATCTCCTGCCCGAGGCTCGCCCCGCGCGGTACCTGGTGGGTGCGATGATGGGCTCGTTGCTCCTGCACCTGTTCGTGGTCGTGACCGTGCTTTTCACGGGCTGGCTTCACAATCCGGTAATCGCCAGCCGTGGTGACCTGCTCTTCGTGGAACCTACGCCAGCCAAGACCGAGGAGTCGACGTCCACGAGCCCCCCCGATCCGCCCGCCCCGCCGGAGCGAGTGAAGCCTCAGCCGACACCTGTTGTGCCGCCGGTGGCGGCGTCCCGCACGGTGCCGCAGCCCCAGAGAGCGGCTGCGGTCCCGCCGCCGGCACCTCGAGCGCCGGAGCCGCGCGCGGCGCAGGCGCCGCCGACTCCGGCCACGTCTCCGCCGCCGGCTCGAGAGGAGCCTGCCTACGAGGGGCGAAACGCACAGGAGCCGACACCGACGCGCACCGCGCCCGCGCCCGCGCCGGAAGCGCCGCCGCGGGCACCAGCAACGAGCGGCGAGACGGCCCTCGCCTCGGTGTCCCCACCGGCGCCCACCTTCAGCTCGCCGATCAAGGGCAGTGGAGGCAGCGGCAGCTACTACCAAGGAAGCCAGGGGGGCGTGGTGGGACAGCCGGTGCCCCTCGACACGCCCGATCCGAACTATCGCGACTACATGCAGAAGGTGCGGCAGCGCATCTACTCGAACTGGCGCTTCCCCAACGAAGCGGGCAATCGCGAGATCAGCGGTCGGCTCGTGATCGAGTTCCTCATCGGCAAGGATGGGCAGCTCCTCAAGGCCGAGATCGTGGAGCCTTCGGGCGAGCATCTCCTGGACATTTCGGCGATGCGCGCGGTGAAGCTTTCGGATCGCTATCCGCCGCTGCCCGATGCCATGCGTCGTGACGTACTGCCCGTGGTGGCCGTCTTCACCGTCAAGCTCCGCGCCGGCCAGTCCTCGACGTTCCAGCCTTTCCAGTAGCATGCTGCTCACCAACGCGCGCATCCACACCATGGATCCCCGCGGCTCCGTCGTCGACTCGCTCGTCATCCGCGAGGGCCGGGTCGCCTTCGTGGGTGCGCGCGGCGACGTCAATCCATCGGCCGGGGAGCGCGTCCTCGATCTGGGCGGTCGCGCGGTGCTGCCGGGCCTCGTGGATGGGCATGGACATCTCATGCTGCTGGCGCGGTCCCGCCTCGAACTCGATCTTTCCTCGGCGGGGTCGGAAGAGGAGACCGCCGCCAAGGTGCGCGAGGCCTCCGCGCGCCGGCGACCGGGCGAATGGATCGCGGGCCGCGGCTGGGATCAGACGCGCTGGCCCGGGCAGCGCTTTCCGTCTCGGGCCTCGCTGGATCGCGCCGCTCCCGGACACCCCGTCGCCCTCGTGCGGGTGGACGGGCATGCCACATGGGCGAGCGGCGCCGCCCTCGCCCAGGCCGGCATCACGAGGGCCACCCGGGATCCCGAAGGTGGCCTCGTCGTGAAGGACGAGCGCGGCGAGCCTACCGGCCTCCTCGTCGATCTCGCGCAGGATCTGATCCGGGCGCTGCTGCCGCCACCGTCGGAGGAGCGCTTCGACGAGGCGGTGGAGGCGGTGATCGCGGAGTGCCTGGCCAAGGGCCTCACGGGAGCGCACGAGCCCGGTCTCGACCTCGCCGCCATCGCCTCGTACACGCGCCTCATCGAGCGCGGCCGCTTCCCCTTTCGCGCTTTCGCGGCCCTCAGCGGCAAGAAGGCCTGGTCCCGGTATCGAGAGGGTGAGGGTCCCGTCTCCGTGGGAGACGGGCAGCTCACCGTGGGCGCCATCAAGCTCTGGCTCGACGGCGCCCTCGGCTCCCGTGGCGCGGCTCTCCACGCGCCGTACTGCGACGACCCGACGAACCGCGGGCTGATCCTAGTGCCGCCGGAAGAAGTGGAGCGTCTCACCCGTGAAGCGGCGAGCCGCGGGTTTCACGTTTGGGTGCATGCCATCGGCGACCGTGCCAACACTCTCGTGCTGGACGTCTTCGAGAAGGTGCTGGCCAGCCCCGGCCCACGCCCGCATCTTCGCGTCGAGCACGCGCAGATCTTGGATCCCGCGGACATTCCACGCTTCGCCCGTCTCGGGGTGGTGCCGAGCATGCAGCCGACGCACTGCACCTCGGACATGCGCTGGGCCGGAGAGCGCCTCGGCCCCGAGCGCCTCCAGGGTGCTTACGCCTGGCGGTCGGTGCTCGACGCGGGAGCGTACATCGCGGGCGGCTCCGATTTCCCCGTGGAGGATGCCAATCCCTTCCATGGCCTCCATGCTGCCCTCACGCGACGGCCCCGAGACGGCGAGAACCCCCACTGGCAGCCCGGCCAGCGCATGACGCGCGACGAAGCGATGCGCTCCTTCACCACGTGGAACGCGCGATCCGTCGGGCTCGAGGCGGACCAGGGCTCGCTCGAGGTGGGGCGGCGCGCGGATCTGATCGCGCTCGACCTCGATCCCTTCACCTGTGAGGAGACGGCCATCGCTCGCCTCACCCCGAGTTTGACCATGGTGGGCGGTGAGATCGTCTCGGGCGAGCGGCCACCGGCCTAAGCCACCGTCCTGGAGCTGGCGCGCGGCCGAGCCGTGGGTCACATGTCCATGCCTCCGTTGACGCCCCACACCTGCCCCGTAATGTAGGAGGAAGCGTCGGCGGCGAGGAAGTGCACGACGCGGGCGACCTCCTCGGGCCGCCCCAGGCGGCCGAGAGGAATCTGAGCGAGCAGCTTCTCCATCACCTTCTCCGGGATGTGCTCGAGCATCTCGGTGGCCACGAAGCCCGGAGTGACGGTGTTGACGGTGAGGCCGATGCCCGCGGGATCGGTGAGCTTGCCCGCGCGAGCGAGGAGGAACGCGGCCTCCCGCGCCAGGGTCTTGGTCAGGCCGAAGAGCCCCGACTTCGACGCGGCGTAGTTCGCCTGCCCGATGTTGCCCATCTCGCCGATGATGCTCGACACGTTCACGATGCGCCCACTTCCGCGCTCCGCCATGTGCCGAAGCGCGGCCTGGGAGAGGAAGAAGGCGCCGGAGAGATTCACGTTGAGCACCTTGAACCAGTCGTCGTCGGCCATCTTGAGCACAGTCTTGTCGCTGGTGATCCCCGCGTTGTTGACGAGGATATCGAGCCGCCCGTGCGCCGTGATCACCTCGTCGATGGTGCGGCGGCAGTCCGTGGGCTCGCCGACGTTGCCCTTGTGGATGCTCACGGGCGTGCTGTACGTTCCCGCGAAGGACTCGCGGAACTCACCCGCCGCCTTGTCGTTGCCCGCGTAGCCCGCGGCGAGCACCGCGCCCTGGCTGGCTAGACTGCGCGAGATGGCCGCGCCGATACCGCGCGTGCCACCGGTGACGAAGGCCACGCGACCCTTGAGCTTGTCGCCCACCCGCGCGCCGACGTTGTCGTCTTGGGTGATGTCGAGAATCTTCGTGGCCATGGCGTCCCCCTCATGGTGAGAATGACCGCTCGGCGATCCGCCTGCCGAAGACTGACATACCACCGTCACATCGGCAAGGCGCGGAGAATCCACGAATCTACATGCTTGACGGGCGGGAAGAAACTTTCGGCACGTGCCGCGTCACCCACGTCGCACGGCCACCGACAACCGGGCGCCGACGTCAACGCGGTGGCCACGGACGATTTCCTCTTCGCCGAGCCGCGGCTTGTTCCAGGGCCCGCCGTGCTTGTGCTCCTGGGTGTCGGGCTCCTGATGCTGGCGGCGTTCCTTCGCCTCCGACCGGATCGGGCTTGATCGCTCAGCGGAGGGCGGGGCCACTTACGAAGCGGTTGCCCCGCTCGTAGAAACGGAGCGGCCAGTC
>Ga0306921_10002925_pt1 | contig 17199 bp, 16 predicted proteins | sample sta12Cox44000080_FD_203760 | JGI IMG/M metagenome (GOLD analysis project Ga0306921, IMG submission 203760) | Lab enrichment of tropical soil microbial communities from Luquillo Experimental Forest, Puerto Rico - statoxic.12C.oxic.44.000.080 (v2)... | ecosystem: Environmental > Terrestrial >... | reverse complement strand
ACACCTTCCATAGCCAGTGTCTGGCCAATGACGCCGCCAGCGAAGCGGGAGAAGTGCGACCAGTTTGTGCCGAACTGGAATTCCATAGGAATGCCGGTTACAACGCCGATTGCAAAGTTGATGCCGAAGATCCTCGCCCAGAAGCGGGCCGCCTGGTTGTAAGTTTCGTCGTTCTTTTTGATTGCTAATGTTTTGAGGATGACGATCAGCGGGGCCAACCCCATGGTCAGTTGCGGAAAGAGGTAATGGTAAGTTACGGTGAAGGCGAATTGCAGACGGTGAATCAGGAGTGCGCTGTCCATTGCAAACACCTCGATAAAGAGGATACGCTCGCCAAGACACGCACGAAACGGACACAAGACGCAAAAACCGGCCCGATGACTGACTCTTCAAGAGCCGCAAAACAAGGCCCTGTGATGGTCATCCCAGCTGCAGCTCTATCGGTTTCGGGACAAGGCAAGATGCAGGCGTGACCGGAACGCGGTGGTTGAGTCTACACAAATGTCGATGTTCCGGTTCCATAAATCGTTCGATGACAACCTGAGAGGCCCGGTCTGCACAGAACAGTACGGGGAATTCGGGGATAGACTAGGCAAGAATTCACCCGGAGAGAGGATCGATGAAGCGCACGTGGACCATCTTAGGGGTAGGCGACGTCCCGCGGAGCTTCAACTGGTATCAGGCACTATTCGGTCAACCGGCTACTATTCCTGCCCATGACTACTTTGGGCAAATCCTCGATTCAGATGGGACTGTTTTGCTCTGCCTCCACAAATGGGGTGCCCACGAGCATCCTTCATTGATGAGCCCCGATAACGGAGCACCCGGCAACGGCCTCCTGTTGTTCTTCCGTGTCGATGATTTCGACGTGGCGGTTCAAAGGGCACGCTCTCTCGTCCCGCGGTTCGAGGAGGAACCACACCTCAATTCAAACACTCAAACGCAGGAGTTCTCGCTCCGAGATCCGGACGGATATTACGTTACGATTAGCGCGCTTTCTGTGGGCTAAGAGTGCGTAGCAGCTTGGGCAGCTGGCCGAGCTCCAAGGGGTAACGCCCACTCCGTGAGGGACACTTCGCGGAGCTTTGAGGTCTGATCGAGTCGGCGTTAAAGCCGCTATCGATGCCGAATTGGCTGCCTCATGCTGAAATGTCGGGAATCACTGCTACCTAGGTGCTGGAGGTGGATGATTTGCCGACGACGCCACGTAATCCGTTGTGTATGCTGCCGCCGATGGTTCTTCGTGCTGTGCAAGCCCAGCGTTTATTTCTGCTCCAATGAGGATAGCTGCTGCGCTCCAGTACAACCAAATCATGAATGCTAAAGGGTTCGCCAACAATCCGTAGAGGCTGTTCATGTGCATTGCGGCGAAGTGGTGGTGGTAAAAGCCGAGCACCCAGGAAATTACGAGCCAAATTGCGGTCGCGACGATTGCGCCGGGAACAGTGAATCGCCCGGAGCGCGGCGCACTCGGTGCTAAGACATATAGCATTTCTAACACCACGAAGACGAAGAGAGTTGCCAGCGACCACTTCAGGAGTGGCCTAAAGACGAAACCTTCAAGAGCTGGACCGAAAGTTGTCAGGAAAATTATCAGCAGACAAAGCGACCCAATCGCATTTGTCAACCCAAACGCAATTGACCAAGTTATCCATGCTGCACGCACTTTCTTTGCTCCATAGGCCGTATCCACGCTCATCAGGATGCCCTTGAGTGCAGTCGAAGCGAGGCACACTGTTATAAGAAATCCAATTGACAAAAGACCGCCGCCTCGGGCCCCGGTCATCTTCACAAGGTTACCAATAGTGGACTCAGTTTGTTCAGGCAGCACGTAGGACAGCAAATCCATCGTGTCCTGAATCCCGCTTCGTAACGACAGATAACTGCTTACTGAAGACAGCAATACCACTGACGGAATCAGAGCCATCAAAGAAAAGTAAGCCAGACCCGCCGCTGTGAGCGAAAAGCTCTTTCTCGCGATGCTACTGGTGATGTACTTGACCAAGGGAGCTCTCATATCGCACCCCATTCTGAATATTCGCGATTCTACGTTACCGGGCCCCGATCGCCATAGCGGTCCCTAGGCCCGGAATAGTGGCTTCCTTCCGCAAGGCTGTGGCATACCGCCTGCGTCATGGCCGGACTCGGAAGGTATTACTGCCGAAACTGCAAGGACGTGGAGCTGGAAGCCGGTCGGAGATGCCTAAACTGCGGAGATAATGGACGGACAACCGCGAACCTGAATATCATGGGAAGCTCTTTCATGACTTTCGTCGCACAGCCGCCCGCAACATGGTGCGGCTCGGGCACTATCGTTACACTTCATTTGACAGCTGAAATCGACAGCCTATTACGCTCACAATCCTACGCCTCGAGGGCTATAGGATAATTCTCCAAGAGTCTTAAGGAGCATCTCATGACTGGGAAGTTGACGTGGGACGATGCCACGAAGGTAGGAGTCCTTCTCTCAAGGAAATATCCTGAACTCCATCCGCTGTCGACCGATTTAGATGAGTTGTGTCGGCGAGTAACTGAGTTGGCGGAGTTCACGGATGATTTAACGACTTGCGATAAGAATAAATTGGAAGCGATTCGAAAGGCGTGGAACGAGGAGTTCCTTGATCGTACGCAATAGGTGCCGTCCTCGTACTCGATAATCGACCACTGCGGAGCACATGATTCGGCATGGCTCCTTTCACATGTGACTGGCGGCCGTTTGGGTGGGCAAACCCACTCTCCGCAACAGGTCTTGAAAGGCTGGGTGGTCCCGCAGATCGTCCATGCTGGGATCCAGATGAAGATAGATTAGCCAGTGGGAGTGCTCTTCATCGCACTTCTGCAAGTAGTCAATCGCCCGATCGTTTTCTCCCAGGCCAATGTGGATTCCTGCAAAGAAATAGGGCGCGACATATCTTTGTTTCGCCAGTTCCGTCAGATCGCTGAGTATCTGACGTGCCTCAGCGGTCCTGCCAGCGGTGCCAAGAGTATGAGCCAGCGCAGCGCGCATCAACGGACTACCGCCCGAAAGCATCACTCCCTTCTCACCCTCATTAATAGCCAATTCGTAGCGATGCGTTTTTCTGAGCAGCAGACCGAGAATCCAGTAGGTAACTGGATAGTTGGGGTCCAAATCGACAGTTCGCCGAAGTTGTTCGATGGCTTCGTCGTATCGGCGGGCATGGTAGAGGGCCCATCCTACAGCGACGCTGATAATGAGCGACAGCGGATCCAGGTCCTGACTTTTCTTGATCCTGACCATGGCTTCCTGGTGTCGGTCCATGGTCATGGCGTACTCCGCGTACCAGTGGTTGGCAGTGGGATAGGTGGGACTCAGTTCGAGGCTGCGCTTGAATTCAGCTTCGGCTTTTTCCCACTCCCAGTCATCGAGCCACAAGACGGCTGCCAAAGGTGTGTGGGCTTCGGCGAGGTCCGGGTCTAGCTGCAGCGCGGCCTTGGCGGCCGCTTTGCCTTTAGGAAAGGCGTTCTTTGGGGGCAGGTAGCTGTTCCACCCCAGCAGAACATAGCAATCGGCCAAGCCAGCATAGGCCAGGGCATACATGGGATCTTTCTCGACTGCCTGCTGAAAGAGCTCGATCGCCTTATAGAACCCTTCTTCCGTCCACCGGTTCCAGTGGTGGCGACCTTTCAGATAAAGCCGGTATGCCTCGACATTCTCGGTGTGGCGTTTTGTTAGTTGTTTTTCTTCTGCTCGGGTCAACCGCAATCGCAATTTCCCCGAAATCTCACTGGAAATTTCATCCTGGACCGCAAAGATGTCGCCGGGCTTGCGATCATATTGCGCGCCCCAAAGCTGGGAGCCGGTGGCTACATCGACCAATTCGATTCCAATACGTAACGAGCCACCGCTTTGCATGATCCTTCCTGTAAGAACGGCGCGAACACCAAGCTCGCGCCCCACGACCTGAGCGTCAATTTCCCGAGACTTAAACCTTGAGACAGTACTGTGAGCCATCACTCGCAGTTTGGGCAGCGTAGCCATCATATTAATGAGACTCCCGGTGATGCCGTCGCTCAGGTATTCGTGTTCAGGATCGCCGCTAGCATTTCTGAAAGGCAAGACTGCGAGTGAGTTAATGACCTTTGGAACACGCTTGGTGCGCAGTACAGAGACTGCTACAGCAGGACTCTGGAGTCTACCCTTTCTGGTAGAGGACGGATTTGTCGCTAATGTCAGGCTCGACCCAATTCCTGCTTCCGCGACTCGCGAGCTCGACCCCGTGTCTCGCTTCAGCTGTTTCAGCTCAGCCAGCATGTCAGCTGCGTGCTGGTAGCGCAGGTTTTTGTCTTTCTGTAGGGCTCTCCGGATTACCTCCTGTAGTGACGAAGGGATATTGGGATTCACTAGTGTAGGAGCCTCGGGATCGCGGTTGAGGATGGCTTCTGCGATCACCCCGGAACTAGGACCTTGAAACGGCACTTTCCCTGTAGCCATCTGATAGAGAACGATGCCGAATGAGAACAGATCTGTACGACCATCCAATTCCTCGGCCCGTACCTGCTCGGGAGACATATAGGCTGCGGTGCCGAGTGCTACCCCGGGGGTCGTGAGCTGCTCTTCGGACCCATCGTTCGCGGCGACCTTTGCCACGCCGAAATCCAGGATTTTGGCGTGGCCCCGGGCGGTGACAAAGATATTCGACGGCTTAATGTCGCGGTGGACGATGCCCTTCGAGTGGGAAGCATCCAGAGCATCACAGATCTCGATAGCCAGATCGAGCACCGTCTCGATTTCCAGAGGCTTACCGCTGATCCGGCGTCGGAGCGTCTGGCCCTCCAGCAACTCCATCGCGAAGAAAATTCGTCCCTCGGCCTCGTCGATCTCGTAAATCGTGCAAATGTTGGGATGATTTAGTGCCGAAGCAGCCTTGGCTTCGCGCTGAAAACGGCTGATCACTTGGGGACCCTTGGCGACGTTATCGGGCAGGAACTTGAGAGCCACATAGCGACCGAGCTTCACATCCTCGGCTTTGTATACGACACCCATCGCGCCGGCGCCGAGTTCTTCGACGATGTGATAGTGCGAGATGGTTTGTCCGATCATCGGCGCGAATGTTACTTCCGTGGAACGGGCCAAGTCAATGAAGCACAGCGGTTACCGCAACTTCAACATTTGTTGGCGTAATCTCCGCATTACGCTCAAAATCCCCAATCGGCACCAGTCTGGTGTCCGACAAATGGAGCCCTGACGTCGTGGCACAGGTAGAAACAGTGGGTCTCGAGGCCTGCGACAAGGCAGAGGCACGCGAAGACTTGGCCGTCTGCAATTTCTGCCACTGCCAAAAAACAGTAGCAAATCAGTAGCAAAGGCTACTTCCGGGCTTTAGTGCGCTTTCGCTGAAATTGCTGAAAGGTGCTCGATCGGCAAGCTGAAATGGAAACTCGCGCCTAGTCCGTCATTCGCCGGGGCCCACAGGTACCCGCCATGCGGCTCGACAATAGAGCGACTGATCGCTAGTCCCATCCCGCTGCCTTGTGCCTTCGTGGTGTAGAAGGCATCGAAAATCCGTTCGGCCTTCGCGGGCGGCAGGCCGATACCGGTGTCGCTGATGGAGATCACCACATGTCCATCCTCTGGTTGCGACTTGATCGTCAGCACGCCTCCCGTCTCGTTCATCGCTCGATGCCGTTGAGCATGAGGTTCATCAGCACCTGCTGCAACTGCACAGTGTCACCCATGATCTTTTGAGGATCGGCGGCAAGGTCGGTGCGAATCGAAACAGCAAACCGATTGGCCTCGCCCCGGAGCATCACAACCATTTCGCCGATGATTTCATTGACATCGACCGATTCCCGTTTCGGAGGCGTCTTCTTGTAGAGTGCTCGCAAACGGTCGATGATTTCGGCCGCACGATTCCCATACTTATCAATTCTCGCTGCGGTTGCACGGGCTCGTTCTAGGTTTGGCGGGTCATGCGCCAGCCATTCCACGCAGCTGTTAGCACTGGTGATGGCGGCCGCGATCGGCTGCTTTGGCTCGTGAGAGAGCGAGGCCGGCAGTTCTCCAAGCGTGCTGACCCGGTTCACATGCGCGAGGTCTGCCCGCGGTTTCTCGCGCTCTTCTTCAGCGCGCTTGCGATCCTCGATTTCGATACCACTTCCATACCACTTGACGACCTTTCCGGCTTCGTCCCGCAGCGGAACGGTGCGGACGAAAAACCAGCAATGCTCTCCGTTCGTCCGACGCACCCGTACCTCACTTTCCATCGATTGCCCATCCCGAACGGCCTTATCCCAGTTGCTGACGAACTTGGTGCGATCATCGGGATGAAGTATGGACTGCCAGTTCCATCCCGCTATGCCATCGGAAGATAAGCCTACGAACTCTAGTAAACGTTCATTGATGAAATCGATGGTGCCGTCAGGCGACGCCCTCCAGACGAGGGCTGGAACCGTGTTGATGACGCCGCGAAGCTCTCGTTCACTCCGCCAGAGGTCCTCATAGAGCTTCTGAAGCTGCAGTGAGGCATAGTCGAAGGCATTTCCCAAGACAGCCAGTTCAGCTAAATGGACCTTATGCTGAAAATCGCCTCGAGCCATGGCTCTGGCTCCCGCAGTGAGCAAGCGAAGCGGACCAGTGACGGTGCGAGTGAGGTACCAGCCAAGCGTTGCGGCCGCGAGCAATGTCACCAACGCGGCAATCGGAACGATGATGAAAAGGCGTTGGCGCGCCTTATCGCCATCCTCGATGGCTTTGCGTCGCTGCTGCAGTGCTTGTTGGTCGACTCCTTCAACAAGCGATGAACTGAATTCGATCAGGGCCGGGATCTGATTTCCCAGCCGGAGCTGAATGGCGTTCCATTCACCCGCGTCCGACAGTTGGACCGCGCTGGCGAGTTGCGAAAGCAATGTCTCTCGGAGAGTTTCGAGCGCGCTGGAGATGGGTACGTCTTGCTCAATCTCGGGGGTTGCGCCGAGCATCTGCTCGGCCTGATCGACGTGCTGTAGAAACGTCTGTCGGATGGAGGCCGCTTCTGCGGAAAATTGGTGAGTGTCATGAGCGCCGAAGAGTAATCGTATGTGCTTTAATTTCAGCAGCCGCTACTCGAATCCCTGCTAATTAGGACAGCAGTGACCAACGCCACGAGTCGGAACAGGTCGCCGCAGGGCCGATGAGGGGTCAGATTTCAGTCACACGCCACCCTAACCTATTCCTGCGATCTTAAGGAAGTTGCGGACGAGGTTCGCAACGCTTCTCAGCATATCCATCATCCCACCCACCTGATTGCGACTCTGCTACGGCTCCGGTTACTACTCCTGGCCTTGCAGGCAGCGTGCGGCGTACAAGAAACACACCATCGCGAACAGGAGGAACGCGGTTGCCTCTAGCACGAGTCGATGGGTGCCGCCGAGGCCGATCGTTCCCCAGCGAAGGCAGTCGATCTGCCACGTGATTGGGTTCGCCAGTGCGGCGCCGCGGAACCACTTCGGCAGCGGCTCCAAGGGATAAAACATGTTGCTGGCGAACAGGAGGACAAAATACAGGACCGACGTCACGGTGTTAAAGATGTCATTGCGCCGCGTACGGAGGGCGAAAATGGAGTAAAAGAAAAACCAAGCCGCAGTTCCCACAATCATGGCCAAGAAAACAAACGGCACGCGGTCCCAGCGCAGGTGGATGTGGAATAGTCCGGCCGCCAGCACTACCGTGATGACGGTCTGGACCAGGCTCACGAGCAACGTAAACAACACCTTGCCTAGCATGTACGCTGACCGACTCAACGGGTAGGTGAGCATCTCGAAAAAGATGCCATTGTCGCGGTCAAGAAAGAACGACCACGAAGTGTTGGAGGCGATGCCGAAGCTCGCCATTGCCAGCACGCTGGCGAGGAAGAACTCGTTGTAGTCCACGCCCTCCGTGACCAGCGTTGCGCTCAGCGCTGCATTCACGCCAACCCCGAACACAAGCATGTAGCAGAGGGGATAAAAGACATCCCAGAAGATGAAGATCAGGTTGGTGGCGCGGATCTTCCCCTCCCGGTACAGCATGGCATTGATGGCGGTCATAACTTCACTTCCTCTTGCGTCAGCTCAAGGAAGATGTCTTCCAGGCTGGCGCCGTTCACTTCCAAGTGCAGCACGCGACGATTGAGCGCCAGCTCGGTAACGACTTCGAGCACCTGCCCTTCAGGGGCTTTGAAGGCGACTTCGAGCGTGTTGTTCTCGACGCGCGCCCGCAGCATGGGTAGAGCCCGCAGTTCGTCCTCGATGCGCTCAGGCATTGTGTCGAAAGTCATGGAGACTTCATAGACTCCCCGCGAGAGCAGCTTGAGAGTGCTTAGGTCACCGCGTGCCACTTGGCGACCATGGTCGATGATGAGGATGTCCTCACACAACTCCTCAGCCTCGCTCAGAATTTGCGTGGTGAGCACGATGGTACGGCCGCGACGTGCTTCGTCGCGAAGCAAGCCCATGACCTCGCGCTTCAGCAACGGATCCATGCCGGTAGAGAACTCGTCAAGGAACAGCACCGGCGTATCGACCATGAAGGTTTTGGCCACCTGCACGCGGCGGCGGAATCCGCCGCTGAGGTCCTGCACTTTGCGGTCGGCCTCGGCGGTGAGCCGGAAGCGCTCCATAACGTCAGTGGCGAGACGCTGTGCTGCGGGCGGTTCAACCTGATGAAAACGGGCAAACGTAAGCAGGTTGTCACGGACGCTGAGCAGGAGGTCAACCGCGGTTTCCTGGATGACGGAAGCGATCCGTCGGCGTACTTCGAGCGGGCGCTTGAGCACATCGAAACCCAGCACAGACGCGGTGCCGCTGGTGGGGCGGCTAAGCGTAGTCAGGATCTTCAGCGTAGTAGATTTGCCAGCACCGTTCGGTCCCAGCAAGCCGAAGATCGTACCGCGCGCGACCGCGAAGGTGAGACCATCTACCGCGCGAACCGGGCCAAACGTTTTGACGATGTTGTGGACTTCGAGAGCATAGCTCATGCAAAGGCTCCCATCTAATAATCATGTGATCTTGTCGTCGGAAACACACGCGAAGGCCCGTGCATCACAGGAGACGCGTGGGTTCGGCAGGGTGTCGGGCGTCAGAGATTGACGTAAGGAAGTCGCATTGCAGTCTGCCCAGCAAAAATACTACGCCGCATGAGGAACAACGTCAACGCACGGAGGAGTCGCCGTATCGATTATCAAGAACAGTCCTACGATCTCGAGCCAGCCCGAGAATGGAACGGCTGTTGTGCCGAAGGAGAAGTCTTCGGCCGCCAAACCGAGAAAGCGTCTAGCCAGCGGCACGAGAAGTCACACTCATACATCCAGGCAGAGGTGTCGTTTTTCCAACAAATTGGCAGTTCCTAAGCGGAAGATCACTTCAGCAAAGTGATGCTAACCTGACGTCCGTCGAGGTATACGTTTCCGTCAGTTCCGCGCTGAAACTCCAATGTTGCCGGAGCCTCTGTTTCTGGAAGTTCGTGAGCCTCCACCCAATATGCAAAATAGAAACCCACCTCCGACCCGAGTCCTTCCTCTCTAACAGAGAGTACGCGAGTTACTACCGCCAGCCGCTCTTGCGAAGGGTTGTCGGACAATATATTGAACTTGAAACGTTGCCCTACCTTAATTTCAGATTGCATTTGAACTCCTTGTCTGTTCTCAGCTTCTGATCACTACACCACCACCAGCGACAGCACCTGATCCGCGGGAAGCCAACTTCGGCAGTAAGTGCGCGACCGGCTTCAGTACTCCGACTGGTGCGATACTTGTCGAGGACTGTGGGTTTTCAGAAATCGTCTACTTCCCGACGTAGAGGATAAGCAATCAGCCTGCAATTGCAATCGCGTCTTCCGCAACGGCCACCGCGAAATCTGGTACGTGAGCCTTCGAGACCATTAAACGACGGCTGTGATAGTCCCCAAAGGCCCCGACCAGCTCAGCGTTTACGGGACGGAGCCTTCATTAAGACAAATGTCGCAATCAGCCCGTTACACAAGCAATCCGAGCAGGCGTTTGCCTTCAACGGGTTGTGCCATGCGCCGGTGCGCTATCATCGCGATTTCTGCGGTGAATCGGAATAACCAGGACACTATTTTCTCTCTACCGCACGATAAGTCGTTTGAATGGAAGGGCAGGTATATCTACGCGCTTCGCGGATGTCAGGCAGCGGTGCTCTCGAACCCCAATCGGAAGCCTGGGAGACGGGGCACCGTGACAGTGTGACAGTTGTGACAGTTTTGCAGGAGACAATATTGATCCATGCGGCCTATTTCCACTACCAAGGCTCATTCGCCCTGCGAATCCGAAAGTTTTGAGGGCACCATCACCAAACAACGACCAAGCCGGTAGGTAAACTTCTGAATCGCAGTCGGGCAGATTGGGCGAAGGACTAACGGCTGCGAAGATGAAGGAATGCCCCTGGCTCAGTCCCAGTCTCGTAGCGCAGTTCGAGTTCACGGAATGTACACCGGAGAACGACCTGCTGCATTTCGCGCTTCGTTGCCCTCGTGGACGATATGACGTAGTGTCGGTCACCCCGAAGCAGTAGAAGAAGCGCAGACTGACCTTTTATGGTGCTTCTTCTTATCAATTTAATTTTCTGGAAGAAATTTGTTTCTAGCCAAACGAGTTTCGCCGGCCACATTCGAACCGGCGCTGGTGCAGCCGCTGGTCAGGCCCCTTTGCGAAGTTGCGGCATCTCTTCTGCGTTGCCGTAGAGATCGGATTCAGAGAGCACCGGGGCTGCAGGGTGCTCCTTGCTTGCGCGGTGAGCAGCGGAGAACATAGGACCGCGAGCGGGCACGATCGGGGCGAATTTCATGAAGCCGATGGGTTGGGCTACGTCACCATAGACGGCCTCCATGCCTCCGGCGAGCAGGTAGGTTTCGTGCCAGAAGCCGGTGCCTCCGGAATTCTTCAGGAAATTCTTCCACCATTCGCGATGAGGCTCCGAGCGCGTCCAGTCGAGGAGGGAATCCATGTCCCGCCAGTACTGGCGGATGCCGGCGTGGGGTGGGAACAAAGACCAGAGAAACACGTCGTGGTGCAGGAGTCCGTTGGGCTGTGCGGCAGCCGAGGCGGAAATCTTTGGCCCGAAGCCGAAGAGAGTTTTGAGTCCGGTGAGTCGGTTGACGCGCATTCCAAGATACACAACGACGAGATTGGGGTATGCGGATAGATCGACGGTACGGCGGTTGACTTTGGTTTGAGTGGGGTTGAGCATGACAATTCAGATTCAGGATCGGTGCAAAGGTTGCACAGCGGGAATCGAAAACATGTGAACTGGGATCCTCGTATCCTGCCAAGCGACTGTAGATGGATTGCCGCAGCAGATCGGGGAGCGGCAACTGAGTGTTCTTGCCGCGCCGGTCGTCCATGATGTTGTCGGTAATGAGCGCACTCAATCCCAGACGCTCATCCAACTCGCGCACCAAAGCAGACCACTGTCGGAGGTGACGTGAGACCCCTGGAAATCCACTTTGAAACAGGGGTTAAACGAGAGTTGGAAGGGCTGATTTTGTTCCTCACCCACCGGGTCGAGCCTCCGCAGAGTTCGTTTCACTCTCAAAGCCCCATGAATACTGGCGTTGGCGCGATCATACAACCACTTACTCAGAGTTCAAATTAGAGTTTTTTGGAAAATCACACGGCAAATCAGTCGGTCTTGTGCAATCGATTGCAATCGTGGGAAGTCATGGGTGAAGTTCCTGCAATCAATTGCGCGAAGGTATGCAGGGCGAACATCAATCAATTATTGGGGGTTTATGGCGCGCCCTGAGAGATTCGAACTCCCGACCTTCTGGTTCGTAGCCGTTGCCGCACAGTGAATCAATGACTTAGCTGCACTTGTATGGAGTGAGATTCCCTAGTATTTATGGGGCTTTCCCGCTCCGCCTTACCATTGCACGCAAGCGCTCACAAAGCGACACTGGGCACAAAATTGGGCACAGTTTCAGGGGGCCCCGTCGATGCGATTGGCCGGGGGTGGGGGAGTCCCGCCGGGGTTGTTGTCGCTTGCCTGGGTCGGGTGGCGCTAGCTAGGCAGTAACGCCACTGGAAGCCGCGTTTTAGCCCTGGTTATCTGGTTTGGCAAATGATTGCTGAGCAGGCATTACAGGTTTGCGGGGTTTGCGGTTCGGCCGCGGTTTTTTCGCGTTCTCCCGGCAGGCTGCGGTCTTACGCTCGGACTTGGCAGATCCGCCGAGTTGGCCAAGCAGCCTCGCAGCGTACGTCTTACCGCGAGTGTACTCCAGTAGCTGTATAGCCCTACCAAGCAATTTGTCGTATTCTTCTTCCATTTTGGTTTCAATCTACATCCGCTAGCTATCGTGCTGTGCAGGGTGTGTGCGGGAATGTTTGTCGGTTGAGTGCGCTGTGTGCATCGCTTTTAGCTGCCGCGTAATTCCTGTTTTATGCGGGTAGAGCCTACCGCTTAGGCGCCACGAGCGCCAGCAATGGGAAGCCTGCGCAAAGGGCATACCCAACTCCCAGGGTCCAGTTCATCCACTTCTTTCCCGAGTGATTCACCCAGTAGCACAGCAGCGCCGAGAGCAACACGGCCTGCGTCACGACTTCGAGGTACCCCTTGGTTTGTGATAGGGCAGGCGTCTTCGTATAGATGAATCCCTCGAGCGATCCTGGCGGCGCTGCGAACGTCCCCAGTATCCCGATGCCGATCAGCATCCACGCCATCCGCAGCCACCCGTCTCTGCGCCCGAACAATTGCTCGCGAAACAGGTAGAACACTGACGCGAACAGAATGCCGCGAAAGATCTGCAGCGCCGGACCGAGCAGTACCCAGGTGCTGGTTGTCGGCCGCATCCCTGAGTTTGGATTGTTGATGGTAGCTGCGTAATGCAGGAAGTTATACGCGAGCGCTCCCATCAAAAAGTATGTAATGGTGTGGCAAACCACGCTCTTCGCGGCCAACGGCACAAAGCGAGGTTGCGACTCTTGCATAAACATCCTCTCTTAATTCAAAGAGCCAAGTTACGTAACGGCCCGCAGTACGATCCGAGCGCCAAGTATCGTCTTGACTATCTCGATTTCCTCTAGCTAAGCGCTACGCTGAGTCCGGGAGGGAACTGCATAAATCCCATAAATGATTGATTCAATGAGTCTCACAGATCAAAACTCCAACTGCCATCCCCCAGCCTGAAGCGGTCACTCTGCAAGCACGGATTCCTCTACAGCGAGTGTAAGGGGGATTTCGGTCGCGATGACGTCTGAAGCGTACTAAATCGCCCCAAAACCCCTCCCAAAACCTGGCAAATATCAGTTTGGCGCATAAATAGGATACGTTTTGCCAAATTGGATTGTGTGTTGGCACACGCTAGGCTGTGTGTTGTAACACGCCAGAGCTCTCTGTGGAGCGCGGTACGGTGTACGCGGCGCCTCACCACGTCAAAGAAGCTCACCAGGAACGTGACTTGAGTGATTGGCTTTTCCTCTGAGCTACCGTCCGCGTATCCTTTCCCATCCCACCCGCGCCTAGCGGGGACTGAATCTCATAACCCTACCGGAGCTTTGTGCCACTGCGAGGGTCACCTTTAATTCTCACTGGCATCTGCAAGGATATTCCTCTGGCTCACCTCGGCTCATGGCTACTTACCGTTAGACATGAGCAGCTTGAGTTCTTCTGTCCAATTGAGCACCACGCGCACTTCCTCGGGAGGCCCATTTTCTTTGTTGGCCTTTACGAAGAGAAATCTTTGACCATCTGGGCTGGCATCGTAGAACGAATTAGCGAGGGCAGTCCCTAGAAGAGGAGAAGGAATATCCGCTATTGGCCGTGGAACGGAGGCGCTAAACGTCGGATGGGTGGTCACGCTCACGCTCATAATCTTATCCAAACTCAGGTAGAAGAGCTCCGCGCCCGTTCCCGCCCAAGTCGGATTGCTTCCCACATCGGTGGAAACCTGCCATTTACCGCCGGGACCTGGGAAGGGCTGCACGTAAACCTGGAACTGGCCCGACTCATTTGATGTGTAGGCAATCCAATGGCCGTCCGGCGAGATCTTGGGTTGCAGTTCGTCGAACTTTGTCTGAAGGAATGGGCGAGGCTTTTGCTCCCCTAGGCGAAACACCCAGATGTCCCGGCCAGTTTCCGTGCTGGCGGTCCAATACACCAAGAACTTGCCGTCAGGCGACCAGGAACTAGGTACCTGAATAAGACTCGCTCCGGAGAGCACCATTTCCTCTGCCCCGCTTCCGTCGGCAGGCCTCCAGAAGATCTCCGATCCTGCGCCGCGTGTCCCTCTGTATGTGATTCGTCTTCCGTCCAAAGACCATAGCGGCGCCGTACTCCTTCCGTCAAAGGTGAGGCGAGTGAGCGTGCCATGAGTGATTTCATACACCCAGATATCCATGTCGTTGTCCGAGAAAATGGCGAGGGCCACACGCTGTCCGTCGGGAGAAATCGCAGGGGAACTATAGCGCCGTGAAGGACCCCCCAGTCTCCGGACCTGATTCTTGCGATCCACCCAGACAAGGCTGCCTTCGGCAGCGGAATTACTTCGCGGTAGATAAACCAGCGATCCGTCATGGGCAATCGAAAAACTTGCCACGCCGCTATTGAGAGACGTTTTCACGCCGTCAAGAACCGGCACCGCCGGGCCCGTCACCTCCAAGCGATGGGCGTCAAACGGCACAGCGAACATGCGGCCCTCGCGCGCGAACAGCAGATGGCCGCTCGGGGAATAACGCGGGTATGTACCCTGAATCGGCAGGATTTTCTTTTCGCGGGTGTCCAACCGCTCGACCGCGATCTTCGATTGTGTGAAAAGACCGATGTCTTTTGCTTCGGCGATTACAAATACAACCGCTCTTCCACCGGGCAGGATTTCGGGCCAGCGGTAGGAACGCTCGCCCTTGCTAGCATCGGGAGAAGCCAGCAACTCGGAGGGGCCTCCGGCAGAGGAAATGCGCACAAGACCGCCGAAAAGAGTCGGGGCGAAGATGATCATGTCGTCGGATCCCCAAGCCCCTCCGCGATTCATCGGCGCGTCACACAGCACCACAGGTTCTCCGCCGTGGGTAGAAACTTTCTTTAACTTGCCGTCGGCGAAGAATCCGACCCACTGTCCGTCAGGAGAAAAAAAGGGGCTGAACGCGCCCTGCGTGCCTGCCAAGGGGGTAAGCTCTTGGCGGTCCATCCTTCGCAGAAAGACTTCCGTCGTGTTGCCAGCGCTGCCTATATAAGCGATCTCGGTGCCATCGGGAGCGATAGCCACATCCGAAAAATCGCTGAGCGGAAAGCCGCCGACTACCCACACAGTGGAGTTTTCCAATGGCGCCGGCACGACGAAAGCGAACCGGCTAACGGGGCGCGCCACAGGCGCAGAGCGAAAATACCAGCCAATCAATCCCGCAATGACGGTGCCGAGAACGAATCCCGCTGCGGCCACAGCCCATGCTCTAGGTTCGCGCAGCTTGTGCGGAACTACACCGAGTGCAGCTTCACCACTTTGTGAGCCTGTTTCTGCAATCCATTTCAATTCGAGTGCAAGGTCACGCGCAGTTTGCCAGCGCTCCTCGGGATCTTTCGCCAGGCACCTGCGAATCGCGTGATCTAGTGCAGGCGGCGTCATTGGCTTTAACTTGCTGATCGGCTCGGGCTCCTTCTCCAGAATGGCCGACGCCACACTCAGTTGGCTCTTAGCTGGGAAGGCGCGCTGGCCCGTGAGCATTTCGTAGAGGACGGCGCCCAAGGAAAAGACGTCGCTCCGCCCATCCAGATCTTTGCCTTCAACTTGTTCGGGGGACATGTACTGGAACGTCCCAATAACCGTGCCTTCCTCGGTCATCGGGGAATCGTGCTTCATAGCCGTCAGCGTAGCCAGGCTTGCCAGAGGGGAAGCAGGTTTAGCCAGACCAAAATCCAGCAGTTTCGCGCCGATGGGTGTCAACATGATGTTGCCGGGTTTCAGATCGCGGTGAACAACGCCGCTGCGATGCGCCTTGTCCAGCGCGTCGGCAATCTGCGCCCCAAATTTGAGGACTTGATCGAGCGGCAGCGGGCCTTTTTGCAGGCGTTCGGCCAGCGTCTCTCCCTGCACGCACTCCATGACGAGATAATCGATGCCATCTTGAGAGCCGATGTCGTGCAGAACGCAAATATGCGGATGATTGAGGTTAGAAACAATCTTGGCTTCCCGTTCGAAGCGTTGCTTACGTACGGGATCGGAAGAAAGATGTGGTGGAAGAATCTTGACCGCTACAGTGCGCTCCAACCGAGTATCCCGTGCGCGGTATACTTCGCCCATCCCGCCCGCACCGATCGGTTGCAGGATCTCATAGGGCCCAAGTCTTGTAGCAGGGGCTAATGCCATGATTGACGGCGATTATACTGCGGAGAACTTCGTGAATGGCGGGCAACCCAGCGCCTTTTCACGGTGCACTGTTACGCCAACAATCGGTCGAGCAAGTCAACCGCGCCATGCTCGACTCGAATCTGTGCTCGCCCTCACCTGTCACAATTGACGGTTCCCATTGGCTTCCTCGCATGGTCAAATCGCCAGGGCAACGATTGACCCAAAAGAAACATCTGGAGACAATCATGAAGAAGTACATCGGACGATTTGCCATTGCCGCGCTCGTGTTGGCAAGGCGGAGAAGATCGCGGCGCTCGCCAAGCAACTGAACCTCACTCCCCAGCAAGAAAAGCAGCTGATGCCCATTCTCGAAGCTGACGCCCCCAACATTGAGGCGATCGGGAACAATCATCGCTGGGCCCGATGCAGAAGGCGCAGCAGATCAAGGCCATCCATGAGGAAAGCGATCCGCAAGTGAAGACCATTTTGAACGCGCAACAGTACGAACAACTGCAGCAGATTCGCCAGCAGGAAATGCGCCAGGCGATTGAGAAAAAGATGGGTCCGCAATAGGAAACCTAGTAATCGAAATCGCTCCGTGTGGGCAGCGCGAATCGTAATTGGCAGCGCTGGATATTCGGAGTGCCCCAGGTGCAAAAGAGTCTTGCATCAGCGACCAACCTCGGGCCAATCGACGGACAATTATTGACTACCGCCCGGGAATACCCGAATAACGACGCCTCTATGTCTACGAACGTCATCCTATGGGTGCTTAAGGAATCGCAAATAGAAGGCTGCAAACACCAGAACGCCCTGCCGTACCGCTCGCGCCAGCCGTAGAACTTGCTGGCAGTGATGTCGAGCCAGCGGATGAACCGCCCGGCGCTGATCTCGGTCTTCTCCGACCAGCGCCGGACGAAATCCAC
>Ga0306921_10002923_pt1 | contig 17201 bp, 14 predicted proteins | sample sta12Cox44000080_FD_203760 | JGI IMG/M metagenome (GOLD analysis project Ga0306921, IMG submission 203760) | Lab enrichment of tropical soil microbial communities from Luquillo Experimental Forest, Puerto Rico - statoxic.12C.oxic.44.000.080 (v2)... | ecosystem: Environmental > Terrestrial >... | reverse complement strand
CGTGCGAGCTGCCCAGCGTAGTCCGGGTCATCGGAGGTCGTTGCCAGTGGATACAGGAGCGCGACCGCCGATTCGGCATCGCCCAGCTCCGCTTCGACTTCGGCGAGATGGCCCTGTGCCGGTACATATGCCGCCACATATCGCCTCGCTGCGGTCAGCTGGTCTCGCGCCCGATCGAAATCGCCTTGGCGCATCCACATGACGCCGAGCTGGAAATCAAGCGTCGCAAGAGGAAGCGGCGAGATCCCCCGATAGCGGCGCACGCTTTCTGCGTGCAGCCACTCTGCCCGTTCGGTGTCGCCGCGTTCGGCACAGAGCGTCGTTAGCGCGCCAAAACTCTCAAAGCTTGGGCGGCGGCGGGCCTCCTCCTCGCGGATGGCAGAGGCTTCCTCGTATCGTCCGAGGCCTTGAAAGACCGCCGCGCGCTCGCGGTCGACTGACTCCGTGTCGGCGGCCAGGCGCTCAGCCACGTCCAGATCGTCCAGCGCATCTCCAAAGCGATGAAACACAGCGCGGGTACGCGCTCGCGCGAGGAATGCGGCCGCTTCGGTGGTCGCATAGCGCACCAGCAGATGGGCGAGCTCCAGCGCTCGCTCGTAGTCCGCAATGCTGCCGAGGATGGAGCCGCGGAGGGCAAGAAGGTCGACGAGCCGCGCCCGCTCTGCAACGCGGGGGAAACCCGGGGTCGAGTTCGGCTCGAGGCCTTCGATCTGCGCCTCAAGGTTGCGCAACGCAACCGTCCCATGCGTCACTACGGCCGCATTTGTGCCCGAGCGGTTAGTCGCCCGCTTCCGGTGAAGGGTGGCAGTCATGACGCTTGACCCTTTGGCGGATTCGGCGGCGCCAGATAGGGAAAGACTTTGGATGACCAGGCAATCGGCGCATCGATGCCGTCATTGATCCGGGGGCCGTTTCCACCATTGATGTAGAGCGTGAAGATCGAGTCCATGACGTCTTCGTTGAGCCAGCGTCCGCCGGGGCTGGCGTGTGGGCGCCCGGCGAGCATCGCCCGCTCGATCTCGAAGTAGCTGGTGTCCTGAAACGGCTTGGAGAGGTCGATGACGAGGAAGTCAGCGAGCAGCAGTCGGGTCAATGGATGGTTGCCGCGCTCGTCAAGCGGCCAGTCAACCTTCCCGTCCAGCGAATCCCAGAAAGAGAGATTGGCGTTCAGCCGCGCGCGGTAGGCGCCAACATAGTCCGGCATGAGCGCGAAGGCGTCCTCGCTGTTATAGAGGTCACGGACCTCCAGGTCGCGGTTGACCTGATCGAACGTCTTGAAGCTCATGGAGACGTTCTTGATCTCGGGCCGGCCGAGTCGCTCAATGCGGACCGGTCGCGGTCCCGCCCGCAGTGTCTCGCACACGATGGCGAATATCGGGCCGCTCCCGAGCAGCTCCGCCCACTCGAGCTCGAGCACGATCGAGAGGACGTTGGTTCCGTAGAGGGTGTCTGAGCCGACCTTCTTGAATGCGAGCTTGCGGGTCTCGGTTGACTCCAGGATCGTATGCACGTCGAGGAAAAATGGCTCCGACCGCTGCCCAGCAAAGACACGCACACCCCGGCCAGTTCCGCCGCGCTCGTCGTTGGTAGAGAACGACACCGTCTCGCCGCCTGGAATCCGGCAGTGCCCGCGCTGAAGCGCCGTGTCGCCCCCGCTGGGCACATCGAAAGTGATGTCGAACCCGACCTCATCGGGGTCAACGCCGAAGGCGGCACCGGGCCCGGTCACCGCAATCCTGGCGCGCCGGAAGCGGAAGCGATAGATGACCGCATCGGAGAAGACCGCCCCTGGCCCGGCCTTGCCGAATACATCCATCACGACGACCAGGCGCTGTGGATTGTTCGGGGCCGGGAAGGCGAACAAGTCGACCAAGTCCGCGGCGGGATCCGCGAGCGCTCGAGGCCCGGAAAAATGGTCGGACATGGCCGGCTAACCTTTGATCGGAGCGAAGCTCGCTGGCACCATCAGGCTGTTGTGTTGGTCGATGAGGAAATCGGCCTCCTCTGCGAGCTTGAGATAGGTCCGCCATTCCGGATCGGATGCCATGGCAGCGCGTTTGGACGCGCGGTCGGCCGCGTCCTTGAACACCCACAGGTGCACAAGAGTGTTGATGTCCCCGCTCTCCCCGTACAAGTAGGCGAGCGGGGGCCCGAGATGCCGTACCTGCGGAGCGAGGCCATGCCTGGCGTACAAGTCCAGCTCCTGCGGCATCTTGTTCGGCCTGACGCGATAGGTGCGGAGATCGATAATCATAGGTGACTCCTTGAAAGGCGCGGCAGATCGCGGGACGACAGTTCCCCATCGTCCCGGGAGCGCGCCTAGCTGATCTGGTCGAGGAACTCGTCTACCGCCTTACCCACGCGCTTCAGGCGCAGGATGTCCCTCACGGTGAGATCCGGATAGGCGACGTACCAGCCGACTGCCGGGATCTGGTGTTTTACAATCCAGTCCTTTATCGCCGGGCTGCGAATGCCTGGCCAGCCATCGCATACCGAGAAGAGGACGTCCAGGCCGTCAGGGATCTTCGTCGCGAAGTCGTCGATGTAGGGATCCCAGTCGCCGTCGTAGGCAGTGGCGAAGAGCAACTTCGTGTCGTTGTCCAGAAACAGGAAGCGCATGTCGTGGACGGTGCCGACCCTGTCCGTGTCGCTGAAGTCGCCGTTGCGCAATTCCAGCAGTGCGCGCAACCGCTCGGCTCCACCGGGCGCGAATGGGGCGATGAGGAGCAGCTCAGAAACCTTGCCCTGAGTGCTGCCGATCCGGCCGGCGCTTGACATCCGGGTTGCCGGCTCGCGCCGTGACGTTCCCGACTTCATCTCGCGGAGGAGGGTCTCCAATGCGGATTTTCCAATCGCCGGGCCGGTCGCGTAGAGCTCGCGTACCCGCTGGATCTTCTGCTCGAGGGTCTGATTCGATTCCGGTCTGATTGCTGTTTGCGTCGCCATGTCTGCAGTTTCCTTTCGGTTGATAAAAATGTTCACGTACTGGATGAGTCGAGAGCCGCGAGCCACCGCAGCGCCCGCAGCCCGGGCATGAAGCAGTACTCGCCGCCACGCACGGTGACAAAGCGCGGCACGCCGTGAAGGCGCCGTCGGGCTGGTTTCTTCGGAATCGTGAAGACGCCCTCGCCTTCGTTGTTGCCAATGAGCGGATCCTGCTCCGTTCCATGACTGATGAAATTGCCGTCCGTCGCCCATTGCGACTGCACGAATTCGAACTGCCGCTGCAGATGCGCACCGATCAGGAGAAAGACACCGCCGCGCTCAGCGCCATCATCCTCGAGAACGCCCGCAGGCAGTGGCGGCCCGTAGTTCGTGCCGCGCCGCAGGAAATAGTGGAGATTGACAGCGACCACCTCGTCCTTGAGGGCATCGCGTGGATTGATACGACGAATGTGCGCACTGAAGGGGCACTTCAGTCCCTGCATATCATCCGCGTAGCTGAACGCGTTGTTGCGCTCCGGGTCACTTCCCAGCTGCGGGTCGTCGCGCTCTGGTGCGAGCACCAAGGGGGCGCCGCTGCGCCATCGGCCGACCATCTTTGCCGCAATCAGCTCCTCATCCGCCGGCGAAGAGGCCTGGGCGCGCAGGTATCTGCGAAACCCGGCAACGTCCATGTGAAATTTGCGGATCGCGACGAAACTGCCGTTGCGGCGGAGCTCCAGAGGAACCGGCACAGTGGCCGTTTCCCCTTTTTCGTCGGGGTAGCCCAGCAGGAATTCGCCGGCCTTGACCGCGGCTTCGCTGGCTGGACCGCTTCCTTCAACATCGGGATTGTGCAGTCCATCCTTGAAGCCGAAGGGGTTGCGTCCTTCCGGCAGTTCGCCGAACTGCATGCGGTACACGACCGAGATCTGTGGAAGGTCGTGACGAGCCTGGTGCGCGAGCTCAAGGACTCGACGCAGGTTTGGCTCGTTCTGGGCGTAGATCGCGAGCGCGACGTGCACGTCCGGAGTACCGAACGGAGATTCCCAGTTGGCCGGTGCATTGGCGCCGAAGTCATGGAGGATCGCTGCGCGCGCCGCCATGCCCTGTCTGAACTCGATCGGGAAGCTGTCCAAGGACGCCTGGGGTACGCCGAGCGCCTTGAGGCCCTCGAAAGTGAACGCGATCCCCAACCAGCCGGGCAACGATGGCGCCCACCATCCATCGGCCGGGGCGACGTGAGGGATCATTCGCCGCAGCATCTCGCGCCCCTGCTCGGCGTCGCCGATGCGGAGAAGGAGGTATTCGCCCAGATAGGGTTTGGGACGGGGGCGCAGGACCGTGGCCTGTATGTCGCTGGTTTCGAGCGCCGGCACTGACGATGGTTTGGATGTGAGATCGGTCATGATCGTCTCGTTGGGCAATCTAGTTCGATGACAGTTGGCGAAGCCGAGCCACGTCTTTAGCGGTCAGCCGGGACGGCGCGGCACCGAAGCGTGCAGTCACGTAGTTAGCCACCGCGGCGATCTCGGTATCGGAATAGGCATCCCCGAAGGCCGGCATCAGCACGAGACCGTCCGCCGTATGTGTGCGCTCTCCTGCCAGGACGATCTGGACGACATTCATCGCGCTTCTGTCATTGACAGCGCGGTTCCCGGTGAGCGTGGCGGAGCTGGTGACGAGGCTGACGCCGCTCCAACCGTGACAGCTCGCACAGGCTCCTTCGAAGATTTCTCGGCCGCGCGGGTCAACGGCTGTTTGGGTCAGCTTCGGCGAGTCCGAGGCCGGTTCGGTCTTGACCGCAGGCAGGTCGTGCGTATGGATCGCCGGAATGCTGCGCAAGTAAGTGGCCATCGCGCGAAGATCTCCGCGTGTCAGCTTGCTCGATGATGCGGCCACTTCCTCTGCCATCGGTCCACCGGCTGACCCATGTCCGGCGGCGTGCCCTGAGCTGAGATATTCAGCGAGCTCGTCGTCGCTCCAGCTGCCAATCCCCGAAACAGGATCGGGCGTAATGTTGTAGATGCGCCAGCCGGAGAACGAAGTGCCGGCGAACTTGCGGCGATTATCGAGCGCCTGGCCGAGGTTCCGTGGGGTATGACAGTCGCCGCAGTGCCCGAGGGCTTCCACCAGGTAGGCTCCACGGTTCCACTCCGGGCTGCGGTCTTCGTGAGGCCGAAACCGGTTATCCGGGTTGTAGAACGCCGCCCAGATCCCCATCAGCCAACGCTGGTTGAAGGGGAATCCCAAGCTGTTGGGCGGTGGAGCCGCATGCACAACCGGCAGACTGAAGAGGTAAGCCTTGATCGCCAGCACGTCCTCATCCGCGATGAGGGTGTAGGATTCATAGGGGAATGCGGGATACAGGTGCTCGCCGTTTTTCGCGATTCCCTGGTGCACGGCACGCACGAAGTCCGCATCGCTCCACGCGCCAATTCCGGTCTCTCGGTCGGCGGTGATGTTGGGCGAATAGAGCACACCGAAGGGCGTCTTGAACGCGCGACCGCCGGCATAGGGTTGACCGCCTTCGCGGGTGTGGCACATCTCGCAGTCCGCCGCCTGTGTTAGGTACTTGCCGCGCGCGATGAGACTGTCCGAGCGAAGCTCCGCGGGCGCCCCCACAGGAGTCGGCCCCTTGTAGGCTGCGAGGCTCACACCATGCCCTCCCGCAAAACTCAGCGCTCGAGGGGGCAACATCACCCAGGCCGCTACCCCACCGACCAGAACGACCACTACTAAGCCCACAATGAGCCAGACACGTGAGCGAGGAGAGAGCGGCTTCATGACTACTTGCTCCCGGCGAGGAGCTTGCGGTCGATCGGCATGCGCCGCAGCGCGACTCCCGTCGCAGCATAGATCGCATTACGCAGCGCCGGGATGGCGGCCGTCGTGCCGGGTTCACCAATGCCGCCTGGCGGCGCATCGCTCTTGATGAGGTGGATGTCGATCGGTGGGATCTGGTCGATGCGCAGCATGCGGTAGTCGTGGAAGTTCGACTGCTGCACCCGACCTTTCTCGAGCGTGATCTCCCCGTAGAGCGCCGCCGTGAGCCCGAAGATATGCCCGCCCTGCAGCTGCGCGATGATGGTGTCCGGGTTCACCGCTATCCCGGTGTCGACGGAAGTCGTTACGCGGCGCAGCTTCACTTCCCCGGTCGTGCCGACCTCGCACTCCACGACGGTCGCAATAAAACTGCCAAAGGAGGTTTGCACGCAGACCCCGCGTCCGCAGCGCGCCGGCAGAGCCGAACCCCAGCCGGATTTTTCTCGCACGAAATCGAGCGCCGCTTGAAGACGAGGAGTCTTATTGAGATGAGCGCGCCGAAAGTCGATCGGATCTCTTCCGGCTTTTTGTGCCAGTTCGTCGATGAAGCTCTCGATGGCGAACACGTTGTTGTTGGGACCCACGCCGCGCCAGAAGCCAGTGATAACCCCTGGGGGCTCTTCCCGATTGAACTCGACGCGAAGATTGGGAATTTCGTAGGGCATGTCGGCGCCGGAGTCGACCCCATCGGGATCCACTCCTTTCTGGAAGCCGGCGGGCAGCCACCGAGCCATCACGGAGGAACCCGACACGCGATGCTTCCAGCCGACGATGCGATCGCCCTCGAGCCGAGCCCAAAGCCGATCGTGGTAGGCGGGACGGTAGATGTCGTGGCGTATGTCCTCTTCGCGAGTCCAGACGACTTTGACTGGCCCGTCGACGTGCCTCGCGATCCGGGCGGCACTATAGGCCATGTCCGGCTCCAGCCGTCGGCCGAAGCCTCCACCAATCAAATGATTGTGGACGGTCACCTGAGTCTCGGGGAGTTCGGCGGCTTTCGCGACGGCCGCGTGTACGCGCTCCATCACTTGCGTCCCGATCCACGCCTCGGCGAAGGTTGGTGTCACGTGCACTGTGCAGTTCAGCGGCTCCATCGTGGCGTGCGCGAGCAGCGGCAACTCGAAGGTGGCGCTCATGACGTCACTCGAGGAAGCGTTGCCGGATCCTAGAGTCCGCTCCACGTCACCGACTTCCTTCGCGATAGCGCCCTCCCGGAGGCTGGCCTCGCGCAGTCGCGACCAGATCAGATCGGACGACACCCCGGCGTTCGGCCCGTCGTCCCAAGAGATATCCAGCGCTTCAAGTCCGCTCTTGGCAGCCCACATGTGATCTCCGACGACCGCAACGAGATCGTCGAGTACGACGATTTGCCGAACTCCTGGAATCGCAGTCGCCCGCTGATCATTAACGTGGACCACCTTGCCGCCGAGCACGGGACTCGCGACAAGGGTGGCGAACTTCACTCCCGGCGGCAGGACATCGATACCGAACTTGGCCTTGCCGGTGGCCTTCTCCGCGGTGTCCAGCCGCTTTAACGGACGTCCGATCAAGCGAAAGGCGCTGACGTCCTTGAGGGGCGCGTCCTTCGGCGGCTCTAGCGCCGATGCCTGCCCTACCAGCGCGTCGTAGGCGCTCTTACGACCGGTACGATCGTGAATGACGGTGCCGTTTTCCGTCCGACACTCCTCGGCGGGCACGCCCCAGCTGCGCGCGGCGGCTTCGACGAAGCAGGCGCGCGTGCTGGCGCCCGCCTGGCGCAAGGGTTTCCAGAAGGCGCGGACTGAGTTCGAGCCGCCGGTGGCCTGGATCCCGAACATCGGGTTGACATAGCGCTTCTCGTCGGCGGGAGCGTGCTCCACCCTCACTCGGCTCCAATCTGCATCCAACTCCTCTGCCAGGAGCATCGAGAGCGAGGTGTAAATTCCCTGCCCCATCTCGACTTGCGGGATGATGAGTGCCACGTCACCGTCCCGGTCGATCCGGATAAAGGCGTTTGGCGCATAGCGCGACCGGTCCGCCGCTCCGCTGGTGTTGCGAAGCGGCACGTGAAAGCCCAAGACGAACGCCGTGCCGGTCGCCAACTTGACGAAGCTCCGGCGCGACAGCCCGGAGCCGCGCTCGGGAACGAGTGCGGAGGCCGAGTAAGTGCCGGGCCGCTCCGGGATCATGACGCTTGCGCCTCAGCAGCCGCCTGCTTGATGGCTTCTCGGATGCGCACATAGGTGCCGCAACGACAGATGTTGCCTGCCATGGCGGCGTCGATGTCGGCATCGTCGGGATTCGGGATTGCGTCCAGCAAAGCGGTCGCCGACATGATCTGGCCCGACTGACAGTAGCCGCATTGGATGACTTCCCGGTCCAACCACGCCTTCTGCACTTTCGCGCCGTTTGGCGTAGCGCCGATAACCTCGATGGTCGTGATCGCGCGTGCCCCAATCGTGCCCACCGGCAAGAGACACGAGCGAACTGGCTTGCCATCCAGGTGAACTGTACAGGCGCCACACTGAGCGATACCGCAACCGAACTTGGTGCCGGTGAGCGCCAACACGTCGCGCAGCACCCAGAGCAGCGGCATGTCAGAAGGAACGTCGACTTCCCGTCGTTCATCATTGACACTGAGCGTGATCACGAATATCACCCCTTCACGCGCGCTCGCGCCGGTCGAATTCCGACGATGTCGCAGGATTGGCCAGCTTCGACTCGGGCGTCTCGGACAAACCCTGCCATGGCCAACAACCGTCCACTTTGTAATTCACTTCAATCTAGTAGCTGCTTTACGACGAGCGCATTTTTGGTGTGTATGCACCCGAAAGTCGTGAGGGGACGGTGATATCGAGGTGGAATTTCGGTGAGGGCGGGCTTATCGTCCGAGGAAATCACGCGCGAGTTCTTGTGGGAGCCGTAGAGGAGTTCCGTCATGACAAGCGGATTGCTCGCCGAAATCCTGGATGCTCACGGTGGCCTTGCCCGGTGGCAGCGGTACGCGAGAGTCGATGCGACAATCGTCAGCGGCGGAGGCTTCTTTGCGCTGAAGGGCCTTATGCAGGACTCCAGTCCCCGTCGAATGACGGTATGGCTTCACGAGGAACGCTCATCGGTGACTCCGTACGGAGCGGCAGATCAGCGTACGATGTTCACGCCTGATCGAATCGCCATCGAAAAGCTCGATGGCACTCTCGTCGCGGAGCGACGCGCGCCCAGGGATTCCTTCTCAGGTCACCAGATGAACACACCCTGGGATCCGCTCCAGCGCGCCTATTTCAACGGCTATGCGCTCTGGACCTATCTCACTACGCCCTTCCTACTCGCAATGAGCGGTGTACGAGTCGAGGAGATCGAGCCATGGAAGGAAGGATCAGAGATGTGGCGCGTCTTGCGCGCATACTTTCCAGGGTCAATCGCGACTCACAGTACCGCTCAAGACTTCTATTTCGGCGCCGATCTGATGCTTCGCCGCCACGACTACAACCTCAACATCGCTGGTGGCTTTGAGGGTGCGCAGTTGACATCGGAGTATTGCGAAGCGGATGGGATTCGGCTTCCGACTCGTCGGCGAGCTTATACCCGAGGTCCTGACCGTCGACCTATCCTGGATATGCTGATGGTCTCCATTGACATCAGTAAGGTGAATTTCAGCTGACAGGAGGCATTCTTTTCGCGACCCCACTGTGGCTGCGTACCTCGCAGGCCGGCCCTCGTACGCCGTATACTTCCCGTGCCCAATACCCGGCTCGGGGAAGCTCGTGCAGAAGAGCCTCAAAGTGGGGAGCTGGATCGTCGATCCGTCCCTCAACAGCATGTCTTGTGAAGGCAGGGCCGTTCGCCTCGAGCCAAAGGTAATGGGAGTCTTGATGTGCTTGGCCCAGCACCCCGGCGAAACGCTTTCCAAGGAGCAGCTGTTTCAGGCCGTATGGCCCAACATCATCGTGACTGAGGATGTATTGAAGCGCTGCATCGCGGAGTTACGCCGCGCTTTTGATGACGACGCCCGCAATCCACACATCATCGAGACAATCGCGAAACGAGGCTATCGGCTCCTCGCGCCGGTAAGTGCACTAGCCGCTGCGACCGCACCCGCGCCCCCCGAAAGCGCGGTAACCGATTCCATCGTGGTACTGCCGTTCGCCAACATGAGCGCGGATCCGGAGAACGAATACTTTGCCGACGGAATCACTGAGGAGATCATCGACGCGCTGGCTCAGATTCAGGGACTTCACGTTGTCGCGCGCAGCTCGGCTTTCTCCTTCAAAGGTAAATATATCGACCTGCGTATTGTCGGAGAACAACTCAAGGTGCGCACCGTTCTCGAAGGCAGTGTGCGAAGAACTGACAACCGTCTGCGCATCACGGCACAGCTGGTATCTACTGCGGATGGATATCATTTATGGTCGGAGCGCTACGAGCCTGAGATGAAGGATGTATTTGCGATTCAGGAGGAAATCGCGCAAGCGATCGCCCAACGACTGAAGATCGCATTTCCATGGCACGGCAAGCCCCTGGTCAAGACAGGCACGCCGAATCTAGAGGCGTACCAGTCCTACGTGAAGGGTCGCGCTCTGATCTATAAGGGGGGCTCGGCCATTCGCCGTGCCGTAGCCTGTTGCCGGCTGGCAGTGGAACTCGACCCGAATTACGCACTGGCGTGGGCTGCTCTTGCTGATTGCTACACGGTACTTTGCTACTACAGCCTCGCAGATCCTCGGGACTTCATGCCGAAGGCCGTCGACGCCGCTCGACGCGCGGTGGCACTGGATCCATCGCTCGCCGAAGCACACAGCGCTCTGGCACACACTTCCTTGTGTACCTGGGATAGGGCGGAAACCGAGCGCGAGTTTGCTCGCGCGGTACAACTCAATCCGAAGGACATCCAGGCTCGCACCTTGTACGCATTTGGCTATCTCCAGATCTCCGAGGGTCGACTGACGGAGGGGATGGAGCAAGCGAAGTTGGCGCTGGCATCCGATCCCCTGTCAGGCTACGCACACGCCATGTACGCCCTGACGTGTAATCTCGCAGGCAAGACAGCGGAGAGCGTAGAGATGAGCCGGCGCGCCGTCCAACTCGATTCCGAGAGCTTCCACGCTAACTGGGTCCTGCAAGTGATGCTGGTATCGAGCGGCCAGTTCGAAGCGTCCGTCGCGGCGGGAGAGTCAGCGCTAGCCATGTCCGGCCGGCACCCCTGGTCCATGGCTTGGCTGGCCGTGGCTCTCGCAGATTGGGGCAAAACCGGTGAGGCGGAGGCGCTTTACTTCGAAATGCAGGCCCGAGCCCGTCGAGAATACGTTGCACCGACCTCACTTGCTATCGCAGCTTTAGCGGCGGCAAGGGAAGATGAGGTAATTCGCTACGCCCGCGAAGCCTGCGAAATCCACGACCCCAGTTGTTCAACTTTCTTTTCCAGATACTTCCCCTTGTCCCCGCGGTTGTACCGTGATCCGCGGTTTCGCGAGATCATCGCGCAGATGGGGCGCAGTGACTGGTTGCGTGATTATTGAGATTGACTTGCCGCGCAGCCCCGATGTCACGTTGAGACGCGCCTTCACCTGACCAGGGCCAGTACCTCTTGGTTGCCGGCCAACAAACCTTCACGCGGTCAGCCCCGCAGCATTCATCTGAATTCAAAAAGAACACCGCCACGACGGTCGGAGCGAGCGCCTGGTTCGTTACAACCGTGGCGCTGCATAGACCGACGCGTGCACGATGTAACCGCGGGCCTGGAAACAAACGGCCTCGGCGCGTAGGTAGTCCGCTCGTTTGGCGGACACAGCCTCCGGCGACACACCACCATCATCCTTCATCGGGTCGAAGCCAGTCTGGTCCACGGCCCAGATGTCGCATTGATAGCGATCCCACGCCAGCTGCGAGTACGAGACTCCGTTCAGCGGTTCGACAATCCAGTCGCCGTCGGGCCCCGCCTGCAATGTACCCCTCGGTTGCACCGTACTCGGCAGCTGCGCACTGCTCGGCTGCTGCGCAACACCGTCTGCCCGCGCGAACCCCGGCACCGCGAGCACGGCGATCAAGAGCGATGCGGCGAGACTGAACCGTTGACGCGTTTCCATGGGCCTCTCCTGACGTGTGCTCCGGCCTCGCTGAGAATTTCGGCATTCACGGGGCATCTTCTGCGTTGAGTTACCTGGGCGCTATTTTCAGTCTGTATGTGTACGAGAGTCGTGAGGGCGCAGTGATATCGAAGGGAAATTTTGGTGAGGCGGGTACTCGCCCCGACAGCCCCACTCAAAGCGTGAAGAGTGTTCCGATCCTCACAATAACGATCAGGCGGCCTTCGGGATGCCACCACGCAAACGGAGCAGGCCCACCACCAACTCCCTGTGACTGGCCTGCAAGATCCGGTTGAGCAATAGCGCGGGTTTCATAAGAGCCTCGACTTGCTCACTGCGGCGCTCTCCGAGCTGGCACCAGTTGGAGAAGTGCTCGCAATTGTTCTTCAACAAGTGATAGCGACGCTCACCTAACCTCGAGCGCGCGCGCCGCACGATGTCCTCGCCTGCGCGCTGACCCGGCGGCATCCAACCGAAATGGTACGGATGGCCCTCGGTGAACTCCTCGAGAGTTACCTCCTCAACGAGACCACGAGTACCGCGAGACCAACCAGCGTAGTGAATCACCCTGCCATTACCCACGTAGATTCCATGGTGGAAGTACGCTCGGCGGCGAACGATCAGTCGGGTTCCCGGCAGCAGTACTTCGGCGTTCATGGGGCATGTGCAGCAATTGAGTTACCTTGGAGCCCTTTTTAGTGCGTGTGTGCAGGAAAGTAGTGAGAGGACGGTGATATCGCGGTGGAATTTTCGTGAGGCCGGCCTTCGCAGGCCGTATACTTCCCGAGCCCAATACCCGGCTCGGGGAAGCTCGTGCAGAAGAGCCTCAAAGTGGGGCGCTGGATCGTCGATCCGTCCCTCAACAGCATGTCTTCCGAAGGCAGGAGCGTTCGCCTCGAGCCCAAGGTAATGGGAGTCTTGGTTTGCTTGGCGCAGCACCCCGGCGAAACGCTTTCCAAGGAGCAGCTGTTTCAGGCCGTATGGCCGAACATCATTGTGACTGAGGATGTATTGAAGCGCTGCATCGCGGAGTTACGCCGCGCTTTTGATGACGACGCCCGCAATCCACACATCATCGAGACAATCTCGAAACGAGGCTATCGGCTCGTCGCACCGGTAAGTGCACTAGCCGCCGCGACCGCACCCGCGTCCCCGGAAAGCGCGGTAACCGATTCCATCGTGGTACTGCCGTTCGCCAACATGAGCGCGGACCCGGAGAACGAGTACTTTGCCGACGGAATCACTGAGGAGATCATCGACGCGCTGTCGCAGATTCAGGGACTGCACGTTGTCGCGCGAAGCTCAGCTTTCTCCTTCAAAGGTAAATATATCGACCTGCGCATTGTTGGAGAACAACTCAAGGTGCGCACCGTTCTCGAGGGCAGTGTGCGAAGAGCTGACAACCGTCTGCGCATCACGGCACAGCTAGTATCTACTGCGGATGGATATCATCTATGGTCGGAGCGCTACGACCGTGAGATGAAGGATGTATTTGCGATTCAGGAGGAAATCGCGCAAGCGATCGCCCAACGACTGAAGATCACATTTCCAGGGCGTGGCACACCCCTGGTCAAGACAGGCACGCCGAATCTAGAGGCGTACCAGTCCTACTTGAAGGGTCACGCTCTGCTCTGTAAAAGGGGGCCTGCCATCTCCGGTGCCCTCACCTGGTATCAGCGGGCAGTGGACCTTGATCCGAATTATGCACCGGCGTGGGCCGCGTTTGCCGAATGCTACACGTTACTTTGCTGGTACGGCCTGGCAGCTCCTCGGGACTTCATGCCCAAGGCCTTGGAAGCTGCTCGACGCGCGGTGACACTGGATCCATCGCTCGCCGAAGCACACAACGCTCTGGCTGTCACTTCCTTGATGTATACGTGGGACATGGCCGAAGCCGAGCGTGAGTTTGCTCGCGCGGTACAACTCAATCCGAAGGACATCCAGGCTCTTAGCTGGTACGGATTTTTCTATCTCCAGCTCTCCGAGGGGCGACTGACGGAGGGGATGGAGCACGCGAAGTTAGCGCTGGCATCCGATCCGCTATCATGCTACGCACATACCGTATACGCTCTGACATGTGTCCACGCGGGGAGAGTCACGGAGGGAGTAGAGGTCAGCCGGCGCGCTGTGCAACTCGATTCCGAGAGCTTCCTCGCTAACTGGGTTCTGCAGATCGCCCTGCTGTCGAGCGGCCAATTCGAAGCGTCCGTCGCGGCGGGAGAGTCGGCGTTGGCCATGTCCGGCCGGCACCCCTGGTCCATCGCCTGGCTTGCCGTGGCTCTCGCAGATTGGGGCAAAACCGGTGAGGCGGAGGCGCTCTACCTCGAAATGCAGGCCCGAGCCCGACGGCAATACGTCCCACCGACGTCACTTGCTGTCGCAGCTTCAGCGGTGGCAAGGGAAGATGAGGTGATTCGCTACGCTCGCGAAGCCTACGAAATCCGCGATCCCGTTTGCCCAAGTTTCTTTTCCAGATACTTTTACTTGTCCCCCCGGTTGTACCGTGATCCGCGGTTTCGCGAGATCATCGCGCAGATGGGGCGCAGTGACTGGTTGCGCGATCGCTGAGATTGACTTGCCGCGCAACCCCCGTGTCGCGTTGAGACGCGCCTTCACCTGACCAGGGCCGGCCTTCGTTGCCGGCCGGCAAGCCTTCAGGCGGTCAGTCCCGCAGCATCCATCAGAATTCGAAAGAACACCGCCACGAGGGTCGGAGCGGGTCTGACCGTGAGATTAAGGATGTTCTCGCAATTCAGGAGGAGATCGCCCGAGCGATCCTGCAGCGGTTGAAGAGCGCGATCGCGTGGGCTGGAAGTCCCCGGACGAACGCGAACGCTGACGTGAGACCCCTACCGACCCTGACTGAAGCGTCGCGCCCAACCACCTGAAAGAACGCCTGCTACCGCGCGTGGTCTCGCCTGCCGACCGGTCAACGCTCTCGTTTGGGCTCCTCACCAAACTTTCACTTCGACATCACTGCCCCCTCACTACTTTCGTGCACATAGACCTTATACATAGCTCCCAAATAGTCGGGAAATGATCGCGCGAGCAGACGATGTACATCACGCCGACATGGCGCGCTGACTCGCGCAGCAACAGTGGGGCTATGTAGGAGGACAAATGAGCGATACATATAGAGCAATTCAAGTTACGAAGCCTGGAGAATTCCGGTCGGTAAACAAACCACTGATCAGTCCCGTCGGCCGTCAAGTGCGGATCCGTGTAGAAGCCTGTGGTGTTTGCCACTCGGACTCTGGCACGGTCGAAGGGTTCTTTCCGATCGACTGGCCTCGCGTTCCGGGCCACGAGGTGGTCGGACGCATAGATGCCGTTGGGCCCGACGTTCAGGGGTGGTCAGTCGGTGAACGCGTGGGTGTCGGCTTTCTAAGCGGCTCGTGTGGCTATTGTGACTTTTGCCGCATTGGCGATCTCGTCAACTGTCGAAATCAGGGGTTCACAGGCATTGATTCAGATGGCGGGTACGCCGAGGTGATGCTCGCAAAGTCCAGCGCGCTCGTGCACATCCCTGACGATCTTTCATCCGTGGCCGCCGCGCCTCTGCTTTGTGCCGGACTCACGACTTTCAGCGCGTTGCGTAACGCCCCGGCCAAGGCCGGCGATTTAGTCGCGGTGCTCGGCGTCGGTGGCCTCGGACATCTCGGCATTCAGTACGCGCGGCACATGGGATTCGAAGTGGTTGCGATAGGTCGCGGTGCCGAGACAGCAGAACTCGCAAAGAAACTCGGCGCCCATCACTACATCGACAACGCGGCTGTCGATCAGGTGGCAGCCTTGCAAGCACTGGGTGGCGCGCAGGTAATTTTGATCACGGCACCCAGCGCCAAGACGGTGTCTGAAACGTTCAAGGCGCTGCGCCCGAACGGTGTTTCCATCCTGGTAGGTGTCGGTCCCGATCCGGTCACAATCTCGAACTCGGACCTCGTCTTTGGAAGCCGGAGGCTCGAAGGCGCGCTCACCGGAAATCCTGGTACCGGTGATGCAACATTGCGCTTCAGCAGCCTGAGCGGCGTCGCTGCCATGATCGAGACGGCTCCGCTCGAGCAGGCACCGGAGGCCTACGCGAGGATGATGAGCGGAAAGGCGCACTTCAGGATTGTTCTGGTTACCGGGCAATAGCCTCGCAATACCCCAGCACTGCCCAAGGAGCATGAGTCATGTCATCGGTCGAGATACCTTCGGTCCTGCCGCCGTTTATGCAGCGCCTGCGTGAAGGAGGTCCTTTGTGAACAAGTTGCTCGCCGAAATCCTCGATGCTCATGGTGGCGTTGATCGTTGGCGCGGCTACGCGAAAGTCGAAGCAACGATCGTGGCCGGTGGAGGATTTTTTGGCCTTAAAGGTTTTCTGCCGAACTCGAGTCCGAGTCGGTTCACGGCGTGGCTGCACGAGGAACGCTCGTCTGTGACTCCGTTCGGAGCTGCAGATCAGCGCACAATGTTTACACCTGATCGAATCGCCATCGAAAAGCTCACTGGCACGCTGGTCGCGGAGCGACGCGCGCCCAGAGATTCCTTCGCAGGTCATCAGATGCACACGCCTTGGGACCCCCTCCATCTCGCCTATTTCAACGGCGAGGCGCTCAACACCTATTTCACGACACCATTCCTTCTGGGGCTGAGCGACGTACGAGTTGAAGAGATCGAGCCGTGGAAGGAGGGGACAGACACGTGGCGCGTCCTGCGTGCGTACTTTCCGGGGTCGATCGAGACTCACAGCCTCGTTCAGGACTTCTTTTTCGGTGACGACCTGCTGCTGCGCCGACATGACTACCAAGTCAACATCGCCGGTGGCTTTGCGGCCGCGCAACTGACATCGGAGTACCGCGAAGCTGGCGGCATACGGCTACCGACCCGTCGGCGGGCCTATACCCGAGGCCCTGACCGTCGACCTATCCTCGATATGTTGATGGTCTACATCGACATCAGTGAGGTAAATTTCAGCTGACCTGCGCTTTCAGCGAAAGACCGCGTTTAAGCAGGTGTTGTTGGAAACGAAATCATGAATGTCCCATATCTGCACCCGAGGCTTCCGGACAGCCTTAAGTGGCGCATCCTAGGAGCGCTCCTCAAGCTGAACCAGCGCCCGCGTAGTGAGAAGACACGCAGCGTGATCCTGAGTGCACTTGGCGCGATCAATATTGCAGCAGCCTGCGGTGTCCCCGAGGGCCGGGAGGCGGTCGTTGCGAATCTGCTCGTCGGGATGGTTTCAGATATCGAAGCGATCGCGGGCACCTGAACCGGCGACGGCCAGCCGTAGCCAAAGCAATGGTTCGCCTCTGGGACAATTTTGGGACAGTGCGGTCGTGACATTGCGTGATATCAAATGACATCACGTGATACTAAGTGCCTGTTGCAATTGGGCACACCACTCGC
>Ga0306921_10002922_pt1 | contig 17201 bp, 35 predicted proteins | sample sta12Cox44000080_FD_203760 | JGI IMG/M metagenome (GOLD analysis project Ga0306921, IMG submission 203760) | Lab enrichment of tropical soil microbial communities from Luquillo Experimental Forest, Puerto Rico - statoxic.12C.oxic.44.000.080 (v2)... | ecosystem: Environmental > Terrestrial >... | reverse complement strand
CACGCTGCGATGGCTGTAGTAGGCACGGCCCACGAGGTCGTCCAGCGTGACGTTCTTATAGTCGGCCAGTCCGTGCCGGCCCTGGTCCAACGTGATGAACCCGCCCTTACCACCGACCACCTGATCGACCCGCCAGCTCCGGTTCTGGTAGATCAGCACGTCGCCGGTGTTGGGCGGGTTGAGGGGCGTGACGTAGCCGCCACGCACCTCGCTACTCTTGCTCACGGTTCAGTTCTCCTTTCAGCTCGGCGAGCAGATCCCGCCAGTCGGCTCGCCAGTCCATCTGCTCCGGCTGCTGCGGCGGCATATCCTCGCGCCTGCCGAGCAGCTCGCAGGCGACGTGGTAGGCCGCGCAGGTGTCGTAGCTGTTCATCAGCGCACGGCCTGCAACCATCTTGCTGACGAAGTAGTTGAACTCCAGGCAGCCAGCGTGCTCCCCGTCTCGGAACGCCCAGCCGATCAGGGGAGCCGTGAAGTGGCCGAAGAAGAACATCACTTCGGCTAGGCCCAGCCGCTCCGTCTGCTCGGGCGTGATGCGATCAACGGCGATCAAGTAGCACACCCCGTCCCCAGGCTCAAAGGTCTGGATTTTCACGCTCGTCTCCTTTCTCTCGCTCAAAGTAAGCGACGGCAGCGGCTGCCGCTTCCCTGCGCGTGAGCGCGGGGTCGTCGCCTTCGTCTCCGCCGTAGCAGGAGCAGCGCCCCTGCTGGTGAGCTACGGAGCCGACTACCTGCCGCAAGAGACAGTCGCGGTGTGCCAGCACCGTTCGGTTGTTAATCTCGACGCTCTCTTCGGGCAAGACCGGCTCGCCGCAGAAGGGACACTCGCTGCTCACAGCTTCGTCTCTCCTTCCGGCGGCAGGCACGGAATGAGGCGGGCCGCGAAGAACGCTTTGCTCTCGCGGAGCGTCTGGTAGTAGACCCGCGTCTTCAACCCACCGTAGACCGGCTCGACCTGAACGGCGTTTGCCCAGGTCGAGGTGACCCGGTAGTTCTCGCCGTTCCAGGTGATAATGTCCCCAGGCCGGCAACTGTCGATGTAGCCGCCGCGAGCGTAGTCCTGTCTCTCTTCGCTCATCGTCGCTCGTCTCCTTTCAGTCTGACAAAACAGGAAGGGAGCCTCGCGGCCCCCTCCCATCCGATCCTTCTCTTGCCGGCTGGCCGGCTACCAGCGTCGTTGCCCTGCGTAGGTTTCACCTTCGAGGCGTCGTCCGCTCATATCAACCGGAACCAGCGTGAAGGTGTCGCCGCGTAGGGTGCAGCGATACCAGAGTTCCGGCCCGCCCAGGTCATCCGTCATTCCCAGGTACTCGCTGTTGCGCCGCCACGTAGCGGACGAGAAGACGGGGACCCACGGAAAGATCGGCGTGATCATCGCCGTGCCGCTGCGCCCCAGCACCCACTTCTGGGTGATCGGTACGCCGTTGGGGTAGGTGACGGTCACCGTCCAGGTTCCCACGATACTTCCGCCCGGCAGAGAGTTCTGCGCGTGTGCGCTGGGAGCGAGGGCAGCAATCAGGAGCGCCACCACGATGGCGATCACTCCAAAGGCCACGATACGTTTCACGGTCTGTTCTCCTTTCGTGTCAGCTCGATGGAACCGCCTGGATTGTAGCACGCCTCACGACGAGCGTCAATCCAGGCGGTTGGTCAATCCCTGCCGAAGCCGAGCGGCAAGTCAGCTCCCTCGGCGTCGTCCAGCAGGCTCTCGATGGTTTCCAGCTCGGAGACGGCGTTCTCCACGTCCAGCTCGTCGCTGACGTAGTTCAGCTTCTCCCCCACCGGAGACTGCCCGAGGTTCTCGGGCAGGTTGTCGCGCCAGTCCACGTACTCCTGGCGCACCTCTTCCAGATCCTCAAGCGCGGACTTCAGATCCGACAGCGCCGGGCGTGCTCGCCCGAGCGCGTCGTTCCAGCGGTCAGCCCGGCTGGGCTGCTTCTTTCGCTTTGCCAACCTTCTTGTTCTCCTTTCTGATGGTGGCCGAGGCGTCGAACTCGCCCGTCTCCCGGAACTGCTTGATCCGGCGTGCCCACTCCAGCACCCAGGCTTCCCACTTGCGCTGGCGCGTTGGGTCATTGGTCTGGGCTAACAGGATGGTGGAGTTATGGAGACGCTCCGTCAGCCAGCGGAGCTTCTCCTCGTCGGTCTTCGGGAACATCTCGCTCATTGGTCCCTCTCTTTCAGCCCGATGCCTTTCGTCATCAGGCGCTTGACCATCTTCTTTGCCCGCGTACCGGGCTTCTTGATGGCAGCCTGCCCTGCGTCGGCGGCGGCGGCTCCGCTCTCGTAGAGTTCCACCACCGGCTCCCGGTACAGCTCGTCCCAGGAGATGTGCCCGCTCATTGCCAGGATCCGGCAGGCTGGCGTTTCGCGGTGGACGGTCAACCAGCCACGGCAGAGCGTATCCACGCCGGTCGCGGTTGTCTGGTGACAGAGGAAGGTAGACATCTCGGGGATGAACTGGTAACCCTCATCGAAGCGGCGAAGCTTCTCATACTCGTGCTCCGCCCAGACCCCCGGTGGGGTGCTCTTCGCGTAGGGGCACGAAGAGCACGGATGGGGGTTGACGTGGTAGGGGTTCACCAGCGGCTGCTCCGGCCTGCCAACGCTATCGGGCTTGCCGCGCTTCACTGGAGCACCTCTTCGTAGACGTGCCACACGGTCGAGCCGCCACCGGCGATGATAGTGGCCCGGTACTCCAGCCGCGACGGGTCGAACTCCTCGCCCGTGGCGATGGCGACGAAGCGCCGGTCCACCTTCGCGTAGCGGGGGCTGACCTCAAGCCAGAGGGTCAGGCTGCCGTGCTGAAGGTCGGCGTGTCGGAACTTCGCCCCGATGGGCACACTGAACGTGCTGTCCTGACTACCCATCGTATACTTCCAGACCACTCGCTTCATCGTTCCACCACCTCTCGGATGTCCAGCACCTCGCGCAGCTCCCGCCGGTGGGCGATGGGGTACTTCTCCCTGCCCTGGCGGGTGAGCGCGCAGTAGTGACCGGCCCATACCGTGTCACCGCTTCTGCTCGTTTGGACCTCGCCTGGGTACGTCTCCTCGTAGGCCCAGGTGTTGTAATCACCAAACCCCTGCGCGTGAGCGCAGAGCACAGCCAACTCTGGTGAGCAGGTGTAGCCGGTCAGCTCACCGGTGCTCATATTCATCACCACCGTCATTCGTGTTCTCCTTTCTGGCTGGGTCCCGGCGGTTAAGCCGGGACCCAGATGTGTTCGATGGCGGAGTGGACGATGTAGTAGCACGGTCGGCCCTTCCAGGTGCTCTTGAAGTAGCCAACGTGCCAGTCGTCCTTCAGCCGCAGGCCACCGCGCTCGCCGCCGGTGTCGTACCCCATCCGGCGCTCGAAGGCACGGAAGTCTGCCGGGTCGCAGTGACGCCGCACCGTGGCAAGCGTCACCTCGCGGCCTTCGTCCTGCATCGCCTGGAGATGCTCCAGCTCGGACATCCCCACCTCGACGCAGTTCGTCAGGTAGCGCATCCGGTTCACTCGTCACCCTCCTTTCTCGCAGCCTTCAGGATCGCCACGGCTTCGTCGTAGCGCAGCCCCCTGAAGTTGATGTAGATGGCGTTGCCGCCGTGAACGGCAACATCCGGCGAGCCGGCAAAGCCCCGCCGCACGAAGAGCTGGCCGCTCTTCGTCTCGTGCTCGTTCGGCTCGCCCTTCGTGAGCTGGGCGAGGTCGAGAAAGGAAGCATCCCTCGTCGCCTCGGCAGCGTTCTGCTTTTGGACCTCTGCGAAGGCGTTCTGCCACAGCTCGATGGCTTCCACCTCGAAGCGGTTCTCGAAGGACGCGGCGATCTGCTTCGGCGTCCGGTCGATGCCGATGTTGATCTGCGTCCGCACCGCGCCGGGGTTGCCGTTCTCGACCCAGACGACTTCCTTCGCCTGTTCTCGCAGGTTCGAGGGCTTCTTCGGCCAGCGCACCCGCAGGGCGATCCGGTCGCCGTGCTCCTTCCCCAGCGGTCGTTCGTCGGGGATGCTTCCCGAGGTCAGCTCGAACCAGACCTGCGCGCCCGTCTTCAGATGGCGCAGGCCGAACATCCCCTGCTCCTCGTGCGGCTGGTCGCCGTCAATCTCCCAGCCCAGGAGGTGGCCCACCACCTCCTGGAACAAGAAGAGGAGCTGCCGGCGGTTCTCGTACTTCTGGATCCTCCGCTGCTCCGCTCGCTCCCCCGCCCAGAAGCGCGTGGGGTTGAGCGTGCTCGTGCTCTCACTCATCGGTCGTCTCCTTTCTTACGCGGCCACGGCTCCACGTCGATCCTCGCCAGCCGAACTCGAAGTATCCCAGGCCGCTGGGGACAATCTCGAACGAGAACCGGGAGCAAGCGCCAAACTTGTTCTTGCCCCGGCTCGGGCTGGAAGGGTTCTCATCTACGAACCGTTCTCGTCTGCGTATCTCCCCCACTCGCGGGCTGAACTGGAGCACCGTATCCGGTACGCCGGCAGCCGCGAGGAAGCGGAAGACCTTCTGCCGCACCACGGGAACCAGGGCGCGGATGTCCTGCTCACGGCAGTTCACCCGCACCCAGCACATCGGGATGGAGCCGAACCCCACCTTCTCGATCACCACGTCGCCCATCGCGTAGGGCGCGGACGTACCAAAGGTGAAGTAGTCGCTTGACGCCATCTCCCGCAACTCCGCCGTCGTCAGCTCTTCGCTCATCACCTCTCCTCTCTACACCGTGCCGAAGAAAGCCACGGCACGCTGGATCAATGCTACCTCGTTGGGCTTCGCCTCGTGCTCGCTGGGAGCACCCGTCACGTTCGCCCACCGGCGGAACTGCTCGTAAAGCTCACGGATCGCCTCTCGCTCTTCGTAGGTGAAGGCAGCCAGATACTTCCGGCGGATGCTGCCGCAGGTCTTGACCTTCGGATACATCTCCACGATGATCTGCCACTGCCAGCCAGCTATCTCGCTGGCATCCCAGATGATGCGAGTTTCAGCTCTCACCCGGCCACCTCGCGTTCTCGTCGGTGTGCCAGGGCAGGCCGGCTCCGGCAAGCCCGGCATCGCGCATCCCCCTGGCAATCTCCCTCATCGGTCGCCAGTCGCCGTAGAAGGCTTCGTGGTTGCCCATGTAGTCGGGTATCTCGCCGACGAACTGCTGCACCCACTCCCTGGCCTGGGTGGTGTGGGCCACGATCTGCCACATCGTCCCCAGGTCGTGTACCGTGTAGTCAACTGTCTGTCCCACCGTCGTTCTCCTTTCTCGGTGTGATGACGAGGTGCGTCTCCGGTCCCCCGAAGGCGCGCACCTCGATCTTCACGCCTCGGGCGTTCGCTAGCTCCTGGGCGATGGGGATGAGCTGGTGGAGCCGGCGCTCGTCAGCGGCGACCATCGGCATCCACCCATCCGTGCCTCTGAAGGCACAGATCCCCTCGTCCCCGTCCGTGTCCACGCTCACGAACAACCAAACGTTCGTGATGTGGTAGCCACGGTAGTTCTCCTTCCCAGGCTGCTTGTCAGGATGTGCCAAAGTTCTCACCCCCTGCCATCGCAGCCTGAAGGAGCGCCTCGGCTTCCTGCCGGTTGATGACTTCGACCTCTACGCCCATCTCCGCGTCCGGGTCAGGCTCGAACTCGTGGAAGACGTTCTCCAGCCGGTACTCCCGCAGCTCGACCTTCAGCTCGCCCGTCTGGGCGATGGCCTGCGCGAGCAGCCCCATCGTAATGAGGTCACCACGGTTGGCCGTGATCATCTGCTTGTGCCCGCCGCTGGGTGTGCAGGCGGTCATCAACCCCTCGGCTCCATCCCTGATGCCTACGAAAGCGTAGAGCACCTGGATCCTCGGATCCTCGTCGTCGCCAGCCGGCTGGCCGGCTCCTTCGGTCTTCTCCTTCTCGCTCACCACTCATCTCCTTTCCTGTGTTGCCAGAAGCCAACGTGGAGCGCGTCGATCAGATGCTCCAGCTCGCCTCGGTCCACGGCAGCCGCTTCCTGGTCGTAGCTGACGATGGCTGACGCGCAGTGTCGTGTCAGCCCATGTCGGTCGCCGGCATCCACCAACTGCTTGCAGTCGATGCAGGCGCACCAGCCGCCCACCGAGGTCACCTGACTGGTCTTCCCGCCCGGCAGCCCGATGGCCCTGTAGTCAACGTCGTGGGCGGGGAAGGTGTGGACCACCGGCTTGTCCGGTGTTCCGCAGAAGTCACAGACCGCCATCAGACCTTCACCTCCTCGGCCAGCTCCGCTGCGCGCCGTACCGCGTGCCGCACCTTCCGCAGCTCGCGCATCTCGGCGCTGTTGCGGCAGGTGTAGGTGTGGTTCAGCTCGCGGCAGAGATAATCGTCCAGCACGTTGAGCGCCTGCTCCACCGTGCCAGCCTCGGCCAGCTTGTTCTTCCAGCTCCGGTCCAGCGTGTCAATCATTGCCATCGGTCGTTCTCCTTTCTCCCACCGGCCTGGAACCCCAGGCCGGTGGGTAGTAATGTCAGGCGGGAGTGAAGTCGAAGTAGAAGCGGGGCATGTGCTGGAACGCCAGCAAGCCCTTCTGCCCGTCGCTCTTTCTCGTCACCGACACGAAGGGCGCGAGGAAGCTATGCACCTCGAACGCCTCGGTCAGCTCCCGCGTATTCCAGACCTCACCGTGGATGGGTTCCAGCCGGGCGCGCTCGGCAGCGTCGTCGTCGCTCTCGACACGGCTGTTGATGGCAGCCACGGCCTGCCGGCGGAAGCCTTCTGTGGGATCGCTCATCGTTTGTCACCTCAATGCTGGGATCAGTCGCCTGCCCTATGCGGGCGTCCAGGGAGCACCTTCGCGGCGGGACCCAGCTCGCTCCCCACCTGCCGGCCAGCCAGCCGGCAGGGTTCTCACTCACCCGTCATCATCCATCGCCTGCGCCATCCCGGATCGTCGCGCAGGGTCCTTCGGTAGCGGCGCTGCTTTCCAGCGGCCTTCCTGCGGCTCCTGACGCGCTCCAGGGGCATTCTGTCGGGATACCCCCGGCTCACCGGGTTCATCGCTGCCAGCGTCTCCGCTGAAAGCTTCGTCGGCTGGATGGGCGGGGCGAACCGGATGGTGTCTGCCATCACGCCACCCCCTTCTCGGCCATCAGCCGCCGCGAGCGACGGACGATACGCCGGGATAGCTCCCAATTATCTTCCGCCGAGGCGTCGAGCCGGCTGGCCTGCTTGGGCTGGCCCGACTTCCGCCACTGCGCTGCGTTGTCCACCCTCGCCTTCGCGGTGTGGGCCACCATCGCCAGCAGCTCCGGTACGGACAGGTGTACGATCGCTCGCTGCCCATCCTCGGAGAGCTGCACCCGCAGACCCCCCTCGGTGATCAATCCGTTGTCGCCATCTACCTGCTCACGGGGAACGGCCATCTCGCTACCTTCTCCTTTCTGTCTCGTCCGAACTTCAGGTTGCCGGCTCTCGTGCTCGCCCGGTGGTAGAGCTTTCCGAACCGGCCACTCCAGCTCACCAGCTTGTTCGCGCTCTCCTCACTGTTGCTCTCGTTGTGGCGCTTCCGCACCTCCTCGGCCACCTTTGCGTGCCGGTCGGATGCGAAGCCCAAGAGCGAGAGCACCCTGTCCGATGGACCTTCGATCACAGCCTGTTGGCCGTTGTCGGACAGCCGCACCGTGATGTCCAGCTCGCCGTCACGGATCGGCGCGTTCGTCTTCGGCTTCACGAACTCCCGTCGTCGCCATCGTGCCATCGTTGTTCTCCCTTCAGCGGATGAAGTGGCCGTAGCCACACTTCGGACATTCGAGCAGCTCGCAGCACTGCTCCCCCACGGGAACCTGCGCCGGGTCTTCGTCGTAGCGGCGGAAGCCCTCGCCCTCGTAGCCGCAGCCATCGCAGTCGCTGGCATACTTCGGGCCGTAGTAGATGCGGCCCGCCACCGGCTGCCGCTCTTGCTCGTCACGCTTCTGCTGCTTCAGCCGCTCCAGGTTGCGGCAGTAGACATCCCACTCCCGGCGCATCTCTTCCCATCGCTCCTGGTGGCTGCTCTGCATCACGCTCATCGTCGTCACCTTCCTGCCTGGGCATACCAGTGAGGTTCGTAGCCCACGAACCCCGCCGGGGCCGGTGCAGGCTCAACGCCGACCTCTACCAGATGCTCGCGCATCCAGTCAGTGAGATAGGCGGCGGCTTTGTCCAGGGCATCCTGGGCCGTCTCGCCGCTCCACGTCTGCCACCGCAGCGCGTTGTTGCCGTCTGCGGTGACGAAGTGGATGAACACCCGCCAGAGCGGGATACCGTTACGGTCACGAAGCATCGTCGCCCCCTGTCTCCAGCCATTCGGCGAACTCGCCGGCAGCGTGGTTCTTCGCCACCATCAGCCGGCAGAGGAGTATCCTCGTCGCTTGAAGCTGGGCCACGTCCATCTTCGGTAGCGCGAGAGCGTTGCGGAGCATGTCAATCTCGCGCTTGTTGTTCGGCTCGCGGTTGAGCCAGAAGCGGAGCACCTCGTCCACTCCGTCGATGCCCCGCTGCTTGGGGGTCTTGCGGTAGCGATAGGCCATCACTTGCTCTCCTTTCGGTCGGCAGCCCACACCACGGCCATCGCCTCATCGCTCGCGGGGTAGGGCAGAAGCGCCCTCTCCCCATTGCTCGCGTGCAACCGCTCGAAGCGGATCGGCACGCGCGCTCCGTTCGTCAGCTCGGCTTCCACCTTCGCGCCGGGCCGGTGACCGACGCACGCCCAGCCGCTTCTGTGCCGGCACAGCACCTCGCCCGTGGTGGGCGAGACGCAGAGGTAGCGGTGGATGTTTCGGGCCAGCACCAGCCAGTCCAGCTTGTCCATCATCGGTTCTCCTTTCTCCGGCAGTGGATGCAGTGGTGGAACGGGGTAACCCGCTCGAAGTAGCCCACCGGCCCGACCTTCACCGGCGAGGGGATGGTCAGGCCGCAGAGGGTCTTCTTTCCGTTCCGTGGCTGCCGCCGGTGAACGGCGGCTCGCCACGAAACGAAGGGCAGCCGGCTTGGGCCGGCCAGCCGGCTCACTCCTTCTCTCCCCACGGCAGCTTCCAGTTGCCGGCGCATATCTTGCCGTATCCAACGAAGCGGCTTCGCTCGTCGGTCAGCTCGGCATTGCAGAAGCAGCAGTGGCCGCTCTTCTTGCCGTAGGCTGCCGCTGTCCCGGCCGGGTCGCTGGCGAAGTCGCGGATGACCTGCTCTACAGCCGGCGTGAGGTTCCGGCCCTTCTCGAACTTGCCGTCGAGATGGATGCGACCGAACCACTTCTGGTCGAACCCGTACTCGCCGTCGTCCGTGATGCCGATGGTCCCGACGTGCTTGCTCCTCGGGCCGGCGATGCCAAAGCGCACCGGCGTTCCGTCACTTGCGGCAAGCCGCACCTTCGGGAACTTGAGGCGGCTCTGGGCACGCTTGAAGACACCCAGCAGCCCGCCGATGTCGTTCGTCACCTGCTCGCCGGCAGGCTTCGGCTCGGGGTTCAACTCGCCGAGGGCGATGATGTGCCCCCATACCCGCTGGTTGTGGCTCCAGCCCTTCTTGCGGTAAGCCACGATCAGGTCCTGGGCGAAGTTGCTCGGCCTGCGGATCCCAACCAGTATCTCGAACGCCTCGTCGTCGGTGAGGTTCGTCTCCACGCTCTTGCCACGGTCGGAGGTCAGCACCTGCTTCTCCGCTCCACCGTACCGGGGCCGGCTCTCGTCGCTCGTGATCCAGTCGGGCGAGGGTCGGCCACTCCCGAGACACCGCTCCTGGTCTTGCGCCAGAAGGTCAGCTCTCATCCCGTCAATCATTCCAGCCATAGTCGTCACCTGTCTCCTTTCTTGATGGCGAGCTTTGCCTCGTCCATCGCTCGGTGCAGGCTGTTGCCTGCCTCAATCAGCTCCATCTCCAACGCCACCGGCGCATTCGCCGGCAGGTCACGCCAGAGGCGCTGCGCGCTCTCCAGCACCGGCAGGATGCGCTCTCGCATCCGCTCCAGCTCTTCGACTGACATCCAGTTCTCCTTTCTGGGAAGTCAGGTCGGTGGGCGGCAGCTCTCCACCCACCGGCCTGTGTGTCAGCTCGCGGCCTTCGCCGCTTTCTTCGCAGCCTTCGCTGCGCGCACCCTGGCGCGCTCCCGGCTCGCTCTCGCTCGCTGCCGGCTGGCCGGCGTCGAACGGTCCATCAGGCGGTCACGCTGCCGGTAGATGGCATCGCAGACCTGCCGGCCCAGGACAAGCTGGACCACGCCCCCTTCCCGCGAGGCGACCTGAAGGAAGATGGAAAAGCCTTCCTGGGGATGCTTGCGGGTACGGACGATGGTCGTCTCATCCAGGCCGAAGAGGTTGCTGGCGATGATCGTCGCCGGCTTCGTGGCCTTCGCTTCGGGCAGGTGCGTGCCTGCCTCGAACTTGTCTACCAGTGTCTCGTTGCTTGTCTTGTTCATCAGCTCCATCCGATGCCGGTCATCCGGTCGTAGACCTCATCGTTGGCCTGGGCATCTTCCCACGCCTGTCCCCCACGCTCGCTGGCGATGAGGGCGATGAGGTCCTGGTCGTAGTCGCTCTCGCTCGCGGGGAACGAGTAGCCGTTCTGGATGTAGGCTTGTGCTTGTGCTTGAGACATATCGGTTCTCTCGTTCTGTCACCACAGTTCGGTAGCCACTGGCCCACGCTCTGATAGCGTGGCCTACTCCCCACCGCGCAGAGGTCGGCTACCACGGGGAGCGAGGAGCACAGAGCGGAGCGCGCGGGTCCAGCCTGCTAGCTGCACCACGCCTGCGCGGTGGCGGGCATTGCACCCATCGAAAGCCCACGCGCTCCGCCCTGTGCTCCCGGTTGGTGGGCACACCTCGCGCCCACCCTCACCGGCCACAAGAGACGGGGGTCACACTCCCCCGCTGGCCGGGAACCAGTTGCCTTTCGGCTCTTCAGTTGTCAATCCCGTCAATCGGGCGTTCCGCGCCGCGCCTGCCGCTCACCAGGGTCCGGTCACCTCACGGCTCCCTGTGTCTCCGGGGTCCAACGCTGCACGCCATCACGACGCCAGCGGCTCGTCTCCGATGCGGCTCTCTAGCCGCGCTGCCCGATTGTCAAGTCCGTCCGAGGCTCAATTTCGAGCCTACTACATTATACCAAATCCATCGACCAATGTCAATATACCTGCTTTTGTCTTTGTGTGGATTGTTTTGTCACAATTCCGTAACAAAGGGGTAGGCCCCGCCGCCTGGGGTCAGGCGGCGGCGAGGTCCTTCCGGCGTGGCCTTCCCTGCCGGCGAGGTCCTGGTTCCAGATGCTCCCTGGCCCAGAGGTCGATGTCGGCCTTCTCGAAGCGGGGGTAGCCGAAGACCGTGGCAGCCACGGCCAGCCGGCCTTCCCTCACGGCGCGCGTGATCGTGTTCCTATCACACTGCGCGCGGCGGCACGCCGCTTCGACCGTGAGCAGGCCGTCCCCACGGTACAGCTCGGTCCACCACGCCTCGGCGTCTTCCGCCCTGATGTAGTAGGGCGAGACGTTGGCCGAGATGGCCGCGCCCTTCGGTACGAAGCGAGTGGCCTTCAGCCTGCCGGCGGAGATGTCCGCGTTCACACGCCCACGAGGGATGCCGTACCGTTGGGCCACTTGGCCGCTGGTGAGCAGGTGGGGGGCCGGCGTGCCCCCCACCTCGATCTTGCCGCTCACGCTTCTACCTCGGCGGCGACGGCGCTGTGGATCGCGGCCACCTTCTCGGCGTCCGTTCTCCCGTTGCCGTCATCGCCAGCGTCGAGAGGCAGCCGCACCCGGCTCCGGCGAGCGCGCTTCTCCATCTTCGGCGCATCCACCGGCAGGGCGAACCGCTCGCGGGCCTTCCGCAGCGCGCCCTGGTCGATCTTGCCCGAGGGCAGGTTCTCGACTTCCAGCGGGCTGCGGCTGGTCTGTCGCAGCACTATCAGCTCGTCCTGGGCCACGAGCGAGAGGTCGGCGAGCGCCTCGTGGACATCCTTCGCGCTCTTCGCTTCCTTCGCATCGTCCACCATCTTCGCTACCTCGGCGGCGAGCGTGTCAATCCCCGGCGCATCGCAGATGTCGGAGAAGGACCGCAGCCGCGAGACGAGATTGACCAGCTTGCTCATCTGTCTGCCGTGCAGCTTCCAGGAGCTGTCCCGGTCGCTCTCTTTGATCCCCTCGGCCACCTGCCAAACGAGGTGCATCACCTGCGCGCCGGCCTGCGACAACCGGTCTTCGATCTGCTCCTTCCGGGTCGCAGCGGTGTGCTCCAGCAGCTCCTTCTGGATCGCTACCTCGGCGTCCAGCTTCGCCTGTGCCGCCACCTGCTCCGCTGCCGCGTTCGCGCGCTCGGTCTGGAGCCGGATCAGCATCTGCTGGCGGGCTTCATCGTCGTAGAGCGTCTTCGCCTTCTGCTCGATCTGGATGTCGAGCGAGGCGACGGCATCCGCCGCCATCTTCGCCCTGGCTTCCAGCTCGGTGACGTTCAGCCCGCTCCCCAGCACCTCCGGCATCTCCACGACCTCAACCATCCAGTCGTAGGAGTACTTGCCGGCCAGCTCGCCCTTCGAGGGTATCTCCGACATCAGCCGGTCGATCATCGAGAGGGCTTCCGGGCCGACCTCTACCTCGGGATTGTTGATCCAGCGAGCCGCCTCTTTCACGGAGCGTCCGCGCTTGATGGCGATCACCATCCGGGCACGCCCGATGTAGGCTTCCTTCACCTCGGCCACCCACTCGTCGTAGGTGTTCACGGCCCACTCCACCCACGCCTGGAACTCCTTCAGCACGCGCTTCTGGCTGGTATACCAGTTCAAGAAGTCGCGCTTCGCCACGAAGTAGCCGCTCTCCGGCCACTTGTATCCGTAGATGCGGTTGAGGTTCCGGCCCTGCTCGCAGATCGCCATCAGGCGCTTCGTGTAGCGGCGCGGCATCAGCCCCTGGCGACCCAGCTTCAAGAACTCGTCGGCATACGCCTGGAGGTCTTCGCCGCCGGCATCAAGCCCCAGGTCGTGAAGCCCGAGCGCCCGGTCGGACACCCAATAGCGGATGTGTACGGAAACCCGCACGCTCTCGTCCGCGAGCTTCTTCAGGTTCGGCTTGAAGACGCGCCGCGCGATCCCGTCACTGTCCAGCATCTCCTTCATTCCATCGGTCATCAGTTCAGCTCTCCTTTCGGTCGTCACCACGCTTGCCGAAGCCCACCATGTCGGTGAGCAGATGATGGATGCTCGCGGTCAGACTGAACGCCTTCCCACGAGTGAGGTTCAGCATCACGAAGCCGGCAAAGCAGCCCGGCATCGCGGCAGCGCCAATCACCTCGACCATCGCCTCGCTGCCTTCCATCGCCCCGCGCTTCACGGCGCGGTTCACCACGCTGCGACCCAGGATGGTGGCAAACAGCTCCACCACCTGCCTATCCTTCAGTCCCGCTTCCCGCACGATGCCGAGCACGTTGTCGAAGACGGCATCCACTTCCGGGTCGTCGGGCCGGTCGGTGAGGGCCACCGTATGGCCCTCACCTTCATGCTGCTCCCTGGCCTTCCCCTGCCAGTCGTCAGGGATGTTGACGCCGCTCTCGCGCATCAGGCGCTCGAACTTCTCTCGCTCGTCGCGGCTGCTCACTGCTCTTCTCCTTTCTCGGGCTTGATGGACTTGCGCCCTTTGCCCTTATGCCGGGCAAAGCCGCTCCAGTCATCGTCTTCGTCGTCTTCGTCATCGCCAGCCGGCTGGCCGGCCTGCTCCTTCGCTGCCTCGGCCTTCTGCCGCACCGCTTCGGGAAGCAGGTCGTAGTCGTTGCAGATGGCAAGCGCGTACCGGCTCTGTTGCTCAATCTCCCTGGTCGTCGGGCGATAGAGCTGGCGGGCCAGCTCGAACGCGCCCATCACGTCCGAGGCTCGCTCGTCTTCGAGCAGCTCCCACGCCTTCAGGCAGAAGGCTTCCATCTCCGCGCCGGTCCAGCTCTCGGTCTGCTCGGCGACTTTCTTAATCACCGCTTCCGGCAGCTCGCCGAAGAAGCGCACCCCCATTACCTTCAGGATGCTCTCTCGCTCTTCCAACACAGGCGGAAGGATCGGGATCTTCGCATCGAAGCGGCCATCCCTGATCATCGCAGCGTCGAGCAGGTCAGGCCGGTTGGTCGCTGCCAGCCAGAATACCCTGCCTCGCCCCTTCTCGCTGCCCATCGCTTCCATGAGCTGCTTCATCAGCCGCGACCCCACGCCGCTGTCGCCTTCCGAGTTCCGGTTGAACCCGAGCTGGTCGAACTCATCCACGAAGACCACGGTGTGGCCCAGGCTCCAGATGAGGTTCAGCGCGCGGCGCATCGCCCTCTCGCTGTCCCCAACGTAGTGCCCCAGGATGAGCGCCGGGTTGAGTACGCAGCAGGTCACGCCGCTCTCTCGCGCCACAGCCATCGAGAGCTTGGTCTTGCCGGTCCCCGGAGGTCCCGCCAGGATTGCGCCCTTCTTCGCGCGCTTCCGGTTGCCGGTGCGAAGCGGCTGGATGACGTTTCGCTGAAACCAGTCCTTCACCCGGTCCAGCCCGCCGACATCCTCGAACCCGCTCTCCGGGTCCATCACCTCGATCACCTCGCCGTAGGACTGCGCGATCATGTCTCGCTTCCGGTCCAGGATCATCGCCCGGTCCACCGGCATCTCCTCGTAGACTGCCTGGAGCACGATGTCTTCGATGCCCCGGTACGGCAGCCCCGCGCTGATGCCGGCGAACTCCACCGGCTCCACGGCCAGCACCTCTTCCCCGTCCTGCGCGTAAGCGTCGGCGAGGTCGCCGATGAACTTCAGCCGCCGGTCGAAGTCGGGAAGCGGCGCTTCCAGGCTTCGCGCCCCGCTGGTGGCTTCGCGCAGGCTCGGATGCAGGTTGGACACGTCGCCCGTGGTCACGAGAATGCTGTGCCCACGGTTGCCGATGCCGATGTCCTGCCCCCAACTGCGAAAGAGCACCAGCATGTTGCGGTCTTCCGGGGTCATCGCGGCGAACTCCGCGTTCGGGCAGAGCGTCTCGGCAGCCTCGATGACCAGGGTCACCTCGACTTCCTTCTGCGCGAGGAGCTTGTCGAACAGCGGCATCACCGCTGCCGGCTGGCTCTCCAGTGCCGGAAGGTCGTTCTCCTGGCTGGCCTGCCGGCTTGCCCCACCCGGCAGCAGGCTCTGGAGCTGCTGGGCCGCTTCGAGCCGGCCAATGACCTTCTCGAACAGCTTCCTCGCGGCTTCGCGCTGCGTGTCCCTCGGATCGGCGTTCTTCGGATCCGCGCCGAAGACGATGCCTCTCGCCCTGTTATAGAAGACCAGTAGATGGTTCTTCTCGCCAGGGGCGACCCGCTCCTTTGCGCTGGGCCGCAGGAAGCTCTCCAGGAAGGGCCGCAGGGCCGTTGTCCCGATCACGTAGTCGTCCACCCCCTCGCCGTGCAAGAGGAACATGTGGGCGCTCTGGCTGTTGGTCAGGCCGTAGAACTGCGACACCCACTTGGGGTAGGGCGCGAGCCGCTCGCGCCAGTTGCTCTGGGTTACCTCTTCTTCCATCTCTCGTGTTCTCCTTTCTACCTGTTGTGTCAGGCCGAGGCTCGCGCCGCTGCCTGCACGCCGGCCCGCTGGCTCTCGGGAAGCATCTCCCGCGAGGCGAACGTGCCGAGAATGTCTTCGAGGAACTTGGTGGCGACGAGGCAGCTCTCCCCGTCCCCGCCCTCAACGTGGATCTTCACCGAGCCGTCTTTGAGCGCGGTCACCACCACGACCTGATTGCCCAGGTCGCCCCCGCGCTGCTCGTGCCGCACGTCGCCGTTCGGCATCTCGATGGTCGTCAAGCGTCGGCCCTGGTACTGGCTCGCGTACTGCACGACCTCGCCCACGTAGACCTGCTGGAGCTTCTTCGGCCCGCTGACGCCGACGTGCCCGCCGCGCTCCCACTTCCAGTGGGCGCTGTTGGGGTCGCTCGGGTTGACGCGCTCGCAGCCGAGCCGGTCCAGGACTTCCTGCCCTTCCTTCGAGCAGTCCATCCCCCAATAGTCCGTCATAAAGGTGTAGCCGTTGTCGGCTTCCCGCCCGGTGTCTTCGTAGTTCAGGCCGCACCGGTAAGCGATGCCGCTCTCGTGGTCGGTGGCCGTCCCCGCGCCGAAGACGAGGCTGCTCTGCTTCGGCTGGCCGTAGTAGTAGGGGACCTTCTGATCCTCTTCCACCTGGAAGCCCAGCTTCTCCAGAGCCTTTCGGATGAACGGCTCGCTTCGCAGGTTGGTGTTGATGGTCGTCATGTGTGACATCTGTCTGCTTGCTCTCCTTTCGAGTGTGATACGTTCGGTCTGGAACCCCAGCCCGAGGCTGACCATAGTATAGCAGGTTTCACAATGATTGTCAAGAACCAGATTTTACGCTTGACACGGGCCTGCCGGAGCGGGTATATCATACCTGATGACCGCCCTGCTTTTGAAGACGCCGACCATCCGCCAGATTGAAGAACGGATGGGTTGTGACCTGCCCGAAGCCCTCGTCCTGTTATACCAGAAGTATCGAGGCACGGCAGAAGTTGCGCGACACCTCGGCGTGATGCCGGCCACCCTTCGGAGCTGGCTCCGAAAGATCGGGGCAGAGGAGAGCGACGACGGCACGTTGAAGCTGAACGCGCGCCCACCCGTGAGCGAGGTGCGGATCGTGGAGTAGGCCGTGGTGTAGCACCGACAATTTAGACCGTTAGAGCATCTGGCGTTGCTCGTGCGGTCGTCAAAGCGTCCCCCGGCTTTCGGTCGCCCGAAGGTTTGCCGGGGGCGGCAGGCCCAAAGCCCTAACCCGAACGCCAGCGGGTTAGGGCTTTCTGTTGCTCGGGAGTTAGGTCGATGGCGTTAAGCAGTTCGAGAAGCAAGCAATTGTCAGTCCTGAAGCTTCTGGGAAGGTCCGTCACCTTCCATCCGGCGCTCGTAGACATCACCGGCTCGATCAATGCCGCGCTGATGCTGTCCCAGGCGCTCTACTGGACCGAGCACAGTACCCTTCCCGATGGATGGTTCTGGAAGACACGCGAGGAGTGGTATGAGGAAACCCGCCTCGACCGGAAGCAGCAGGAGAACGCGAGGGCGAGGCTGCGGGCTACCGGCTTCTGGGAGGAGAAGGAAGCGGGCAAACCGTGCCGTCTCTTCTTCCGCGTAAACGAAGACGCGCTTGATAGGCTAGTGCTTTCTTCCAAGTTGGCACGAAACGTGCCTACTGTAGTTGGCACGAAACGTGCCAACTTGAGGGACGAAACGTGCCAACCCTTACATGCCCACAAGAGTACCACTAGAGTACAA
>Ga0306921_10002920_pt1 | contig 17203 bp, 11 predicted proteins | sample sta12Cox44000080_FD_203760 | JGI IMG/M metagenome (GOLD analysis project Ga0306921, IMG submission 203760) | Lab enrichment of tropical soil microbial communities from Luquillo Experimental Forest, Puerto Rico - statoxic.12C.oxic.44.000.080 (v2)... | ecosystem: Environmental > Terrestrial >... | reverse complement strand
CTAATCCTGACTTGTTCATCACTTCCTCCTTGGTTGTTCATTTCACGAGGTGCGCCGGAGCGAGCGCGGCTTCCTGCCGGAAAATCGATGCCAACAAATTCCTCCCCTTACTTTTTGAAGGAGCGAATGTAGGCGATCATGTCCTTAACTTGATCCGGCGTCATGGACTTGTAGGGAGGCATCTTCGGCGGCTTACCATTGGTGATGATCGCGCTTAGATCCGCGTCGCTCATGTTCTGGACATCGGGCGAAGCGAAATCTTTGGTTTTCAGCGCTTCCTTGCCCTTGCCGTCTGGGCCATGGCAGCTGGCGCACTTGGCCTTGTAGGTGGCCTCGGCGGCGGCAGTGTCCGCCTTCGCCGGGGAGCTGAGCAGGCAGATACCCGCCAGCAAAGCCGCGCCCGCCGTGATCGCTCCAAGCGTTTTAATCGTTCGCATATTGCTCTCCCTCAGGTGATTTCGGCTCGAAAGTTCTTCTCGAGCCGTCGTTCGAAAAAGCCGTTCCTACCGATGGCGGAATCAGCTGAGATTGGAAAATCGGCGGTCCACTACAGCGGTTCTGATTCGCCGTGCTTAGCGACCACATGATACCCGCAATAGGCCGATGGCGCACCCTCTCCATTGAGGTCCACCGCGGGCCGGCTGACGAGGCCCAGCACGGCGGCGGAATCACGGTACAGAGTCATTGGTTGGGCGCTTCCCTTGACTCGTAAGAGTCGGAGCCGTGGCTCAATGAAGCTTCCTGACCAGGGGAGCGGGCCGCAAAACAAATTTGAGCGATGCCCAAACCTCGAGAATGTCAGGGGGAAGATCGAAAGGATAATTCATCATCGCAGTCGGCGCGGAAACTGTCAACAAAAAGCAGGGGAAATTGATGAGATTTTCAACAAAACGAAAACGTTGGGGGCGATTTTAGGTCCCACGCATCTCAGCTAAGAGATGGAACAAACGTTCGCGGCTGGCCTCTTCTTTTCTTTTTCCATAAGGCTGGCCTATAATTCCGAGCGCGTTGCCCCGCCCATCACGATCTTGAGTGTAGAGCTGATTCCCGAAGGAGCGAATCGATGAAAAAGATTTGGACCTCGCTACTAGCCACGCTCTTCTTCGTGTCCAACTTGAAAGCCGCCGACAACAAGACCGAAGTGGATCGCGTGGAAAATTCCGGCAAGGTACTCACGGAAATATTGAGCGTTCCAGAAGATATTCCCCAGGACCTTCTCGACAAGGCTTCCTGTGTGGTGGTGCTGCCCTCGGTCGTAAAAGCTGCGTTTGTTGTGGGGGCCAATTATGGCCGGGGAGTGATGACCTGCCGTAGCGGCGAAAAATTCAACGGAAAATGGGGCTCGCCGACGATGATGGCACTCGAAGGGGGAAGCTTCGGTTTGCAGATCGGAGGCCAGGCGACCGACTTTGTGCTGTTGTTGATGAACGACCGCAGCGCAGAAGGAGTCCTCAACAGCAAGGTGAAGCTGGGTGCCGATGCGTCGGCCGCCGCGGGTCCCAAAGGGCGCGACACCTCCGCGGCCACGGATGCAACGATGAGAGCGGAGATTCTGAGTTACTCGCGGGCGCGCGGCGCATTTGCCGGGGTTTCGCTCGAAGGATCGACGCTGCGTCCGGACAACAGTGCCAACAAGAAGCTCTACGGCAAGGATATGCCAGCCGGCGATATCGTGCTCAAAGACAAGGTTCCGCCTCCGCCGAGCGCCAAAGAGCTACTGGAGACACTGGGGAAGAAATCTCCCCATCGGAAGTCCTAAGGTGTGGTTCGATTCCGCCGACCACACTCGGACGTGTGACCGAGCAACCCCGCCGCGCATCACATGAATCGACAAAGGAAACTGCCTGGCCCTTCCCTCCCGGTCGCAAGGCAATGACCTGTCTGAATGGGGAAGTATAGGTGTCGCAGGCTTTTTGAGCAGCCATCGGCGAATGGAAGTGCTCAGCGAGCGTCGCTGGATGCCAATCGTAGACCGGGTCCCGATGCTCTTGCCTACGCAATACCGCCGCTGCCTATGAGGGATTTCCGAAGATTCGACCAAAACTCAGAAGCATTGAACAAGGAAACCGAAGTGGTTTCGGGTGTGTGCTGAAAGTTATCGAGCCCAGCCGAGCGGGGAAGAAGACGAGGAGCAAGAAGGATGGCACTGTCGAACGGCAAACAGAGCAAAACGATCTCGAGCAAGAACGACGTACCGGCTCAATCATGGCGCATGCAATTGGCCAGCGAGTTGTTTGAAGGCAGGTACAAGCCAGGGCAACGAGTCGAGCTTCGGGAAATTGGGACGAAGTACAAAGTCGACGACGAGGCGCTGCTGGAAGCGTTTGCCGAATTTCAGGCGCTCGGAATGGTGAAATTGTCGGGAAACTTTTCCGCGACCATTCATTCCCCCAACCCGAAAGAGATGCAGGAGGCGTACGAGCTGCGCGCGGCAGTGGAAGAAATCGCCGGCAGAACCGCAGCGCTGGCGCTGAAAGGCAACAGCGCCGGCCTCGAAAAGGAATTGGAGGCCATGCGCGCCGCCGTTGCCAGGGGCGACCTCGACGCCTACGTGGAGCACGACGTAAAGTTTCACAAGAGCATCCTGAAGGCCTCGGCAAACGAGGTGCTTTTGCGGGTGTGGGAAACGCTGTTGTTCGACCTGCGGATCCGCGCGGCGATCGGGAAGGTGTCAAAGGACCTCTCCGAAGTGGTGGAATCGCACCAGCCAATTGTCGACGCTCTCGCCAAAGGCCGAGGAAGGGAAGCCGGGCTGCTGTTGCGCAACCATGTGGAGACGTTTTTGGAGTTTCTCAAGAAATCCGAATCGGACTCGGGACTCCACAAGGCGATTCGCAAGGATTTGGAGGGTGCAAAGGACGTTCAACAGGCATTCTTTCCCCCTCAGAGCTTCTCGATTCCCTGCCTTTCGTGTGAGACCTTCTACCAGCCGGCCCGCGGCATTGGCGGTGACTATTATGACTTCCTGTCGTTGCCCGAAGGACGCTGGGGCATCGCGATCGGAGATGTGTCAGGAAAAGGAATCGGTGCGGCGCTGCTCATGGCCAGCCTACAGGCGTCGTTGAGGGCGCAGGCGTTGCACACCCATTTGGAACTGTCAACCCTGATCGGGGACGTCAACCGGCTGGTGTACGAGTCTTCCCCGACGCAGTATTTCGCCTCGCTCTTCTATGCAGAGTATGAGCCGGCCACGCGGGTCTTGAATTATGTCAATGCCGGCCATAATCCGCCGATTGTTGTTCGGCCCGGGAAAGAGTGTGCCCTGTTCCAGTTGGCGGCCGAAGGCATGCCCGTGGGAATTTTTGCGGAGGCCCGATTTGAAACATCAAGGTTTCAGCTCAGGATCGGCGACATCCTGGTGGCCTATACAGATGGAATCACCGAGGCGGCGAACGCGGCCGGCGAGCAGTGGGGGCTCGAAAGGCTGGAGCGTTTGTTGCGTTCCTGCGGGGGGATGACTTCGGGAGAAATCGTGACCAGAGTTCTGGAGGCGGTTTCGGACTTCGCCGAGGGCGAGCCGCAGCGCGACGATGTGACGCTGGTCGTGATGAACGTGCAAGAAGGCTGCGACGTTTAAGACCGCCCGAGTACCAAGATGGTTGATTGACCACCGGGGAACCTGACCGGACCCTGTTCCGGCGTACCAGTACAATGGTACGGCAGGCCCATTCCCGGACCTCATGACTGACTGGTAGTTATCGGGCTCGTGTCCCTGAAGCCGAGCTGGGCCCGCGCTCCGAGCGAAACGATCTCGAGCCTCCTGAAGCGGGGCCGGGAGAGCCTACAGCTACGGTCGAAACTCCTCCTCTCATTCGCTGCACTGACAGCCGGTCTGACCTGCGGAACGCTGCTCGTGGTGCGACGGAACGCGGAGGCTCAGGCGCAGCAGCAGGTCGAGCAGGGCGCGCGCGACGCAACCCTGGCTTTTCAAGTGTCGCAGCGACAGCAGGAGCTGGCGCTCAGCCGCAAAGCAGACCTACTCGCGTCGCTCGCGTTCATGAGGAACGGAGACGCTACCGCGATCGAGGACGCGGGCAACGACCCATGGCAGTCCGAGGACTGCAACCTGTTCGTGCTGGCAGACAAGAATGCCAGGATCGTGGCCGTGCACTCGAGCGGTCCCGCCTTCCCCGAGGCCGCCGCACAAAAGATGCTGTGGCGCTCGCTCGGCCGGAGAGAACGCGCGGGATGGTGGTCGAGCGGGAAGAATCTGTACCAAGTGATCCTGGAGCCGTTCTATGAGGACGCGTGGAAGAAGGAGAATCTGCAAGGTTATGTAGTGGTGGGGCGGCAGATCGATGGGCAAGCCGCGCGCGATCTGGGAAAGATGGTGTCGAGCGACGTCATCTTCCGGTATGGGGATGAGAGCATCGTCAGCACCCTCTCTCCATTGAAGGAGATGGAGTTCGAAAAGCGGATTCATAGTCACCCCGCTGCCACACAGTTCCACCTGGGGAGCGAGCAATATTACGCGAACGCTGTTGAGTTGACGCCAGGAATGTCTCCGGGCGCGACATTGATTGTTCTGAAGTCCTACAACGAGGTAGCGGCGTACCTCGAAAGGCTCAATCACCTGCTTTTCGGGCTTGGCTTGGTGACGATATTCGCGGGCGGAGCGCTGATTTACGTCATAGCGGATACCATCACGAGGCCTATTGGGTCACTCGTACAAGGAGTGCAAGCGCTCGAGCGAGGTGATTTCCGCTATCCGCTGAAGGCGGCGGGACACGATGAGGTGTCGCGGTTGACGAGGGCGTTCGGGGAAATGCGCACCACGCTAGAACGGAACGAAGCGCAGAGGAAACAGCTCGAAGAACAGCTGCGCCAGGCCCAAAAGATGGAAGCGCTCGGGCGGCTAGCCGGCGGCGTGGCCCACGATTTTAACAACCTGCTGACCGTGATCAGGGGTCACAGTGAGCTAATGCTCGATCGCCTGCAACCAGGCGAAGCTCTTTACAGTCACTCTCAACAGATTCAGAAAACGGCCGACCGCGCCGCTTCCTTGACTCGGCAGTTGCTGGCTTTCAGCCGGAGGCAGGCGCTTCAGGGCAAGGTCGTGGACATCAATGTGCTGATCGCCGATATGGGGAAGCTCCTGAGACGTTTGGTCCGGGAGGACATCGAGTTGAGCTTGCGACTCAGTGATTCGCCGGGGTTGTTAAAGGCCGATCCAGGGCAGCTAGAACAGGCGCTTTTGAATTTGACGGTCAACGCCGGGGACGCGATGCCGGTCGGGGGCAAGTTGATCATCGAGACGCAGAACGTTGTCGTGAATAAAGAACAGACGGTGACGCGTCCGTCACTCGAGCCCGGCCATTACGTGTTGGTGAGTGTCACCGACACGGGACACGGAATGGACGCGGCCACAATCGCGCGGATTTTCGAGCCTTTTTTCACCACCAAGGAGCCAGGCAAAGGAACGGGGCTCGGACTCGCGATGGTTTATGGAGTGGTGAAGCAGAGCGGGGGCTTCATCTGGGTGGAATCGGAGCCGGGAAAGGGGTCCCGTTTCGAACTCTATCTGCCAAGGACCGAGGAGCGCACGGAGGACGAGTTCAGTGAGACGGCAAAAGAAAGTAGAGCATCGAATGGGCACCGGAAGATCGTGCTCGTTGTGGAAGACGAGAAGGAAGTTCGAGAACTGGCGTGCGAATTCCTGACGGCCGCCGGATACAGCGTTCTGACAGCCCAGGATGGAAAAGAGGCACTGGACACGGCGGTGCGGCTCGGCGGATCGATTCAGGTGCTGCTGACGGATATCGTGATGCCAAATATGCGGGGCTCAGAACTCGGTGCGCGGTTAAAGAGCCTGCTGCCGAATTTGAAGGTCATCTACATGACCGGCTACCTGGAGCAGCGCGAAGATGATCATGGATTTCTGGAAGATGCGTTTTTCCTGCAAAAGCCTTTTTCGCGCGAAACGGTCGTGCGTCAGGTGGGACAAGCCTTGCGATCCGAGCGAGCCACAAAGCCAGGGGTTCACTCCTACAAATAGCCTCTCGATCTCCGTTGATTAAAAAACGAAACGTTGCCCGACATGTATCGCGGAGGGCCACGATCGAATCGGTGACTGCCGGGGCGCGGATTGACCGTGTTGACCGCGGTGCAATAGGCTTGCTGCTTGAGGCGAATCCATGCTCGGTGAGTTGCTTGGCCACTACCGCATCGTGTCGAAGGTCGGAGAAGGCGGGATGGGTGTGGTTTATCGCGCGCGCGACGAGGTGCTCGAGCGGGACATTGCCATTAAAGTGCTGTCGTCACGCACCGTCCGAGAAAAGTCTGCCAAAGAATTTCTCCTCGAAGAAGCTCGAGCCGCTTCTGCCCTGAGCCATCCCAACATTTGCACGATTCACCAGGTTGGTGAAGCCGGCGGCGAACTCTACATCGTAATGGAGTTGATTGAAGGCGAGCCGCTGAGCCGGCTGATCGCGAAGGGGAGTTTGCCGGTGGAGTCGGTACTGCGCTATGGGGTGCAGGTCGCACGGGCGCTGACGCATTCGCATGGCCGCAACATCGTTCATCGGGACCTAAAAAGTTCCAATGTAATGGTGACGCCGGAAGGCCTCGTCAAGGTTCTTGATTTCGGTCTGGCAAGGCGTTTACGCAGCGGGATTTTCGATGCATCGGCGCGAACGATCGACTCACTGGGAAGCGGGAGCGAGACGCTCGTTGAGAGCACGGGCGGCGTGACTGGCACGCTTCCTTACATGTCGCCGGAAGTGCTGCGGGGCGAGGAAGCGGACCACCGCAGCGACATCTGGGGGCTGGGTGTGGTCCTGTACGAAGCATCCTCGGGCCAGCTGCCTTTTCGCGGACGGACCGCATTTGAGACCAGTTCGGCGATCTTGCGCGAGCTGGCGGCACCCCTGCCTTCGTGGATACCAGCTGGTCTGTGGGCCATCGTGCAACGGTGCCTGTCGAAAGAGCCGCAACAGCGCTATCAACGCGCCAGCGAGGTGCAGGCCGCGCTCGAAGCGGTGCAGTCCGCGTCGGTTGCGGCTGCGGGCAGTTCGAGTGGAGCGAGAGGGCCACTGACGATTGTGCACCGGGGAATTCGACACCTTGGCGTAAAGGACGGCGATGTGCTTCTGCTTGTGGGTACCATGAAGGGAGCCTTCGTGCTGCGGGCGCACTCAGAACGCTCCCGCTGGGAGGTGGCAGGGCCGTACTTCCACGGCCAAGCGATCTATTCGCTGGCTTATGACGAGCGCGGGGAGAAGCACCGGTTGTGGGCGTCGACGTCTACGTTCTGGGGAACATTTTTGCGTTCGAGTGATGATTTCGGAAAGACGTGGACAAATCCGCCGGAAGCCAATGTGAAGTTTCCGCAAGATTGCGGAACCTCGCTGAAGAATATCTGGCAAATCTGTCTGGGCCGTCCGACCGAGCCGGAGACTATGTATTGCGGCGTCGAACCCGCGGCTCTCTTCGAGTCGCACGACGGGGGCGAGACCTGGTCGCTCGTCCGCGGGCTATTCAACCATCCGCACCGTCCGCGCTGGATGCCGGGAAATGGCGGGCTCGCGCTCCATACGATTCTTCTGGACCCGGCGAAGACCGAGCGGATGTACGTGGCGATTTCGGCCGGCGGAGTGTACCGGACCGAAGACCGGGGAAGCACGTGGGAGCCGCGTAACCGGGGCATTCGCGTCGAGTTTCAGCCGGAAAAGTATCCTGAGTTCGGGCAATGCGTCCACAAGATGGTGCTTCACGCCGCGCGGCCCGAGCGACTCTTCCTGCAGAATCATGGGGGCTTGTACCGCTCGGGCGATTGCGGCGATTCCTGGCAGAGCATTTCGAATGGCGTTCCGAGCGATTTCGGTTTTGCCATGCTGATGCATCCAAGGGATCCCGACTGGGTTTATATCCTTCCGATTGAGTCAGGTGAGTTCCGGTGTACGCCCGACGGCAGGTTGCGCGTCTATCGCACACGAAACAGCGGCTGCTCCTGGGAGCCGCTGACGCGTGGTTTGCCGCAAAAAGGAGCGTATGAAACCGTTCTTCGCGATGCCTTGGCGACGGACGCGCTCGATCCCGCGGGAATTTATTTTGGAACCCGCAGCGGCGAGCTGTTCGGTTCAACCGATGAAGGCAAGAACTGGAAGATGATTCTGAGTGGCTTGCCGCCCGTAGTTTGCGTGAAAGCAGTTGTCCTCGGCGAGCCCCGGCCGGCGCGAAAGAGTGGACGGGGGCAAGATGCGCAAAAGGGTCCGGCATCAGCGCAAGCAAAGCGATCCGCCGATCGAAAAAAGCCGAAACGAGGCAAACGCTAGCAGTGCCCATTACGTTCCACATCCCGGGTCCGCTGCGAGTCTATTGCGGAGGATCGCAGCGCATTGAAATCAAGTCCTCCCCTCGAACATTGGGTGAAGCTTTCGAAGCACTTTACCGAGAATGTCCAGCGGTCCGCGACCGCTTGGTGACCGAGACAGGGCAACTTCGCGAGCACATCAACATTTTCGTAGGCACTGAGAATATCCGTTTCACAGGCGAATTCGCGACTCCACTTCTTCCGGGCGCGGAGATTTCCATTCTGCCCGCGGTGAGCGGCGGCTGAGGGTGACCCCGGATTCAGTGGAAGTCATGCGACTCGATTGGGGCGTCGACGAGCTTAAATGGCTCGATATTCCCGGCCTTCAGGGAAACCACGCCATCCTGGTTTTGCAAAACGCCTCGTATAAGCAGAAAGGAATGATGTACAACGACGCCATGATCTTTCTCGAAAAGCTGGGGCGTGATGATCACATTGGCAATGCCCGTTTCATCTTCGAGGCTTAAGAAAACAAATCCTTTGGCGGTACCCGGCCGCTGGCGGGTAATCACGGCGCCTGCAACGGACACGAGTTTGCCGTCAGGTAATTGTTTTAATTGAGAAGCAGCCAAAATTCCCTGCTGTTCGAGCTGTGAACGATATTGAGCCAGCGGATGAGGCCCGACGGTCAACCCTGTTCCATGAAAATCGGCGAAGAGGCGTTCTTTCGGGGTCATCGGATTCAGCGGAGATGGTTCGCAAGATTCGATCTCAACCAGATCGGCGTTTGCCGATGCGAGCAGAGGGCCCGGGTCACGGCTGGCGCGCTCTACTTGCCACAAAGCGTCTCGCCGATGAAATCCCTTTTTCTTCGAAATGAAGTTTAAGGCTCCAACCGAAGCGAGAACGCGGAGTTCGTCAACCCGAATCTTGGGCACCCGCCGTTTTAAATCGTCAATGGAAATAAAAGGACGCTCCTTCCGCTTTTCGACGAGCTCAGCGGCCACTTCCTGCCGCAGATCTTTTACGTAGCGAAGGCCCACGCGAACCCGGAAGCCACCGGCACTGCCTTCGAGAGTGCAGTGCCACTCGGAGTGCATAACGTCGATCGCTCTGAACTTCAACCCGTGCCGCTGCGCATCCTTAATTAAGGTTGCGGGCTGATAGAAGCCCATGGGCTGGTTGTTCAACATGGCGGCGGTAAACGCCGGCAAATAATGACATTTCAGAAAGGCGCTGGCATAGGCGAGCAAGGCAAAACTTGCGGCGTGTGATTCGGGAAAGCCATAGAGCGCGAAAGAAGTGATGGATTGAACGATTCTATTTTGGGTTTCGCCCGTGATTCCCTTTGCTTCCATGCCGCGGCGCAGCTTGACTTCCACTTCCTTCATGCGCGCCTCGGAACGCTTGAAACCAAAAGCCCGTCGAAGCTCTTCGGCTTCTCCGCCGGAAAATCCCGCGGCGATCATGGCAATGCGGAGCAGCTGTTCCTGGAAAAGCGGGACGCCCAGCGTTCGCCGAAGCGTGGATTCGAGGAGCGGATGCAACGTCTCCACTGGTTCGCGGCCCAAGCGGCGGTTCAAGTAGGGATGGACCATTTTCCCGACGATCGGGCCGGGACGGATGATGGCTACCTGAACCACAATGTCATAGAAGCATTTTGGCCGCAGACGGGGAAGACATGACATCTGCGCACGGCTTTCCACCTGGAATAATCCGACGGTATCGGCCTGCTGCAGCGCGGAATAAACAGCCGAATCATTCGCGGGAAGGTGCCCCAAGTCGATTTCTTCCCGTTGGTGGCGGCGAATGAGCTGAATCGTTTCTTCGAGGACAGCCATCATCCCAAGGCCCAGAAGATCGATCTTGATAATGCCCATATCCGCGCAATCTTCCTTGTCCCATTGCACGACCACGCGTCCGGGCATCGTTGCCGGTTCCAGGGGAACGACGGAATCCAGTTGCCCCTGACAGACAACCATTCCGCCCGAGTGCTGACCTAAATGACGCGGGAGGTCCTGAACTTTCTGGCAAAGTTCAAAAAACTTCAAAATCCGGTGCTGCTTAAGATCCAGGCCGGCATCCTGAAATTGCCGCGTGAGTGTGTCCTTGGAATCGGTATATTCCCAGGCGCTGACCAAACGGGAAAGCCGGTCGAGGGTTTCCGGATCGAACGAAAGAGCCTTTCCAATTTCGCGGGCGGCCGATTTGCCGCGATAGGTGATGACATTGGCGCACATGGCGGCGCCAAGCTTTCCGTAGCGTTCGTAGACATACTGAATTGCGCGCTCGCGCTGATCGCCGCTGGGAAGATCGAGGTCAATGTCAGGCCACTCACCCCTCTCTTCGGAGAGAAAACGTTCGAATAGCAGTTCCATGCCGACAGGATCGACAGCGGTAATTCCGAGCGCGTAGCATACGGCGCTGTTGGCCGCAGAACCGCGTCCTTGGACCAGGATATTGTTTTCGCGGCAAAAACGGACGATGTCCCAGACGATAAGGAAGTATCCCTCCAGGTTGAGTTTTCCGATGAGGGTAAGTTCCCGCTGGATCTGTGCCGCCGCTTTTTCGTTTCCAGATCCGTAGCGCTGCAGCATGCCTTCCAGTGTGCGGGCGCGGAGAAAATCAATCTGCGACTGGCCATCGGGTGTCGGATAGATGGGGAACTGATAACCCAGGTCGCACATCGTGAAGGAGAGACGTGACGCGAGCTCGCTCGTGTTCGCAATGGCTTCGGGCAGATCGGCGAAAAGAGCTTCCATCTGCGCGGGGGACTTGAGGTAGCGTTCCGAATTGCAAGAAAGAAGTCTGCCGGCGTTGGCCAGAACGCGATGATGGCGCAGGCAGGTAAAGACGTCCAGAATTTCCCTTTGGTCAGGCAGCGCGTGGCAAGAACCGTTCGTGGCAAGCAGGGGGAGATGCAGAACCCGCGCAAGATCCGCGGCAACCTGATTGCGGCGCTCTTCTTCGCGCCTAAAGTGGCGTTGCAGTTCGACGTAGACACTGCCTTTGCCGAAAATCGAGCAAAAGTCGCAGAGGAGTGCCGTTGCTTGTTTTATTCCGCTCTGACGAAGTGCATGGTCGAGTAATCCTTCGTCACCACCGGTGAGGCAGATCAGCCCGCGACTGTATTGCCTTACTTCACCGAGATGTACGGCTCCCTTCCCTTTTTCAGAGCGCAATTTCATGCGGGTCAACAGGCGGCAAAGATTTTGATAACCTTCGCGGGAAGCTACCAGCAGCGAAAGGCGGCCTCCCTCCACACAACTGATTTCAGCGCCAATATGTGCCTTGCGTTCCAGCTTTTTCATGGCCAAATAAAAACGGGGAGAGCCGTACAGGCCGTCGCGATCGAGCAGCGCCATCGAAGACATATCGTGTGCGGCGCAAGCTCCTGCTAACTCTTCCGGAGAAGAAGCCCCTTCCAGAAAACTGAAAGCCGACCGGGCATGGAGTTCCACGTACATCAGTCGTAGCTCCCACGCACAAACCATTTTTTCTGCAGTGAATCAAAGACGATGCGATAAACAACGCGAGCCGGCGTTCTGCCAGGAAGGTCCAATTCGAGGTCCCAGGCATCTTCCTGCCAGTTAGGTTCTTCCCACCATTCTCCGGAGGCGCGCCAGGGCCCGGAAGCCTGAAGGACTTTTAAGCTTTTTCCTTGAAACAGAATTCCTACCGGACGCCCACCTTGAAACGTAACATTCGCCGGCAGAGGTGGCCGGGCAAAGCGGAAACTCATTTTCGAATCTGCAGCTTCTTCCGGGACAGAAAGGTTGAAGGAAGATGCTGGAGAAGGCGCGGCAAATTTTTGCATGCGAAATGCATCCGGATGGTGCGAGTCCAGCAGCTCGGGTGATCCGACGTTGCCTTCTCCGACAACAGCGGCAATGCGGGCGAGCGTGAGCTCCAACTTGTCTGGGTCGGGAACAGCCGGAAGAAATAAGCCTCCCTGTAAGGCAGTGGGGCGATCTGGTTCAGCAAGCATGCGAAGCTTCTGAATAGGTGCTTTGGGAGGATTGGCCTGAAGACGCAGCCGAAGGAGTTTCAAAAGAAGTTTGGCGTCTTCGACCGGCCTCGGCAGGACTAACGAGCAATGAAACGTTTCGGGGAGTTTGTTTGTGCGCAGAAAGTCCCGGGAGGGATCGAACGCGTTTTCAAAACCAGGCACCAAATCGAGCTGCAACTGAATGGCGCGAACGGCCAGCGCCCGGGTGGAAAGGCGCGCACACAATTGATCGAGGAGCCTGCCGAGTAAAAAGGAGAGCGGCTCAAGCTCTTCGACGGCTTCATCGAGCTCCAAAGATTCTTCGAAGAGATGCGTTTGCTCCGTGATCGCAAGAGAACGGTTGCCTTGGCCGCTGGCGATTCCTTGCAAACGCACGCCCTCCTGCCCGACACACTCCGACAGAGACAGGACCGGCAACGACGCGAGGGACCCACAGGTTGTTACACCCCATTGACGGAATACCTCAGCCAGGTCCTCATCCGGGGAGAGCAAAGCGACCGGCAGGGCCTTGAGAGAGGCAGTTTCCTGACCATCCGGGACAATCGTTGGGCCAGCGCGCGCGCACGCTAGCAAGCGCGCCGTTTCCACATTTGCGGAAATGGCTACATGGACGTCGAGTCCAAGCACGGAACAACGGGTCTTAATTTGCTGCGCGATGTTTTCGTAAGAGCGGAAGAGAGTGGTAAGGCCTGCGAGATCGATCAGCACCGTGTCGATGGCCGTGTCTTCCACACGCGGGGAAACGGACCACGCCGCGTCAAGCAGCGCGGCATGTGCAGCCTCTTCCAGTTCCTTGCGACGCGGCCTTATCTCCACACCCTGAAATTCCGCTGCGGCAGTTTTGGTCAGACCCGGGGTTACGCCGAGCCGCCTGGCCAAGCGATTCACGGCAGTCACACGGAAAATTGGCGCCGAGCCATCGACCAGAACAAGCGGGCGGCTTCTTATTCCAGGCTCGGAACGTCCGACGGCTTGTAGAGAGAAATCGGGAACGAAAATGGCACCAAACGGCATAGCGGTTCGCGAAGAGTCCGCTGGGGTGACGAAGCAGCTCAGCCAGAGTCCCGCATCCTTTCTTCTTGCTGCACCTTCGGCCGCGGCAAGAGCATCGTTTGAACCGGCACCTCTTTCATGTCACAGCGATCCGCAGCATGCATCTGGAAATGCACTGAAGCCTCGAAGGAATGATCAGCCGTTGCCGGCTGATCGATGAAGCGCGGTTTCTTGTAACGCAGAACCGAGCGCACAATTTCAGCGGAATGAACGCTTCCGTTTAACAAACAAGCGGGTGTGTGAAAAGCGGGAGGCTCGGCTTTTCGGGTTCTGAGCGACCACTGGCTCGCTTCGCGTTCCAGGCGCAGGACGAGCGAAGCGCATGTCTTTGCGTTGGACTCCCGAGAAAGCACCAGTAGAACCGTGGGTGTGTCTTCCACCGCCCGCCGCAGACGAAACCAGACGTTCAAGGGTACTTGACGCACGAAACGGACCGGAGCGTCGGCGATGTCCAACGCAACCAAACCAAAGCCGCCTCCGTGCAACAGCAAGTCCAGGCAACGAAACGCTTGCTCGAGCCCATGACACCGCGCCCAAAGGAGTCGCGGAAGGTACACACCCGATGCTGCGGAGCTGTGCGGGTCAAAAGCGTCTTGTGCATCGACGAGGGCACAAACTTCTGACCGGGTCCGAGAGGCCAGGGTGGAATGAAGGAGAGACGTTTTCCCGGCACAGGGAGGACCATAAATTTCGGTAAGCCCCCCGCGTGGCAAACCTCCAAGAAATTCATCCAAAGCGGCAATGCCGGTAGGGACGACCGGCGGGGGGGCGGCCTCGCGCAAACGGAAGGGAGAAGGGATGCGTCCAGCGAGAGTGGACTCGATATGAAGACGCAAAGAAGCGGTGGATGAACGCATGGCAAAGAGGGCGAGGAGGGGAGTATATTCGCTTTTTGTTCGCCACGATGATTATATCGACCTGGCAGGCCGGCTGTCAAGCCAACGGGCGAGTCCCGCACCGTGGCTGCTCCAGTAAATACCGTATGTTGAATCCGTCTTTGTTCTGTTGAGATAGCTCAAGGTCATCAAGTGTGTAGTTGCCAGCCTTGCCACAAAGACGGGAGGGTCGTTTATGAGGGGAAAAACAATAATCGGCATCGTTTTGATTGTGCTTGGGGCGCTGGCTCTCACCTATCAAGGCTTCACCTACACCACAGAGAAGAAGGAAGTGGACATCGGATCCCTACAGGTTAACAAGAAAGAGCACCATGAGGTCGACTTCCCTCCTCTTCTCGGTGCCCTTGCGCTTGTCGGCGGAGTCGCCGTTTTGCTGGTGAACCGTCGCACAAAGTAACGAAACAGCCCCTCGGAGCTGGCGGCAACGACCTCGGCATGCTGCCCGGTTGCCCGGTTGCCTTGCCGCCTTTGGCCCTCAGCGGCCTTTGCGGTAAACTGTGGACTCCCCGGTAGACCTCTACTTGTTCGACAATCTACTGCCAACTGAGGTCGCCGACCTTTCATGGATATCTCCAACACACAAAATGCAGCGCCGTCTGCTCTCGATTGGGCTCATCCGCTGGTGCGCGAATGGTTTCTGACCCGACTGGGAATGCCCACCGAACCGCAGGAACAGGGATGGCCGCACATCCTCCGCGGAACCACCACATTGATCTCCGCTCCCACCGGATCGGGCAAGACGCTGGCCGCATTTCTTGCTTGTATTGACCGCATGGTTCGCAAGGCTCTTACGGGTGCACTGCGAGAGCAGACGGAAGTCCTGTATGTTTCACCGTTGAAAGCCCTGGGCAACGATATCAAGACCAACCTGGAGGTTCCTCTCGGGGAAATCCAGCAGTTGGCCGGAGCGCGCGGGCTTCTGATGCCGGAAATCCGCGCCGCCGTGCGCACCGGCGACACCCTGATGCATGAGCGCCGCGAAATGTTGCGGCGGCCTCCTCACATTCTGGTTACGACGCCAGAGTCGCTGTACATTTTGCTTACGGCGGCGAAAAGCCGGGAGATGCTGCGGTCGGTAGACACGGTGATCGTAGACGAGATCCATGCGGTTGCCGACGATAAGCGCGGTGCGCATCTGGCCCTTTCCCTCGAGCGTTTGGAAGCGCTCACCGAACGCCCGCCGCTTCGCATTGGCCTATCGGCCACCCAGAAACCCATTGAGCTGATAGCGCGTTTTCTGTCCGGCAGCGGACGGCCCGATCCCCTGATTGTGCAGATCGGGCACCAGCGCGAAGTGGACATCGGCGTGGAGGTTCCCGGCAGCGAACTGGGGCCTGTGGCTACCCACGAAATGTGGGATGAAATCTACGACCGCATCGCCGAACTGGTGCGCCAACACCGATCGACGCTCGTGTTTGTGAACACGCGTCGGCTCGCAGAACGGGTGGCTCACCATTTGGCAGAGCGGTTGGGCGACGAAGCTGTTGCCACGCACCACGGCAGTCTTTCCCGCAAATTACGTCTCGCGGCAGAAAAGAAATTGAAGGCCGGGGAAATCCAAGTGCTGGTGGCGACGGCTTCACTGGAACTCGGGATCGATATCGGGGCAGTGGAACTTGTTTGCCAGATTGGGTCCACGCGATCCATCTCCGTGGCATGGCAGCGCATTGGAAGAGCCGGCCATTGGCACGGAGCGATTCCGAAAGGACGCATCTTCGCGAGCACCCGCGACGAATTGGTCGAAAGCGCGGCCCTGGTTCTCGCCATGCGCCAAGGTCATCTGGACCGCATTGCCATTCCGGAAGCACCGCTCGATGTACTGGCCCAACAAGTGGTGGCCATGTGTGCCTGCGAGGATTGGAAAGAGGAGGAGCTGTTCGGGCTCGTGCGGCGTGCTTATCCTTACCGCGCCCTCGAAAGGAGCGAGTTTGATTCCATCGTCGAAATGCTCTCCGAAGGGATTAACGCCCGACGCGGCCGCTATGGCGCGTATCTTCTCCGCGACCGGGTGCAAGGACGGCTTCATGGGAGGCGCGGGAGCCGTCTTGCGGCAATTACAAGCGGGGGCGCCATCCCGGATAACGCGCTGTACGCTGTGATCGCAGAGCCCGAAGGAACGTTGGTCGGCACCGTCGATGAGGACTTTGCGGTGGAGAGCCTGAGCGGCGACATCATGCTGCTGGGCAACAGTTCCTGGCGCATTCGGCGCGTGCAAGCGGGACGTGTTCTGGTCGAGGACGCGCACGGTGCGGCGCCTAATGTTCCTTTCTGGCGTGGCGAAGCCCCCGCCCGCACGCCGGAACTATCCGAGCAGGTAGCAGAGGTGCGTGAAAGAGTCAGCTGCCTGACGAGCGCAGTGAGGCCTGATTCTGACCTGCATAGTTCGGCAGAAGTTCTTGCCGCGTCCGAATGGTTGCAAAAAGAGTGTGGGCTTGACCGATCCGGCGCCGAACAGGTTGTAGAGCACATCATCGCGGGGCGCGCGGTTCTCGGAGCAGTCCCTACGCAAGCAACGGTAATCGCGGAGCGGTTTTTCGATGAGAGCGGCGGCATGCAATTGGTGATTCATGCGCCGTTCGGAGGGCGGATCAACAAGGCCTGGGGATTGGCGCTGCGGAAGCGGTTTTGCCGTTCGTTCAACCTGGAATTGCAGGCGGCGGCGACCGACGATGGGATCAATATTTCTTTGGCTGAGCAGCATAGCTTTCCGCTAGCCGATGTGTTCCGTTTCCTGCACCCTGCTTCCGTGAGGGAGGTCCTGGAGCAGGCGGTTCTGGCTTCTCCGATTTTTACCGCACGCTGGCGATGGGATGCCTCGCGGGCGCTAATCCTGCAACGGTTTCAGGGAGGAAAGAAGGTGCCGCCGCCCGTCCAGCGTATGCGCGCTGACGATTTGCTGGCCTCGGTTTTTCCTGATGCGGCAGCCTGCCCGGAAAATCTCGACGCTCAACCGAGCATTCCGGCCCACCCGCTGGTGCGCGAAGTCATGAAAGA
>Ga0306921_10002918_pt1 | contig 17205 bp, 12 predicted proteins | sample sta12Cox44000080_FD_203760 | JGI IMG/M metagenome (GOLD analysis project Ga0306921, IMG submission 203760) | Lab enrichment of tropical soil microbial communities from Luquillo Experimental Forest, Puerto Rico - statoxic.12C.oxic.44.000.080 (v2)... | ecosystem: Environmental > Terrestrial >... | reverse complement strand
TGGCAACTTTCTCTTCCTCGGCCGCGGGCTGCAGTATCCGATCGCCCTCGAGGGAGCGCTCAAGCTCAAGGAGATTTCCTACATCCACGCGGAAGGCTACGCCGCCGGCGAGATGAAGCACGGGCCCATCGCGCTCATCGACGAGCGGATGCCCGTCATCGCCCTCACTCCGCGAGACGCGTGCTACGACCGCATGATGGGCAACGTCGAGGAAGTGCGCGCGCGAGGCGGCCAGGTCATCGCCGTCTGCGATCGCGGCGATCACGAGATGAGCCGCCGGGCCGATCACGTGCTGCCCGTCCCCGCGGCTGCCGAGCTCCTCGCGCCTCTCCTGACCGTCATCCCGCTTCAGCTCCTGTCCTACCACGTGGCCGTCCTCCGAGGCTGTGACGTGGATCAGCCGCGCAACCTCGCCAAGAGCGTCACGGTGGAATAGTGACGGGCATCCCGAGTCTTCAGCGCGAGGGTCGGGCGTGAGGGACATCCTCTTCGTCTCTATCTGCCTGGGACTGGTGCCGGTATTTCTTCGCCGTCCCTGGATCGGCATCCTAGGGTGGTACGGGGTCGCGTACTTCGTGCCCCAGGGCATCAGCTGGGGTTTCGCACGCAGTTTTCCCTTCGCCATGGTCGTGGGAAGCGCCACTCTCCTCGGGTTCATCTTCACGAAAGACCGTAAGCCGCTCCCGAGAAATGCGGCGACCTTTTTCATGCTGGCCTGCACGGTTCAGTTCACGCTCACAACCATCGTCGCCTTCAACCAGGATGACGCCTGGGCGGCCTGGAGCAGGGTGATGAAGATCCTGCTCATGACCTTCGTGACCATGACCCTGTTCCAGGACCGCGCCCGACTCCGCTGGCTCTACATGGTTCCAGCGCTGGGGCTGGGATTCCATGGGGTGAAGGGTCTCCTCTGGGTTCTTCGCACAGCTGGGGGAGGAGCAGGGTATACGGGTGATGCGGCCGCTGCAGAAGGGGGACGCATCTTCGGTCCCGACATGTCCTTCTTCGCGGACGCCAATGGAATCGGCCCGGCCCTCTGCATGATTCTCCCTCTCCTCCTCTACCTCTCACGCGAAGAAGAGAGATGGTGGCTCAGGTTTATCTTCAAGATTGCCTTCGTTTGCTCCATCGTCTCCGCCATCTTCACCTACTCTCGCGGAACCTTCCTGGGCCTGGCGATCGTGGGCCTCGTCCTGATCTGGCGCTCTCCGTGGCGACTGCGTTTCGCCATTGCCGTGCTCGTGGTCGGAATCCTCGCCGCACCCTTGGCCCCGGAGCGGCTGTGGGTTCGGCTCGCCTCGATCACCCAGCAGCAGTCGGCCGAGACGCGCGACGCGTCCTCGGCGAGTCGGGTCGAGTCGTTCCGAACCGCCTGGAACATCGCGGTCAGCAGGCCGTTCACTGGCGTCGGTTTCAAGGGGCTCTCGACCGCGGAGGTCTGGGCGATCTACTACGGTTCCGGCTTCCGCGGGACCTTCGACCCTCACAGCATCTACTTTGAGGTTCTCGGTGAGCACGGCCTGCTCGGTTTCGCCCTCTACATGGGACTGATCGTGAGCATCCTACTGATGCTCCGGCGGCTCCGGAAGCGCTGGCGCGACCATCCTGAGCACGGGTACCTATCCCGGTATGCCGAGATGACACAACTCGCGCTGTATCCGTTCCTTGTCTGCGGCGCGTTCATTCCCTTTGCCATGTTCGATCTCTATTTCCTTCTCGTGGCGACCACCTCCATGCTCTACGCGCTATCGCAGGAAGCGGAGAGCGCGGAGGAAGCTCAGCGCGCGGAAGCCGCCCGTCTCGCCCCACCCCGGCGGCGCCCTCTCTCCCCTCGCCCGGCCCCCGCCGCACTCCCTACTCGACCCCGACAGAGGCCTCGACATGTTTGAGACGATTCGCAACGCCGTTCGCCACCACGAGCTGATCCTGAGCTTCGCGGTGCGCGACATCAAAGCCCGCTACAAACAGACGGCCCTGGGAGTGGCCTGGGCCCTCCTCCAGCCGCTCTCCATGATGTTCGTTTTCACTCTCGTGTTCTCCATCTTCGCCAAAGTGCCGAGCGACGGCATCCCCTATCCTGTGTTCGCCTACAGCGGCCTCATCTTCTGGACCTTCTTCTCCAACAGCATCTCTGGGGGGACCCTGGCCATGACGGCCAACAGCGCCCTCATCAAGAAAATCTATTTCCCTCGAGAGACGCTCTTGCTTGCCGTCATGCTCGCGGGGCTGCTCGATCTGGTCATCGCCTCCCTGCTCTTCGGCACCATGCTCCTCTACTACAAGATCACCCTCAGCCTGGCGGCCTTCTGGATCTTGCCCTTGCTGCTCGTGCAGATGATCCTCGCCCTGGGGATCATCAGCATCACCTCGGCCGCCCATGTGAACTTCCGCGACATCGGGCACGCCTTGCCCTTGCTCGTCCAGCTCTGGATGTTCGCCACACCGGTCGCCTATCCGACCAGCGTGATCCCGTACTGGCTGAAGCCTCTATTCCTGCTCAATCCGATGGCGTCCATCATCGACGGATACCGGCGGGCCATCATCCTGGGCACCCGGCCGGATCTCGAGGCGCTCGCCGTGAGCGTTCTCATCACCTTGGCGCTGACGGTCACCGCGCTGGCCATCTTCCGCCGGGCCGAGCTCACGTTCGCCGACGTCATTTGAGGAACCCGACATCAATGCCTGACATCACCATCGAACTCAACAACGTCGCCAAGCGCTATTGGCTGCGCCGCGGCTGGTACGTCACGTCGCTCCGGGACGAGATGGAGCGCCTCGGCGCCCGCCTGTTCCGTCGTCAGGTCGCTCCTCGCGAAGAGTTCTGGGCTCTCCGTGACATCACCTTCTCCCTCAAGCGGGGAGAGGTCCTGGGGCTGGTAGGCCCGAACGGGGCGGGAAAGAGCACGCTCCTCAAGATCCTCTCTCGCGTCACCGTGCCCACCTCCGGCTCCTTCGTGGTGCACGGCCGGCTGGGCGCCCTCATCGAGATCGGCGCGGGGTTTCACCCGGACCTGACGGGGCGCGAGAACATCGCGCTGAACGGCGTCATCCTCGGCATGTCCCGACGGGAGATCCGGTCGAAGTTCGACCGTATCGTTGCCTTTGCGGAGCTGGAGCGCTTCATCGACACCCCGATCAAGCACTACTCCTCGGGCATGCAGATGCGCCTGGGCTTCGCGGTGGCCGCCCACACCGATCCTGACGTGCTCCTCATCGACGAGATCCTGGCAGTGGGCGATGCGTCCTTCCAGGCCAAGTGCGCCAACAAAATTGCCGAGCTCAAGGAGCAGGACAAGACCATCATCCTGTGCTCTCACGACCTCACCAACATCACTGACCACTGCAAGTCGGTCTTGTGGGTGGAGGGGGGGCGGGTGCGCATGCTCGGCGAGACGGGCGCCGTGCTCGATGCCTACCTCGAGCACGTGACCGCGACCATGAATGCGGAGGCCGAGCATGCCCAGCAGCAGGAGCCAGCCGCCTTCGAGGGTCTCGCCACTATCCATGAGGTAACCGTTCTGAACGGGGCCGAGCAGCCGCAGACGCGATTCGACCGGGGTGACCGTATCATCATCGACATCACCTATTCGGCCGCACAGCCGCTCCCCGGCGCGGTTTTCGGGGTGTCCGTGCAGGACATCCAAGGTTATGCCCTGGGCGGCGTGGTGACCGATCCGGATTCCGTGAAGATCAGCGCCCCCGTCGACCGCGGGGTCTTGCGCCTCACTCTCGATCCAGTCCTTTTCAATCGGGGCGCGTACACCCTGAACATCAACATCACGGACCCTACACTCAAGCGTACGTACGACCTCAAGCGCCGCGCTTCCCGCTTCGCCGTGGAAGGGTCATGGGCCACCGATCGTGAGACGAGCGGCCACGTCCACTATCCGCATCGCTGGGAGTCGCTGCGATGAGAAGGCAGAAGGCCTGATATGTGCGGTATCGCCGGCATCGCCGACGTCACCGGCCGGCCCGTGGACCAGCGCCTGCTTCGCGCCATGACAGGGGTGCAGGCTCACCGGGGACCCGACGGCGAGGCGGTGGTGGTTCGGGGCGCAGTGGGGCTCGGCCATCGCCGGCTCGCCATCATCGATCTCTCGACGGGAGACCAGCCCATGTCGAGCGATGATGGTCGCGTGTGGATCGTCTTCAACGGCGAGATCTACAACTTCCGCGAGCTCCGGGCCGAGCTCGAGGCGGGCGGGGCGCGCTTCCGGACGAAATCCGACACCGAGGTGGTCCTGCGCGCCTACGAAGCCGACGGCCCCGGCTGCGTGAACCGGCTCCGCGGCATGTTCGCCTTCGCCATCCTCGACGAGCGCCGTCGCCGGCTCCTCCTCGCGCGGGACCGCGCGGGCATCAAGCCCCTCGTCTACTCGTGGGATGGCCACCGTTTGCTCTTCGCCTCCGAGATCAAGGGGATCCTGGAGGAGCGCACCGTCACGCGCGATCTCGATCCCGTGGCGCTCGGTGAGTACTTGACCTATCACTATGTCCCGCAGCCGCGAACGATCTTCACCTCGGTGCGCAAGCTGCCACCAGCCTCCCTCCTCGTCCTGCCGCTCGACGGTGGCGCCCCGGAAATCACGCGCTACTGGCGGCTCCGCTTCGCTCCTGATACCCGGGTGACGGAGGCTGAGTGGATCGAGCGACTCCAGGCCGAGCTGGCCGATGCGGTGCGAAGCCACATGGTCAGTGACGTGCCCATCGGCGCCTTCCTGTCCGGGGGCGTGGACTCCAGCACGGTGGTGGCTTTCATGGCGGAGGCCTCGCCAACGCCCATCCGCACCTTCTCCATCGGCTTCGACGAGGCGGACTTCGACGAGCTCCGTTTCGCGCGCCAGGTCGCCACGCGCTACGGCACGGACCACTACGAGCTCGTGGTCAAGCCCGCCGCGCTCGACGTGCTGCCCAAGCTCGTCTGGCACCTCGACGAGCCCTTCGCCGATGCCTCGGCCATCCCGACCTACTACGTGTCCAAGATCACGCGCGAGCACGTCACGGTGGCGCTATCGGGTGACGGCGGCGACGAGGGCTTCGCGGGCTATCGCCGCTACGCTCAGGCCATGGCTCTAGCCGCCCGTATGGACCAGGGGCCGGGCCGCCTTGCCCGACCTCTCTTCCGCCTCACGTCACGGCTCCTGCCCGTAGGGGCGCGAGGACAGGCGTGGACGGGCATGCGCGGGGCAGGGACCATCGAGCGCTATGCCCGCCTCGTCACGCACGAGCGGCCGGAGACCCTCCGACACGCTCTATCCGACGAATGGCTCCGGGTAGCAGAAACCATCTCCGCTCCGCGCGCGTTCGAGCAGCTACTAGCGGCGAACGGCAACCTCGACCCCGTATCCGCCCTTCAGTGCATCGACATGGAGACGTACCTGCCGGACGACATTCTGGCCAAGGTGGACCGGACGAGCATGGCCGTCTCCCTCGAGAGCCGCGTCCCCCTGCTCGACCATCGGCTGCTGGAATTCGTGGCGACCATCCCGAGCTCGCTCAAGCTGGTGGGCGGCGGGGGCAAGCACATTCTCAAGCGTGCCATGGCCGGCCGGCTCCCCCCGGAGATCCTCACACGGCGGAAGATGGGCTTCGGTGTGCCTCTCGGCGCGTGGTTCCGCGGCGAGCTTCACGACATGGCCCACGATCTGCTGCTCGATCCGCGGACGCGCCAGCGCGGAGTCTTCAAGCCGTCCTGGGCCGAGGGACTCCTACGCACCCACGATACCGGGCGCCGGGACTGCTCGGCGCGGTTGTGGGCCATGCTCTGCCTCGAGCTTTGGATGCGGCGCTGGGTTGACGGCAGCCCCAACCCTGTCCCGAGGGCCGCCTGACATGTGTGGGATCGCCGGCTTCGCCTTCACGGATCACACCCACCCGGTGGATCGGGAGCTCCTCAGCCGGATGACCACGATCATGCGTCACCGCGGCCCCGATGCCGACGGGTTCCACGTGGGCCCCGGAGTGGGGCTCGGCCATCGGCGGCTCAGCATCATCGACGTGGCGGGGGGCGATCAGCCCATCTACGGCGAGGATCGGAACTCGGTGGTCGTCCTCAACGGCGAGATCTACAACTTCCAGGAGCTCCAGCGTGAGCTAGCCGCGCGCGGGCACGTATTCACTACCCGCTCGGATACCGAGTCCATCGTGCACGCGTACGAGGAATGGGGCCTCGACTGCGTGGCACGGCTACGCGGCATGTTCGCCTTCGTGATCTGGGACGAGAAGAGGCGGCGCCTCGTATTGGCCCGGGACCGCGCGGGCAAGAAGCCGCTCTACTACCATGCCGATGGGGAGCGCTTGATCTTCGCCTCCGAGATGAAGGGTCTGCTGCAGGACACCGGCATCAAGCGGCGCCTCAGCGCGGAGTCACTGAGCGACTACTTCTCCTTCGGGAACATCCCGAGCCCGCACACGGTGTTCCAGGATATCCACCAGGTGCCCCCGGCCCATTTCGTCGTGTGGGAGGGCGGTCGGGTCAGGCTCCACGAGTACTGGGATGTGGTGTTCCAGCCCACCGGGCCCTCGCGTCCCGAGGAGGCGCTCGAAGCCTTCGCGCCGATCTTCGACGAGGCAGTCAAGGTGCGCATGGTCGCTGACGTCCCGCTCGGCGCCTTCCTCAGCGGGGGCATCGACTCGTCCGCGGTGGTCGCCTCCATGGCTCGTCAGTCCGATCGGCCCCTGGTGACGACCAGCGTGGGCTTCGCCGAGCGCTCCCACAGCGAACTCGAGTACGCGCGACAGGTCGCGCAGGCCGTGGCGAGCCGGCACCACGAGGTCCTCGTCCGCCCGAACGCGGTGGAGGATCTTCCCCGTCTCGTCTGGCACCTGGATCAGCCCTTCGCCGATTCGTCCGCCCTGCCCACGTACTACGTTTCCAAGGCCGCCCGCGAGCAGGTGACGGTGGCCTTGTCCGGCGACGGCGGCGACGAAGTCTTCGCGGGCTACGAGCGACGGTACGGGGTCAACCGGATAGAGAGCCGCCTGCGGCCGCTCATCCCCGGGCACGTGCGCGGTGCCTTCCTCGGCCCCCTCGGACGCATCTATCCGCGCGCGGATTGGATGCCGCGGCCCCTCCGTCTGAAGCTCGTGCTGCTGAACCTGAGCCAGTCGCCGGAGCGGGCCTACTTCAACGATCTCTCCATGTTCCGCGACTACGAGAAGCAGGCTATCTGCTCTCCGGAATTCCTGGAGGAGACCCGTCATCACGATCCCTTCCAGGCCTTCTCGCGCCATTTCGACCGCGTGCGCGATGCCGATCCGCTCTCCCGCATTCTTTACGTGGACTTCAAGACCTGGCTCCACAATGACATCTTGGTCAAGGTGGACCGGATGAGCATGGCTTCGTCGCTGGAGGTGCGCTCGCCGCTCCTCGATCACAAGATCGTCGAGTTCGCGGCCACGCTGCCTCCCGAGCTCAAGTATCGTGGCCCCGTCTCCAAGTTCCTCCTCAAGCGACACCTGGCGCCCCGGCTGCCCGTCCTCGACGTGGATCGGCCAAAGCAGGGCTTCTCCATTCCCCTGGGGGCATGGCTGCGGAGCGATCTGCGCGAGACCGCTCACGATTTGTTGTTCTCCGCTCAGACTGCGCATCGGGGATACGTGCGGCGGGAGACCGTCGCCGGCCTGTGGGACGAGCATCAGCGGGGCCGCCGCGACCATTCGGGAAAGATTTGGGCGCTCATGGTTCTCGAGCTCTGGCTCCGCGAGTACCTGGTGGGGGCGCGGGCGTGATCGACAAGGCACCCCTCCTCGCCGTTGCCACCAGCCTCGGGCTCGCCGCCCTCGCCCTGCTCCGACCGCCCCGGCACCTCCGCCAGATCATGTTCGCGGCGGGCATGGTGGCCTTCGCGGTGGAGTCCGTGCTCATCGACCGGCTGCTGTCCCAGCGGGCGACGCCGGACGACCAGGCCTTCTGGATGCTCGCATTGCCGTCCATGGCCCTTCTCACACCGATTCCCTGGTGCCTCTTCGCATTCCTCTCCGGTCGCGGCGCGGACGCTACCGTGCCCCGCAACTGGCGCATCTCCTTTGCCCTCGGCGGATCCGGTCTCGTCGTGGCCGCCCTCGCCAATCTCGCCTGGCCATTTTTCTCGGTCACGATCGGCGTGCCGCGCTTCCGCTACGCCGAGACCACGCAGGTGGGTCAGATCGGCGTGGCCATTGAGCTCCTGGCCACCATCGCTGTGCTGTATGGACTCGAGCCCTCGCTGCGCAACACGCGGGGATCGCTCCGGTGGCGGCTCAAGTATCTCGCCCTCGGCCTGGGAGGCATCTTCGCCATCCGGTTCTATCTCCTTAGCCAGACCTTGCTCTTCCACGCCCTAGACCGGCAAAGTCTGCTCCTCCAGACCATCGCGACCGTCGTGGGGGAGGCGTTCGTGGTCGTCGGGCTGCTCCGCTCGGGCGCGCTCCGCACCGATCTCACGGTCTCACGCCATTTCGTCTACCGGTCAATCGTGGTGGGCCTCTGCGGCGTCTACCTCTTCCTTGCCGGAGCCGCCGGATGGCTGATGAACCTGCTGGGCATTCCCGAAGCGGCTCTCCTCGGCACCCTCGTGGTCTTCGTGGCCGTCATGGGACTGGCCGCCCTCGCCCTGTCGGAGAGTCTGCGTTGGCGGATCCGGCGGTACATCAGCACACACTTCTACGCGGACAAGTACGACTATCGGCAGCAATGGCGGTCCTTCACGGCCGCCCTCACCGCACGCATCACCCTCGACGGGCTGGCTACCCAACTCCTGCGCAGCGTGACCGAGACCGTCGGCGCCCGGAAGGCCGCCCTCTATCTCGGCGACGACGTCGATGGCGATCTCCGGCTCCACACCGACCTCAACGCCGGGCCGCTGCCCAAGACTCTCGAAGTGAAGGCCAAGGACTTCCTCGGGCGTCACAAGGTCCCGGAAGCGCGGCGGGTCGCCGACCTCGGCAATGGTCGTGCGGAGCAGATCATGGCGGCGGGACTGATCGTGGCCGTGCCCCTCTGCACCCACGGGCGGCTGGTTGGAGTGCTTCTCGTGGGGGCGGAGCGGACAGAGGCCACCTACACGGAAGAGGACCTCGACCTGCTGACAACCATCGGTGAGCAGGCGGCAAGCGCCACGGCCACCGTGCAGCTCTCCGAGCGTCTGGCCCAGGCGCGCGCCTTCGAAGGCTTCAGTCGCCTCTCGTCGTTCATCATCCACGACCTCAAGAACTCCGTCTCTGCGCTTTCCATGCTGACCCAGAACGCGCGGAAGCGCTTCGATGAGCCAGCCTTCCGGGTCGACGCCCTCAAGACCCTCACCCGCACGGTGGAGCGGATGCAAAAACTGGTGGGGCGTCTGTCCTCCCGTCAGGCCGCCACGGAGTTCGAGTTCGAGAGCGTGCCCCTCGACGAGCTCGTGCGTGACACCGTGGCCTCTTTACCCCTGGGTCCGAAGCTCCGCCTGGAGCTGGCCCTCGACCCCGCGCCGTCGGTGCGCGCCGATACCGACGCCATCCAGCGCGTCATTCAGAATCTGATTACCAATGCCGCGGAGGCCATGGAAGGCGAGGGGACTATCACCGTCTCGGTGGGGGCGCGGGACGAGCAGGTGACCTGCGCCGTCATCGACACGGGCTGCGGCATGAGCCAGGAATTCATCCGCACCTCGCTCTTCGTCCCCTTCCAGACGACGAAGAAGGGCGGCTGGGGCATTGGCCTCTACCAGGCTCGCGAGATCATGACCGCCCACGCTGGACGCATCGACGTCTCGAGCCTGGAAGGTCGAGGCACCACGGTGACGCTGGTTTTCCCCGAGGAGAAGCCATGAACGGCGTCATCGCACCGGATAAGGTCGCGCCCGACATGTCGGTCGAGATGGCCGCGAAGCGCGTCGCACTGGCCCCCGTGGCCAGGGTGGGCAGCCGCGTCGATTGGCTCGCCCTTGGCCTCGCCATGGCGGCCGCCGTCGCCCTCTACGTGCCGATCCTGATCGGCCTCGCCGGCGACTGGGCGGAGTACCCAAGCCTTTCCCATGGATTCGCCGTTCCCCTCATCTCCGCCTATCTCCTCTGGAACAGGCGCCATCAGCTCGCCGAGGCCCCCCTCAAGGGCTCCCTCGCTGGCCTTCCCCTCATCGTGGTGGCCCTGGCCATGCTCGTCATCGGCTCGCTCGGCGGGGAATCGTTCGGAGCGAGGCTCTCGTTGCCCATCACGCTGCTCGGCGTCGTGTGGTTCCTCATGGGGGCGCAGGTGCTTCGGCAGGCGTGGATGGCCTTGGCGTACCTCGTCTTCATGATCCCGCTGCCCTACGTGGCTCTCAAGGCGCTCACCTATCAGTCGCGCCTCTTCGATGCCGGGCTCACCGCCACTGCGCTGGGTTGGCTCGGCGTACCCGTGCTGCAGAACGGTGTGATGCTCCACCTCCCCAACATGACGCTGGAGGTGGCCGACGAGTGCAGCAGCGTCCCCGCCATCGCTGCCCTCCTCGCTTTAGGAGCCGCCTATGCCCAGCTCCAGGCCCGGCCGACGTGGATCCGTGCCGTCCTCACCCTCGCCGCGGCGCCCCTCGGGCTCCTCTCGAACATCATCCGACTGATCCTCACCTCCCTCAGCGCCTACTATCTGGGGCCGATCGCCCTGAACAACGTGATCCACAAATTCAACGGGACCTCGGTCTTCCTCGCCACCGTGGTCCTGCTCGTCCTCCTCGACACCTGCCTGACCCGATTCTGGAAGCGAGGAAGAACGTGAAGATGGGCCTGCGTCTCGCAACGGTGCTGATCCTCTTCGGGATGGCGGCTTTTCTCCTCCATAGCGCGGCCCCCGTCACGAGCGCGGTGAACCCGGCTTCCGTGTATGCCGTCCCGAACTCGCTCGGCACGTGGACAGGCTCCGACGGGGTGCCCGAGGAGGTCTTGCCCGTCGACGCGAGCGAGAAGATCTCCGTACGCCGGACCTATCGCCACGGCGATCAGGTTGCATGGGTCTCCGTCGCTCTCTTCGTGGGACAGGACAACGAGATCCGTCGCGCCTCCGTGAACCGCATTTACCCGGGGCGCGCCGTCAACCGCATCGAACCCGTCTCGCTTACCGCTCCCCTCTACGAAGCAGGCACGAGCCCCGTTCCCCTCGCCGCCGTGATCGTCCAGCAGGAGGGGCGCCGGCTGCTCGTCGCCTACTGGCATCAGATCGGACGCCGCGTCTTCGGCAACGAGTACAGCTTTCGCGTCGCGCTCATGCGCGACATCGTGGTGGACCGGCATGCCGACTCCATGCTGGTTCGCATCGCCATGCCCGCTGGTCCCGAGTCCCAACTGTCCGCCGACCTCGCGGTCGTCGAGCGCCTGGCTGTGGATCTCTACGCCTCGCTCGGCGGAGGACGGTAGATGAGCGCGCCCATCCGTACCCCGTCCCGGGCGCCCTCCCAACGCCAAGCACGCCCGCACTGCTGGGGCGTTTTGATCGAGCACTCCCGGAGTGCCAGGAGCTGACCATGAGTGATCGTCCCCTGAAGGTTTGCGTCGTCGGCACCGGCCACATCGGCCTCCCTCTCGCTGCCGTCCTCGCCGAGGCCGGGTTCGAGGTGGTCGGCTACGACACCAACGACGACTTCGTCTCTCGCGTGAATACCACCGGCGTCGCGGGCTTCCGCGAGGAAGGCCTGGACGAGCTCCTGGCCCGGCACCTCCACTCGCGCCTGACCCTCAGCTCGACACCGCCCGTGGGGCAGGACGTCTACATCATCACGGTGGGTACACCTCTCGAGGCCGGCCAGCCGCGGCCCAACCTCGAGCGCATCCGGGTTGCCGCGCAGCGGCTGGCCGTGGGCTTCGGCCCCGATCCTCTCATCATCCTGCGCAGCACGGTGAGCATCGGAACCACGCGGAACATCGTGCTGCCAGAGATCCAGCGTCATACCCAGCGCTTCGGGCTGGCCTTCTGCCCCGAGCGGACCATCGAAGGCAAGGCTATCCCCGAAATGCGCTCCCTGCCCCAGATCGTCGGCGGCTACGACGAGGCGAGCGCAGAACGGGCGGAAGCCATCTTCCGGCTCATCACCACGAAGATCGTGCGGGTCTCCTCCCTCGAAGCGGCGGAAATGATCAAGCTGATCAACAATACCTACCGCGACCTCACCTTCGCCTTCGCCAACGAGGTCGCTCTGATCGCCGAGCGCATGGGACTCTCCGCTTTCGAGATGATCCACGCCGCCAACGTCGAGTACCCGCGCTCGAACGTGGCCCAGCCCGGCTTCGTGGGCGGGCCCTGCCTGGAAAAGGACGCCCTCATCCTCATCGACAGCCTGCGCAAGATGGACTTCAAGCCGCGCGTCATCGAGGAGGCCCGGAAGATCAACCAGGCGTTGCCCGATCATGTGGCGGGGCGCGTGCTCCAGGAGCTGCGCAGCATCCGTCGCTCGACGATGCGGGCCAAGATCCTCGTCACGGGCTTCGCCTTCAAGGGGCGTCCGGCCACGGAGGACGTGCGCGGCTCGGCGGCCATTCCTCTCATGCAGCGTCTCCAAGCGGCACGGATCGACGTGTGGGGGCACGACTTCGTCACGCCGGAGAAGGTCATCGCCGATCTGGGCGCTCGCACCTGCTCCCTCGAAGAAGGATTCGAGCAGGCCGACGGCGTCGTCATCATGAACAACCATCCCGGCTACCTGTCTGCCGGCATTCCCGAGCTGACGCGCCGCCTGCGCGCCCCCGCGCTCTTCTTCGATAGCTGGGGGCTCTTCTCACCCGAGCAACTGAGCGGGCCGGCGGGGTTTCGCTACGGCACGCTGGGCGCCCCCTTCCGCGACGCATGAAGATTCTCTTTCTCTGCCACCGGATGCCCTACCCACCCAAGCGCGGGGGGAAGATTCGTCCGTTCAACATGATCCGTCACCTCGCGCTGAGCCACGAGGTCACCGTGGCCACCCTCGTGCGTTCCACTCAGGAAGAGGCGGATGCCGAGCAGCTGCGAAGCTACTGCGACGAGCTCTACGTGGGTCGGCTCTCTCCCGTGAGCGCCTGGGCTCGCTTCGTCCTGTACGGGCTCACGGGCCAGCCCGCGACCTTCGGCTATTTCCAGTGCTCATCGCTGGCCCGCAAGGTGCGCCGCCTCCTGGCCGTGCGCGCCTTCGACGCCATCCTCGTGCACTGCTCGTCCATGGGTTCGTACGTGGCGAGCCACGAGGGGTGCCGGAAAGTGATGGACTTCGGGGATGCGGACTCGGAGAAGTGGTTCGAGTACGCGCGCTCCTCCCCCCTCCCCCTGTCCTGGGCCTTCTGGCTCGAGGGGCGGCGCGTGAGGCGGGCGGAGCGTCAGCTCGGCGCGAGGTTCGATGTGGCCTCCGTCAATGCACCTCGCGAACGCGAGGTCCTCGCCGGCTACGTCCGTTCGCCGATCTCCGTCATCCCGAACGGCGTGGACTTGGAGTACTTCGAGCCCGGCCGGACCTCCGGACTCGGGTACGTACCGAACCGCATCATCTTCACCGGCAACATGTCGTACCGCCCAAACGTGGAGGCCGTGCGCTACTTCGTCGGCGAGATCTTCCCGCGCATCTGCCGGGAGGTGCCCGACGCCCAGTTCTACATCGTGGGAATGAATCCCGCACCCGCCGTGCGCCGGCTCGCCGAAGGCGATCGCATCGTGATCACGGGACGGGTGGACGACGTCCGCCCCTACCTGGACTCGGCCGCGGTGGCCGTGGCACCCCTGCGCGTGGCGCGGGGACTCCAGAACAAGGTCCTGGAAGCGATGGCCATGCGGGTGCCCGTGGTGGCGAGCCCGGCCGCCTTTGCCGGAATCAGCGGGGTGGCCGGCCGGGACCTTCTCGTAGCCGGGAAGCCCGTGGAATTCAGCAGGGCTGTCGTCTCTCTACTTCGCGACTCCGCCGCCCGCGAGCGCTTCGCCGCGGCCGGCCGTTCCTGTGTTGAAACGAAACATAACTGGAGCCAGCTCCTGGAGCGGCTCGAAGACCTGGTGGCCGGCGGCGATCGACTCGCCAAAGGAACCACCCGGCCGTCATCCCACTGAAGGGGAGGCAACGAATCATGGAACGTGAGCGCTTGCTCATCATCGAAGACGATGAGGACATCAGGCAGCAGCTGACCTACGCGCTGCAAGACGAGTACGAAGTCACGGTGGCCGCCGACCGCGCGCGGGCGGCCGCGGCCGTGCAACAGGCCCCACCGGAAATTGTCACGCTCGACCTGGGCTTGCCCCCCAGCCCCGACACCGCGGAGGAGGGTCTGCGGGCACTCGACGACATCCTTGGATCCACCCCGGATGCCAAGGTCATCATCATCACGGGCAACGGCGATCGCGCCAACGCCATGGCCGCCGTGGAGCGGGGCGCCTTCGACTACCACCTGAAGCCGGTCAACCTGGACGATCTCAAGGTCGTCCTGCGGCGGGCCGCCTATCTCCGCCAGCTGGAACGCGAGAGCGTGGCCCAGGCGCGGCAGCTCGAGGATTCCATTCGCTTCACGGACATCCTGGGTTCGACCCCAAAGATGCGCGACATCTTCTCGGTCATTCAGCGCGTGGCCAAGACGGACGCCACCGTTCTCTGCGAAGGGGAGAGCGGTACCGGCAAGGAGCTGGTCGCCCGCGCCGTGCACGCCCACAGTCCGCGTCACACCGGTCCCTTCGTGGCCATCAACTGCGGCGCCATTCCGGAGACCCTCCTGGAGAGCGAGCTGTTCGGCCACGAGAAGGGCTCCTTCACGGGCGCCCACGCCCAGCGGAAGGGCAAGGTGGAGATGGCCAACGGCGGCACTCTGTTCCTGGACGAGATCACGGAGATGAGCCTGCCCCTCCAAGTCAAGCTGCTGCGCTTCTTGCAGGAGCGCGAGATCGAGCGCGTGGGCGGGCGCGACGTCATTCCCATCGACGTGCGGGTGGTGGCGGCGAGCAACCAAAGCCTGGAGGAGGCGCTGCGCAGCGGTCGCTTCCGCGAGGATCTCTATTACCGCCTCTCCGTGGTCACCATCCACCTCCCCCCCCTGCGCGAGCGCGGGGAGGACGTGGTGCTTCTCGCCAACGCCTTCCTGCGCCGCAACTCGCATGCCCTCAAGCGGAAGGCGCGCTTCAGCCCCGAGGCCCTCGAGGCCATCGTGAAGTATCCCTGGCCGGGCAACATTCGCGAACTGGAGAACAAGGTGCATCGCGCAGTGATCATGGCCAGCGGCCGGGTCATCGGACCTGCGGACCTGGATCTCAATCCGTCGGCCACCGTGGACGCGTTACCCACTCTGCGAGAGGCGCGCGATCAGAGCGAGCGTCGCCTGATCGTCAACGCGCTGGTGCGGAGCCGCGGCAACATCAGCCGCGCGGCGCGCACCCTCGACATCAGCCGTCCCACGTTCCACGACATGCTGGCCAAGCACAGCATCGACGCGAAGGAGTTCAGATAGAAGACTTTGCTGAGCTTTCCTTCGAGAGGGCGAAGAGCACATAGTCGATAGTCGGGGTCCCACGTAACGAGGGTGGGCTCACTTGAGTCTATTGCTGTTTCGCGACGGAGTCGAACTCCTGAGCCAACGTCTCTGCCAGGCGCTCGCGTCTGAATTGCTCCAGCTTGGATTGATCGACAATCCAAGAGTCGAGGCGGTCCGTCGCCCATGCTTGATAGGCGGAGATGAGGGTGTCTCTAAGTCCATCGGCATCAGAAGGATCTACGATCCATCCGCCACCCGTGCGGCGGAGGACTTCCGCCGTCGCTCCGCTCGGTACGAGTGCAAGCACAGGCCGTCCCACCCGCAAATACTCGAATAGTTTGGCGGGAATCAGATCGACCGTATCCTTCGAAGCTTGGAGGAGAAGCAATATGCTGGCACGACTGATTTCCGCCAACGATGTCTCATACGAAACCCTCGGGAGAAACTCTACTCTCGGCTCCAGCACGGTTCCGTGAATAGCTTCTTCTAGGGAGCGCCCAAACGGGCCCGCGCCCAGAAACCGCAGTCGGAGACGTGATAGATCGATCCCCCCTGTCGCAGCTGCCTGTCCAATGGCCTCGAAGACCGGGCGCGGATCACGAAATGTATCGCTCAGTACTCCCGCATGAACGATCGAGAACTCTCCGGCCACCGGCGACACCTCGCCCACGTTGGTGAAATCTGCCTCATCGTAACCGTTCGAAATGGCGACAAACTTCTCGTCGCGTTCGCTTTGATATCGTGCGGCTAGAACGTCGCGAAGTCGCTGAGTACTCGCCACAACCCGGTCAGCATGCTTCACCACGACACTTTCCAATCGCCGTGCTGCAAAGTGGCCAAGCCGAGTCGTACCAGGTTCCGGCGGTTCCTCATACCACGGGTCTCGGAAGTCCGCCACCCATGGAATGCGCTTCCGTCGAGCGAGGGCTAGAGCTATCAAATGTGCGGTGGGATGGGGGCTCGTAGAATAGATCACATTCACTTGATCCCGGGCCAGAACCCTTCGTCCCGCGGCAACGCCCCAAGGCCACCATCCGATCCATCTATCGGGAATGGCGAGAAAAGCTGGGTATCGACCACGAAGGGCGAGGTTCTTTTTGATATCGACGAATCTTGTCCGCAGAACGCGAACCTCTGCCGGAATCTGGTTTTCGAGCCCTGGGTCCACTACCTCGTACGCGTTCCGATTGAGGGTAATGACGGTAACACGCCATCCAAACCGCTGGAGGTAGCGCGAATACTTCAGGGTCCGCAGAACGCCGCTACTACTACTTTCCGGTGGATAGTGATAGGCAATGAAGAGCGCGTGTTTCGAGGCAGGCGGGTTGAGCGAACGGTCAGCGCTCATGACGTTCTTGATGCTTGTATTTTGGGAGATAGGGGAGGAAAATTGGTTTGCCATGGAGGTTCAGCTTAGTGGGAGAGTCATTCTTGTCGTAAGATTCCTTATGGTCCTTGCCGCGGTGAGTTCAAGATCTGCGCAACCAAGCGAAGACCCCGCTGCCTTCAAGGCCCACTCCTCCAGTTTACCCAACTCACCAGAAGGAACCTGGCGCACATCCAAGCGCTACCGGTTGACGACTCATCTTTCGTCGATCCCAGAGTACGCCAGAACGCTAGGCAAGCATATGAATTGGTTCGTGCCGCGCGCTGGGGCATGGATCTGGCCATGCAAGCACAGAGCTACAAGGACCCGATGCTGGTTCTGGCTCACAACCGGGCGGCGGAGGCGTGAGATTTTGCAAGATATCTCGTCGACTACACGAGCACACCTCCATTTTGTCTTTGCTACTCCCCGTGGCCAAT
>Ga0306921_10002916_pt1 | contig 17209 bp, 14 predicted proteins | sample sta12Cox44000080_FD_203760 | JGI IMG/M metagenome (GOLD analysis project Ga0306921, IMG submission 203760) | Lab enrichment of tropical soil microbial communities from Luquillo Experimental Forest, Puerto Rico - statoxic.12C.oxic.44.000.080 (v2)... | ecosystem: Environmental > Terrestrial >... | reverse complement strand
ATTCGCGGAGAGCTTCAAGCACCGAGTCGGCTACTGCCTGACGAACGGCTTCGGGTCCCAGGACATTGGTCACCGCGGCGAAGAATCCGACCATCACGATGTTGAGCACCATACGCTTGCCGAGTTCCTCGGCGAGACGCGTGGCAGGAACTCCGTAAACGCGGACGCCAGGCGGCAGCTTCTCCACGCGCACCAGGTCCTGCTCGATGATAAGGATTCCGTCCTCTTTCAACTGCGGCGTGAAGAGCGAGTATGCTTCCTGCGACAGGGTGACGAGGATGTCAGGCCGCGTGAGGTAAGGATAGAGAATCGGCTCGTTCGACAGGATGACCTGCGCGCTGCAGGCGCCGCCGCGGGCTTCGGGACCGAACGATTGCGTCATGGTCGAGTAGCCGTTCTCGAAGATGCATCCGGCTTTGCCGATGACGATGGCCGACAGGATCACGCCCTGTCCTCCAAAACCAGAGATGCGGATTTCGGTTAGATTTCGCATTCGCATGCCTCTCTTTCGACGTAGCGGTCGCCAAGGGTCTCGTGCAACTGCCCGTGCATCAGGTCACGGTAGTCGGCGCGCTCGCGATCGACGAACTTGCCGACGACGATCTCGCCACCCTTGCTGAGTGAGACCTCACTGGTCGGGCAACCGTTCTTCACCTTGCTGTGTTCCTTGTAGTAGATCATGGTGTCGAGGCCGTCGCCCATCTTGTTGCGGCGCTGGTAGAGTGTCGGGCACGGTGAGATGACTTCAAGGAAGCAGAAGCCACGCTTGGAGAACATTTCTCGCATCGCGCGAGCCATCTGGCGGACGTGGAAGGTGGTCCAGCGAGCAACGTAAACGGCGCCAGCCGCTTCGACCAAGTACGGCAGGTTGAACGATGAATCGAACGTGCCGTGCGGATTGGTGGAGGTGATGACTGCGCGCGGTGTGGTCGGCGCGGTCTGTCCGCCTGTCATGGCATAGATCAGGTTGTTGACGCAGATGACCTTGAGATCGACGTTGCGACGGGCGGCGTGAATCAGGTGATTGCCGCCGATGGCGAAGAGGTCACCGTCACCAGAGTAGACCACTACGTTCAGCGTCGGATTGGCCAGCTTGAGTCCGGTGGCGAAGGGAAGCGCGCGACCATGGGTGCTGTGGAACGAGTCGAGGTTGACATAGCCGGCGACGCGTCCGGTGCAGCCGATGCCCGAGACGATGGACAGGTTCTTGACGTCAATTTTGGCGTCGACCAAGGCGCGGGCGAAGGAGTTGACGCTAGTACCGATGCCGCAGCCCGGACACCAGATGTGCGGGATGCGTTCCATCCGCAGGAACTGGTCAACCACATTGGTGTGTACGGGAAGGGTCGTCATCGCGCCACCTCCATGATGGCCTTCAAGATGTCCTCGGGATTGTGAACACTGCCGCCGGCGTGTCCGACGAACTTCACGGGCACTTCGCCGGCCACCGCGCGCTCGACTTCGCGCACCATCTGGCCAAGGTTGATCTCGGTGACCACGACGGCGTTGGTGCGTGCCGCAACTTCCTTCATCTTCTTTTCGGGGAAGGGCCAGGCGGTGATCAGCCGAAACTTGCCGACCTTCACACCCTTGGCGCGGGCCAGTTCGATAGCGCGCTGGGCGACACGAGAGGTGATGCCGTAAGAGACGACGACAACGTCGGAGCCGTCGATAGCTTCCTCCTCATACATGCAGATCTTGTCGGCGTTCTTCGTGATCTTGTCGCACAGGCGACGGACCAGTTTGTCCTGGGCGGCAGGCTTCATGTTGGGATAGCCGCGCTCGTCATGCGTCAGGCCGGTAACGTGTACGTTGTAGCCCTGGCCAGTGTGCGGCATATCGGGCACCAGGTCTTCTTTTGGTTGATAGGCGTAGAATTCGCCGGGAGGAATCGTCGTGTAGCGCCGCGGCGTGACATCGATCCGGTCAGCAGGCGGAATGACAACCTTCTCGGTCATGTGGCCAACCACTTCGTCCAGCATCACGAAAACGGGAACGCGATACTGCTCGGCGAGATTGAACGCCGCAACGGTGAGGTCGAAACACTCCTGCGGCGAGTTCGGGCAGAGGGCGATGATCTCGTAGTCGCCGTGCGAACCCCAGCGGACCTGCATCATGTCGGCTTGCGCGGGCAGCGTGGGCAGTCCGGTGGAAGGGCCGCCGCGCTGGACATCGACGAAGACGCAGGGGGTTTCGGTCATGGCAGCGAGGCCGATGTGCTCCATCATCAGCGAGAAGCCCGGGCCGGAGGTCACGGTAAAAGCCTTGGCTCCGCCCCAGACCGCGCCTTGGATCGCGATCGAAGCCGCGAGCTCGTCTTCCATCTGAATGAAGGTCCCGCCGATGGTGGGAATACGCGAAGCGAAACGCTCGACGACTTCGGTCGAAGGGGTGATGGGATATCCGGCAGAGAAGCGTGCGCCGGCGGCGAGAGCGCCTTCGCAGCAGGCATGGTCTCCGTCGAGGAAATGCGAACCGGTGAGAACGCCAGCGGGGTCAGCGTGCATCTGCATCACTGGCCTCCTGTGCGTTCGAAGTAGCAGCGGCGACTCGCGTCTCGTCTTTCTTTTCTTTATCCTTGGGATATTTGAAACCGAAGATAGCGAAATCGGGGCAATACATACCGCACAGATCGCAGCCGCTGCACTTCTCGGGATCGACCATGTGGGGCGGGTGATAGCCCTTGGCGTTGAAGGCGGAAGAGAGCGCCAGGACGTGGGTGGGACAGAACTCCACGCAGAACCCACAGGCCTTACAGCGCTCTACGACGATTTGAACCGAACCTTTTGCCATGCTCTTGTTCCTTGGCGCTGGCGCTGGAGAGTTGGTAGCGAAAGCTGCAATTTCCCCACTTTGAATCGCCATCGCGGATGGAATTTACGTTGCGGTTAGGAATCCACCAGGTACCGAACGATGGCTCGATTCTTGACCACCTGCTGCCCAAGGCGAAGTGACGGCGGTCACAGGGTGACGTGAGATAGGGCACGTAGGGAAGGAAACAACTGGTAATTAGCCAGATCAGGTCACGCGGCAGGGGAGGTGCTGTGAGCTAAATTGTCGTAATGAGGCCTCAGTCTTTTTTTCGGCTTGCGGTTGCGTCCTGTCTCCTGTTTGCCACCGATGCTTTCCTGTATGCGCAGTCCAGGATTGCAACGCAAACGCACGTTCGGAGCCAAGACGTGGACGCTTCGCGCCTCGACGAACTGATTGCGCAAAACCGGTATCTGGAGCTACAGCGAGACCTCTCCGCGGCTGAATTATCATCATCAGACCGCACTTACTTCGAGGGAATCGTAGCCGATCGCACGCACAATTTTGCTGATGCAATTGCGCTTCTGGGTAAGGCTGTTCCCGATCTTAAGGCCCACAGTGCCCATCGCGCTGCTTGGGCCCTTCGGGCACTAGCCTCTGACTACTTTGAGGCTGGTCGATACGAGGATTCTGCAAATGCATACGCCGCGCTGCTGAAGAACTATCGCGGCCAGTTCCATGCCGAAGACCTGCAGGAATTTTCCGACAATCTCCACACGTACGAAATGCTGCGCGGCGCACCAGCACAGGTAGTCGCCGCAGCAACAGGTTTTACGGTTGCCACTCGCCTTGATCCGCTGGGTAATACCGATGTTCCCGTGAGTGTTGGAAAGACCGGACGGCTCAATGGGTTGTGCGAGAGGTTTCGGGTTCTAAAGTCAGGCGGGCGGATGCTTTTTAGCGACGCCCTGGTTGTCGGTGAAATGATTTCTCACGAGGAAATCAACACGCGCAGTTGGTTATTACTCTTACAGTCCGCCGGAGAGAATGAGCGACTAAGCGAGCACGCGGGGTTCCGGGAGGTCCGTGCCACCGACACAACCGAAAGTGCGGCCAGCATCGCAAAGAAGTGGCATCAGACACGGAAGAAGCGCAGAGATGAACTGGTGGTACTGGAGGGAACGAGCAATTTTGAAGGGGCTGCAAGCGTTCCTTTCTTGCGTTCATTGTCTGACAGCCGAGCGTCGCTTGTTGAGATACCTGTACGTGGCGGATAGGGGGCGGTGAACGCGTTCAAGTTCAATCACGCGAGGGTTCAATCGACTCTCGATGGCAGCTCGAAACGCTTCCACGGAAAACTGAGTTGGCAAGGATCAGTTGTCGGTTGTCGACAAACCGATCCCTCAGTCGCCAAACACCGCACGAAGCGCAAGAGGGGCGCTTCGCGGGGGGCCCCTTTGGGACCTGGTGATGACGAGTCGCATCGGTGTATTCGTGCGGTAGGGATTTCTCGGCCAGCGGCGCAAGACGGCCGCACAAGGCGTGACACGCCGCTCCGCGGCTGGGAATTCTCCAGGACTTGGTGTGCGCTTACGTGCATGCCTAAAAGCACCCTTCGACAAGCTCAGGGCAGGCTTTGCGGCTCCGCCGCTGAAGTAAGGACAACGATGATCGCGGGATCCTTTACCCCACCCTTGCCAAAGCCAGGCAAGGGTGGGCACCCCGTATCATCATTGGTCGCATCCGCCTAGCGAACCGTGACGCCTTAGCTTGACGCAAAGTTCGGGGATAGTACGATTAAAGCGAGTTTTTATTGCTGTTTTCCTTCACGGTAGGAGCGAGCGGAAACGTGCCAGCAAAACGGGTCTTATACATGTTGTGCGTGGCCGCGCTGATTGGCGGCCTGTTGTTGCTTTATGCCCATTTCAATACGGAGAGGCCTGCATTTCCCATAGGAAAAGTAGTGCGGATACCCGCGCCGCTGGGTCTACCGCCGGTTCCGATACCGACCGATAATCCGCCGACGGAAGAGACGATTGCGCTTGGGCGCCGGCTGTATTACGACACTGCTCTTTCCGTGGATAACACCGTATCTTGTTCGAGCTGTCACATGCCAGCAATAGAGTTTACCGACGGCAAGCGTGTGTCGAATGGCGTGGGTGGCAAGGCGGGAACCCGCAATGCGCCGACAGTGATGAACGCGGCGTATTTTACGCTGCAGTTTTGGGATGGACGTGCGCCAAGCCTGGAGAAGCAGGCCGAGGGACCGGTGACGAATCCTGTTGAGATGGCTCACTCGCTCGACGGCGTAGTGCAAAGGCTGTCGCAGGATCCCAGCTATGTGGCTGCGTTCCAAAAGGCGTTTGGTCCGGAACCGATTACCTACGAGAAAGTCGAGAAGTGCATCGCGTCGTTCGAGCGCACGGTGCTGAGCGGCGATTCGGCATTCGATCGCTACTACTATGGTCACGATCAGACGGCAATGACTCCCGCGCAGATTCGCGGGCTTGATGTGTTCCGCGATCCCAAAAAGGGGAACTGCGAGTCGTGCCACTCGATTGGCGAGAAGTCGGCGCTGTTCACCGACAACAAGTTTCACAACATCGGCGTGGGGTTTGTGAACGGTGAGACGAGCGACAAGGGGCGCTACGTCGTGACCAAGAACGTGCAGGAGACGGGAGCGTTTCGCACGCCCACGCTGCGCAACGTCGAGCTGACCGCGCCTTACATGCATGACGGCGGCCTGAAAGATATGAAGCAGGTCATGGATTTCTATATCGGGGCAGGGAACTCGAATCCATACCTCGATCGCGAGATTCACTCGCTCGACTTCCTGAGCCGGCAGGAGCGCGACGACCTACTGGAATTCATGAAGGCCTTGACCGGGACGATGCCACCGAATGTCGGGCCGCCTGACGTTGCCGCAAAGTAGCGGACGAACGGATCCGCCCGGTCACTATCGCCGCGTTGACTTCATCTAAAATCTAAGTTTGGCTACCGCTACCACAACCTGTCCCGACGTACGTGTGCTGGGGAGCGCGCAAATATCCACTGCGCGGACCTCGACAGCGCGCTTCTACCATCCCGAGTTGGATGTTCTTCGTTTCTTCGCATTTCTGATGGTGTTCTGCCATCACGCGCTGCCGCACGATCCGGCGTTTTGGGTGAAGCTGGGCGTACCTGGGTTCCTTGCGAGGATCATCGCCGGCGTCGGTGCGACCGGCGCTTTCGGCGTGAGCGTGTTCTTCGTGCTCAGTTCGTACCTGATTACCGAACTCCTGCTGCGCGAAAAAGACCTGATCGGCGCGCTGGATGTGCGGTCGTTTTATATCCGGAGAATTTTGCGGATCTGGCCGCTGTACTTCGCGTTTCTTGCGCTGGCGGTTCTTCTGCATTGGATCGTGCCGGGTCAGCACGTGACCTGGCGAGCGGGTTTGTGGTTCTCACTTCTCGCCGGCAACTGGTTCATCGTCTTTCATGGGTTTCCATCGTCGGTGATCTTTCCGCTGTGGAGTGTCTCGATCGAGGAGCAGTTCTACATCACTTGGCCGGCCATTGTACGGCGTGTGAGCGAGTTCGCGATGCTGGTCATTGCCGGTGCGCTGCTGGTAGTCGCGACAGCATCGCGCCTTTACCTGGGGATGCATTATGCGGGCGAGGGCGACGTCTGGTGCAACACCCTGGTCCAGCTCGATCCCATTGCAATCGGCATTATCATGGCGGTCGTGCTGAACGGCGAGATCCCGCGTCTCTCGCGTCCGGTGCGAGCGGCACTGCTGGTAGCTGGAATAACCGGGCTGACTATGGGTGCCTTGTTCTTCGGAATCAAGAACGATCCGCTGACGACTGCGCGGATTGTTTTGGGCTATCCCTCGGTCGCGATCGGCGGCGCGTTGCTGTTGCTGTCAGTGCTGCGGAACGAAAAGGGCGGCAGCAGTCGCGTGCTGGTCTATCTTGGTCGGATTTCGTATGGGTTGTACGTCTTCCATGTCCTTGGGCTGCTGATTTCCGATCACGTTGTGAGCGATCAGACGGCTAGCTTTTCGCGGTATTTGCTGCGCGTCGGCGTTGCATTGGCAGCGACAATCGCGATGTCTGCGATCTCATTCCGTTGGCTGGAAACACCCTTTTTAAGCCTGAAGCAACGATTCACGCACGTGCTTTCGCGGCCCGGCGGATAGCCACCAGCAAATAGCTTTCCGCTCTTAGCTATCCGCTGTCACCCGGGGGAAAGATTCTAGCTGGAAACTGGCGGCTGAAAGCTAAAAGCTAAAGGCTAGCGCTCTAGTACTTGCGCATATGGATTTCCGTACCGTTGCGCTCGAAGCGGACCTCATCCATGAGTTGATTGATCAGGAAGATGCCACGTCCGTGGTGGGAATATACATTCTTGCCCGCGAGCGGGTCCGGCACTTCTTTAGGCTCGAATCCGGTGCCGGGGTCGCGAACCACAATGAGCATGCCGCGCTCCTCGTCGCAGGAGACGCAACACTGTACGCGCTTGGTGGGGTCGTTCTTGCAGCCATGGAGGATGGCGTTGGCGAGGGCCTCGCGCAGGGCGGTTTCGATCTCAAACTCCTTGCCGGCAGCACATTCCATGCGGCGGGCCATCTCCATGATGCCCTCCACCACAGGACTGATGCCGCCAGGGTCGGCGTTGAGTGTGACCTCAATTTTTATCATCCAGTAGGTGCGACCAGACGCGGCCGGCCAACGTCCACCCGCGGGCGTTTCCTTCCACCGAGTACCGCCAGCGCTACTGTGACACCATTGATTGTGGCGGTCAAGCGGGAATCCGAAAGATGGCGGGATTCTGGCACTCTTGTGCTAAGTAAGAGGGACGAGATGCAAATTTCCGTCGGGCTAGCGTGCGAACTTGACCATTTCCGGAGGCGAATCCAGGGTTTGTTGACGTAGTCTGATAGCTGCGTGCAGGGAGTCGTCGGGGCCGCGATGGGCGGGAGGGCTTCGCGGCGAACTATATGCGCAGAGTCCTGATTGTTCTAATTCTGGCGGTTGTGGCTGGGTGCGTGGCGTCGGCTCAACAGATCACCGTGGCGGCAGCTGCCGACCTGAACTACGCGCTGACCGAACTCGCGCACCAGTTTGAGCGCAACACGGGACACAAGGTGACTTTGTCGTTCGGAGCATCGGGAAATCTGTTCTCCCAGATCTCGAACGGTGCTCCGATTGATCTGTACTTTTCCGCCGACGAGGAGTATCCGAAGAACTTGGTCGTAGCCGGCATCGCAGACGGCTCTTCTCTGAAAACCTATGCCGTTGGCCACGTGGTGCTTTGGGTGCCAAACGGTTCGCTCGATCCCAATAAGCTACAGATGGACCTACTGACCCAACCAGCTGTGAAACGAATTGCGATCGCAAATCCGCTGCATGCTCCTTACGGGCGGGCAGCAATGGCAGCGATTGAGCACTACGGTCTGAAAGACAAGGTGGCTGGAAAGCTGGTATTCGGCGAGAACGTCAGCCAGGCCGCACAATTCGTCCAATCAGGAAACGCGCAAGCGGGTCTGATTGCATTGTCGATCGCGATGGCGCCGGCCATGCAGTTAGCAGGGAAATACTGGGAGCTGCCCAACAACGCATATCCGGAATTCAGGCAGGCAGCCGTGATCATGTCCTCGTCGAAACAGAAGAAGGTAGCAGCGGAGTTTCTCGACTTCGTGTTGTCTCCGGGGGGCGCAGCCGTGTTCCAACAATTTGGGCTGACGCCTGCCGCGCACCCATGAGCCTCGAAGCACTCCTACTCACTTTGCGACTGGCAGTGCTGGTGTCGCTGATCCTGATGGCAATCGGCCTGCCGCTGGGATATTGGCTGGCGTCGTCACGTTGGCGGTGGAAGTTTATGGTCGAAGCGATTGTTGCTTTGCCGATCGTGCTGCCGCCTACAGTGTTGGGGTATTACGTGCTGGTAGCGATTGGGCCACTGAGTCCGGTTGGCCGGTGGTATCACAAACTCACCGGTAGCAGCCTGGCCTTCACGTTCCGCGGATTGGTAGTGGGATCGGTGCTCTACAGCCTGCCTTTCGCAGTGCAACCGATCGCGGCGGCGTTCTCATCGGTCGACCGGAATTTGTTGAACGCGTCAGCAACGCTGGGCGCCTCGCCTTGGCGGACGTTTTGGCAGATCGTCTTTCCGCTTGGTCTTCCTGGGGTGTTGACTGGATTCGTATTGAGCTTGGCGCATACCCTGGGCGAGTTCGGCGTCGTGTTGATGATCGGTGGCAATATTCCCGGCGCAACGCAGACAATTTCGATCTGGATCTACGACCAGGTGCAGGCACTGAACTACGGTGCGGCAAACCGAATGGCAGCGCTGCTGCTGGTTGTGTGCTCCGTGATCCTTACCGTTCTGTACGGGCTCAGGCGGACGCGCAAGTGGGGCGTGTGGGGGTGGCAGTGAGTTTCACACCTCCGTCGGACCGCACCAATGAGCTTAGGATCGAGATGCGGAAGGTGTTGGGGAATCCCACGGGTAACGACGGAAGGCTCACCGTTGAGGCCCAGTTCTCGGTTAGCAATGGCTTCACGATCCTTTTCGGCCCATCGGGCGCGGGTAAGACAACAATTTTGGACTGCGTGGCAGGACTCCGAAAGCCCGATTCAGGACACATCGCGGTCGATGGCACCGTGCTTTTCGACTCGGAGCAGCGGGTCAGCATTCCGACGCGACATCGTAACGTTGGATACCTGTTTCAAACCCTGGCGCTGTTTCCGCACATGACGGTTCGGCAGAACATCGAATACGGGTTAGCGCAGCGTGATGAGAGCGAACGGCAAGCGCGATCAAGCGAGATTGCAGAGTCCTTCGGCATTGCCGCTTTACTTGATCGCAGGCCAGGAAGGATTTCCGGAGGTGAACGGCAGAGGGTTGCCCTGGCGCGCGCTCTGGTAACGCGTCCGAAAGCATTGTTGCTGGACGAGCCGATGAGCGCGTTGGACCGTAGCACCAAATCGAAAATCCTCGACGATCTCAGAAAATGGAATGAGAGTCGCGCAGTTCCGATCCTTTATGTCACGCACGAGCGCGAAGAGATGTACGCGCTGGGCGATCGTGTGCTGGTGCTGGAGGCGGGAAAGATCGTGGCGGATGCTACGCCGCACCTGGTGTTGAGCCGTCCGCAGCGTGAATCGGTGGCGCAACTGGCGGGTTTTGAAAATATCTTCGATTGTTCGCTCGTGGCTGCACATCCCGATCAAGGTACGATGACCTGCCGCATCGGCCAGTCGGAAGTGACGCTGGAGGTTCCTCTTACACGCGTTGCAACCGAAAAGCCGATCTGGGTTGGGGTTCGAGCGGGCGACATCCTGCTGGCGAGTTCGCCGCCACATGATTTGAGCGCGCGTAACGTGATTGCCGGGACGATTCGATCGCTGCGCCGGCAGGATGTGACCATCATCGCCGAAGTCGATTGTGGGGCGAGCTTTACGGTGCACTTAACCCCCAGCGCCCGCCAGTCTCTTAACCTGGAGACCGGGAAGCCGGTATGGCTGGTGATCAAGACCTACTCCTGCCACATTCTGCAATAAGCTCATGTTGTTTGGTTTGGCGGGTGTTCAGCGCTCACGCCAGCCTGTGACCGCGCTCACTGCGATGTTGTGCATACGGTTCATACTAATTTAGGTAGGTTGATGGCTGCTTCCTGGCAGGCGAAGCCGATCCGCAAGTCAGCCGCACATTGAATCGGCTTCAGCGGCCGGCAGTACGTCCCAAAGCGGAGGTGTAAGGCAATGCCAACCGTCGTCGATCCGGAAACCAAAGAAAAGACAAATCCGGCAGAAGCTCCCATAGTCAAGGAGCGCGAGTTATTTGCCGACGAGGTGGAGATGGAGCGGAAGTCCTCCGACCTCGGGCCGCTCATTATGGTGGTGGCGCTGGTAGCAGTCGTAGGCGGAACCCTTTTCTACTTCTTCAAGACCGCTCAGGAGAAGCTGTCAGTCCCGGCGGCGACTGCGTCCGTCAACAGCATTTTGAAAGCGCAGGGCGGCGGCCCGATCCATTTCAGCATCGGAAACGTGGTTTCGAACGTGGATGACAAACCAAACGACCCGCACTACAAGCTGCTGGCTAAGGCCGGTATTTTGACCGTTAAGCAAAAAAGCCGGAATTCGATCATCACGACGCTGACGCCAGCCGGCGAGAAAGTCCTCGCCGACATTCCCGGCGTCGAGAAAGGTAAGAATTCCGACGGGAACGTGAGCTACCAGATCCCACTGGCGCAGCGGCAGATCGTCGAGATCGACAAAATCGAGATGATCAAGCCGCACCTGGCGCGTGTGGACTACACATGGAAGTGGGTGCCGAACCGCCTGGGCAAGGAGTTTGATGCGGCAGGCGATCTGGTGCACAGCTTCAACACCTGGGACCGCGGCACTCTGATCAAGAACTACGGCGTAGACTTCTACAGCGCTCCACCGGCGAAGGCGAGCGTAGTGCTGGTGGAAGGAAAAGACGGCCTCTGGAAGCCCTACCTCGAGTAATCAGAAACAACATTTATTAGCGAAGCGAGGAGCAGTTACGGCTCCTCCCTATTTGTTTCCGTAGGTAGCCACTTGGCGATTCGCCGAGGCAACACGCGTCTGCGACTGACAGGCGCGGGTCATTCCTGTAACTTAGAATGAAAGCCAAAAGCCTTTTGAGCAGGGAATGGTGAATGGAAATCGCGCAAACGACCCATAGCACCGCGGCGAAAGACCATCTCGTGCGCTGCATCTCATGCGGCGAAGCGACGGGAACGCTAGCCGCCGATTTTCGCTGCTTGCATTGTGGCGATTTGCTGGAAGTGGACTTCCCGAAGTGGTCGGAAGGCTTGGCGCCCGATCCGGCTGCACTAAAAGCCCTCTGGCGCGAGCGCAGAACGTCGCATCAAGGTCTGGACACCAGCGGTGTCTGGCGCTTTCGCGAAATGCTGCCGGCGCTGGACGATTGGGTGTCACTGATCACGCTGCGCGAAGGGAACACTCCGCTATACGACCTGCCGCGTTGCGCCCGATCAGCCGGAGTCGAGCTGTTGCAAGCCAAGCACCAAGGGATGAACCCGACCGGGTCGTTCAAAGACACGGGCATGACGGTCGCGACTTCCTTCGCCCGCCAAAACAAATTCCGCTGGGTAGCCTGCGCGTCGACGGGGAACACGTCGGCCTCGATGGCGGCGTATGCGGCGCGGGGCGGGATGCGCAGCGTGGTGATCATCCCTGAAGGCAAGATCGCATGGGGCAAGCTGTCGCAGTCGCTCGACTACGGCGCGGTGACCTGCCAGCTTCGTACCGACTTCGACGGATGCGTTCGGGTGCTGAACGATATCATTCGCCGCTACCCGATCTACCTGTTGAATTCCGTCAATCCGTATCGGCTCGAGGGGCAAAAGACTGCAGCCATCGAGTTGCTGGAACAACTGGATTGGCAGGTGCCCGACCACGTCATCGTTCCGGGCGGCAACCTCGGCAACAATGCGGCGCTTGGAAAAGCGTTTCTCGAGATGAAGCGGCTGGGGTTGGCTGATTCAGCGCCGAAGATTTCAGTGATTCAGGCCGAAGGGGCGAACCCTCTCTACCGAACCGTGCACGAGAAGCGCGGGCGAGAGCTCGTGCCGGTACAGGCCGAAACGCTGGCGACGGCAATTCGCATCGGCAACCCTGCGTCGTGGAAGAAGTCGCTGCGGGTCATCGAGGCGACAGGTGGTTGCGTGGAACAAGTGAGTGAAGCCGAGATCGCTACCGCTAAGGCTGAAATCGGAGCCGACGGCGTGGGATGCGAGCCAGCGTCGGCTGTAACGCTGGCGGGGCTCAAGAAGTTGGTGAAGAGCGGCTTCGTTCAGCTATCCGAATCGATTGTGCTCATTCTCACCGGACACGTCCTGAAAGATCCCGAATACACGATTCAGTTTCATCGTGGCGATCTGTCCGTACCGCGCATGGCCGACGAAGAGTTTCGCGAGCGCACAGCAAAGCAACGCAAGTCACCGATCGTGCTCGATGCCGATGCTGATCGAGTGTTGCGTATTCTCGAAACGGAGGACAAACGAGATGGCTGACGCACACCAGCCATCTGGCATGCGATTCCGCATGTCTCTGCCGGCCACGTCGGCTAACCTCGGTCCGGCCTTCGACGCTGCCGCGCTGGCGTTCAACTTCGGGCTGGGGGTCGAGGCGGTACCCGCGGCCGAGTTCTCCATCGAGGCACAGGGACGTAATGCCGAGCAATGCGGCAAGATGCCGGGCAACCTCATCGTTGATACATACAAGCGCTTACTGGAGCGCGAAGGAGTCACCGTTACTCCGCTGGCGATTCGTCTGGACAATGACATTCCACTGGGTATGGGATGCGGCTCGTCGGCGGCAGCCGTACTGGCAAGCGTCGCAATGGCGGCGTGGTTCGGCGGCCTGGAGTGGGACGGCGATCGCATCGTCTCGGAAGCGTCGGCCTGCGAAGGGCATCCCGATAACGTCGCTGCCTGCTGGCATGGCGGCGTGGTGCTGGCTCGAACTCCGTCGGCAGCGCAAAAAGATCGCGTGCCGGGCGTCAGCGTCCATCCCATCCCGGTCGCGGTGGAGTGGCCGCTGCTGTTGGCGATTCCCGAAAATCCTCTGGCAACTTCGGAAGCCCGGCGCGTACTGCCGCGCCTCTACAGCCGCGTAGACCTCATTCACAACGTGCAGAGCGCGATGTTGCTGGTGCTGGCGTTCAGCCAGGGGCGTGGAGAGTGGCTGAGCGAAGCGCTAAGCGATCGCGTGCATCACCCTTATCGCGCACAGTTGTGTCCGCTTCTGCCCGCCTTGTCGGTACTGTCCGGTGCGGAAGGAATCAATGGAGTTGCCCTCAGCGGCGCCGGTCCCTCGGTGCTGATGTTTCTCGAAGAAGATGTCGATCGCGAGGAATTGGTCGCCCGGGTGTCCACCCATCTTGCCGAGCGGGGAATGAACGCAGAATTGCGATTTACGACGATCAGCTCAGCCGGAGCAAAGGACACTTATCCGGTATCGGCCGCCGCCGTGCGTTAAGCAAATGTACTCAGAAGTGCACAAATTGCAGCCACAACCATCCAAATAAGATCGTCGCGATCGTAATGGGCACGCCAGTCTTCATGTACTCGAAGAAGCTGATGTGCGTTACGGTGCGTGCCTTCTCCACGACGATGATGTTGGCTACCAAGCCGGTAATGGTGAGATTCCCGGCGAGCGTGCTCGACATGGCCAGCATCAACCACATGGTGTGGGGATCCTGAAGCTGCGGAATCAGATTCTTCAAAAGCATGACCGCGGGGACGTTGCTCACCAGGTTCGATAACAGTGTCACAACCAACACCAAGATCACGCTGTGGTGAAGATTGAGGCGCTCGGCGGCTTCGAGTAGCGAGGAGGTGATTCCCGCCTGCTCGGCCCCGCCAACAATCAAGAACAACCCGAGAAACAGCACCAGCAGTGACCAGTCGACATCGCCATAGATATCTCGCGGGTCGCGCGTGCGGCGGACCAGCAGCAAAGCACCTCCGGCTGCGGCGACCAGCGGCGGATGAAAGCCGAGAAAGAAGCCGATCAATACCGCAACCGTCACAATGACCGGCCACAGAAGGCGAAGATTGGCTGGTGCGCTCGCCGTCTGTTCAACCGCTGGCGATTGTGGCAGATCGGCTCCCGTCTCCTTCCCGCGAAGATAAACCCAGTAGATGACCGCCCAGTCGACCAGCAGGCCAACTGCGGAGATAGGTCCCAGGTGCGCCAGAAAGTGCCTGTAGCTCACGCTCGAAACGGTTCCGATCAGCATGTTTTGTGGATTCCCGGTAATCGTCGCAGCTCCACCGATGTTCGACGCTGTAGCGAGCGCCAGCAGGTAGGGAAGTGGACGCACGCCCATGCGCTTCGAGATGTCTAGAATGAGCGGAGCCATGAACAGGCAAACCACATCGTTAACCAGAAATGCCGACAAAATGCCACTGGTGAAGATCACTCCCGGCAATAGCTGACGCGTCGACAGGTGAAAAATCACGCGATTTGCCACCCAATCGAAAAAGCCTGCCACGTGCAGGCTGGCAACGATGAGCATCATCGCAAAGAGCAGTACAAGTGTGTTGAAGTCGATGCTTTCAATGGCGCTCTGTGGCGAGAGGATGCGAAAGACGAACATCATCACCGCGCCGATCACGGCCATGGCGGTGCGATCGATGCGAGTAGCCGGCAGGCGACCGAAAGCAAAGACAAAGTAGCTGGCCAGAAAGATGGTCCACGCCGCGATGATCTGCCAATGCTCCAGGGCGTGGCGAATGCCGTTGATCATCAACCGTCGACCCGTGGCGTTCGGTGGCTGGGTGGCCGCGAGCAGCATGTCCAAAAAACGCTCGAACCATTAGGCTTCCTGCGACCATCGGAAGAGAGAAGCACGCTGCCATGCATCTGAACATCGGTCGAAACCATTTGCAACCCTTGCCTCGCGCGTTGTTCCTAAGTGCGTCAGCGGTGTTTTGATTTTGCGCAGTGATCGCGAGCCTGAGTTACGCAGCCACCAAGGCTGATGCCGCTCTGACACCTCTTATCACGCTGACCGAGCAGACACCGGCAAAACGGTTGCAATAGCCGTTGGCAGAAGGTGATCGTGCGGTTGGCATCCAATCCGACGACTGGATATCAGTGGAGCGTGCCGGGCAATACGGCGCCGCTGAAGTTCGTTCAGTCGGAGCGCGCAGCCGACCCGCAGGCAGCCGGTCGAATGGGCGCCGGGGGAACCGAAACCTTGCGATGCAATGCCAAGTCGTCGGGAAAAGTCGAACTCACGCTGGGATACCAGCGCCAGTGGGAAAAGAACACTCCACCAGCGAAAACGTTCTTAGTGGTAATTGTTGTTCGGGAGTTCGGCACTTCAGCGGCGTTAGCGCTGCTCCTTTCAACTTGAGCCGGGCTTCAGCCCGGCGGCACTGGAGTCATTATCGGTATAGATCAACGCGCTGAGTTTCGGTCCCAGCGGTCGCAGTCGCGTTACCAGCTCGACGGCAAAGATTCCGCAAGCTCCGTCGTGAGCGCCCACTCCACAGCACGCTGCTGGTCGCGCGTGAGTTTCGTTCCGCCCGAAGTGAGGTAGAAAACGTCGTGCGCCATGGCGCCCTCAGTGTCAATGAGCGCTACCTCGATACTGAGATTTTCGGCGGCGAGCGTCGCGCTGATGGTGTGCAGTAAGCCGGGACGATCCTGGGTGATCACCTCAAGCAGAGTGCTTGTGGGCGAGCAGTCGCGGTCAAAGCGGAGACGCGTTTCTACTTTCAGCTTTGGAGGTTTGGTGTCGGCGCGCAGGCGCGGCTCGAGCAGGCGGTCCAGCTGCGCTTCGCCAGCAAGGATGTCGATAATGGAACGCTTGAATCGCTCACGCTCGGGAGGGTTGAGTTCGAGCGTGCGAAAACGGTCTTTAAAGTAAAAGCTGTCGACGATCACGCCTGCCTGATTGGAGAATGCGCTCGCTTTAGCGATGTCCATTCCCCATCCGTACAGGATGCCGGTGAGCGTCGAGAATAATCCCGGCCGATCTTTCGTCACCATGGTGAGCTCATGCTGGTCACGCGTGCGGCGCAGCGCGATCTGCACTGGTTCATTACGCAACCGCAACGCCATGTCGAAGTGGCCGATCACCTGCTCCGGCGAGTGCGACCGCAGATAGCGCTGCGGCAATCCCTCGAGGAATTTCAAAAGCTGATCGCGGCCCTTGGGCAACAGGGCCGCTATACGCTCCACTTGCTCAGTGGCTGCTTTCGCGTGGAAGCGGTCCTCGTCTACGCTGCGCGCGAAGTAGTTGTCAGTCGCAATGTAGAGCTGCCACAGATTCTCGGCTTTCCACGGTGTCAGCGCCTCGGGGTTCACGGACTTCACGTCGGCAAGCGTCATGAGCGTGAGCATCTTCAGGCGCTCAGGCGTCTCCATCTTCCCCGCCAATTCGCGCACCGTCTCGGGATCGTAGATGTCCCGTCGCCGCAGGGTGGAAGACATCTCCAGATGCGTGGCGATGAGGAAGCCCACCGTGTCCGCGTCCTCTTTGTTTAGGCCCAGCCGCTCGACGGCCGCCAGCGCAAGTTGCAGGCTCCCATGAACATGATCGCTGCCGGCGAGGCTCTTGCCGGTGTCATGAAATAGCAGTGCGAGAAAGAGCAACTCCGGCCGCTCAAGTCCAGCAAAGAGATCAGCGAACGGCTGCAGCCATTCAAGACCGTTTTCGCGCAGGCGATGCAGCGAATCAATCGCAATGAAGGTATGTTCGTCGACCGTGTAGCGATGGTACAAATCGCGCAATACCAGCGAATCGATGGCATCAAACTCCGGAATTGCCATTGCCAGCAGGTGCAAGGAATGCATCGAGCGCAGCGCTTCGGCTGCGTGCGGTTGGATGAGCAGCTCGCGCAGGTGCGTCCACAGCCGGCCGTCTTGCGGCATGGTGTCGTGGAGAGCACGGCGAGCATTGTTG
>Ga0306921_10002915_pt1 | contig 17211 bp, 13 predicted proteins | sample sta12Cox44000080_FD_203760 | JGI IMG/M metagenome (GOLD analysis project Ga0306921, IMG submission 203760) | Lab enrichment of tropical soil microbial communities from Luquillo Experimental Forest, Puerto Rico - statoxic.12C.oxic.44.000.080 (v2)... | ecosystem: Environmental > Terrestrial >... | reverse complement strand
TCCGCGCGGGCAGATCACGCTCAGCGGAACTGCCGGTTTAGAACACTGGTCCATTGTCAGCAGCAGCCCGATTTCGTTCAACGCAAAGGCAGCCGACATATCCATCGAGGACGCGGAAAAAATCGCCCAACTGCACTATCCGATCACTGGAACCATGGCGGCGAACATTTCAGTGAAGGGGACGAAGGAGAATCCTGAAACCGATGGGACGATGACACTCACTCATGCCTCTGCATGGAACGAGCCTATTAACAGACTGACCCTCAACGCCCAGTCCAACCAGGGCACGATCCAATCGACGGCAAGGCTCGAGGTTCCCGCGGGAACCATCTCGGCGGAGGGCACCTACAAACTAACAAATCAGCAGTATACCTGTGAGGTGCATGGCCAGGGGTTGCAGCTTGAGAAAATTTCGGCACTCGAGCGGCTGCTGTCAGCGGGAGGAAAGGCCGAGCTTTCCGCCATGGGAAACGGCACGATTGAGGACCCCTCATTCGAAGCGAACCTGACGATTCCACAATTGCAGATCCGTGATCAAAGCATCTCGAACGTGGCCGCCCAAATCGGAATCGCGAGACATCATGCGACCCTGAAACTCAACTCAACTGTGTACAACGGCTCTGTTGAAGCGAAAGGCGATGTGAACATGACCGGCAGCCGATATGCGACCGTCCGCGTCGATGTTCGCTCGTTGCCGATTGAACACGTTTTGGCAACCTTTCTGACCACTGAAGATTCGAAAATTAGCGGCCAGACCGAGATTCATCTGAGTATGCAGGGTCCGCTCATGACTCCCGCGCAGATCGAAGCGCACCTCGAGATTCCCACGTTGTATCTGGCCTACCAGAATGCGCAGCTCGCGCTCGCCCGCCCGTTGCGTGCGGATTATCGAAATGGCGAGATCATGTTGGCGCCCACGCAAATCCAAGGGACGGGCACGAATCTAACCTTCAGTGGTAGCGTTCCCATCCGGAACCCATCGGCGAGGTCTTCGTTATCCGCTGATGGATCCATGGACCTGAGCGTTCTGCGGCAGTTTGCGACCGACGTGCGCTCTTCAGGGCAACTGATTCTGCACCTGCGCGGCAATGGACCCTCTTTAGCCGGCGTGCACGGGCAATTCGAGGTGAGGAACGCAGTTCTCTCATCCGATTCGGTCCCCGTGGGCGTTGAGGGTCTCAACGCGCAAATCAATCTCTCCGGCACCCGTGCGGACATTGTGAATTGTGCCGGCTCAGTCGGCGGGGGAACGATTTCGGCGCGCGGCTTTGTTAGTTATGAGCACGCGGTAACCTTCAATCTGGCCATGAACGCAAACTCAGTACGAATCCGCTATCCCGAAGGTCTGCGTTCTATTTTGAGCGGCCAACTGAACCTCCAGGGAACGCCCTCAAGATCGAGCCTCACCGGAAAGGTTTTGGTGGACCGCATGTCGTTTACGCAGGCATTCGATCTCGCGAATTTTGCAGGCGATTTTTCACAGGCGTCGAGCGGAGCCACCCCTTCCCAACTCGAGCGGGGTATGCAACTGAATATCGCGGTGCAATCGGCGCAGAATCTAAACCTGACCAGCAGCAAGGTGAGCGTGGGAGGGTCCGCGAATTTGATGGTGCGAGGCACGTTGGCCGATCCGGTTGTTCTGGGGCGAGTCACGCTGACCAGCGGCGAAGTATTCTTCTTGGGCAAACGCTTTGAAGTGCAGAGCGGAACCGTCGCGTTTGCCAACCTTGTGCGCACCGAGCCGGTCCTGAATCTGCACGTCACTACCAGGATCGAACAGTACAACGTGACCCTGAGCCTATCGGGACCGATCGAACGGCTGAAAACCAGTTACACCTCCGATCCGGCCCTGCCGGAAGCGGATATCATTCACTTGCTGGCATTCGGGAACACCACGGAGGAAGCGGCGGCAGCGCCGAGCCGGGGGTTTGGGACAAGTGCGGAATCGGTGCTGGCGCAAGGCGTCAGCAGCCAGGTTGCGGGGAAAGTTGAAAATGTTACGGGCATTTCGCAACTGACCATTGACCCTCTGGCGGCGAATGTTCAGCGAAATCCCGGAGCGCAGGTGGCCCTTCAGGAGCGCGTCACGGGCAGCCTGCTTTTGACCTTCACTACGGATGTGACTTCGACGCAAGCGCAAACCGTCGAGCTGCAGTATCAGATGAACAAGCGCTGGTCGGTCACCGTACTTCGGGATCAAAACGGCGGCTACGGAATTGACGTACGCTTGCACAAAGAGTTTTGAGGAACTCGAAAACGCATCTGTTTCAAGCGCAAGAGGCGGCGCAAGCATGGTCAAACTCAAACGTGCGTATGAGCCTGCGGCAGCATCGGACGGTACCCGATACCTGGTCGAGCGACTATGGCCTCGCGGCGTGAAGAAAACCGCATTACGCATCGACGCCTGGCTACAGGATGTGGCGCCGAGCACGGCCCTGCGGCAGTGGTTCAAGCATGATCGGAAAAAGTGGCCGGAGTTCGAGCGGCGATATATTCGGGAGCTCGATGCCCACCAAGAAGCGCTGCAGCCCCTTCTTGACGCGGCCAGGCGGGGAAAGCTCACGCTAGTCTACAGCTCGCATGACGCCGAGCATAACAACGCGGTTGTCTTGAAAAAATACGTCGAAGACAAGAGCCGGTAATCAAAAGCGGGAGCCGGGCTTGTGCTGCGCTTGAGGAGGCGACGCAACATCCAGAAGCTTAGGCGCCCCACTGAGACAGCCCGCCAAAGAGTGTGTGTTAGGTGGTTGGCAGCAAGGGCAAATACGATGCCATCGTGATCGGCGCAGGGCCGAATGGGCTCGCCGCAGCGATCATGATCGTGCAGGCCGGGCATTCTGTTTTGGTGGTCGAAGGCGCCGACGTGGTTGGCGGCGGCACACGGTCGCAAGAGCTTACCTTGCCGGGATTTACTCACGATATTTGCTCTGCGGTTCATCCGCTGGGGGTGGGATCGCCATTTTTTCGTGCTCTGCCGCTGGCCCGCCATGGCCTGAGTTGGATTCACCCCTCGGCTCCGCTGGCTCATCCGCTCGACGACGGCTCCGCGGTTCTGCTGGAGCGCTCGATTGAGGAAACGGCGGCGAATCTCCGAGAGGCTCAGGACCCCTACGTTCGCTTGTTCGCACCGCTGGTGCGTGACTGGCCACGGCTTGAATCGTTGCTGCTTGGCATATCCTTGTTTCCTCATCATCCGATGGCCGCCGCGAATTTTGGATTTCGCGCGATGCGTTCGGCGATCGGTTTTGCTCATTCGGCTTTTCAAAGCGAACGTGGACAGGCTCTTTTCGCCGGCCTCGCCGCCCATGCCATTCTTCCCCTCGAGCGCGTGCCCACGGCGGCATTCGGAATAATGTTCAGTGTTCTGGCTCACACTGCGGGCTGGCCATTTGCCCAGGGAGGATCCCAGAGCATTGCGAACGCCTTGTGCTCCCACCTTGAATCGCTTGGCGGAGAAGTTGTGACTGGCCAACGTGTGCACTCGCTTGACGATTTGCCCGAGGCGCGCGCGATCTTGTGTGATCTCACTCCACGGCAGCTGCTAGGAATCGGATCGAACCGTTTGCCGGCGCGTTATCGCACAGAGCTTCGGCAATATCGGTACGGACCGGGAGTGTGTAAAGTGGATTGGGCGCTCTCACAGGCAATTCCGTGGCGCGCGGGACAATGCGCCCGCGCTGGCACAGTGCACTTAGGCGGCACGATCGCGGAAATTGCCGAATCGGAGCGCGCGCCTTGGAGGGGAGAGCATGCCGCGAGGCCATTCGTGATTCTCGCGCAGCCGACGCTCTTTGATCATTCGCGTGCACCTGCGGGTAAGCACATCGCATGGGCCTATTGCCATGTGCCGAACGGCTCACTAACGGACATGAGCGAGCGGATTGAGATGCAGGTGGAACGATTCGCGCCGGGATTTCGCAGCAGCATCCTAAAACGCAACGTGATCGTCGCGGCTCAAATGGAGACACACAATCCGAACCTCGTCGGCGGAGACGTCAACGGAGGGGCGGCTGACTTGAGACAACTGCTGCTTCGGCCAACTTGGCGTCGCTATCGGACGCCGGCCAGAGGCCTGTATTTGTGCTCGGCCTCGACACCTCCGGGGGGCGGCGTACACGGGCTTTGCGGCTATTTGGCAGCTCGCGCCGCATTACGCGATCTGTTTTGATAGGGCGAACCAGCTAGTGAGTCGTGCCGTCGCCCTTTGCGTACGTGCCCATTAACTCAGCCTCCTCAATCACCTTGCCCTCCAGCCCTGCTTTGACTTCCGCAGCCGTAGCACCGGGAGGCAGATCAAGTCTGCTTTTTAGCGCGTAGAGCCTCGCGAAATAACGATACGTGCCTGACCGGGGACAAGGCCCCATGTAACCAAGGTCGCCGGAGTCATTTCGGCCTTGCAGGCCGAATGTCATACAGTAGCCAGTGAGTGAAGCCGTCCTTCAACAGACCACGGCCGACGTCACTTTAGCTAAGTGTCTCTCTCGCGTGTCAGGGATTGCTACCCAGCCCCTCTCCGGACCCTCCGATAACGACCGGCAGGGACGAGTGCAGGCTGATGCGCCCAATCGTTCGATAATCGCCCAGACCATTCTTGGGCTTCTGCGTATGGTAACCGGCGAAGATCACTGTAATGTCGTGTTCATCGAACGACGCCCCGCTGGGTGCGTAGACGCGACCTGCGAAGAAACCCAGCGTGTTGCCAGCCACGGGCGTATTTCTAGGGATGGTGACTGGCCCGGTGCCTGGTCCGTTGGCTGGAACACCCTGTGCATTAACGTTCAGCGTCACCGGGAAAGTGGAAATGATTGGATTGTTAATTCCGTTGATCACTGCCCAATGAATGAGATCGCTTGATTCGGCGTAACCGATATAGTGAAAGGCGTCTGAATCTCCATCGACGCAGCCGCCTCCGGAAAACAGAAGACCAAAGCGATGCCCCGGCAGCTCAAGGATGGTTCCCGCCGTCGCGAGCCAGCGGGTACCCGTCAACGACACTGTGCTGGGGTCGTTGAGGCCTTGGAGCGCTCCCAAGTCCGTGAAGTTAATGCCGTCGGTGGTCGAGGCAAGCCGAAGATAGGTGATGTCGTCGTTGACCGCGGTTCCGAATGGGTTGTTCACATAATAGTTCGCCCAGAACGTGTTGCATTGTGCCAATGCAGGCAGGGCGGTAGGTGGAGTTTTGTCCCCGTTCAGAATTTTTTGTTCATAGATGATTTCGAGCGGCGAACTGCCAGGAACAACGCCGAGGATGCCGTCCGGATTCAGCAAGCCGTGCGTGTGAAGCGGGGGTTCGGGCAGGTTCATAACGTCCGTCGAAGCATCGTCAAGGGCGGGCGCTCCGTTGAGCGGCAGGCCCGCGTCCGGTGAGACCTCGTGAATCGACAGATCGTCGACGTCAATATGCCCCGCCGCTCTCACCAGCGTGTACAGATAGGTGTGCCCGCCAATGCTGATCACAAACTGATGCCCTTGCCCGTCGTCCCCGGTGGTATCTGAATTGTCTGCGTTATTCGGGTCCTGGTCCTTGTCCCCATCTGCATCCTTAAGAAAATTGGTTGGGCAGTCGGTCCTGAGCTCGAGAACTTTCTGCTGAAAGTTCCAGGTTAAACCCGCGTCGTCAGACGATGCCGCAACAACACCCTCATCAGTGTCTTTTGGCCTCCAATCGAAGTAGCCTTGGAGGTGGTTTCCTTGACCGCTCACCACCGGGAAGTAGTAGGGCTCCATGCGTTCGGTTCCGGGATTGACATTCTCTCCGCCATTGCCGTTGCAGTAGCCAGCGGACTTGAGTCCGTTCGCAGCACCGGACTGTTCGAGTGTCCATGGCCCACCCGTTATGGTCGTCGTCGTGGGTGCGCCGTTCGAGGTCCATACTACCGGGCCAACCTGGGATCCATCCGGGTCGTGTCCGTGCGCTTGCGCGGTGAGTGCGATCAAAAAAACCCCTGCCAGTAACAGAAGCTGTCTATGCACGTGTGTTGTCCTCCTCAGGCGGCGCAAAAGATGGCACCTCTGGCAGGTACGATGGTTACGCAGAGTTAAAAAATCTGTGAATCATGTGTTTCCTTCTTGTCGCCCGGTGGTTCTCTAGGAGCGATAAACCGCCATTGGAGGCATCTTGCGGGTCACAAGAGTGTGGATTCTGCTCCCCATTCAGTCACTCCGGGTTTATACTCCCGCACCGGAATTCGGTGGACTGCCAGCACTTCCGACCCGGCTTTGGGTCACGGGGAGGCTCTATGCAATCGAGGGGGATCGCCCTAACAATCATAGGTCTGCTTTTCGTTTTGCCCAGCGCAGGACAGGACCAAGCTCCACCCTTGCCTCCTGCTCCCGCGAGCGCTGCGCCGCCATCACTGCAGGCGAATGCTGATCCGGGTTACGATCAGGCGCTTGCCGCTTGCAAGAATCCTGCGCACCCGGTGCCCCCCATCCGGTGGCCCGCAACCGGCCCAGCTCCACGCGATTACATGGTGACCGAAATTGCCGGCGTCATCGCCGGGGGACAGAAATGGAAATTCCTGTGGCAGGCGCGCGGCAATAACGGCGACGGCATCGTCGGAACGACGGATGGCGGCTTGCTGCTTGCGCAGAACGACAACAGCGCTGTGGTCAAGCTTGATAAGAATGGAAAGGCTTCTGTCGTTTACACCGATACGCACACGAGCGGCGCACTCTCGATTAACTCGAGAGGCGAACTGTTCGTTGTTGAGCGCGGGCTGCATCCCGCAATTTGGGAGCTTGCGCCAAAACGCCGATTGCTCGCCGATAGATATCAGGGCGATACGTTCGATTGCATTCCGAGCGTGCTCAACGATCTTGCTGCGGATAGCAAGGGAGGTGCCTACTTCACCATGGGAGGCCTTTTTTACGCCAGTCCTGAGGGTGTCGTCACACAGTACGGACAGAATCTTTTCACGAATGGAATCATTCTCAGCACTGACGAGAAAAAGCTGTATGTCACGAACCGAAACACGATTGTGGCCTTCGATGTGCAATCCGACGGCTCGCTAACCAACCAGAGGGATTTCGCCAAGCTCCAGGAGAAAACTGCCGGAGACGGCAGCACGATCGATGCGGATGGGCGGCTTTATGTGACCACCGGCCCAGGCGTGCAGGTCATCGGAGCTGACGGCACTTGGCTCGGATTGATTCCCACCCCACGCGATGTCATCAGCGTGTCGTTTGGCGGTCGCGACAGAAAGATTCTTTTCATCCTGGCGCGCGGCGCTGAGGATTCAGACGGCAAGCAGATCGCTAACGCGGCACAGGTGTACTCGATTCCCATGATCGCGCAGGGTTACCGGGGTCGGCCCAAATAGCTCGTCACCAGGGCCGTGATGATTTATCTGAAAACGGCCGACCAGGCATGCTCGATCAGCCCGACTCCGGCAAAGCCGATGCTCATCTAGGAGGTCAGATAAACGAGCAGAGGCGCCAACGGCTAGCGAGCGCGGCTGGGCGGCGATTGGCGATTCGCTGCGGGGGCAACCGGAGTGCGTGGTTTCGGAGAATCGACAGCATTCGCTCAGGACCCCCGAGTCTAGCCGACAGGCGAAAAACAGGCCGATTCAGATTTACGCTGGAATCAATCGCGATTCGAAATAGCGCGCTCGGCGTCGGGGGCTCGTGCTTCCGCGCCCTGGTCACGCCTTGGGGGCGTAGTCGACCGGAGGCGTTCCGTAATAGTGGAATGACTCGATCGTTTTGAGGCCCCAGGCCTGGCCAGTCTTGCGCTCGGCCTCGCTCCAGCGAATCGGTTTCCAGTCGGGCGCGAGAATGAGCCGTGCACCGGCGTTGGCGACCTCGACGCGGTTACCGCCAGGCTCAAAGACGTACAAGAAAAAAGTCTGCTGGATGGCATGCTTGTGTGGGCCCGTCTCGATGCGAATTCTGTTTTCCAGACAAATGTCAGCAGCCAGCAGGACTTCTTCGCGACTGTTCACCGCGTACGTTATGTGATGGAAGCGGCCAGGCGTGCTGGTGTGATCGTGCGTGTAGGCAAAATCGTAGCTCTTGTTGGAGCAGGTCATCCACATGGCCGCTTCGGTGCCGTTGTCGAGCACGATTTGTTCGGTAAGCCGGAAGCCGAGGTAGTTCTCGAAGAATTCGCGGTTGGCTTTGATGTCCACAGCCAAGCCATTCCAGTGATCGATACGGCGCACATTGGCGCCGCGCGCGGGAAACTTTTGTGCCTGATTCTTGAGGGCAGGCTGTAATTCGGCTGGGGCCTGATACCACTGCGTCTCATAGTAAAGCTCGATTTTGTGGCCGTCCGGATCCTGACAAACAAACGCAGGCCCGTGCGCGAGGTCACCGTCGCTCCAGCCGATATCATATCCGGACCCCTTGAGCGCGAGCGCGCGCCGCTCGAGTGCCTGAGGGCTGCGCGCCCGATAGGCCACGTGACCCATTCCCGGCAATTTCGAAGCGGTCAATTTCAGCGAATGGCGCTCGTAGTCGTCGTAGGCGCGCAAATAGACGGAGTCACCTTCTCGTCCTGCTTCCGTCATTCCTAAAACATCGACAAAGAAACGCAAGCTTTCTTCGGGCTTTGGAGTCAGCAGCTCCAAATGGCCCAGGTGGGCCAGGTCCAGAATCGGTTCGCTTTGCATGCACTCCTCGGTTGGCTGTAATCAGTTTGGCCGCTGATGGTGACCTTGGAGGTCGAATCGTGAGCGGTTTAGCCGTGCAGGGCTAGTGCCAGCATATGGGCAGCAAAATCTCTTGTCAATCGAGCGGCAACAGAGAGGAGGAATCAAGCGGGCCCGCTTGACTGAGCTCGCGGGCCGCCGGTGAGTCACTTCTGAGCGCTCTCCGAACGGCGAGCCTGGGCATCGCGCACGGCAGCCAAGAATACACTGGCGTCTCAGACGAGGTCCGAGAGTGGCTGTAAGCGACGACGAAAAGGGCTGCTTCCTGGACCAGGGAGGCTACGACCAGGTCCCCGCTTTGCCTGTTGGACTCCACCTGGTGAGAACGACCTTGGCCCGCGTGTAAAACTGGATTCCTTCCAACCCCTGGATGTGAAGGTCTCCAAAGAATGAGTCGTTCCACCCGCTGAACGGGAAGATAGCCATCGGGGCCGGCACGCCGACGTTGATGCCGACCATCCCGCATCCAATCTCACGAGAGAACTTCCGAGCCGATGCGCCGTCAGAGGTAAAGATGACTGCCCCATTGCCGTAAGAAGATTGATTGGCGAGCGAAATGGCGGCATCCAGGGTCGGCGTTCGCATTACCGAGAGTAGGGGCCCGAAGATTTCCTCTCGCGCGATTTTCATCGCCGGTTTGACACGATCAAATATGCTGGGGCCCACAAAGAAACCTCCGTCCGCTGCGCCCGCCTGTTTTCGTCCGTCGGCAACGAGGGAAGCCCCTTCGCTCGTACCGATTTCAAGGTAGCGGAGAATGCGATCTCGGGAAGCCGGGTCGATTACCGGTCCCATTCCCACCGAATCGTCTTGATCGGTCGCGCCGACTTTCAGGACGGCAGCAGAACCAGCAAGTCTCTCAATCAGAAGATCGGCCACTTGGTCGACCGCAACAGCGACACTTCCGGCCATGCACCGTTGACCCGAACAACCGAAGGCCGCGCCCATAACGGCCTCCGTCGTCAGCCCGACATCGGCGTCCGGCATGACGATCATGAAGTTCTTGGCGCCGCCCGCCGCCTGCACGCGTTTCCCATGCGCTGTGCCCGTTTCGTAAATGTAGCGGGCAACGCTGGTTGAGCCGACGAAACTGACCGCGGCGATTCCGGGATGCTTCAGGATCGCGTCGACCACTCCCTTGCCGCCGTGAACGATGTTGAGAACACCAGCCGGAAGCCCCGCCTCCATGGCGAGCTCAGCCAGGCGCATCGCCGTGAGCGGGACTTTGGGCGAGGGTTTCAGAATAAAAGTATTCCCACAAGCGATCGCAAGCGGATACATCCACATTGGAACCATGGCTGGAAAATTGAACGGCGTAATACCGGCGCAAACCCCGACGGGCTCCCGGAGCAAGTGCCCGTCGATGCCTCGGGCGACGTTGGGGTGAAATTGCCCGTTAAGAAGTATCGGAATGCCACAGGCCAGCTCCACAACTTCGACGCCGCGCCGGACATCCCCACGGGACTCTTCGACCGTCTTTCCGTGCTCGCGAGTTACTAGACGCGCGAGCGACTCAAAATTGTCTTCTAGAAGCTGTTTGTATCGAAAGAGGATTCCGGCGCGATGCACTGGAGGAGTTTCTGACCATGCGGGGAGGGCGTGTTGGGCCGCCTCGACGGCCCGGTTGACGTCCTCGGCCGTGCCCGTCGGAGTTTTTGCGATGATATCCCCGTGCGATGGGTTGTAAACAGGAGTTGTGTCACTCGAACCAGACGGGATTTGTTTTCCACCGATAAGATTCAGACATACTGTGGCCACGTTCTCCTCCGAGGGTCCTTTGATTTTGGCACGATTGTTGGGGAATCGGAAGCATAGCAAAAACCTGGCGATTTCCGGCGCTCAGGGCAAAGGGCCTTGAGCCGGGCGGTTCGCTGTCGTGCGTTTACGAGCGGTGTTCGTAAAGGTGTGGTTATCTGAGATCTGGCAGCACGGTCTGGCACACCCTAAAGCGAACAAGGCTTGCATACCCCCAATTGTATGACCTTTCCTCCAGCTGTGCGACGTGGCTGAATGCCGGCAAAGTGGGGCCGCGAATGGCTTGCACAGCGGCGTACTCCTGATATTCGTGCTCCCTTTCCTACGACCAACCAGTGATTACTCGCTATGTTCACTTTTTAACTCGCAGTTTTCTAGATCGCCGTCGTGCGAGACAATGTCGGCGTGCAGACGCGATGTCCTAATTGCTTTGCCCCGATGGTGTGCAGTCCCGACGGACGTTGCTGGTGTGCCGCCCTCCCTATTCTGCCAGTGTCGGCAGATGCTAAAAACTGTCTCTGCCCGGATTGTCTAAGCAAGAAACTGAGGCCGGCTAACAACGGCGCCGTTCAACGGAGTGAGAGAAATTCACAGTCCGAGACCGAACATCGCACCGAAATCCCGTAGTGAGCGAGTTTCGCAACGGCGCCCGACGAAATCAAAGGTCCCGTTTTTCAACACCCTGAGCGGAATCTGGCCCTGAAGATTTCGCCCAAGGCGCTAGGAAGTGAAATCGCCGAGGCGGGCAAGGGTCTTCTCGTGCAGGGCAGGACGAATCTCACATCTCGTGTGCTTCGGCGACGAAACCTTCGACCTCTAGATCACCCAGCACGTCTTTCTTCGTAAACATGCGGACTTGAGACAATCGACCGTCCCGCACCTTGTTCACCCAGTCCGGGTCGCCGATCAAGCCGCGTCCGACCGAAATCAAGTCGAACTCGCGATTGTTGAAGCGGCGCAATAGCTCCCGCAAGCCTGCTTCGCCCGTCGACTTTGGCTCCTTGCCGAAGAAATTCTCCATCACATCTGTATCCAGGCCGACGCTCCCCACCGCGATGACGGAAGCATCAGTCATGGATTTGGTCCAACCGGCGATGCCCAGATCTGAGCCCGGCCATTCGGGGACCCAAAAGTAGCGCGCCGAAGCATGGAAGACATCCACGCCCGCGGCTCGCAAGATAGTCAGCATCGTTCGCAGATCTTCGGGGGTTGGCACCACGCGCGCTTTGTAGTCAACCTCCTTCCACTGTGAAAAGCGGAATGAGATGGGGAACTCTTCACCCAAAGCCTGGCGTATGGCAGCCACGATTTCTGCCGGGAACCGGACGCGCGCGCGAATGTCTTCGCCGCCGTATCCATCAGTGCGCCGGTTCGTTTCGGCCCATAGAAATTGGTCGAGCAAGTAGCCGTGACAGGCATGTATTTCCACGCCTGCGGCGCCAATCTCTCTCGCCGCGAGTGCGCCCCGAACGAACGCGTCGCGGATCGCATCCAGATCCGCCGGCGTGGCGGACCGTCCATTGGGCTTGTCCGCGTGAACTAGTGCGGACGGGCTCAAGGTCGGGAATTGCGAATAGTAGCCGTGGCCACCTTCCTTGCGCATCGCGCCTTCATGCCACAGTTGCAGCAGCATGCGCCCGCCGGCGCGGTTCACTACTGCAAAGCATTGTTCCCAGGCGCGCACGGTCGAGGGGTTGATCCGGCAGAACATAGGTGTCTGAGTGGAGGAAGGGTGATCGACTGCACACGATTCGGTAATGATGAGCCCCACCCCACCCTCTACTCGCTGGCGATAGTATTCGGAAAGGCGCGGCCGCGCCACGCCGTTGTCACACCACTGTCGCTGCATACCCGGCATGACAAACCGGTTCGGCAATGTGAGGGCCTTCAGCGCGAAGGGTGCAAATAAGGGGGCCAGATCAAGCGTGGCCATGGCCTAATCGAGCAAGCATTGTAGCGCGGCTCGCTTTACCCTGTATCGCTCGGTTGTGCAGGTTCGTCGGCGTCCCCTGTGCCAGGGGCTCGACACCCACGGCTCGTTTGGCAATTGCAGTCGGCTTCAGTCCGACCCGAGCTGTCGCCCGTATGAGAAGAATCTTCTTTATAGAACTTATCAGGCAAGTTGCTACCGGGATTCCAGGTTGGAACCGCTCGCGCTCAGCTTCGGCTGTTACTTCTGACAGTGCCTTGGGCATTCCCCCTGTCCCAAAGTGACTGCGTTAGGGGCTGCCTTACTTACGACAGCGAAAAACTCGAGGCTCACATGAGATGGATGCGGAATAATAAGATGAATTCGCGAGTCTTTTGGAAACTACCCTCTGTGGGACTTTGTGTCGCATTGTTTTGGATGGTGTTGCCCACGCATGCGCAGGAAGCTCATCCCCCGCATTGGTCCTACGAAGGAAAGGAGGGCCCCCAGAATTGGGGTCAACTTGATCCCGCGTACGCCACCTGCGCTTCGGGCCGCGCCCAATCCCCAATCGATATCGCGGACGCGAAGCTTGCCGAGCTACTGCCGCTCGAGTTTCAGTACAACTCAGTGACACTCAATATCATCAACAATGGCCACACGATTCAGGTGAACTATGCTCCCGGCAGCAGGCTGACAGTAGGAGACAAGACCTACACGCTAAAGCAATTCCATTTCCACCATCCGAGCGAGGAACGGATCAACGGTCGGGACTTCGATTTGGTGGCTCACCTCGTCCATGATGACGGCAGCGGTCACTTGGCCGTGGTTGCCGTCCTCTTCAAGCAGGGTAAATCGAATCCGCTGCTCGACGCCGTGTGGAGGAATATTCCCCCACATATGGAAAGGGCTGTGGATATGCCGTCAGTTCGCATCAATGTGGCCGACTTGCTTCCTGGCGACACGAGCTACTACACCTACAAAGGCTCGCTGACCACACCTCCTTGTTCGGAAGGCGTCACGTGGTATGTCCTGAAGAACATGTCGACGCTTTCTGCGGACCAAGTGGTTGCGTTCGCGAAACTCTATCCCCACAACGCTCGGCCGATCCAGCCCCGGTACGACCGCGAAATCCTTGCGACGAAATAGCCGATCCAGAACAAGACAAGAAGTGCCTCGATTGCGGATAACCCGGAAAAGGCATTAGGCCGCGAGTCTCAATAGAACCAGTGTCGACGTATCAGGCACGTTCGACGATTACTTCGCGCGGCATGGCGCCCGCGAGCAGAAGAACGGCGCCGCAAAACATCAGTGTATCCACCACATAATTGATGCCATTGTCGAGGCTCCTTTCTCCCGAGCGCGATGGTCGTTGAGCAACCCAAGTCTACTCGGGTCGAGGAGCCGACACCGTTATGCAATCAAGTTCGTACTAGCGTCCACCCTTCAGGTTTGCCGACCTATACATTTCCAGCGAACCAGCCGTTCCGGATGGGGCTGTGGCCGACGGCTACCCCTCGGCGTGGGCCTTCAACAACAGTCTCTTTATTTCATCCTTGCCCAAGATCTCGATAAGCCCTTTGGCAAAAAAGAAAGGAATTAACACCACAAACGCAAGCAGCATAGTAGCGAAGATAACCCTCGGTTCTGCGACCACTTCGGAAAAACTCGCGGCGAAAGAGAGACCGTGCCAGACCTTGACCAGCGCTTCTTCCAGAAGCTGGCAGATTATTAGGATGATGGCGAAAAGCGCAGCGTTCCACAGCGTCGAATACAACAAGACTTTCCCGGCAGCCTTCTTTTCGGCATGCAGGATTTGTCCCAACCACATGAATTTCGCCAGGATCACCGCATTCACAAAGGCAAAACCAAACTTTTGCGAGTAATTGATGTGGTAGTTGGCCAGGACGACTTGGCGGTGGAGTGTAAAGACGCTCAAGAATACCCAGAGATAGGTCACGGTAATGGAGAGATTTCGCAATTCGTCGAGAGCTCGCTTTTTCCAGCCGGGTTTTTCTTCGCGCATCATGCCGAAGTCCGTGGGAGGGAGGCAGGCATGCCAGCGACATGCAATTTAGGCGAGCAGATACTCATCGAGACACTGTCACAATTGGCAGTGGTTCAGTCAGCTTGAACACTCAGAGTTTCGCGACCCTAAGTCTTGCCACGGGAAGGCCGATCCGTTCGACACTTTTGGAACTCTCTCCTTGTGGGTGTTCTCGATTCCGGACGGGCTCGGATCGCCGGTCATGTTTTTATCGGAATCTCGGTTTTAGACGCGATTGGGTGGGCACGAAATCAGACACAGCGTGAATTCGCCCGCTCAGTTGCCGGTTGCGAAGGAAGTGACAAGCGCAGTACAGTGAATCAGTTGCAGCAAAAGCGCCCGTAGCTCAGTTGGATAGAGCGTCTGCCTTCTAAGCAGAGGGTCGGGGGTTCGAGTCCCTCCGGGCGCGCCATACTTTCAATCACTTACAGACCGGGATTTGCTACGCAGCAGCGGAGTGTAGCGGAAACTGTAGCAGCTGGGTATCGTTTTTGCCTGTTTTGTCAGGCCGCGCACCGTAGCGGAGTAACGCTGAAGAGCGTTCGTTTCCAGCCTAGTCACGGACTAAGCTGTACCGCATATACCACGCCTCGTCAGCTAACGAACACCGATAGGCACATCCCGGCTCAGTTGAAATAGGGCGCACTTTCGGCGCGAATGGCGCGATTGCCGAGGAAAGGAAGCTGCACTCCTCCCGGGAGCGGTGCGACGCCATTCTCCGACGAAGGGTCGATCCGATAGTGAGCGACGGTCGGAGGATCGAGCTTGCCGGTCTTGAGCATGCCTAGGCGGCGCGCGAGCCGGTACGCTCTCCGTTTCAAATCCGGGAACGCACCCTCCTCGCGCGTGGACGGGCGGCGGATGCGCAAGTATTTGCGCAGCGCGCGATTCGCCATGTAGATCTCGCGCCGGCGGAGAGAGATGGTGGATTCGTACCAGAAGGTGAGCGACACATTGAGATCGCTCAGATTCTCGACACGATGGGGCGCATGCGGCGGCCAGCACAGCAAATGCCCTTCGGGCAGCTCGAAGACGCCGGCCCGCCGGTCGAACTCCTCGCGATAGGGGGCCATCTGGTAGAAACTACCGGCTATGATCTCCTCGAGCGCCTGCTGGGAGACGAGAGTCTCGTCGTTCAGAGGGTAGGTCCAGACCCGTTTGCGCCCGCGAATATGCCACAACATGGTGGGGAACGCATCCGCGTGATAGTAGACTTGGGCACGCGCCGACGAAATCAGTATCGAGGGCTGGCTCCAAATGATTTCGAGATCGGGCGTGAGATGAAGGATATGGGCATACACCGTTCGCATCAGGTCCGCGATTTCTTGACTGACCAGATCAACCCGCATCAGCCTTGCCCAGAGCGAGCCCCGGCGAATGGCCGCGATCAGATCCGTTCCAGAAACGCCACGATAATCGACGATATGCCAGTCCGACCAGCCAGCCCTTCCCGATACCATGGTGGCGACTTCCAGGCGCTCATGCGGAAACCGATCAATCAACGTGGCGAGAGAGGCGTCCGAGAACATCTCGAATTCATGCAAACGGTGACTGCACACAAACGGATCGCTGTATAAACGCCGAGTCGCGTCACGGGGCCAGTCAACTAGATCGCAGGCCTCATGTGCAGAGGCTCTGCCCACTGCTTGTCGGGACACAAATCCACCTAACCTTTTTCGTAAAGGACAGGGCCCCTCCGGAGCCAGCGCGGACCCGGCCCAAAATTCCAATTAAGCTTATAACCGTGAGTGCCAAGAGTTTGCAAGCGACTACACAGTATCTGCGTGCGCCAAGACTATCTTGATGTATTCAGAGCGCTTACGGCAAAGGATAACCGGAGCCAGAATTGCTGGCTTGCAGTACAGCGTGCGCTAGTGTACTCCTTGACTGCGTCCCGAGAGTCTTTTGCCGCTCGCGGCAGGGTATGCGAAGCGTCCTTCAGACCAAACGCTTCGAGATGTTTGTGCGCGGCTACGGCGACCGATCTGTCACCGAGCTCGGGGGAAAAGACAGGCCAGCAATGACCCGTCACAAGGTATTGGCCATCGGGCTGGACGGCCTAGACGCCAATCTCGCCGAACGGCTGATGGTCGAGGGTGAGATGCCAGCTTTGGCAGACCTGATAAAAAGCTCTGCACGTTTTCTTCTCGACGAGGGACCCGCTCGGCGCACAGGCCTACCATGGGAGCACGTGGCCTCGGGGCTTTCACCGGAAGCCGCGCGCCGTTGGGGGCAAATAGAGTTTGACCCGATCTCCTACACCGCATGGCAGGATGGCGTCCACTTCGCGCCATGGTGGGACAACACAGATCTTCGAGTGGTTGTGTTCGACCCACCGTTCGTCGATCTTCGTCGCACCCGAAATACACAAGGGATCGTGGCGTGGGGCTCGCACAATCCCGGGGCCGTCACGGCCGCCCAACCGAAGGCGCTGCTTCCCGAGTTCGTGCGACGGTTCGGTAATTATCGCGCCCCTGAGTGGACTTATGGAATACCGTGGTCCTCGACGTCCCGAACGCAGATGATGGGACAGACTCTCAGTCAGGCCGTCGATGTTCGCAGCCGCGCGGCGCAGTGGTTGGCTGGTGAGCGGTTCTCGGAATGGGACCTATTCTTTGTCGTCGCCAGCGAGCTCCACAGCGGCATCGAGGGGCTATGGCACGGCGTGGATGCTACCCATCCCCTCAATAAGCATCCGTCGGCTGGAGCGGCTGCTGCCGCACTGTTGGACATCCACCGGGCCGTGGACCGCATGGTCGGCCAGCTCGTCAAAGCGGCAGGTGAAGCCGCGGTCATCGTGTTCAACCCCGGGGGGATGGGACCAAACGAGTGCGATATTCAATCTA
>Ga0306921_10002913_pt1 | contig 17216 bp, 15 predicted proteins | sample sta12Cox44000080_FD_203760 | JGI IMG/M metagenome (GOLD analysis project Ga0306921, IMG submission 203760) | Lab enrichment of tropical soil microbial communities from Luquillo Experimental Forest, Puerto Rico - statoxic.12C.oxic.44.000.080 (v2)... | ecosystem: Environmental > Terrestrial >... | reverse complement strand
AGGGTATCCGCGCATCCAGTCCTCTTCCGGGCTCGGGAACTGCCAGCCCGCCTTGGTTTCGACCTTCTCGGTGATGTATTCGTCGCCCCAGACGGCCGCGTCGGGAGCGTACACGGTCAGTGTGTTGTTCGGATTGATGTTCGCCTGGATCACCGCGTTCGTCAGGTAGGCGGTCACCACGTTGCGCACGCCCCCGAGCGTGATGTCGTTCGAGTGGATCGTCGCCATCGTGCCGTCCTCGAACGTGAGCACGGCGACCGACCAGTCCTCGACGTCCTCGGCGCGCGTCGACATGTGCCGCTTGAGCCCCGCCACCGACGGCAGCCTGGTCAGGCTGGCGACCTCGGCGAACACCGCCCGCGTCCGGATGGGCCGGCCGCGGCGCTGGAGCCCCTCCCAGTGCTTGAGGTGGAGCACGGCGCCGATCGGGTGCGAGCCCATCCGCAACAGCGCTCCGCCACCCGCGCTCTGCCACCGCGTTGCGTACGCGGCGTGGGAGCCCGAATGGCTCTCCTCGGCGCGCAGCTCGAGGATCGCGCCGCCGCTCGCGTCGAGGAGCCGCCGGAGCTTCGCCACCGGCGGCGCGTAGACGAAGTCCTCGGCGTAGCAAAGGGTCACGCCGGCCTTCGCGACGGCCTCGAGCACGAGATCGGCGTTGGCCAGCGCGGCCGCCAGCATCGCCTCGCGAGGTTCGGTGGCCGCGCAGAAGGCGCCGGTCAGCGGTTTCTCGACGATGACGTGCTTGCCGGCCCGTGCCGCGGCGACCGCGATCTCGTGGTGGCGATCGGTCGTCGCGCAGATGTCGACGACGTCGACGTCGGGCGACTCGACGAGCGCCCGGTAGTCGGTGAACACCCGCGGGATCGCGTGGCGCCGCGCGAAATCCTGGGCCTGCTCCCGCGTGCGCGAGCAGACGGCGGCCAGCTCGACGCGCCCGCCGAGCAGCGGCCGGTAGTTCGTGGCGTGGAGCTCGGCCGCGAATCGCGCGCCGACGATGCCGATCCTGAGCGCGCTCACGCCAGGCGCGTCCTCACCCAGTCGCGCACGCGCTCCCGCGCGCCGCGCACATCGCATGGCAGCCGATGCCGATACTTCTCGACGAACCGCGCCAGGGCCGAATCGCGCCGCGCGAGGTCCGCGCGCTCGAGCGCCGGATCGGCCGCGAATCCCCGCGTGCGGGTCTTGCCGCCGTGGTGCCAGAACGGAGCGTGGACGACCAGGCACCGCCGGCCGCGGTCGACGACGGACAACGACAGATCGCGGTCGATGCCGTGGTAGAAGCCGTAGCCCTCGTCGAGGCCGCCGATCGCGTCGAGGAGCTCGCGCGAGATGCACAGGCAGACCGCGTCGACGAATGCCACGTCCTCCCACGGCGCCTTGACGGTCGGCTTCGGGAGCAGACTGTGGACGACCGTCCGGCCCACGAGCCGTCCGTTGGCCCGCAGCCGCTTGGCGCCGTAGAGCCCGGCGAGCCCGGCACCGGGCTCGGCCAGCGCGGCGAGGAGCCGCGAGAGCCACGCCGGCTCGATCATCTCGGTGTCGTTGTGGATCAGGCAGACGAACTCGGTGTCGGTGAGCCGCCACGCCCGGTTGAGCGCCGCGATGATATTGCCGTTGGCCTCGTTCCGCACCGCGGTCAGTGGGTACGGATACGGGAAGCGCTCCAGGAGCTCGGGGGTGCCGTCGCTCGAGCCGTTGTCCGCGACGACCAGCCGAAACGGCTCGGTGGTCGCGCGCAGGCTCTCGAGACAGGCTCGCGTCTGCGCGAGCCCATTGAACACGGCCATGACGAGGCTGACGCGCGGCGCGGCGCGCACCGCCTCGCTAGCGGCGGTCGACTGGGACGTACGTCGCGTGCGTCGGGCCGGTGTACTCCGCGCGCGGACGGATCAGCCGGTTGTTGGCGTGCTGCTCCATCACGTGCGCCGCCCAGCCGGCCACCCGGCTCATCGCGAAGATCGGGGTGAACTGGTCGGTCGCGATCCCCATCGACGAGTAGGCTGCGCCGGAATAGAGGTCGACGTTCGGGAAGATGCGCTTCTGCTCGCCCACGACGCGGACCACCGTGTCCAGGATCTGGACCGCGCTGGTGTCGCCCTCTTGCTTGCCGAGCTCTTGCGCCAGCCGGTGCAGATGCTTGGCGCGGGGATCCTCGACGCGATAGACGCGATGGCCGAAGCCCATGACGCGCCCGTGATCGGCGAGGGTCTTGCGGATCCAGGCGTCGGCGTTCGCCGGCGTCTTGATCTTCTGCACCATCAGCATCACCTGCTCGTTGGCGCCGCCGTGCAGCGGTCCCTTGAGGGCGCCGATCGCCGACACGATTGCCGAGTGCAGGTCCGACATCGTGGCGGCGGTCACGCGGGCCGCGAAGGTCGAGGCGTTGAACTCGTGGTCGGCGTGCAGGATCAGCGCGACGTCGAACGTCTTCTCGGCCAGCGGGGTTGCGCGCTTACCCGTCAGCATGTAGAGGAAGTTCGCCGCGAGATTGACCTTCGGGTTCGGCGCGACCGGCGCCTTGCCCTTGCGGATCCGGTCCCACGCGGCCACGAGCGTGGGCATCTGCGCGGTCAGCCTGAGCGCCTTGCGGGCCGTGGCGTCCTTGGAGTTGTCAGCGGCGTCGGGATCGTAGGCCGAGAGCGCCGAGATGCCGGTGCGCAGCACCTCCATCGGCGTGGTCTTCTTCGGCAGCGACTTCAGGAGCGCGAGGATGCCCGGCGGCAGCTTGCGATTCGCGGTGGAGCTGAGCGCCTTGGTGTGGGCGAGCAGCTCTTTCTTGCTCGGCAGGCCGCCGTGCCAGAGGAGGAAGATGACCTCCTCGAAAGACGAGTGCTCGACGAGATCATTGACGTCGTAACCGCGATAGACGAGCCGTCCCTCGCGCCCATCGATGAAACAGATATCCGACGTCGATACGACGATGTCCTCGAGACCGCCCCGGCCTCCGGTACCCATTGGTCTTCCCTCGCCGAAAGGTGTGATGAAACCGGTTTGCTTTTACCATACCCCCGAAAATGCTTCAAGGCACCCCCGGACGCGTACGGCAATACTACGACGAGCATCCGATCAGCGAGGCCCACGTGCTGTCGGCCCTCGGCGGCCAGGGGCGCGCCGGCGCGCCGACCGCGGACGACCTGTTCGAGTTCGACCAGGATCACTACGGCGGTCTGGCCGCGGTCGACGCCCTCGCGCGGCGGGCCGGCGTCGGCCCGGCCAGCCGCGTCCTCGACGTGTGCGCCGGGCTCGGGGGCCCCGCGCGCTTCCTGGCGAGCCGCCGCGGCTCGTCGGTGGTCGCGATCGAGCTGCACGCCGGGCGTGCGGCGGGAGCCGCCCGGCTCAACCGCCTGGTCAAGCAGACGCGCGTCACCGTGGTCCGTGCCGACGCCGCGTCGCTGCCGTTCACCGCCGGCGCTTTCGATGCGTGCTTGAGTCAGGAGGCGCTGCTGCACGTCGCCGACAAGCCGGCGGTCCTCCGCGAATGTCACCGCGTGCTCGGGCGTGGAGGCCGGCTGGCCTTTACCGACTGGATCGCCTTCCCGAGCCTCGGCGATCGCGAGCGGCAGCGGCTCTGGGAATGGATGGCGGCCACGACCCTGCAGACGCTCGAAGGCTATCGCCAGCTGCTGGGCCGAGCCAGGTTCGCGGCGGTCGAGGCCGAGGATCTATCGGGTGAGTGGCGCGCCATCGTGAGAAAGCGGATCGAGCTGCACCGGGCGCTTCGTCCTGAGCGCGAGCTTCGCCTCGGCCACCAGCACTACGTGGAGTACGACCAGCTTCACGCGTTCTTCGTCGAGCTGATCGAGGCCGGCAAGCTCGGCGGAGGCCGATTTACCGCCACGCGCGGGTAGCCGCGGCCCCAACGGCTCACTTCCGGAAGCGCTTGAGCAGATCCTGAAGGCCGCTCTCGACCTTCTCGCGGTCGACCTGGCCAGCGAGCGAGGACGGATCGACCCGGACCGAAGGCGACGCGGCGTTGCCGGTGACCTTGGCCCGCACCTCACCGCGCCCGTGATCGACCCGCAGATCGAGATTCATTCGTCCGGTGGCGAGGCCGTAGTCGCCGGCGACTCCCACTTTGATCGCCTTGGTCTTGTACAGGAGATCCTTCGTGCTGAGGACTCCGTTCGTGATCTGGTAGGTCCCGGTGATCGACTCGAAGTCGACCGGCGAGGTCGTCAGCGATTGCGGCACGTCGGCGGCGAGCACCGACGATGCGGCACCCGCCAGCCGCATGACCACGGTGATCAACGCCAGCGCCTGCGGGCCGACCACCTTGCCCGGACCGATCCGGAGCTGACCCGAGCCCCCGAGGGTATTGAGGAGATCCGAGGTGTTGGTCGAGAGCGCGCCGGTGAGATCGAGCGGGCCGGCGACCGCGTAGCCCTCGCAGAGGAAGTCCACGAGCACCTTCTCGGCCGGTACGGACTTGATGGCCAGATCGCTCAGCTGTACGCGGGCGCCGTGGTCGAGCGTCAGGGTGAGGTTGGTGCTGATGGGACCGCCGCCGACCGAGGTCGTGACGGGCCGGCTCTGAAAGCGGGCGCCGTCCCACGTGGCACCGAGCACCTTGAGGGTGCCGAGCGCGAGCGTCCGTTGCTTCGGCTCCGGACAGGCTTGATTGGACTGCGTCACCCGGAGGCTTGCGAACTCCACGCTACCCGAGAGCCGAGGCGCTCCGAGCGTTCCGCTCAGCGCGAAATCCCCCTTGATCGGCCCGGCGATCGCGGGAGTCGGGCCGGCCGCGGCCGCGACGAGCTTCTCGATGTCCTTGCCCTCGAGACCGACCTTGCCGCGGACGGGCGCGTCGAGCAGGGTCCGGGCGCCGTTCACCGCGACGACGACGTCGGCGATCTTCACGGCGAGATCGCCGGGCCGTACCACGAGGCCGCCCTTGAAGGCGAGCTGTGAGCCCTGACCCGTGATCGTCACGTCCAGGTCCTCGACGCGATACGGCGTCTGCGCAGACCCCTTCCCTTGTGCCACGTACGTGATCAGCCCCTTGTCGATCTTCACTCGCGAGACGATCGCGGCCGCCGCCCCGCCCGCCGCGCCGCCGCCGGATCGGCCTGGCCGCGGCGTGGCCTTGGAATCCGCGGGAGGGGCCAGGCTCGCCACGTTCAGGCGGCCTTCGGCGTTCTGGATGAGCGCGATGCGCGGGCGCTGGAGCGTGATGTCACCGAACTCGACGCGACCGGTCAGGAGCGGACGGAGCCGGAGATAGACCCGGCCCGTCTCGAGCGTCAGGAACGGCGTCGTACCGAAGTGCGGATCCTCGGCGACCTCGAGCTTGTGCAGCTCGATCGACGGTAGCGGGAACAGGCCGACGGACAGCGACTCCCACTTCACGGGCCGCCCGACGGCCTGCGCCGCGCTGCTGGCAATCAACGCCTGGACCCGCGGCGTGTCGATCAAGCGTGGCAGCGCGATCGCGGCCACGATCGCCAACACGACCACGACACCGACGGCGATGCCGAGCCATTTCAAGGCGCGCTTCAATGCGCACCCCTCGCGACGGCTATGCGGGCTGGATCGCCGACAGGCGCCAGGGCTTCGGGCCGACCGGGCGCGTGAAGGTCCAGTATTCCTGGATATCCACGGGCGTGGCCGCCCCCTCCACGACCGCGCCGGTCGAATCGTCGACGGTGTAGTCGATGAGCGACACGGCGAAGTACACCGTCGCCCAGTCCTGACCGCTCTCCTGCCAGGCTTCGGACACCTCCGCCCGGCCGATCTGGACACGCTCGATCCGGTTCGTCCGCCGCGCTGAGCGCAGCTGATCGCACTGCGCCTGAAGCCGGCCGAACTCCTGCGGCGTGAGGCGATCCTGCACCGCGCTCAGGTCGCGGCTGGCGATTGCCGCCTGCACGTCGATGAAGGTCCCCTTCGCCCAGCCGGCGAACCCGACGGGATCGAAGGTCGCGTCCATGCTCCGGATGTGACCGATCCCACGGTCGAGATCCGACTCGCCCGGAGGAGCCTCCATCACGGCGCTGCCCGCCGACCAGCCGCGATCGGACGAGCCGTACGCTCCAGCACCGGCGTACGCCGGCTCGGGGCGCGCGTCGCGTCCGCGCAGCATCCTGAATACGAGGAAGATCCCGCCTCCGATCAGCAACAGCTCGAGGAGACCGATCCCGCCTCCGAAGCCGCCGCCCATGCCGCCGAACAACAGGGAACCCAGGAGCCCGCCGAGCGCGAAGCCGGCGAGGCCGCCCATGAACCCCCCGAACATGCCCGGCCGCTGCGCGGGCTGAGACATCGGTTGAGACGAACTGGGCTCGGGTGTCGTGACCCGCGAGGGGCTCGACGGCGTCGACGACGGCGAGGCCGGCGACGAGTACGAGCGAGACCCGCGGCTTCCGCCACTGGTGGCGCGGGCCCACACCGACGCCGTGTCGAGGAGCAGCAGTGAGACGAGCGAAAGACCGAATATGAGCACGAAGGCTCTTGTTCGCATGTGCGCCCTCCTACGCCATTCTAGCGTGGTCCGCTAGGGAATCAGGAGCACCTTGCCCGTCGTCTTGCGTCCTTCGAGCGCGCGGTGCGCGTCGGCTGCGTCCTTCAGAGGGAACTCGAACTCGGTGCGGAGCTTGAGCTTGCCGTCCCGGATCCAGCCCAGGAGCTCGCTCGAGCGCTCGAGGAGCTCGGCGCGCGTGATGATGTGGTGGTTGAGGCTCGGGCGGGTCACGAACAATGACCCCTTCGCGTTGAGCACCCCCAGATCGAATGGTCCGATGGGGCCGCTCGACTGACCGTAGAGCGCCATCGTGCCGCGCGGCGCGAGGCAGTTGAATCCCTTGTCGAAGGTCGTCTGACCGACGGAGTCGTAGACGACTTGGAGGCCCTTGCCGTCGGTGAGGCGCTTCACCTCGGCCTCGAAATCCTGCTTCGTGTAGAGGATCACGTCCGCGGCCCCAGCTTCACGGGCAAGCTTGGCTTTTTCCTCGGTGGACACGGTACCGATCACACGCGCTCCTCGCATCTTCGCGATCTGGCACAGCAGCAGTCCGACGCCGCCGGCCGCCGCGTGCACGAGGCAGGTATCGCCGCTCTTGAGCGGATAGGTCGAAGAAGCCAGATAGTGCGCGGTGAGCCCCTGCAGCATCGCGGCCGCACCCTGGCGGGTCGTCAGTCCGGCCGGCAACGTCACCAGCCGCGCGGCCGGGACCGCCGCGTACTGGGCATAGGCGCCGGGAATACCCGTGTAGGCGACCTTGTCGCCCACCTTCACCTCCGCGACGTTCGGACCGACGGCAGTGACCGTACCGCCTGCTTCGAGACCGAGGGTGAGCGGCAGCGCGAGCTTGTACTGGCCCGAGCGCTGATAGACGTCGATGTAGTTGATGCCGGCTGCGTCTACCTTCACGACCGCCTCGCCGGCCTTCGGCGCCGGTTCGGCCACGTCTTCGTAGCGCAGGACTTCGGGACCGCCGGGCGCGTTGACTCGGATCGCCTTCATGAGAAACCTCCCCAGTATTTTCGGCTCGATGCGGGCGGGATTATAACACCGGGCTCGAAGGTCACCGGCCGGGGAGCAAGGCGTCGCAAACGTATGTCAGCCGCGCAGGGCGGCGCTCAGCGCATCGAAGCGAGGTCGATCGTGAAGCGGCTGACGTCCTTGCCCTCCGGATCTCGGACCACGAGGATCACACGAGACTTCGGCGCGACCTCCTTGACGGGGAACCCGTAGACGCAGCGCGCGAGATAGCTGCCGCCTTCGACGCGCATCGCGGTGCGCTCGTTCTGGACGAAGGTGGGCTCGATCTCGCGGTCGCCCACAAGGATGCGCGGGACGAGGAATCGCGCGAAGTCCTCGCGCGGCCCGCGGAGGCTCACCCAGATCACCAGCCGGTCCTGCTGCTCGCGCAGGAGCTTCTCGGGCTCGCTGTCCTTCATGCGCTCGTTCTTGAACGCCGCGTTGCGAGCCGCCAGGACGAGCCGATGGAAGGGCGTGATCACCGTGAGGCTGTCCCCCGCCTGGTTCGCCACGCGCCACTCCGTGTCGAAGGAGTCGCGCGTGATCGACTGGGCGCCCACGCGAAGGGCGTCGGACCGCTGTTGGGGCTCGAGGCTGAACGACGCAGCGGCCGCCGCCGGCGGACCGGTCAGGAGCAGCACGAGCAGCCAGACAGCCGGCCGCTTCACTTCGTCTCGCCGACGACGACCAGGTTGAAGGCGGCCGGGGTGAAATACTTCGCGGCAACCCGCTGGACGTCGGCCGCCGTGACCTTGCCGATCCGCTCCTTGTAGCGATCGGCATAGTCGAGGCCGAGTCCTCGGTCCTCGATCGCCACCAGGAAGTCGGCGACCTTCCCCGACGTGTCGAGCCGGAGCGGGAAGCTGCCGATCAGGTACTGCTTGGCGAGCCCGAGCTCGCGCTCGGCGACAGGCTCCCGCCCCATCCGGGCCAGCTCCTCGCGGATCATCGCGATCACCTTCGGCGCCTCCGCCGTACGGGTCTGGGCGGAGACGGCGAACGACGCCCCGTGGCGCCACGGCGAGGCCCAGCTGTATACCGAGTAGGCGAGACCGGATTCCTCCCGCACGCGCGTGTAGAGGCGCGAGGCCGAACCGCCGCCGAGCACGTACGACGCGACGGCGAGCGGGAAGTAGTCGGGGTCGGTCTGCAAAATAGCCTGGCGGCCGAACATGATCGTGGTCTGCGTCAGCTCGCGCTTGACCGTTTCTTCGCGTGTCGTGGAAGGGGCGGTGGCCATGGGGGCCGTGGCGGGTGGATCGGCGGGGCGCGCCCACGATCCGAACCGTGCCAGGATCTCACGGCGCGCCTCGTCGACCGTGACCGCGCCGACCACGGCGATGACCGCGGTATCGGGCCGCGCGCGCTCGCGATAGAACTTGACGACGTCGTCGCGGGTGAGCCGGCCCACGGACTCGCGCGTGCCCTCGACCGGACGGCCGTAGGGATGGCCCTCGAACACGAGCCGCGAGAGGGCACGCGCCGCCACGGTGCCCGGATCTTCCTCGGACCGCTTGATGGCGGCCTGGATCTCCGCCACCTTTCGCGTCACCTCCGCCTCCGGGAACGTCGGCGTGAGAACGACCTCGGACACCAGGTCGAGGCCGAGGGTGAGATCCTTCTTCTGTGTCGTCATCGAGACCGTCAGGCTGTCGCGGCCGGCTCCGGCCTCGACGCTACCGCCCACGAATTCGATCGCCGTGTCGAGCTCGGGCCCGGTGCGCTTGGCGGTTCCCCGGGTGAGCACCGCGCCCGTCAGGTTGGCCAGGCCACCGCGATCGGCTGGATCGTAGACGGCCCCCGCCCGCATCAGCACGCGGACGGCCACGATTGGCACGGCGGGCCGCTCGGCGACGAGCAGCACGATCCCGTTCGGCAAGACTTCGCGATGGGCCAGCAGCGCGGCGCCGGCTGCTCCGCGCGCCGCAAGGCCCGCCAGGAGGACGACGCAGAGGAGGCCGATTCGGCCGCGGATCAAGGCTTCGGCAAGAGCACGCCCACGCTCTTCCTCTCCGGCGGGAACCACGTGCGTGCCACACGCGTGAGATCGGCAGCGGTGAGGGCGCGGATCTTCGACAGGAACGAGTCCTTCATCCCGTAGCCGCCGATCAGCTCGAAACGGGCCAGCAGCGAGGCGCGCTGGTGGACCGAATCCTCCTGGTAGACGAAGGCCGCTTCGATCTGATTCTTGGCTCGGGCCAGCTCCTCGTCGGTGACCGGCTCGGTCTTGAGCCGCTCCATGTGCGCGCTCAGCTCGGTCTCGAGCTTCTCGGGGGTCTGGCCCGGCATCGGCGTCGCCCAGAACCAGAAAACGTTGGGGTCGATCGAGAAGTACGAGTTGTCGCCGCCCGCTTCGAGCGCCAGCTGCCGCTGATAGACGAGGTCGCGATAGAGCCGCGACGCCCGCCCGCCCGCGAGGATGGTCGAGAGCAGCTCGAGGGCCACCGAGTCGTCGGACTTCTGGTTCGGCACGTGCCAGGCCATGTAGACGATCGGCAGCTCGGCCTGCTTCTTGACGGTCACGCGGCGCTCGCCGTTCTGGACCGGCTCGACCGCGAGCATCGGCGGCGGCACCTTGCCGCGCGGGATCCGTCCGAAACGCTTCTTGATCTTCTCGAGCACGTCGGGGGTGCGGAACGCGCCGACCGCCACCACGATCGCGTTGTTCGGAACGTAATACGTCTTGTAGAAGGCGCGGATCTCTTCGGGCGTGACGCGCCGGATGTCTTCCATCCAGCCGATGATGGGCGCGCCGTACGGGTGCGCCTTGAACGCGATCGAGCTGACCTCCTCGCCGAGGAAACCGCCCGGCTCGTCCTCGGTGCGGGTGCGCCGCTCCTCGATGACGACCTCGCGCTCCGAGGCGATGTCCTTCGGGTCGAGCAGCAGGTTCTGCATGCGATCGGCCTCGAGATCGATGATCAGATCGAGCTTGTCGGCCGCGATGTCCACGTAGTAGGACGTCACGTCCTGCGACGTGAACGCGTTGTCCTGGCCGCCGTTCTCCTCGACCAGTCGCGCGAACTGCTTGGGCCCATGGCTCGGCGTGCCCTTGAACATCAAATGCTCGAGGAAGTGGGCGATGCCGGTCGCGCCGCGATGCTCGTTGCGCGAGCCGACCCGGTACCAGACCTGGAACGACACGATGGGGCTACGCGGATCCTCGAGCAAGAGGACGCGCAGCCCGTTGTCGAGCGTCGTCGCCACGACGCGGTCGGCGGCACGCGCCGACGAGGGAACCAACAGCGAGACGATCAGGAGCAGCAGGATTGCGATGCGCACCGTCCGATTATACCGCCCACCTCTAGGCGCCCGGTGTATGATCCTGCCTGATGCGCGTGCTCGTGTTCTTCCTGCTGATCGCGCTGCCGCAGGCGGCGTTCGCGCAGCAGCCGTGCACCGAGCCGCTGACCGCCCTCTTCGAACGGGTCTCGCCGAGCGTCGTGTCGATCCAGGTCACCAAGATCAACAAGGCCAAGCCGCAGCGCCGCTTCGAGACCGTGATCGGCTCGGGCGTGCTGATCGAGCGGGACGGCCAGGTGCTGACCAACGCGCACGTCGTCGACGGGGCCGCCTCCCTCTCCGTCACGCTCGACTCGGGCGCGCGCACGCCGGCGAAGGTGCTCGGCATGGACACGGTGACCGATCTGGCGCTCCTGCGCATCGAGACGCCGTCGCCCCTGCCCGTCGCGCGGCTCGGCGACTCCTCCGTTCTGCGGGTCGGCGACGAGGTCGTCGCGATCGGCAATCCGATGGGGCTCGAGCAGACGATGACCCGCGGCATCGTGAGCGGCCTCAACCGGATCCTTCCCGGCCTGGCCGAGCAGCCGATGATCCAGACCGACGCGCCGATCAACCCCGGCAACTCGGGCGGCCCCCTCGTGGATCGCTGCGGCGCCGTCGTGGGCATCAACACCTTCATCTCGGAGGAGGCCAACTCGATCGGGTTCGCCCTGCCCATCAACGCCGGCAAGTCGATCCTGCGCGATCTCCGCGAGACCGGCCGCGTCGTCCGGCCGTGGCTCGGCCTGCAGGGTCGTGAGATCGACGGCCAGGTCTCGTCGGTCCTCCGCCTGCCGCTGTCGCCGGGCTATCTCGTAGAGGTCGTTTACGACGGAAGCCCGGCCGATCGAGCGGGCGTGCGCGGCGGCAATCTTTCAGTGGTCGTGCAGGGCGAGGAATACCTGGTCGGCGGCGACATCCTGACGGCGATCGACGGCACGCCGATGCGCACCCACCAGGATTATCTGGCGAAGGTGAAGACGCTCAAGCCGGGTCAGCGCGCGCGCATCACGATCATGCGGGATGGGCAGCGGCGCGAGCTGTCGCTCACCGTAGGCGAGCGCCCGAGACTACCCTCCGATCTCGCCGACTAGGCGGCCGCCTGCATGACGCTGTGCAGCTGTTCTAGCCGTCTTGCTCTTGGAGAATCCGGCGGGCGGTTTCGAAGACTCCGCGGAGCATTGGGCGAGTTAGCTTGCCCGTGAAGGTGTTCTGCTGGCTCGGATGATAAGTCGCGATCAAGGTGGTGCCGTCGGCGAAGCGAGTGATCGCGCCGTGTCCGAATCTCGGCGCCGGGCGCTCGCGCGGTGCCCCGAGAGCACGCCGGCCTCTCAGGTAGGCTTGCCAGCCGATGCGCCCGAGCCCGACGACGACGCGGACGCGCGTGAGCAGCCGTAGCTCGGTCAGGAGATAAGGCTCGCAGCGGCCGATCTCGTCGAGCGTCGGCTTGTTGAACGGCGGCGCGCACCGGACCGCAGCCGTGACGTACGCGTCGAGCAGGCGCAGGCCGTCGTCCCGGTGCTCGGACGTCGGACGATTGGCGAAGCCCGCGTGGTGGAGCGCATCGAAGAGCCAGTCGCCGCTGCGGTCCCCGGTGAACATCCGGCCCGTGCGGTTGCCGCCGTGCGCCGCGGGCGCCAGTCCCACCAGCAAGAGGCGAGCACGCACGTCGCCGAAGCCCGGCAGCGGGCGAGCCCAGTAGCGCTGGCCGAGATAGCGGCGGGGCGGGGCGGCCGCGACCGACTCGCGATGCTTCACGAGCCGCGGACACCGGCGGCACGCGACGATCCGGGCGTTGAGCTGCGCGATCGGGCGAGGATTTCGCAATCCGACCGGATTGTGACACGGTCGTGCCATGAACGCTCTTGGACGGTCACGATCCGGGGCGAGAGTCGAGTTCGGGACGCCGAACCGCTCGCACACGGCTGATGCATTCGGCCAGTCGGCGGCCCTTGGCTTCGGGGGCTCACACGGGCCCGAGAGGGAGGCTCTCGAGCCCGTGGATTGCGGCGGTTACGGAATGCGGCGAAGGGTGACGGTGCTCCCGTCGTACAAGGGCCCGGAAATCTGCTCGCAGCTCACCTTCAGCTGCGGAGTCTCGCGAAATCCACTGCGCTCTCTCAGCTGGATGCTGTTACCCTGCACCGTGCCCTCGATAGGGCCATCGACAGTGCCAGCACCGCTGAGGGTCCCCGTCACGTTGTTCCCCGTCTGCTTCAGGACCACCACCATTTTCGAGGCGCTCCCAGTCGTGCTACCCATCCAGGTTCCGTCGACGGTGTAGGGAACGGCGCGGCGGAGCTCGACGACGCTGTCGCCCAGGTTCCCGGATATCTCCTGACAGCTCGCCCTCAGCCGCGGAGTCTCGCCGGCTGCTCCGCGCTGTCTCAGTTTGATGGAGTTGTTATCCACCGTGCCCTCGATAGGGCCATCGAGAGTAACTCCAGCCCCGTTGAGGGTCCCCATCACGTTGTTCCCCGTCTGCTTCAAAACCACCACCATTGTCGAGGCGCCTTTATTCGTGCCACCCATCCACGTTCCCTCGACATAGGCCGGTGTGCTCCCGGTGCTTTTCGCGCTCGTGCTTTCCGTGCTCGCGCATCCGGCGAGAGTCGCGAGCAACAGTGCGAGGAGTGGGAAGGCCGCTCTTTTCAGCATGTATGCCTCCGTGCGAGTCGCGTTGACGTTATCGACGCAAGGGACGGATGGGTCAACACCCATTCGCCTCTTCTTGCAGCGATCGAAGCCAGTTCTCGATGGAAGCAGGTGACCACCGTGTAGACGGCGGCGCTCGCTCATGTCGAGCCGCCATCGCGAGGCCGGACACGTTCCGTGAGAACGGACACTTCCGGCGAGTCGTTGTGTGAGGCTTCGAAAGAGGGCGTATCCCGGAAGCCTTTCGAAAAGTGACCTGTCCATCCACTGTTTAACGATCGCGCCGACCCGCGTTCGAACGGCGACGCCGATTAGAAACCAGACGACTAACACGAGCGCGAGAGACAGTAGGTTCTCGGCCGGCGGCCAGGCCGGCAGCAGTACCGTCGCTGGCCGCACCAGGGCCGCCACCGTCTGCATACCCTTCACGAGAACCAGCACCGCCAGATAAATCGTCAACACGATGAGTAGACCGCCGATCAACGTATTGTCCAAGAACTCTCGTACGAAATTTCATGACGCGTTCTCCCAAGTGAGTTTCTCCGTCGTTCCTTGCTTCGGTTTACTCTTCCGCGAGGCGTCGGTCATGGGAGAAAAACCTCGTAAGACTTCGAGATGAGCTTCGTTCCTCGTAACCAAAGCTCAACGACGTAGGTGCCGGGTACCAGGCCCCACTCATAGACAAAAAGGTGTCCGCTGACGGCAGCGACGTCGACCGTTTCGGAATGCTGGACCGTTCGTTCGGTCATCGTCGTATGACTATCCGGGTTCGTCGTCGGAGGAAATCGCCACAGTACTTGGCAATCTATCGTTGCGTCTTTGTCTCCGCGAAATACGAAGGCAATTCCAAATCTGATCCCTAGACGAGCAGGAATGTGAGTCGTCTCCAATTCGAGCTTTGCACCAGACGTCAACCAGTGCCATCCCGCTAAGGATCCAGGATCCTCTATTCTCCTTTCCTCCTCTACCGAGTAGATACCGGACCAGAGCAGCTCCACCGTCGGTTCGGCGGCGCTTCCGGTGGAACCGGGGTAAGTCAATACGAAGATGGCCGCCAGCATGAAGGCGTATCGAGGTCCGCTTGGGGACAGCGTGCGGCCTTGAGGTTGATGAACCACCGCTGAAGCCGGAATGGCAAGCAGGAGTATCGTGCGGACGGCGACGACGGCGAGCGGGGCTATGGGCGTCACGGGTGCTCGCCTGACCATGCCATGGCGAGCGCCACTCTGCGGTCACGGACACCTCACATAAATGGGACCTTGGGCCGACGTAGTTCGGCCGTGCGGCGAAAGGGAAACCCCTTAGAGGTGCTAAGGTACGCGTCGATCTCGCAGCCCTACAGCGGACGTCGAAAGCGCGAGGCGTTCATGAGGGGTGCGTGCTCGACCAGGTCCGGACTAGCATTGGGATTGGCGCGACACGCTGCGTCAGGACGTCCTACAGGCCCGGAATACGCCCCGAGCCCTGCTCGCAGGTCGGCCGCTTCACTCCTCAGGAGGACGACCAGGGTCGGTTCTATGCGTTCGAGGGGCCCGGCACGATCAGCAAAATCATCGCTGGGCTGGCGCCACGAACGGGTATCGTGACACGGTGAAGGCATTGCCGACCAGGGTTCCCATCATCATCGTCCACGGCGGCGCCGGCGCCGACCCGTCCCAGGCACCTGACTTCCGCGAGGGCGTCCGCGCCGCCGCGCTGGCCGGCTGGCGGGTGCTCGCCGGTGGCGGCTCGGCGCTCGACGCCGTTGAAAGTGCCGTGCGCGCGCTCGAGGACGATCCACGCTTCAACGCGGGCCGCGGCTCGGTGCTCACACGCGACGGCACGATCGAGATGGACGCGTCGATCATGGAAGGCGATCGGCTACAGTGCGGGGCAGTCGCGGCCCTGGCGGGCGTCGCGAACCCGATCAGCGCGGCGCGCAAGGTCCTCGAGTCGCGGCGTCACGTCCTGCTGGTGGGCGGCGGCGCCCTGGAGTTCGCCCGTTCCGTCGGAATCCCGGAGTGTGATCCCGCATCGCTCGTCACCGACCGGCAGCGCAAGCGTCACGCCGAGCGCGCGCGCAAGCCCGTGCGGCCCGGCGGCGGCACCGTCGGCGCGGTCGCGCTCGACCGTAGCGGCACGATCGCTGCCGCCACGTCGACCGGCGGCACGCCGGGCAAGCTCCCGGGTCGCGTCGGCGACAGCGCACTGATCGGCTGCGGCACCTACGCCGACAGCTCCCTCGGCGGCGTGTCGTGTACCGGCGACGGCGAGGCGATCATCCGCGTCGTCCTCGGCCACCGCGCGCTGCGCTTTCTCAAGGACGCCGACGACCCGGACTACGCGGCGAAGGTCGCCGTCGATCTGCTCGTGGAGGAGGGCGGCGGCCAGGGCGGCCTCATCTTGATCGACTGGCGCGGCCGGCCGGGGCACGCGACCTCGACGCGCTTGATGCCCGTCGCGATCATGTCGCCCGCTCTCGACGAGCCGCAGGTCCCCTTCTGAGACGCATGATCGAGCCCGCCGACGTCGCGGCCGCGCGCAAGCGGCTCGAAGGCGCGATCTACGAGACGCCGTGCGCCTATTCCCAGACGCTCTCGGAGCTGAGCGGCGCCCGCTGCTTCGTCAAGCTGGAGAACCTCCAGATGACCGGCTCCTTCAAGGAGCGCGGCGCCGCCAACCTGCTCCTGCAGCTCGAACCCGCCGAAGCCTCGTGCGGCGTCGCCGCGGCAAGCGCCGGCAACCACGGCCTCGCGGTCGCGTTCCACGCGGCGCGCCTGGGCATCCGCGCCGTCATCGTCATGCCGGAGTGGGCGCCCTTGATCAAGGTGACGTCGGCGCGTCGGCACGGCGCCGAGGTGATCCTGTCCGGCACGAACTACGACGAGGCGTACGGGTGCGCCCGTCACATCGCGACCGAGCGAGGTCTGACCTTCGTGCACCCCTTCGACGACGATCGGGTCATCGCCGGTCAGGGTACCCTCGGCCTCGAGCTCCTGGAGCAGTGCCCCGACATGGACGCGGTGGTGGTTCCAGTCGGCGGCGGCGGGCTCGTCGGCGGCGTCGCGCTCGCGATCAAGGCCGCACGGCCGGAGGTGCGCGTCATCGGCGTACAGGCCGAATCGCTGGACGCGATGAAGCAGGCGCTCGCGACGGGCACCCGGGCGACCCTGGCGCCCGCGTCGACGATCGCCGATGGCATCGCCGTGCGCCAGGTCGGCGAGATCACGCTGGCGCTGGCCCGGCAGTATCTCGACGAAGTCGTCACGGTGACGGAGGAGGAGCTGGCCAACGCGATCCTGCTCCTGCTCGAGATCGAGAAGACCGTCGTCGAGGGCGCCGGCGCCGCCCCGCTCGCCGCGCTCCTGAACCGGCGGCTCGGTCTCGCGGGCCGCAATGTCGTCCTCGTCCTCTCCGGCGGCAACATCGACGTCACGATGATCTCGCGGATCATCGAGCGCGGCCTGGTCAAGGACGCGCGGCTCGTCCGGTTGAGTGTGATCCTGCGCGATCAGCCCGGGGCGCTCGCGCGCCTGGCGGCACTCGTAGGCGAGGCGCGTGCGAACATCCTGCACATCGAGCACGAGCGGGCGTTCTCCCGCGCCGCGATCGGCGAGAGCCGGGTCGAGCTGACCCTCGAGACCTCCGGGCGCGAGCAGATCGAGATCGTGAAGCGGCGGCTGATCGAGTCGGGCTACCGGGTCGAAGAGCGCCGCGGCTGACCTCAGGCGCCGGGCGCCGGCGCGGTCTCGCCGAGGGCGTCCGCGATGACTGCCCGGGCACGCTGCGCCAGCGCGGCGGCAGCCTGCCGGGGCTCGAGCGC
>Ga0306921_10002912_pt1 | contig 17218 bp, 11 predicted proteins | sample sta12Cox44000080_FD_203760 | JGI IMG/M metagenome (GOLD analysis project Ga0306921, IMG submission 203760) | Lab enrichment of tropical soil microbial communities from Luquillo Experimental Forest, Puerto Rico - statoxic.12C.oxic.44.000.080 (v2)... | ecosystem: Environmental > Terrestrial >... | reverse complement strand
GGACTTATGAACCAGATTTACTTTTGCAGGCGGTCGATGATCGATAGCAAGAAACCAAGTCTCGTATCTCCTTTGGAAGTACCCAACGTATCCCAGCCCGGGACCATGGATGTCACAGAGGCCGCTGGCAAGCCGGTGGCACAATCACTCAGTAGACACATGCAGTTCCAGCAACACGCGATCATGTCTGAAGCAAGAAATCGCATGTTCGGCCCTCCGGAATTACGCAAAGCTAACCGGTACCAGTTGAGCTCGACTGCCATTATTCGCTGGCTTGGCACCAATCAGGTGCTGCACGAGGCAGAGGGTCTGGTTCGCGACATTAGCACGTGTGGCGTTTTTGTTGGGAGCGCAGCCCCGCTGCTACTGCACGCGAATATCGAATTGGAAATCACCCCCTCCAACCTGCGACCTTGGGGGACTGGCTTATGCCTCCATTTCGAGGGCAGAGTGGTCCGTACCGAGAAATACCGAAAGCGATTGGGATTCGCCGTCGCAGGATTCCTATCGGTCTGTGGACGCGGCAATTGTCGTGGTTGATACACGTGTCCCCCGATGTGACGTTCTTGCCTGGACCAGATTCATTCAGGAAGTACGGCGCGGGCATCCGTAACCAACCTTGCAATCTGAGCCAATCACCTCCTAACTGGCTGAAGCTACCGAGCGTCGACAGCAGTCAGACCTTCCTGCCTTCCAGCCGGACCGCGCACACCTTCCGCGCCCCTGAACTGCGGCTCACCGGCCCCTGTAACCGCAACTGCGTAAGGTCGCGCCCAAGACCCTCTGTTCACTCCCAACTATTCTCCCGCCTTCTGCCGTCCTTTCTTCTCCTCCAGTTCCCCTCTTTCCCTCTTCCATCCTTCTTAATAATAGCCAGTCATAGCTAAGGCCGACAGGGCAGTTTTCCCCGCCGTTTGTCGTGTTGCGCCGCCCCACGCAAACCATCGCTCTCCAATTCCCCACCAGTTTTGCCGAATCCGATGCGAGGTGGCAGCGCGTTTCGGCTGAAGAGAACCGGCGGATTGGGGAAGCGACGCCTGTGCCGGAGCTTCGATTGCGACTGCTATTTGCGGCGGCGAATGGGCGGTGACCCCCGGCAAATCCCTGGGATGGCATGTTCATGAATGGAACACCATCGCGTAAATCCGGACACTCCCCTCTCGCAAGACGGCCCCGATTTGAGCAATATGCTTCTTTTTCATTAAGTTGCATTGCAGCAAGGCTGGCTTTGGAATTGCTCCGACTGGTGATGTAAGCATGCGAAGTATGGGTGCAGCGTAGCTATGCCGCCCCCGGGAGGCCAACCATGTATAGCCTGCTGCAGGACCTGCGATTTGCCGTCCGCCAGATGCGCCGCTCACCCGGCTTTGCCGTCACGGCTGTCCTCATACTTGCGCTCGGAATCGCCGCCAACGTCATCGTTTTCGGCGTGCTCCAAGGACTGATCCTGAAGCCTCTGGATGTGCCGAATCCAGACCGGGTCATGACGTTCGCTCCCCACGCTGGTGACTATCCGATTTTCGCCTATCCGGAAGTGCGCGATGTGCGGGATGGCAACACGGTGTTTTCCGCCGTTGCCGCCGATACAATCGAAATGTTTGGCCTGGAAGCCGACGGTGTCACCCGGCCGGTATGGGGATACATCGTGAGTGGCCAATACTTCGAGGTCACGGGCGTCAAGCCGTACCTCGGCCGCCTGCTCAATCGCACCGATGACGATCATCCCGGCGCCTCAGAAGTCGCCGTAATTACCACGGGGGCGTGGAAGAATTATTTCGGCTCGGACCCCAACATCGTAGGCAAAACGGTCCGTGTGAACAAGCATCCTTACACCATCGTCGGCGTTACTCCTGAAGGCTTTTACGGGACAGAAAAATTCCTGCAGCCCGACATCTTCTTGCCGATGGCGAATCAGGCATCGCTGGACGGTGTCAATTGGCTTGAGTCGCGAAGCCAGAAGATGGTCTTTCCTATCGTGCGTATCAAAGACGGCATCACCCTGACCCAGGTGCAGGCCGAACTCGACACGATTGCCGCCCGCATTCGGAGACAGAATCCGGCGGAAGAGGATGGACTGGAATACAAGCTGGCCCGTGCTGGTATGGTCGGCGACTTTCTTGGCGGGGCGGCGCGCCGCTTTCTGGCTGGCGTCATGGCATTGGCTGGCATTGTGCTGCTGGCAGCCTGCGCCAACCTCGGCAGCCTGTTCGCCGCCCGCACCGCAGACCGCACGCGCGAGATCGCCATCCGTCTGGCCGTTGGATCGAGCCGCTGGCGTGTGCTCCGCCAGGTGCTGGTCGAAGCCGTCGTCGTTTCGCTCTTCGGAGGCGCAGTTGCCTGCGGTCTAGCATGGATCGCCCTCAACACTTTGGCCAAGTGGCATCCACCCACAGACTACCCCATGCGGTTCTATGTCGAGCCGCAGCCCTCGTTGGTCCTGATCGCGTTGCTGGTCTCCGTGCTCGCGGGTGTTCTGTTCGGAGTGATGCCGCTGCGCCAGATCTTTAACGCCGACCCCAATGACGCAATCAAGAGCGGTGGCAACCAATCCGGCCCAGGACGCCGCTGGGCGCTGCGCGACATCTTGCTCGCGACGCAGATCGCACTCTGCTGCGTTACCATTACCGCTGCGTTCGTCTCGCTACGCGGCTTGGCCAGAACAATGACGGTGGACCTGGGCTTCAATCCGAAGAATGCTGTGCTCACGACATTCGATCTGAACCAGGCCGATTATTCCGGCGTGAAGGCCGACCAATTCCAGCGCCAGCTGCAGGAGCGGCTGCTGCAACTCCCGCAAGTGGAAGCCGCCGGCTATGCCAATACCACACCTATGACCGGAGAGAATTCCGTTCCTCCGGTCTTCTCGCAGCAGACTTCCGATTATAGGCCTTCCAACGCGGCGTTTTATGCCTTTGAATACGACGTCTCGCCCGGCTACCTGGTTGCCTGCGCAACCCCTCTGCTCGCGGGACGCGATGTGAGCTTCGACGACACGGCGACGACGCCGGCAGTTGCAGTGGTGAATCAGGAATTCGTCCGCCGCCTCTTTCGCTTGGATAGTGCCCACTCCGAGGACGCCCTCGGCCGCTTCTTCAAGAACAGCTCCGGGGTTTCCATACAGATGGTAGGCATCGCCGGCGATGGCAAACACTTTTTAGTCAGTGAGTCGCCGACAGCTGCTGCGTACTTTCCGATCTCACAGCGGCCAACGCCGAGGACATCGCTCGTCGTCCGCACCAGGCCCGATCCCACGGGCATGGCCACGAATGACACGGCAGCCACCGTCCGTAAAATGATCCGCAATCTCGACCCCGCCATTCCTGTCAGGTCATCGAGCGACTGGAGAAGCCAGCTTGCCATGAGTTTTTTCCCTGCCCAGGTGGCAACCGTCGCCCTCGGCCTGTTTGGCGCTTTTGGATTGCTGCTCTCGATCACCGGCACCTTCGGCCTCGCCTCGTACACCGTCAGCAAACGACTGCGCGAACTGAGTATTCGTGTCGCGCTGGGTGCGCAGGCGAAGCAGGTTCTCGCGGCCGCGCTCGGTCGGATGCTGGTCCTGCTGGCCGGCGGATCGGTGGTTGGGTTACTCCTCGGTGTTGCCGCGAGCCGGGTACTTTCGGCGATCGTCTTCCAGGCGACAGCACGGGATCCGATTGTGCTTACGGCGGTTGCATCGACCATACTGCTGACCGGCGCGCTCTCCGTAGCCGGCCCAGTGCGACGCGCCCTGCATGTCGATCCGGCACACTTCCTTCGCGAACTGTAGAGTCGCACCGCGCCCGCCACTTCTGAGCAAGGACACGGAACTGGCCGCTATCTTGACAACGCCTTTGCTCTTGTCTATCGAGGGTCGCCCACCAATCTTGCGATCCCACACCTCGCAAACTGACTTCTCGCAATCGCGGTTTTGGTGGTGCCTTGGATGATGCGCGGCCGTCGGGGAAGAGTGTTGTCTCGTAGGGGTCGTGCTGGAACTTCAGCACGAACTTGTTGTGTTTCACCTGGCCCCGGGTTACGAGGCGGGGGGTGATCTACTCGAAATCGATTGGGGGCCGGCGCTGGCCCGTGTGCAACCGAAGTGGTAGGTCCTCCTTGGTCTTCAGCAAGTAATGCCTTCGGATGGCCATTTATAAGAACCGGGCGCTGGGAGGGGCAGGTTCCCCGACCAGGGCAAATCCAACTACGGGACAGACAACATGACGAAGACCAAGACGCTTCTTTTAGCGTTGGCTGCGATGTTCCTTGCATTGGCTGTCACTTCTCCAGCCCATGCCGCTACCACCAGTACACCCCTCACCCTAACCGTGACTCCGAACAACGCGGAAGAGCTTCAGCCCGTGGCGATCGTAAATTCGGTGAGTAACTGCTCCCAGACTTTACAGGTCATAACGGTTAACGTGAATCTCAACACTGACTCCGTCTGCAGACAGCACTCCGAGAGCTTCTCGATCAAGGTGTTACTGAGAGCAGGGAAGACTCGAACCCTTAGCTTTATGCTGCCTGCGCCACCCTGTGACGGCACCTACACGGTGACAGAATCGTCGAGCAATGGGGGCAATGCCACCGCCTCGCTCACAGTGAATTAAAACAACCAGAAATATCCTGTCATCTTTCCACTCATCGGGGCCGCGAATGAGTGGGGCGCACACGTCCTACGGCCCTACATACCTCGCATACAAACTTCTGGCGATGGCCGCTGCCCCTTCGGGCGTGATGCGGGGTTGGAGCCGGCAGACAAAGCCAATCCGGAACTCGACGCGCTGGTGGAGCATTATGAAGATCGCAGCGAAGTGGGAGCGAATATCTGATCATCTTAGCTGTGGCAATGTGGCTTTCGACGTTGAGAGCACGGAAATCGTAAAATTCAGCGTTGCACAACCGCCGGTGTTGGTACTTGGAAGTTAACTTTCGAGTATTCTGGAGAAGAAATGGCGACAAAATACAGGGTCATCAAGGTCAAGGGAGCAGAGCCGGAATCTTTTATGGTAGTCGGAATTGATTTTGACCAACACGCGATCACGCGCACCTCAAATGCAATGTCAGAAGTCGACATGCGCACCTACCTGAAGAAAGAGGGTGGTTCCGATGCTGAGGTCAACACTTGGATTGAACAGGCCCGTAGGTATCCGGAATAGGTCAAACAGGGACGCGCCGCTGGCAGCGAATGCCACCACTGCGAACCCGGACGGCACATCGATCTCAATTCACCATGGAAAATCGCCAAGACAGTCTCGCCAGCTTCAACACCTTGTAGATGTCGACATTCACGCCGCATAGCGTGACCTTCACCGACCTCGCCTCCGCTGCTCCGGTAAACTCTTCCATCGCCCGCAAGGCATTCGGATCGACCCGGCGCACGCCGGAGAAATCCAGCAGCACTTCGCCATCGGCGTTGTCCAGCTTCTCCTGGGCCTCTTGCAGGGCCTGCACTACGCGATCTCCATCCCCTTTGAAGCAAACCACAGTTATTGTCATACGGTCACCATACTTTGTGCTTTTTCTGTTTTTTTCGATCCAGTCTCGACCTTCGCCGGGCCGCGCCCGCGGTAAGCGCTCCAGAACAGTTCCACGATTTCCTTGACCAGCGGCATGCGAGGGTTCGATTTCCAGGAAGGATCGTCGAAGGCAATCTTGGCTAGATCAGGCATCGCTTGCTCGAACTCCTCCTTCGAGATACCCAGCTCGGCGATCGAGCGCGGAACTCCCAATTGGTCGAGCAACTGCTCGGTCGCCGTAACCAGGTTCTTCACCTTTTCCTCAACCGTGTGGCCGTCCAGACCGAGTAAGTCGGCCATCATGGCGTACTTCTTGTGCGCGACATACCCCTTCTGGTTAGGCGACGGCATGAATTTGGTGGGAACCGAAGCGTTGTAGGCAATCACGTGCGGCAACATGAGCGCATTGGCTCGGCCATGCGGCACGCCAAAGCGCGCACCAAAAGCATGCGCCAGCGCGTGATTCACACCTACCGAAGCGTTGGAAAACGCAATCGCTGCGATACAGGCAGCGTTGTGCATCATGGTGCGAGCCTCTTCGTCGCGCGGATTCTCATATGCGATCGGCAGATACTTAAACGTCATCCGCACCGCCTGCATGGCGTTGGAGTCGGTGTACGGCGATGCGAAAATCGAGACCCCAGCTTCCAGGGCATGGGTCAAACAATCAACGCCGGTATCAACCGTGAGCCCTCTCGGCATCGACAGGACGAACTGCGGATCGACAATCGCGACATCCGGTGTCAGCGAGTAGTCGGCAAGGGTCACCTTGTATCCGCGCTCCTTGTCGGTAAGGACAGCGAACGGAGTGACTTCGCTTCCCGTTCCGCTGGTGGTGGAGATCGCAATCAAACGCGCTCGGTTTACTTTCTCATTCTCCGCCGGGTACTGCACCACCCGTTTGCGGATGTCGAGGAACGGCGCCGCCAGTTCCTCCAGGTCGGCCTCCGGCGATTCATACATGAGCTTCATAATCTTGGCCGCGTCGATTACCGACCCTCCACCGAGCGCGACGATCTGGTCCGCCTTGTAGAATTTGAGCGCCTCCACCCCCTGCGTGATGATCTTGATGTCGGGCTCCGCGTCAGGAATAAGTTCAACACGGGCTTGAGTCTGCGCCGGAATGCTGCGCTTGACTGTGTCAACGTGCCCGAACTGCTCGAGGGCCGCATTCGTAATGATGAGCGTTGACCGCGATTGGAAGTTACGCAGATTTTCCACTGCGTGCATGTTGAAGTAAATCTGGTTGGGAACGCGGAACCACATATGCGCCTGTGTCCTTCGCGCTACGCGCTTAATGTTGAGGTAGTGATAAAAATTCACGTTATCGGTGGTGCTATTGCCGCCACCGGTGCCGCACCCGAATGAGAACGTGGGCACCATGTCGTTGTAAACGCCACCCAGTGCGCCGATTGAGCCGGGCGAGTTCACGATGATGCGCCCCGCATTGATCACGTCGCCGAACTTCCGGATGACCTCTTCGTTGTTGGAGAAGACAACGGCTGTGTGTCCCAAGCCGCCGGCGTGGTTCACGTCTACGCAAACCTTCAGCGCCTCATCCACCGACTTCGCCCGATACACCGAGAGTACGGGGAACAGCTTCTCCAACGACAGTGGGTGCTCGAGCCCCACTCCCTGAATCGGAGTGACCAGCAGCTTGGTCTTAGGCTTTACGGTGATTCCGACGAAACGCGCGATGTTGGTTGCTTTCTGACCCACCGCCGTTGGCTGCATCGAGCCGGTGGCGGGATCGATCACGCTGCGTGCCAGAATCTCGGTCTCCTTGTCATTGCAGATGTGCGCGCCCAGGCTCGCGAACTTTTGCAGCACCGTGTCGTAGATTTCGTCGTCGATCACCACTGTCTGCTCCGAGGCGCAAATGGTGCCGTTGTCAAACGTCTTGGAGGTGATGATGTCGACTACGGCCATGTCCAGGTCTGCCGATTTTTCCAGGTACACCGGAGTATTGCCGGGTCCCACACCCAAGGCTGGCTTGCCTGAACTGTAAGCAGCCTTCACCGCGCCGGGACCGCCCGTGGCATCAATCAGGCCGATGTCCTTGTGGCGCATCAGGTACTTGTTGTCTTCCAGGTCGTGCGACTCCAGGCAGGTGAAAACGCCCTCGGGCGCGCCGTGCTTCACTGCCGTCTCATACATCACCTTCACCGCTTCAAAGCAGCAACGCCATGCGCTCGGATGCGGACTGAAGATGACCGCGTTCCGCGTCTTGATGGCCATGATGCACTTGAACAGGACGGTCGACGTGGGATTCGTAATCGGCGTGAGCGAGAAAATGACTCCGATGGGTTCAGCCATCTCCACTACGCCGCGTTCCGGATACTCGCGGATGAGGCCAACGGAGGGTTTGTCCTTGACGTAGTTGTAAACGAATTCCGTGGCCACCATGTTCTTGAGGGCCTTGTCTTCCATCACGCCGATCTTGGTTTCCTCCACCGCGAGCCGCGCCAGGTACTGCGCCTGTTCGAGTCCCGCCAGCACCATCGGCTTGACGATGCGGTCCACGTCTTGCTGCGTGAGCTGCGAAAACACGGCAGCGGCGGTGCGGGCCTGCCGCACCAGTCCTTCCAGATAGGCAATTCGTTCTTCAGTTAATGGGAGTGCGGTTCTATCGCTCATACTTCCATCCTTGTTTCGAATTCTCCGCGACACCTGCGGGCGAATGTCTCGCCCCGATGGTGAGGATGATGGCTAGGGCCGATGGCTCGCCTGCTCGTGGTTCGCTGGCGTCGGCGAGGAATAGCAGCCCGGAAGTGGGAGAGTTGGCAATCCGCCACCTCAGGCCGTGCTTCGCGCAGGCCTAAAGCCCGTCATGGACACCATTGGTAGTATCCCCGGATGACAACCCCTCTGACTGTGAGGATCGTCACCCAAAGGTGTGAGACTTTGGCAATGAGCGGCTGGCCCTGGTGAGAAGTCGTTGGTGCGACTGCAGTTGGGTGTCGGCAGGCGAGATACTCGTCCGTCCTGGCCCAGTCCAATTCTGCCCAGCTGCGCGCACAACGAGGCAGTTGCGTATTGCGGGGCGTGGAACCCAGGTCTAGAATTCTGCTTATCGGAACAACTGAATACAGACACCTCTTGTGGGGGAGGCGTCGCGGAGGAAATCATGACCGCTGCTCCTCGCTATCCGGGAGTTCGGGTGACCGCCAACGGAAACCAGCTCGTCTCCTATCACACCGAAACCAGAATCGCCGACGCCGGCATCTTCTACCCGATCACGCCCTCTACAGAAGGAGGCGAACTCTATCAGCAGTCCTACGCTGAGGGACGCCTGAATGTTTTCGGCGGCAGCACTCTCGCTGTGGAAGCAGAGGGAGAGCACGCTGCCCAGGGCGGAGCCATCGCTCATTCGGTTTGCGGCAAACGCGTCGTCAATTTCACCTCGGGCCAGGGCGTGCTCTATGGTGTGGAGCAGTACTATCACGCGCCCGGCAAGTGCTCCACCATGGTCTTGGAGGTCGTTGCCCGCGCTCTTACCAAACACGCCCTCAACGTCCACTGCGGCCACGACGACGTCTACGGCGCGCTCGACACCGGCTGGATCATCCTGTTCGGCAAAGACGCGCAGCAGGCCGCCGACCAGGCCCTTATTCTGCGGCGAGTGACCGAGTTGAGCCTGACTCCTGGCATGAACTGCCAGGACGGATTTCTCACCTCCCACCTGGAGCGCACTTTTTATAAGCACGAATCGGGGTTGATTCGCGAGTTTCTTGGCGCGCCCGACGACATCATCGCCTGTCCCACCGAAAGCCAGAGAGCGCTTTTCGGGCCCAAGCGCCGCCGCGTGCCGCAAATGATCGATCTCACCAATCCGGTGCTGCTTGGGCCGGTGCAGAATCAGGAACACTACATGCAAGGCGTCGCCGCGCGCCGCAACCATTTCACGGAACCCATCCTGCAGTTCCTTGAAGCAGCTCATGCCGAATTCGGCAAGCTCACGGGCCGCTACTACGGACTGGTCACCTGCTACAAGACCGACGATGCTGAAACCGTGTTTGTGTCGCTCGGCTCGGCTGCTGAGAACATCGAAGCTGCCGTGGACCACCTGCGCGAACATCGCGTCGCATCGGTCGGCTCGATCCATCTCAACGTCATTCGTCCCTTCCCCGAAGCCATGGTCGTGAACGCGCTGGCGGGGAAGAAGAATGTCATCGTGCTGGAGCGCACCGACGAAGCCATGGCGGGCGACAACCCGATGGGCCGCGACATCCGCACAGCGCTCAACAAAGCCTTGCAGACAGACGGCCATCCGGCGGTTACAGGTCTGCCCGCGATTACGCCCGCCCAGATGCCGCGGCTTTTCTCTGGCATCTACGGCCTCGGATCACGCGATTTCCGACCCGAACACATCTTTGGCGCCTATGAGTTCGCCACCGGCGCACGCCTTCGTAAGGACGGCAAGCACTCATCCGACGGAACGTCGTATTTCGTCCTCGGCATCGATCATCCTTACGAGGTGAAGTCCGACGAGGCCCCCTCGCTGTTGCCCGAAGGCGCGGTGGCGGTGCGCTTCCACTCCATCGGCGGATGGGGCGCGATCACTACGGGCAAGAACCTGGGCGCGATCATCGGGGACCTGAACGATTTGCTCTACGAGCGCGACAAAGTCGTCGACGAACTTGGCAATCCCAAGGAGATCATTCACGTCAGCGCCAATCCCAAGTACGGGTCCGAGAAGAAGGGCGCTCCCACCGCCTACTTTATGGTGGCGGCGCCGGAACGCATTCGCGTCAACTGCGACTTGCGCCATGTCAACGTCGTGCTGTGCTGCGACCCCAAAGCGTTTACCCATACCAATCCGCTCGACGGTCTCGGCGAGGGTGGCTCGCTGGTGTGGGAGTCCGACCAGGCAGGAGAGCATGCCTGGGAGCAGTTGCCCATCTGGGCGCGCAAGCAGATTATCCAAAAGAAAATTCGCGTCTTCACGCTGCCCGGCTTTGCGATTGCCCGCAAGGCCACGGACCGCGCCGACTTGCAGCTCCGCATGCAGGGCAATGCATTTCTCGGCGCGTTCTTCGCGGTTGCACCGCTGCTGGAAGAGTTCCGCATTACGCATGAGCAGTTTCTCGATGTCGTGCACTCGCAATATGTGAAGAAGTTCGGACGCTTGGGCGATTCCGTCGTGAAGTCGAATATGGAGGTCATGACTCAGGGCTTCGAACTGGTCACAGAGATTGGCATCGGCGAGATGAACGCACCCGATCACTCCAGCCTGCGCGGTGATGCGCTACTGCCAACGGTGCGCGATGACGGCGGTGACGGATGCCACATCGGCTGCCGCTCTTTCGCTGTTCCCGCCGGACAAGCCGAGCGCACTCCGGTGACGCAGATTGCGACCTTCGATGCACAATTCCGCGCCGGCCTTGGCTACCACCAGCCGTCGAATGCCTACGCCTCTGTCGGTGTGATGGCCGCGGGCACCGGCGACACCGCATCCAAGTACGTCGCCCGGCGGGAAACGCCACTCTACATCCCTGAAAACTGCACACAATGCATGGAGTGCATCGCGGTATGTCCGGACACCGCGCTTCCCAACTGCGCACAAGACCTGCAGACATTACTCGACACTGCCGTGACCCGCTACGTCACCGATCCCGCCGAGCGCAGAAAGATGCTGAGTTCCATCCCCGAGATTGACAAACGCACGCGCCAGAGGATGGCCGACGCGGTCGCGAAGAACAGCGCGACACCCCTGCCGCAAATTCTCCGTGAAGTCATGACCGATGTGAACGGGTTCTCGCCCGAGGCCAAGGACCAGTTCTTCGCCATTATCGACAAGGTCCCCATGGCCTACCAGAAGGCCAATGCGATTTTCTCGACGCCGGAGAGACGGAAGCCGGGGACGGGCGGGATCTTCTCCATCTTTGTCTCCGATTTGTGCAAGGGCTGCGCCGCCTGCGTCACAGCATGCGGCGACCACCGAGCGCTGAAGATGGTCCAGGAAACGGAAGAGGTCAACGCCGAACACGAGTCCGGCACGGCATTCCTGAATCTCCTGCCCGACACTCCACAGAAATACCTCGGACTCTACACCGACACGCGGCCACAGGACTCGAAGACCGCGACGCTCCGCAACATGCTGATGGTGCGGCACAATTACGACGCCATGGTCAGCGGCGACGGCTCCTGCGCCGGTTGTGGCGAAAAGAGCATCCTGCGCGCGATCGCTGCCACTACCGAGGCCTACATGCGGCCGCTGTATCACGCTAAGGCCGGCCGGCTGCGCGCGAAGGCAGACGAACTCGAAACGGCAGGCAACGACAAACTTGCTGCGCTCAGGCAACGCGACCCGGGGGAATACGAGCTTTTCCGCCAGGCCGTCGCACATTTAATCATGGGCCTCGGCGGAGAGGATGATCGTGACACCAAGGCGCGCATGGTGCAGCACGGCGATATATCTGACAAGGAGATCATCGCTGCCCTTTGTGCCGTCATGCGGCAGGAGGCCTTCAACCACCGCAATTTGCAGGCGGTCGATGGCCGCCTCGCCAACGGCATGTGCGTGATGGCGATGACAGCCCATACCGGATGCAACACGGTCTATGGCTCTACGCCCCCAAACAATCCGCATCCCTATCCCTGGATGAATTCGCTCTTTCAGGATGGCGTGACTGTCGGCTGGCTTTTGGGAGAGAGCTTCATCATCGATCACGGGCGGCGTTCGGTCATTCCCGAGCGGCTGGCGGACGCGCTTCTGAATCGCGAGGAAGACGTCATCACTCCTCGTGACTACTACGAGTACACCCACTTCAGCGACCTGCTGATGACCGACCAGGAGGTACTGGAACTACCCAAGGTATGGGCTGTCGGCGGCGACGGCGGCATGGGCGACATCGGGTACCAGAACACCTCGAAGGTGATTCTGCAGAACCGGCCCAACGTAAAGGTGCTCATGCTCGACACCCAGGTATACTCCAACACTGGCGGCCAGAACTCCGACTCGACGCCTATGCTCGGCGGCAGTGACATGAACCTGTTTGGTTCAGCGACGCAGGGCAAGGCCACGGAGAAGAAGACGGTGGCGGAGACATTCCTGGCGGGACACGGCTCGCCCTTCGTCGCGCAAGTCTCCATCGCGAATCCACCGAAGCTGTACCGCGCGATCCTCGACGGCCTAGAGTACCGTGGAACTGCGTTCCTGCAATGCTTCACCACCTGCCAGCCGGAGCACGGCGTGGGCGACGATATGGCGCTCACTCAGGCGCAGCGCGTGCGCGACTCGCGTTGCTCACCCGAGTTCGTCTTCAATCCTCGTCTCGGCGAGACCTATCAGGAAACCCTCGACCTGAAAGGCAATCCCTCGCTTGAACTCGACTGGTACGAGGCGAAGCAGAAGGGCAGCGACGAAGTCTCGCGGTATACTGTCGCCCACTGGTGCGCCACGGAGGCACGCTTCCGCAACCACTTAAAGAAGATCAGGGAGGAGCAGACAGCCCAGATGATTCCGCTGGACACCATGCTTGTCCTCATCACCCAGCAGGATGTGGTGTACCGTCGCTACCTGCGTCCCGAACACCGCTCCTACATACCTGACTTTGGCGTGTACATCAAGCTCCAGGGCGAGAAGGGCAAGATTGAATACTATGCGATTTCGCGGCAGCTTGTGCTGTTCTGCGTCGAACGCCGCAAAGCGTGGCGGATGCTGCAAAGCAAGGCGGGCATCGTCAACAAGGACTACCTCGCGCAGAAGGCGCTGCTTGCCGAGTTTGATGCGGGCAGGCTCTCCCAGGCAGAGTTCTTTGCGGGTGGCGACCAGAGGGTGAAGGAACGCCGGCAACCCGCAGTGATGGTCCACTAAAACGGCGTCGAGATGTGACTCGTTCGCTTGAAAGGGCACGGCCTCGGACGTGTCCTTTTTGATTCCACCCCGCCCGATCATAGAGGTAGCTTTGGTAATCTTCAATCGATGCTCGAAGACTCCTGGGCATCCAGCGAATCGCTGCGAGGAGCGCCGGAAGTGAAACTCGGTTGGATAACTTCTCTGGTTTTGGCTCTGCTCGTGTTCACCACGCGAGAAATTCATCCCGCCGTACCGCCTCCTCAAGCCACTGTTTATCTCGAAGAACTTACCTGGACGGAGCTTCGCGATGCGATACGCTCGGGCAAAACCACCGTCATCATTCCCATCGGTGGAACCGAGGAAAGCGGACCCGACATCGCGCTGGGCAAACACAATGTTCGCGTCAAGGTGTTGTCAGGAAAGATCGCACAGGGACTTGGCAATGCGATTGTCGCGCCCGTCATCGCTTACGTTCCGGAAGGCGGCGTTGCCCCTCCGACGTCGCATATGCGCTATCCCGGTACGATCACCGTACCTGATGAGACGTTCGACAAGACTTTGGAATACTCAGCCCGGAGCATGAAGCTCCACGGCTTTCACAACATAGTTCTTTTGGGAGACCACGGAAGCTATCAACAGCGCGAACGCGCTGTGGCCGCCCGGCTTAATCGGGAATGGGCCGCGACGCCGGTCCGCGTGCTTGCGGTTGAGGAATACTACAGTGCCAGTACCGAGGGCTTCGCTCGAATTCTGCAGAGCCACGGGTACCGCGCTGAAGAGATCGGCAAGCACGCTGGACTATCGGACACATCGCTGCAGATGGCGGTGGCACCCGACATGGTTCGTGCCGACCGTGTCCGCAGCGGCTCGGATCGCGGCAAAGACGATGGCATCGAAGGCGATCCCCGGCGGGCCAGTGCCGAGCTGGGACAGCTGGGAGTAGACGAAATCGTTAACACCACGATTGCAGCCATACGAAAGAGCGTTTCGCAACACTAAGATCTCTTCCACGGGCGCAACGCATTAACCGATATTCGTGACAGGCAAGAACATGACTTTTTGCCGAAATCTCGCTACCGCACTTTGGCTGGCGCTGAGCTTTGCCTCACTCACCACTGGTTGTGGCGCGAAGCCGGTCGCTTCTTCCGGTCAAGCGGAGAAAATTGTCACGGTTCCGGGCATGCCGCCGGTGGTGAAGCCCACCAATCTTTACAGCGAGGCCGAGGCCGGCAAGCTGAGTCCCACAGTGTCAGATGCGTTGCCGCGGGTCTACGTTCCGAATGTAAAATCGAACGACGTGTATGTCATCGATCCGGCGACCTACACCGTCGTGGGCCATTTCAAGGTCGGACGGAACCCGCAACACGTCGTACCCTCATGGGACCTGAAGGTTCTCTGGGTGGCGAACAATTCGATGCGGCGTGGCAAGGGCAGCCTGACTCCGATCGATCCCAGGACGAGTAAGCCCGGCAAAGACGTCCCGGTCATCGATCCCTATAACCTGTATTTCACTCCTGACGGACAGTCGGCGATCGTGGTAGCCGAAGCCGACCGTCGCCTCGACCTCCGCGATCCGCACACCATGAAATTCAAATGGACGATCAAGACTCCTGAGTGTCGCGGTATTAATCACGCCGATTTCGCCATCGATGGCACTTACGCAATTTTCACCTGTGAATTCAGCGGCGGCCTGGCCAAGATAGACTTCACTAAGCGCGAAGTTCTCGGTTACCTGAAGCTCTCCAAAGGAGGGATGCCCCAGGACGTTCGCATCTCGCCCGACGGCAAGGTCTTTTATGTGGCCGACATGATGGCGGACGGGGTCTTCCTCATCGACGGCGCGTCATTCAAGGAAATCGGGTTTATCCCAACCGGTGTTGGCACTCACGGCCTGTATCCCAGCCGCGACGCGACCGAGCTCTACGTAACCAACCGCGGTTCGAACAAAGTCAAGGGCCACCCTCATGGTCCGGGCAGCATATCCATTATCGACTTCGAAACCCGCAAGGTCGTCGCCAATTGGCCGATACCTGGAGGCGGTAGTCCTGACATGGGCAACCTGAGCGCCGACGGTAAACACTTCTGGGTTTCGGGACGATATGACGGCGTGGTGTACGCCTTCGACACGGACACCGGGGCGGTCAAAAAGATTCCAGTCGGGACAGAGCCTCACGGCCTCACGGTCTGGCCGCAACCCGGGCGTTATTCCCTTGGGCACACCGGCAATATGCGTTAGTTGCGCAACTGAATTGGTCGCCTCAGATGTGCGCAAGATCATCTGGACGGTTCCGGGTTAGCCCGGCTTGAGGGATTCCCCGCGCGCCATATGGCGGCAGATGTCCTGTACATCGCGATCGATATGGTGCCAGAACTTCTGCAGCCCGCTGCACAGATAATTCAGGCCGACTTCGCCCTCTGGCGTGCGGATCAGCTGGTTTTTCGCACACTCCCCATGGCAGGCGAACAGGCAATTGCACTCGCGACACTGCCGTGCAAGAGCTGTTGAATTTGTTGAAGCCGAATTCCTTTGGCCGGGCGGAAAAGACCATTCGCGAACTTGAGGTCTGCATGATGTTCCCGAGCTTGTATTCGGGATAGACGTAGTGATCGCACGAGTACAAGCTGCCATCGTGTTCCAGCGCCACGCCCTTGCCGCAGAACTCGCGATAAATGCAGAGCTGCGACTCCTTGCCCATCCACGCTCGGCAGCCGTCTCGAACAGGTTGACGAACACCTTGCCTATATCGCGACCGTACCAGTCATCCCAGATCTTGCAGAGGAAGTATCCCCAGTCATCGGGATCGATCGACCAGTCGGTGACGATCGAATCGGGGTTTCCAGGATGCGCGCCCGATGAATCAAACGGCGGCAATGTATCGGGGTCCCACATCTGCGATGCGACGTGTGGAAGACCTTGGGCTCGACGCACGGTATGAACTGCATCTGCCGCGGCCGGACTTCGTTCTTCAGGAAGCGATACACATCGGGAGGCCGCTTGGCATTGACGCGGTTTACCACCGTCAGCGTGTTGAACGGAACGCCGTGGCGGTGCAACATCTGCGCTGCTGCGAACACCTTGTCAGGTCGGCTTGCCTTCTTTCGTGATGCGGTAGGAGTCGTGAAGTTCCGCGGGACCGTCGAGGCTGAGTCCCACCAGAAAACCGTGTCGCTTGAGGAACGCGCCCCACTCGTCATCTAGCAGCGTGCCGTTGGTCTGCAGATCGTTTTCAATGCGCTGGTTGGTTTCCGGTACTTCTGCTCCAGGTCCACCACTTTGTGGAAGAACTCCAGCCCCAGCAGCCTTGGCTCTCCCCCTGCCACGAGAAGACGACCTCTTCACGGTCCTGGCCTTCGATGTACTGCTTGATGTGCGTCTCGAAAATCTGGTCGGTGATCTGGAACTTGCTCTCACTGCCCAGCAGTTCTTTCTTGTGCAGCTGGTAACAGCAGGTGCAATCGATGTTGCAGATCGAGCCGACCGGCTTCACCATGGCATGATAGGCGCGGGTCGCGCCCTGCTGCGCCGGCCAGGGCGAGAGATCGGCGATGGGGACGAGGTCGTTTGGTTGTGCCATCAGTGTTTCAAGAGACCGCAGTCGAGTGCCGGCGGCTGTGTCCCGCGTCACAAACTACAGCGACAAAGGCCGGCGCTCGAGATGCTAACTAACGGCCCCGCTCTTGGGTGGAACTCAGGCCGATGGAGGACCACCATTCGTCACATCTTCTTCTGGTAGTTCGAATTCACGTCGTTCACCGTGAGTTCCTTGCTGACGCCGTTGATCAGGGTGCTGGCGACGTGATTGGTGCCGTCGGGCAACTGCCCGAACTGGGCGGAAATCTTGACCGCGTCCTTAGGATCGTTCAAATACGAGTTCACGGCAACGCTCTGCAACTGCTTGGTCTGTTCGGCGATGGTGAAGGT
>Ga0306921_10002911_pt1 | contig 17227 bp, 16 predicted proteins | sample sta12Cox44000080_FD_203760 | JGI IMG/M metagenome (GOLD analysis project Ga0306921, IMG submission 203760) | Lab enrichment of tropical soil microbial communities from Luquillo Experimental Forest, Puerto Rico - statoxic.12C.oxic.44.000.080 (v2)... | ecosystem: Environmental > Terrestrial >... | reverse complement strand
AGGTCAACAACAATAATATGGGCGGCGACCCGGCGCCAGGTGGCGGCAAGGTGCTCACCGTCATCTATCGCTATCAAGGCCGCGAACAGACTTCCACGGTCAAAGAAGGAAATACTCTCCGCATTCCGTGACGCTCCGCTACGCCGATCATGACAACCCCTAGCCGGGAGGGTTGGGGCCCGCCAACATTCCGCCATCGAGAACCAGCGATTGGCCCGTCATGAAGGACGTGCCGTCCGAGCACATCCACACGACCGCTTCCGCGATCTCCATCGGCATTCCGAATCTGCCGAGGGGATGAAGACCGAGCGCGTACTTCCTCATCTCCGGTTCACCAAAGACACGCTCGGCCATGGGCGTTTCGATCACAGCAGGGCACACGACGTTTATGCGGATACCGCTGTGCGCAGTTTCGAGAGCGGCAGCCTTCGTCAACCCCATCACGCCGTGCTTGCTCGCGCAATACGTGGCGGCTCCGGCAGAACCCATCAGGCCCGCGACCGACGACATGTTGACGATAGCTCCGCCGCCGCCCTGCTTGAGCATCTGCTGAATTTCATATTTCAGGCAGAGCCATACGCCTTTGAGATTGATGCTGATGGTCTGGTCCCAATCTTCCTCGGACTGCTCGGCGATGGGGATCCACTTGCCTTCGATCCCGGCATTGTTGAACGCAAAATCGAGGCGGCCGAACTTTTCGACAGACTTTTGCACCAGCGCTCGAACTTCAGCGGCTCGCGATACGTCTGTCTTCACGAAGAGACCCTCGCCGCCGGCGGCACGGATCAGTTCAATAGTTTCTTTCCCTTCCACATCACGCCGGCCCGCAACCACGACTTTGGCTCCAGCCTTAGCGAAGAGCATGGCGGCATCGCGGCCAATCCCCGAGGTTCCGCCAGTCACAATTCCAACTTTTCCGCGCAATCCACTGGTCATGAGTTCCCTTTGCAGATCCGGACTCTTTTAAGACGAAGGCAGAGTGTAGGCGTTGGGGAAGATGGCGTTAATCGGAAGGAATGGCCGACTCGAGAAAATTGGCTGGACTTTCGGCGAATTTGCGAGGATAACCATTACCAAGTTCCCGACCCCACGAAAATCCTTCAGGAGGAAATATGAAGAGAATCAAGAAGTTTGCGTTTTGGGCTACAACACTGCTGCTTGCGGCGGTCATTCTAAACGTGGCAGCGCATGCTGCTGACGTACAGTCTGGCACCTGGAAAATGAACCCGGCGAAGTCCAAGTATAGTCCTGGACCAGCGCCAAAGGAACTCACCGTAAAAGTGGAAGTTGACGACAAGGGCGTCAAGGTCGATGTTACAGGAACCGGCGCCGATGGAACTCCGACGCACGTCCAGTACAACGCGAAATTCGACGGCAAGGATTATCCGGTGACCGGCCTGCCGTACGCCGATACGGTGATGGTTCAGAAAATCGACGCCAATACGATACAGTCCACCCTGAAGAAAGGCGGCCAGGTGATGATGACCGTGAAATCCACGGTCTCGCCGGATGGAAAGACACGGACCACTACCTTCACGGGCAAAGACGCGCAAGGGAATGCCGTAAATAACGTGGTGGTGTACGACAAGCAGTAAAACACTGATCCGGCAAGCGGGATCAGCCATCTCCTATTCGAAATACCGGGTAACCCCAGTTAACAAGAATTAGGGCCGGGATTCGGCACCTCTAATTCTCTTTTGCTGGAATTCGTGTTGAATGGGATTACCCGAACGCTTTTCAATCCCCGAACTTTTCTTGGCGACCTACTTCAGCGAAGCCATGTCTATGACGAAGCGGTATTTCACGTCGCTCTTCAGGAGGCGCTCGTACGCTTCGTTGATCCGCTGGATGGGGATCCGCTCGATGTCCGCGGTAATTCCGTGTTCAGTGCAGAAATTCAGCATCTCCTGGGTTTCCCGCAATCCACCGATGGCAGAGCCGGCTAGACGGCGACGCTTCATTAACAAATGGAAGGCCTGCATCGGCGCGGGCTTCGACGGAGCGCCGACCAGCGTGAGTGTTCCATCGAGCTTCAGCAGTTGGAGATAGGCGTTCAAGTCATGGTCAGCCGAAACGGCGTCGAGAATGAAGTCAAAGCTGGCGGCGTGTTTCTGCATCTCGGCTTCATTTTTCGAAATCACCACTTCGTCGGCGCCGAGGCGCAGACCATCCGCCGTTTTGTTCGAAGAAGTCGTAAAGAGGACGACATGGGCGCCGAAGGCATGGGCAAATTTCAAGCCCATGTGCCCCAGCCCGCCGAGGCCGACGATGCCGACCTTTTGTCCTTTGCCGACTTTCCAATGGCGCAACGGCGAATACGTGGTGATTCCGGCGCAGAGCAGCGGCGCGGCGCCGGCGGGGTCCAATCCGTTGGGCACGCGCAGGACGTAGGCTTCGTCCACCACGATGCTGTCGGAATAGCCGCCGTAAGTGACGCCGCCGAGAATCTTGTCTTCACCGTTATAGGTAAGGGTGAAGAAAGTCTCGCAGTACTGTTCCAGCCCGGCGCGGCAGCTGGCGCAGACGCGGCAGGAATCCACCATGCAGCCGACGGCGGCGATGTCGCCTTCCTTGAACTTCTTGACGGCGCTGCCAATCTTGACCACGCGGCCGACGATTTCGTGGCCGGGTACGCAGGGATAGACGGTGGGCATGGCGCTCTCCCACTCATTGCGGACCTGGTGCAGATCGGAATGGCAGACGCCGCAGAAAAGAATTTCAATCTGGACATCCTGGGGACGGGGAGAGCGGCGCGCAATGCTGAACGGCCCCAGCGCGGATGTTGCGCTCTTCGCTGCAAAGGCTTTGGCGGTAAAGGTTTGCGGTCTTGTGGAACGATCCTCTTTCACAGGCATTGGTCGTGCTGCTTCACTCATTTTCTTCTTCCTCCTCGTGCAAACTGCGTTAGTCAGTTTGGGGAATGGGCGCTGCGCCAACCTGCTGGTCTAAAGGGCGCCGCCGATTTTTTTGATGCTTGACGACGGCTCACCGGTTCATCCCAAAAATAAGTTTGCAATCCGAGAGAGGGCCGAATTTTTGCTTCCTTGCTTCCGCAACTGCTAGCTTCTATTCTGATAGCTAGGTGGCTATGAAGCGCATCTATCTCGATCACAATGCGACTACCGGGGTGGACCCCCCGGTGCTGGATGCAATGCTGCCCTTTTTCTCTGGCGACTACGGCAACGCTTCTTCGATCCACACGTTTGGCCAGCGGGCGCGGGCGGCCGTCGAGACGGCGCGCGAACAAGTCGCCGCGTTGCTGAACGCCCGGCCGCAGGAAATCATCTTCACCAGCGGTGGCACGGAGTCCGACAATCACGCCATTTTCGGCGTTTTGGAAGCCGAGAAGTCTTCCAACAAGCACATCATTACAACTTCGATCGAGCATGAAGCGGTGCTGAACGCTTGCCAGGCTCTGGAAAAGCAGGGCGTGGCTGTCACGTATCTCCCGGTCAGCCGCGAAGGACGGATCGACCTCGAGGGTTTTCGCAGGGCCATTCGGCCGGAAACTACCCTGATCACAGTTATGCACGCCAACAACGAGCTTGGGGTGGTCCAGCCGCTCGCGGAAATCGGGCGCATCGCAGTCGAAGCGGATGTTTACTTCCATACTGATGCCGTGCAATCCGTCGGCAAGATTCCGGTGGACACCAAAACCTTTCAGCTCGATTTGCTTTCGTTGTCCGGACACAAGTTGTACGCACCCAAAGGCATCGGTGCGCTCTACATCAAAGGCGGCACGCGGCTTCGCCAGTTGCTCTACGGTGGGCATCACCAGCGCGGTTTCCGCCCGGGGACGGAAAATGTTCCGGGAATTGTTGGGCTCGGGAAAGCCGCCGAACTCGCGCGCCTTTCGCTGGTGGAAGATGCTGCGCGCATCGGAGCCATGCGCGACGAACTCGAACGCGGTCTGCTTGCCCAGGTGCCTGATTCTTGCGCCAATTCCTCCGGCGCTCCACGCACGCCGAACACAGCGAACATCACTTTTCCGGGAATTGAGGGCGAAGCACTGATCATCGCGTTGGACCTGAAAGGTCTTGCCTGCTCGACCGGCGCGGCGTGCTCTTCGGGCGCCGTGGAACCGTCGCACGTGCTCACGGCCATAGGGCTGACCGCCGCGGATGCGCGAGCCACCATTCGCTTTAGCCTGGGCCGGCATACCACGGAAGCAGAGATTGCGGCTGCGCTCGAAATCGTGCCTGCCGCGGTGGCGCAGCTTCGCGAACTTTCTCCCACCTATAGCAAGGAAGCAGCCGCGAAGCCGTAACGCTTCTCTCCAAGCAGGAATTCCCTTGTCGCGTTAAAATAGTGGAAGTATGAGCGAAGCTATGCAAAACGTTATGCAGCTCGATTCCCTGCCGGCGGCCGCTGATCTGCAGCCTGGACTTGTCGCCGTGGCCATGTCCGGCGGTGTGGATTCTTCCACCGTCGCGGCCGTTTTGCGGCGGCAGGGCCGCCCCATCGTCGGACTCACCATGCAGCTTTGGAACCAGCGCCGCCTCCCCGAGCTGCACGGCGACGGCCCCGCGCAGCACCGTTGCTGTTCGCTCGACGATGTTTATGACGCCAAACGCGTGGCGCAACACCTGAGCTTTCCTCACTACGTCGTCAATTTCGAGGAGCAATTTGAGGCGCGCGTGGTGCGGCCGTTTGTGCAGCAATACCTGGCGGGCCGGACGCCCATTGCCTGCACGAATTGCAATACCGACGTAAAGTTTGAGCCGCTGCTGCGCATGGCGCGCCAGATTGGCGCCGAACGCCTGGCGACCGGCCACTACGCGCGCACTCGCAGGAAAGGGGAAACCGGCCGGCAGGAACTTCTTCGGGCTCGCGACGAATCCAAGGATCAGTCTTACTTCCTCTGGGGGCTCACGCAGGAGCAGCTCTCGCGCAGCGAATTCCCGCTGGGGGAATTCACAAAGGGTGAGGTGCGTACGCTGGCCCGCCGCGCGAATCTGCCTGTTGCGGAAAAGCCGGATAGCATGGAGCTCTGCTTTGTTCCCAACGGCAATTACGTGCAGTTCATCCATGCGTATGCGGGTGAGCGCGGCGTGCCGATCCGGAACGCCGAAGGCGATATCGTCACCGAAGACGGCGCGGTCATCGGCCGCCACACCGGGGTACACAATTACACGATCGGCCAGCGCAAGGGCCTGGGATTCGCGGCCGGAAAGCCCGTCTATGTACTGTCCATTGATTGGGAGAAGAACCGCATTGTGGTTGGGGAAGACGAAGCCCTGAAAACGGCTACTTTTGAAGTCGAAAATGTAAACTGGATTTCGATCGCAGAACCCGACCGGCCGCTGCGCACGGAAGTGAAGATTCGCCACAAGCACGAACCCGCGCCAGCGACCGTGGAGGCGCTGGCGGGGCTTTGTGCCCGCGTCACATTCGACGCCCCACAACGGGCGATTACGCCGGGCCAAGCCGCCGTTTTCTACGACGGGGAAACCGTTCTGGCGGGCGGCTGGATCAAATAAAAAAGCGGCGCGAACTCAAAACCCGCGCCGCCCGAAACACTTTCGCTGCTCTTCCCTTAGATAAACAGTTCGTCTTCCTGCTCAACCGTTTCGCGCGCCGGGGCGGGATTGGGCCCGCGCCGCGAGCGCAACACGTCCAGCCCGATCTTGATGCCCTGTATAATCGCGGAAGCTTTCTGCACCGGGCCCCAGAAACTGCGGCGCACTTGCGCACCGGTATCCTCAATGGCCTCCAGAGTTCCCGTCAAGATGCGGTCCGCGCGGACCAGCTGGCCGCGCAGGCGGTCGGTAGCTTCCGAAAAAACACGATCCATTTTTTGCGCCTGGCCGCGTGCCAGATAAACGATATGCGAGGCGTCTTCCACGAGCGTGGAGATTTTCGGCTGCGTGTCGTCGAGGAGAATCTGCGTGCGCGTCAGGATGGGTCCCATCCGCGTGTGCAGATCGCTCACCATCTTGTTGATGGATTCCGTGGTGCGCTTCAGCTGCAGAAACAGGCCGATCAGAATGGCCACCTGCACGACCAGCGCGATGGCGGCCACGATACTAAAGAACGCAGTCCAGAATTGCATACACACCCCGCCCTCTCCGCAAGCCTCGCGGAAACCGCTCTGGGACACACCGCCCGGACGTCAGGATTTCGATTCGCGGAGGTACGCCTCGCGCGCGGAATCCACCGCCGCGGCGATCGATTCGCGTTTCTTCGACGCAAGATCCTTGCCGCGCTCAACCAGGTCATCCGCGCGGTCGCGCAATTCTTTCGCCTTACGCTGCGCGAACTCCCGCCCCTCATCCGCCCGCTTCGAGAGGTATTCACGCGTGTCTTCGCCGGACTTCGGAGCGAAAAGAACGCCCATCAACGCGCCAACGCCCAGACCCACCAGGAAATAAGAGACTTTGGAACCTACGCTATCCGCCATGGTAACCTCCACGAAAAACGTAACATAGGGGGAAGCAAACGGCAATATGTCCATAACCGCTGTAAGGTGTTACACAGGTTATGGTGCGTCCGCCTCTCGGGCGAAGTGTTGGAGGATCTTTTCGGCGCTTTTCCGGGGTACGATCCGCGTCAATTCCTCGATTCCAGCTCTCCTGAGGTTGGCCACGCTTCCATAACGTTGTAGGAGCGTTTGTGAAGTTCTCGGGCCGATGCCTGGGATTTCGAGCAGGGCTGTCTTAGTCTGTTTGGCCTCGCGGCGCTGGCGATGAAAGGTCACCGCGAAGCGGTGGGTTTCGTCGCGAATCTGCTGGATCAGCTGCAACACGGGCGAGTGACGGTCAAGAATGACCGGTTCATCTTCCTGGCCGAGAACGTAGAGGATTTCTTCCTTCTTGGCGATGCTGGCCGTGGGCTGATTGATGATCTGCAAGGATTCCAAAGCTTGGGCCGCGGCGTGAAGCTGGCCCAGGCCGCCATCGAGGAGGATCAAGCTGGGCAAGGGCTTCTTTTCTTCCTGAAGACGGCGGTAACGGCGCGTGACGGCCTCGCGCATGCTGGCGAAGTCATCATTCTGTGCGCGCAGTCTGCCGCCGGGCCTCTCGTCGCCGCGAATGATGAACTTGCGGTAGTCCGATTTTTTCATCCGGCCGTTTTCCCAGACCACCAGGGAAGCCACCGTGTCGGTGCCCTGGATGTGCGAGATGTCGAAACTCTCGATGCGCTTCGGCTCCTCGGGAAGGTTCAGGGAATTTTGCAGAGCCTCGCCGATAGCCTTTGAGGTGGGCTTCAGCACGCGAAACCTCTGCTCAAAAGAGTGTTTGGCATTATTCTCGACGAGGTCCAGAAACGCGCGCTTGCTGCCTCGCTGCGGGGTGCAGATTTCAACTCTATGGCCCGCGCGCTCAGTGAGAGTCTCCTCAAGAAGCTCGCGATCCTCAAAATCAATCGGGACGTGAATCATCTTCGGCAGATACTCGGCTTCGAGGTAAAGCTGTTTCAGCAGAGAGTTGACCAGTTCGTGGGGATCAAACTCGCCCATCTCTTCCCAATAGAATTCGCGGCGGTCCACCACACGCCCTCCGCGAAGATGGAAGAGATTGGCGGCAACGAGCGGCGGCTCGGCGTAGTAGGCAAGAACATCGGTGTCGTCGCCTTGTGCGGAGGCAATGCGCTGACGCTCTTCGATATCTTCGATAGTGCGCAGCAGATCTCGATAGGAAGCGGCTTCCTCAAACCGTTCGCCCGCGGAAGCGGACAGCATGCGCTCTTCAATGCTCTTCATAAGGTCGCGACGGCGGCCATCGAGAAACATGCGCACGTCGCGCACCGCCTCGGCATAGCGGTCATCGGTGGTGAGCCCGGCAACGCAAGGGCCGAGGCAGCGATGGATGTAATACTGCAGGCACGGGCGGGGATGACTCTTGGTGAGATCCACAAAACAAGAGGGGATCAGAAAGCGCTTGTGGATGAATTGGAGGATGCGCCGCGCGAGACTCGGAGGAAAATACGGACCGAAATAGAGCGAGCCGTCTTTTTTGACGCGGCGCGTGAAATAGATGCGTGGATATTTTTCAGAGAGACTGAGTTTGATGTAAGGATAAGTTTTGTCGTCGCGCAGAACGACGTTGAACTTGGGTTTGTATTGCTTGATCAAGTTGTGTTCAAGCGCCAGGGCTTCGCGTTCGTTGGCCACAACGATGGTTTCCAGGTCGGCGATTTCGCGGGCCAGGGAACCGGTTTTTGCGTCGGTCCAGCGCGATTCCAGGAAATAGGACCGCACGCGGTTGCGGAGAGACCGAGCCTTGCCCACATAGACGACCGTTCCCCCGGCATCCTTGAACAGGTAGACGCCGGGCAATTCGGGAAGCTGCGCCGCTTTTTCACGGGGTTCCATGGTTGAACGAGAGGCCGGTAATGCGACTGCCGACTCTCCCATTTTACGGGGAATTGCGCTGGAAGTGTGAACGTCGAGGGCCAGCGCTGCATCGCGCCTTCCGTTGACTTGCCGTACCGCGAAGGTTAGCCTCAAAGGGATGATTAGCCGACTCGACGCCGGATCCCTTTTGCATCGCCCCACTTGCGCGTGTATGTGTTGTTGCCGGGGGTGTGGGCGTGAGGATTCGAGCGGTTAGTTCAAGCAGTAGACTCGATTCCCTGAAGGCCCACGACACGAATCGTGGGCTTTTTTCTTTTCGAGTGGAAGTAGCAAGCGGCTTGACCATCTAACGTTAATTAGGAGAAACCTATGAGCAAGATTCTTTCGGAAGTGCTGGATGCAAATACAAAGTACCGCTCGAATTTTGGCGAAAAGGGCAAGCTCGCGTTGCCGCCGGCAAGGGGCTTCGCCGTCCTGACTTGCATGGATGCGCGCCTGGACCCGGCCAAATTCGCGGGACTGGCCGAGGGCGACGCTCACGTCATCCGGAATGCCGGCGGTCGCGCGAGCGACGATGCCATCCGTTCGCTGGTCATTAGCTACAAACTGCTAGGGACCAAGGAGTTCTTCGTAATTCACCACACGGATTGTGGTATGGAATTCTTCACCAATGACGTGATGCGGGAACTCTTGAACTCCAGCCTGGAAACCGCCGAGCTTACGGCCAGCGGCTTCAAGGACGTGGGCAAGGGGCCGGGGTCACGCGCGGGGGAATACATTGAATGGCTGACGATCAAGAATCAGAAGCAGGCGGTGCTGGATGACGTCGCGCGCATTCGTTCTCATGCGCTCGTGCCAAAGTCGATCCCCGTATACGGGTTTCTCTATGACGTGCGGTCGGGAAAGTTGATCGAGGTGGAGGGCGCTCGCGCGGCCGGCGCCAGCGCCTGAACGAGGTTCTTTTACGTCGGGGGAGTCGTATATACTTTCGCAAATAGGACGGGCAACTTCTCCATCGTGTGCTCGAATCGCAGTAGAGGGAGAAAAACACGGCAGTGAGACGATTGCGATTCTTGCTTCTCTTACCCTTCCTCGTTGGCAGCGGACTGTGCCTCGTGGCATGGCCCGCTTTCGCGCAGGATCCCGCACCGGCTGCCCAAAAAGAGGACCCGCCCAAGCCTAAGCCGAATACGGATTCGGCCGTCAAATCCGCACCCGATCAACCGCAATGGGATCCCCTGCGCGCGGAGAAGGACATGGAGGTCGGCAAGTACTACATGAGAAAAGGGGACGTGGAGGCAGCCATCGATCGTTTTGAGGATGCGACATTGGCCAAACCCGGTTATGCAATTCCCTTTCGTTACCTAGGCGAGGCGTATGAGAAGAAAAACAAGAAGAAACAGGCGGTGAAAGCCTACCAACGGTACCTGGATTTGTACCCCCACGCGGAAGATGTGGACAAGATCCAGAAGAAGATCGATAAGCTCCACAAAGAGCTTGATAAAGAGAAAAGTTAAATTGTCTGCCGGGGCTCCCGCGCTTCACTGTCCCTTCGGCATCGCCTCCTGAGGCAAAAACCAAATAAGAGTCATCCTGAGGAGCGCGTCTCAATCAAGACGCCCTGCACGATTTCAAGTTTGAGAATCCTCGCTAACGGGCGAGATGGTCGAGCACTTTTCGCGCCAGCTTGAAATGCACGAAGCGTTTTTCCTCGGCGCGAAATTCCGGGGAGTGCGAGATCAGGCTGCAGCCGGAACGCCGCGTCGGGTGCTTGACGTGCAGCATTTCGTGGAAAAGCACGTATTCCACCACGAACTGCGGTATGCCCGGGCGGTCCATCCGGCGATTCAGGAGAATCTGATTCGGGCCGGGATCGTAGCAGCCAAACTGGCGGCGCCAACTATGGGCGCTCCAGCCGATGTGCGGGCGTTCGAGCGCGCCCGCAAAATATTGCTGATTGAGTTCATCAAATAGCGCGACCAGATCATACTGCCGGCCCTGCGGCGCGGCGTGTCGTGGGCGAACCCTGCGGCTGCGCATGCGACTGACGCGGTTGCGCGTGCGGTTGGAGCGCGCGTACTGAAAATACGTCTGGACCAACGCGCGAGGCGTCCTGCGGCGATACACACGGGAAAGTAGCAGCGCCGCCGCGCCTTCCAAAACGCTAAGTGGCGCCCGGCTCAACAAATCCGAAAAGCGAACGAAGAGCGCGTCCTGCCGCCGGCGAATGGTGATCACGAGGCTACTGTAAGGATAAAACTCCACCTGAAAATGCGGGGGACGCCCGTCGCAACCGATGCGCGTGTACATGCGCTGAAAAAGCGCTTCGCCACCCGGCACACGAGTCGCGCTGAACGGACGCGGGCTCAACTTTTGCGCCTCACCGGGGGAGGCGCTGCTTTCTTCTTCGCCTTCTCCGCTTCGTTCATGGCGTCCTCGGTGCCTTCGATGGCGTCATCAAGATTGTCTTTATAGATTTCGAGCTCTGGCCCCTGGTCGTGATATTTCTGAAGAATCGCGAGAAACTCCTTGGACTTCGTCGCCATGAGATCGATGCCCTGCCGGATATTATCCTGCTTTTCGAGGCCCAGTTGAATCAGATCGGCGGCGTCATCCACACACCCAATATACGAATTCATGAGGTAGTTGAGCATTTCCGTGTGCTTATTGGGTGACGGGTGCTCGATTTCATATTGAAATTTCTTGAGACGATCGTCGGCAAAAGCGAGGAACAGTTTGATGCGCTCATTGGACGTCTCCGCATCGCGAATCTTATCGGATTCGACGGAAGACAGATAATCCTTTTCCGGTCGCTGCGCCGGCGTCGGCAGGACGAAGGCGAATAAACTCAAAGAGATCGCCAAGAACCAAAGGAGCGCGCGACGCAGACTCATGGCTTTGTTTCCGGGGGCGGCGGCACCTTCACCGGTTCCTTAGTACGCCGCGGAAAAAGGATGCCAATCAATTCGTCGTCGGTCGTGATGAGGTCTTGACGAACAATCTGCAGCGGCGGCCTGACGACATCGGGAACAACAATCAGGGTCTCCTCCACTTCGCGAATACCGCGGCGGGCTTGCAGCTCGAGATGGCGATAACCTTCGGCATGACGGTCGGCATCCGGCTCTTGCTTCTTAAGAAGCTCGAAGGCAGTGCGGACGTTGTCCCGGTACTTTTCAAAAATAAGACCCACAGCGAAGTAGTCCTCGGCTTTGCCGGCCTTCGCGGCAGCCTCAAACTGCGCGGTGCCAAGTTTATCGAGCGTCTTGATCTTCCCGGTTGCATGCGCATCCCTGTCGAAGCGTTCCTGTAGTTCGGTCAATTTGTCCGCGCCGGCGAGCACAAAGCAGATCAGAAGGAACGCGGCGAAACCTGTCAAGGAAAGCACCGCCCATCGTTTCCCGGCGCTACTTCTTCTTGTCGGCCATTTTTTCGAGAACATGGATGCGTTGGGTCGCCTGCCAAACCTGATCGGGATTCCGGTCTTGATCGAGTTCGAGAAAGTGGCGGTAAGCCTCGAGTGCGGGTTGAGCCTGTCCGAGTTTATCGTAACAAAGCGCGCGAAGAAACCAAGTGCCCGCCATGGGGGTTTCTCCCTTGGCCACTACATCCAGTGCCGTCAGCGTCGCGGGATAATTTCCCGCCAGATAGTAAGTAGTGCTCAAGTCCTTCCAGTAGACCGTATTGTTCCGTTCGAGCTGCAGAGCGGCTTTGAGTTCCTTTTCAGCCGCCGAATAGTCTTTCATTCCCAGATAGATTCGCCCGAGCCCGCCATGGAGTTGGGCATCCGTAGGAGCGAGCGCAATCGCCTGAATAAGCGTAGCTGCAGCTTCGTTGTACTTTTTTTGGGAGATCAACACGTCCGCCCGTAGCTTCAGGAACTCCACCGTGGGAGCCGCACTGGTCATTGCCGTGTCGAGTTCGGCGAGCGCCGCATCGTATTGCTGCTGGTCCATCAGTTCGTGAATCACATGCGCGCGGGCGCCTTGGTCGCCGGGCTGCACAGCCAAATACTGGCGGTAAGCCTTTGCTGCTTCTGGCTTTTTCTGCGCTTCAAGGCTTTGCGCCAGCCCTTGCAGCGCGGCGGGAGATTGGGGCTGAAGTTCCAGTGCACGGCGGAACTGCTCCTCGGCTTTTGCAGGTTGTCCGTTGCGGAGATAGATGGCGCCCAGGTGGACCAGGATTTCCGGATCTTTTGGATCGAGGCGTGATGCGCCCTCGAACGAATCCACCGCCGCCGTGAGATCTCCGCTGCGCTCCTGCGCAAGCCCCAGCAGGAAACGCGCCCTGCTCTGAGAAGGCAGCAACTCTTCCGCTTTTTGGAGCGGGGCAATGGCTGCCGCAGGATTTTTTTCGAGGAGCAGAATACCGAGATTCAACTGCGCCTCCGCCATTTTGGGGTCGCGGGCAATGGCCTTCTCGTATTCCCCGCGGGCTTCGTCGAACCGCTTGAGCGCGGTGAAGACGTAGCCCAGTTGAAAATGCGCGTAGGCCACATCTGGTTTTTCGGCCAGGAATTTCCGAAGCGGTGCGATCGCCCCCTCAAAATCATTCTTGTTGATGTCCGCTTGCGCTTCATCGAGCAGGTCATTCAGCGGGTTGGGGACCTTTTGCGTTTTCGCCGGGGCAGGCGTTTGCCCTTGTGCCGCGCCCGCAAAGACGCTGATCGCCGCAAGAAGCAGGCCAGCACGCAAAAAAGTGAAACGCAGGGCCATCATGAGTTTGCCGCAGGCAGTTTCCCTCCGTTGGGTTTCGGCTGGGAAGATCCTGCTGGTTTGGATGCGCCGTTCGCGGAGCGTTTTGCCTGGCCGTTGCCGTTGCCGAGCACTTTTGCCAGAAAACGGCCTGTGTGCGACTGCGCATTTCGCGCCACTTGTTCGGGCGTGCCGGTGCCAACAATCCTGCCGCCCCGGTCGCCGCCTTCCGGGCCTAGGTCAACCAGCCAATCGGCGGACTTGATGACATCGAGATTGTGCTCGATGACGAGAAGCGAAGCGCCGGATTCGAGAAGCTTTCGAAAAGCCGCCAGCAACTTGGCGATATCGTCAAAGTGCAGACCGGTCGTCGGCTCATCGAGGATGTACAGAATGCCGCGATTCTCCGTGCGCGAGAGGTGCGAGGCCAGCTTCAAGCGTTGCGCTTCGCCGCCGGAAAGCGTGGTGGCGGACTGGCCGAGGCGAAGATAGCCCAGGCCGATTTCGTTTAGGATACGCAGCTTCGAGACGACTTTGGGCATATTCACGAAAAAGGCCAGCGCTTCGCGCACGGTCATTTCGAGAATGTCGTGAATGCTTTTGCCGTGATATCGCACTTCCAAAACGGTGCTCTTGAAGCGCTGCCCGCGGCATTCCTCGCAGATGAGCTCGACATCGGCCAGAAACTGCATCTCGACGGTCACGGTGCCATCTCCCTGGCAGGTTTCGCATCGCCCACCGGGCACGTTGAAGGAAAAATGTCCCGCCGTGTAGCCACGGCGCTTCGCATCCGGCGTTTCGGAAAATACCTCGCGGATCGCGTCGAAGGCCTTCAAATACGTGGCGGGATTCGAGCGCGGCGTGCGGCCGATGGGCGATTGATCCACGATGACGAGGTCCTGAATATATTCCTCGCCTTCCAGCCGGTCGCAGAATTCCTTGATGCTGGCGCCGGTCCGCTGTGCGGACAGGGCGCGATACAAAACGTTGTGCACCAGCGTGGACTTCCCGGACCCGCTGACGCCCGTAACCACCGTGAGCATCCCCAGCGGAAGCATCAGGTCCACATTTTGCAGATTGTGCAGCGTGGCGCCGTAGAGGCGGAGAAATTTGCCGGTTGGCTTGTGTCGCGTGGCGGGAACGGGGATGCGCAATTCGCCATTGAGATAGCGGCCGGTAATCGATTTGGGATCCTTCAGAATTTCGCTGTACTTGCCGGAAAAGAGGAGCTTCCCACCGAGTTCACCGGCGCCGGGGCCGAGATCGAGAACGCGATCGGCGGCTTCGATGGTATCCGGATCGTGCTCGACGACGAGAACGGTGTTGCCGAGGTCACGCAAGGACTTGAGGATATCAATCAACCGCTGCGTGTCGCGCGGGTGCAAGCCGATGGAAGGCTCGTCGAGAACGTAGAGCGCGCCGACCAGATGCGAGCCGAGCGAAGTCGCCAACTGGATGCGTTGCGATTCGCCGCCCGAAAGGGTGGAGGTAAGGCGATCGAGCGTCAGATAGTCGAGGCCGACTTCATCGAGGAATTGCAGCCGGGAACGAATCTCCTCGAGAATTTTGTCGGCAATCTTGGCTTGCGCTTCGGTGAGCTGAAGGTCGCCGAAGAATTTGCGCGCTTCCTTCACGGTGAGTTTGCACAAATCCGTAATGGACTTGCCGGTGATACGCACAGCGCGCGCTTCGGCGCGGAGCCGCGTTCCCCCGCACTCGGGGCAAGTGGCATAACCACGATAGCGGCTCAGGAAGACGCGAACGTGTAGCTTGTATTTTTTTCGTTCCAGCCAAGCAAAGAAGCCTTTCACGCCCTCAAAGTCGTTCTCCGGATCGCCCTCGAGAACGAACCGCCGCTGTTCGGCGGTGAGTTGGCGCCAGGGCACATTGGTGGGAATGCCGCGGGAACGCGCCCACTTGCGTGCTTCCTGGAGCAATGTCCGGTAACGCGGCTTGCTCCAGGGTTCGATCGCGCCATCGTCGAACGATTTGCTTGGGTCGGGCACCACGAGGTTCAGATCGAAGTCAATTGTGTTGCCGAAGCCCTGGCAGCGCGGGCAGGCCCCGAAGGGATTGTTGAAGGAAAAGAGCCGCGGCTCAGGCTCCTGGTAAAGCGTGCCGTCGTTTTTGCACTCGAAGCGCTCGTTGAAGGTGATGCGCTCGGCGGAATTCCCCGCACCGTCCGCGACAAATTCAAGGATGGCTTCCCCCCACCCTTCGCGATAGCAGATCTCGATGGAATCGACGAGGCGCGAGCGCGACTCCGGATTCACGGCGAGGCGGTCAACCAAAACATAAACGGGCCTGGCAAAATCCAGGTCCAGGAGCGATTCGGGAGAGGAAAACTCGTGAATGCGGCCGTCCTGGTAGAGCCGATTGAACCCCCGCTTCTGCAATTCCTGCAGCATCGGCCGCAGGGCATCTTCCGGTGGAGGCGCGGCCTTTTTGCGCGCGGCTTTCTTCGACGGCGCGGAAGTCTCAGGAGTCGCCACCCGCAGCAAATAGAGCACGTAAAACCGGCGGCCGGGCGTCAGGGCCAGGATGCGATTGGCGATTTCATCTGGAGAGTCCCGGCGGACTTCGCTTCCGCACTTGATGCAGAAGGTCGTGCCGCAGCGCGCAAAGAGCAGCCGCAGGTAGTCGTAAATCTCCGTCGCGGTTGCGACGGTAGAGCGGGGGTTTCGCGTGGCGTTCTTCTGGCGAATGGCCACGGCCGGCGCAATGCCGGTGATCTCGTCCACATCGGGCTTTTCCATGCGCTCCAGGAATTGCCGGGCGTAGGCGGAAAGCGATTCGACGTACCGGCGCTGCCCTTCGGCATAAACCGTATCAAAGGCCAGGGATGACTTGCCGGAACCGCTGACACCCGTCACGACGGTCAGCGCGTTATGGGGAATCTCGACGGTAATGTTCTTGAGGTTGTGGACACGGGCCCCGCGGACGCGCAGGACTTCCTGTTGTTCAAGGATGGGAGTGATAGTTTCGTTCGTGGCCAAAGGGAAGCCTAGTCAGCGCGCTCTTTCGAACACTGCCTAAACTTCAAAGTATACGACTCCTCCTAGGCGCGAGCAAACTGCCAAAATTGCCAAACACAACCCACTTTTGTTTATGCCTAGCCAGCACTTCATCTGCGGCCCGCTCTCCACTGCGAATGGCGCCTTCGATGTATCCCATCCACTTCGTCGATGTTTCCGTTCCCGCCCAATGAATTCGCCTATGCGGCTGCCGAATCACTTTGCCAACTGTGGTCATGACTCCCGGTCCCATGGAGGCTCCATAGCAGCCCCGGCTCCACCGTTCGGACGGCCAGTCTTGGTCTTCGTAATCGATCGGGTTGGCGCCCTCTGACCCCAGCAAACTGACAACACGCTCCACGATCACTTTCTTCCGTTCTTCCATCGGCCGTCCCGTCCACTTGAGCGCGTTGTGCGCCTCGATAAACCCCACCAGGAATCCCGGCCCGCCTTCCGGTGGTGAGGCGTCGCAAAATCCCGCTGTCGGCGGCGCATCGCTCCACGTTAATCCGTTCAGCCCATGCGCACACCAGAATGGCTTTTCGTATGCCACCCAATACTTGATCACCGAACCCATGGGCATGTGCTGCGCGAGAAGGTCCCGCTCCGCAGGCAATACGGGTTGGTAGGCAATGCGTGCTGAAAGCGGCAGCGGTACCGCGACAATCGCGTAGTCTCCGCGCCATTCTCCTTTTTCCGAGCTCACCATCACGCCCGAGGCGTCCTGCGCAATTGTCGTGACCGGCGCCTGTATCACAATCGCTTCCCCGAGCCCCTCCGCAACCCGCGCGAGCACCTGATACACCGTTTCCTTGACTAAAAATGCTTGCGCGCATTCTCGAAACCGTTCAGGGTAACGAAATCGTCCCCTGAGCGCAGATAGAATAAGAAATACAGAAACGATATTAAGATGGTGAGAAAGCTTGAGCCGAATAGTGTGAATCTACTCGTTAGCGCGTATAAGCGACACCGATCATTCGGCAAGAAATAAGTTGCTGCCGAAGTTCGATTGGTCCGCGTGACTCTATTCCTGCTCGAGCTTGATGTGGCCGATACCGCCTTGAACCGAGAGGCGGATAGTGTTGGGTGCTTTGCCGTAAGCTTCGTTGACGTATTGGCCGTCTTCTTCCTTCAAGCCGTGAACATCCACGGAACCCAGGCCGCCATGAACCTCGGCAACCACGCCGATATTCCTCGGCAGGCGTACTATGGCCTCGCCGACGCCT
>Ga0306921_10002908_pt1 | contig 17230 bp, 13 predicted proteins | sample sta12Cox44000080_FD_203760 | JGI IMG/M metagenome (GOLD analysis project Ga0306921, IMG submission 203760) | Lab enrichment of tropical soil microbial communities from Luquillo Experimental Forest, Puerto Rico - statoxic.12C.oxic.44.000.080 (v2)... | ecosystem: Environmental > Terrestrial >... | reverse complement strand
GACGGCGAAATGGAGAATCCCACCGGCCCCCGGCTATTCGCCCCTAACCCCCCAATCCCCAATGGCCGGGGCCTCTCCTGGCGCGCTAACGGCTCGGTTAGGGCCGGCTGGGCTTACTGGGCGGGCCAGCATGATACCGAAAGCAGAGGAATGCCGTCGCAAGGCCAAAGAGGCCGAAGCTATGGCCGAAGCCGCGCGAGATCAGGCGGCCAGGGAAATTTACCTCGAGGTCGCCGAGCAATGGCGCAAGCTTGCTGATCAGGTTGAGAAGCGCGGATGGTAGGTCATCGCAGCCGTCCTGCATTGCGATTTCAACATCACGCTCTCTTGGCAACGGCATCAGCAAGGGCCGGTCGCAGACGTAAGCCGCCGCCGCCCATGCTCGGAGGTAAGAAATGATGATGGTTCTCGCCTTTGTCTGGCTGCTCTATGCGGGCGGCTATCCGATCCCCTACACCGAATGCTTCAAGACGGAGGCGGCATGCCAGAAGCAGATCAAACATTACATGCACGCCGAGTGTCGGCGCGTGGTGCAGAATGACTGTTAGGGCGAGATTGGCTCTGATCTGTTTCGTGACGCTCATCTGCCCCCTTACGCCCGTGCCTCCTTCAAAGCCGGTGATCTACATGATCGACACCACGACCGGCATCGGCACCACCACGACGAACACGCCGACCAGATAGCGCAAACCAGCACGAGCCCCATCGCCTCAAGTCCGATAGGTTTTTGCGGGAATGGAGTTGGCCATGTCCAGCAAAAGCCAGAGATTTGGAAGAAGCTACACCGAGTCGCGCGTTGTCACTGCCACGACGTGACGGGTGTGTGATCAAGGAGGGAAAGACCAATCGATGCAGGACGAACCCGAGGCTACCATCGAAGACGACATCCGCGACATTCTGTGCGCAATCACTCAAGACCCGGAGACGACCCTGGGTGTCATCACATGGCTTTCGCCGCTGGTCAGGCATAAGGACCGGCCGGAGGAATACGCACAGATTCTGAGAGGCGCCGAGGAAGAGGTGACCGAGGCGTGGGTGGATTGGGTCATCGAGAAGAGCCGGGCCAACCAGCCCGCGGTCGCGATCTCGAACGGCACCACGACCGGCGCCACCACATAGACCGTCACCGCCACCAAGGACTTCGCCGCCGATCAATCTCGAATAGGCGCAGGAACGAATTGCAGGTGATCGCGTTGCCAGTCGCCGTCGCCCTGACGGCGCATTTGGAGACCCCACGGGCCCCGGCTGTGCCCCTCTGACCCCCCGAAGGAAGCCGGGGCCCTCTCCTTAAAGACGTTCCAGCGACACCGCGGCCGACACCAGCACGATCTCGACCATCATGACGCCGAATACGCCACCAGCCCCTTCACCGGGCTGCTCCCATGACCTAAAAGCTGGAGGGGGCTGCCTTTGGGATACCTCGGTCATGAACCAGATCGATGCAGACCGCTTTGATGAACTCGCGGAGACGTACAGCACGCAAGCCGACCACTGCCGCCGCGAGGCCGAGGGGCCTCTCGATCCTTGGATGCTGCTTGCAACGGCCTGGACCAAACTCGCGGAAGAGACCAAGGTAAGGTCCCCGATCGCGGCCGAGTTGACGATGTATAGTGGCCGCCAAATGCGCCCGTAACGCCCACCCCATAGGCGGACGGTCGCCCAGAAAATTATCCGGCTCAAATTACCGACCCGCCCGGTGACCGCCCGGCCGCGCTTCAGCCGCCATCGCCGCAACCCCCTGAACCGGCACGGCATTTGCGGGGGACAGAGACGGCCCAGCCACATGCCTAGGCTCCTCCCTGAGACTAGGCCCGGCGCCATTCACCCCGGAAAGGTCGGCGCCGGGCCTTTTTCTTCAACGCACCTCCCTGGTGCGTCAATGCAGCACCGCCGGCTCGGCTTGTTGTTTATCCCTGCGTATGTCGGCTGCGAAAGTGCACCACGTTACGGAGGGTCAAATGCGCCAGATCGGTTACGCCAGGGTTTCGACCACCGGGCAGGACTACAGCGGTCAGATCGCCGCGCTCGAGGCGGCCGGCTGCGTCAAGGTCTACAGGGAGAAGATCACCGGGGCGCGGGCGGATCGGCCGGAACTGGCCAAGATGCTGAAGGCGCTGGAAGCCGGCGACGTCGTGGTTGTCGCCCGGCTTGACAGGTTGGCCAGGTCGACGCGGGACCTGTTGAACCTGCTCGACGAGATCGGCAAGGCCGGCGCCAGTTTTCGCTCATTGGCCGACGCCTGGGCCGACACCACCACGCCTCACGGCCGGCTCATGCTGACGGTGTTGGGCGGGCTCGCCGAATTCGAACGCACCCTGATCGCCACCCGCACCCGCAACGGTCGCGAACGTGCAAAGGCCCGCGGCGTCCGGTTCGGCCGCCCGCGCAAACTTTCCTCCCATCAGCTACAGGAAGCCGTGGCCCGCATTGACGCCGGCGAACCGCTCGCCGACATCGCCCGCAGCTACAACGTCGACGCCACCACGATCGGGCGCCTCAAGGGCGCTTGCGCTTTCTAAGTCCGGATAGCGTGGTGCTGCCGCCCGTCCGTGGCCCCGCTTTCCCTTAAGGCGGGGCGTTCTTTTTGGGTCGGCCGGTCGCCGATGTGGGAAGCGGGGACAACCGCTATGCCGCCGCCCTCCGGCCACGGCGCCGCCGCGCGCCCCTCGAAATGCAACGGCCGGCCATTGCTCTCCGGCTTGGCCCACCCTGACTAAGCCCCGCTCCCCTCGTTGGTGGCGGGGCTTTTTTGGGTCGCATGGTGGCGGCCGTCATGGTGCCGTCGCGGCCCCGTGGCATATTGCGGGGGTCGGGTCGTGCACCCCGCCGGTCATGGCGCGATACATTAGCCCCGCTCCGCCGAGCGGGGCTTTTCGTTGGGTGTCGGTCGCCCGCACCGCGCGTTTTAACCCCCGTAAAATGGGCACTTCTGAAGCGTTTGGGCGACGTCCCGCGGGGTGTGGCCTCTTCACCCCGCAATCGCTTCCACCGGCCTCGCAGCGTTTTGGTTCCCGCTGCCGTCGATATGTTGTCGGTGATCAGCCGTGTATAGCCGCCAATCCGTCACGGTGACGCCGCAGCCCAGCGGCCGATTGCGCGGGTCGGACCCCCCATCTCGCGCTGGGGCATGTTCCGACCACTGACCCGGGGTTTTCCTTTTTTGCGTGAGGTCGGTCGCCCGCGGGTGCCGCACCAGACCCTGTAAAACAAGGCCTTTCCGAGCGCTCAAAGACGCGGTCGGCTGGTGGGGTAGCGGGGCGCGCTTTTAACGCCCGCGAAATAGGCGTCGTCGTATACTGCGCGGCATGCATCGAAATGCCCTTCTGCGCATTCTCGCCGACGTCGAGCAGCGACTAGCCCTCTGTGAAGCGGAGCTCGCCGATCGGCACGCGCGGCTCGTCGAGCTCGAACGTGCGGGCCAAGACAGGTGGAAAGCCATCCAGGCCATCGCGGGGCTCAGAACAACGCAAGCGGGGCACGAGCGCAGGCGTGGGTTGATCCTGTGAGCGCTTTCGCCGCGACACTGACATTCAAACTTCGACGCCGCAGCGGCTCATCCGAAGATCAAGAACGCTCCTCAGAAAAACACGATCAGAGCCGCGACCACGATGATGAACCGCAGATCATTCAGCGTCATTGCTGGATCGCCCCCAAAATTGAGGCCGCCGGGAGGGGGCAGAATGGCGGCCTCAAGTCATGATCCATGATGTGAGACGTCCGAAAGGGAGGGACATCCCACAGGCACGGTCCCGCTCCTCGGAAGCCAAACTGTTGATCTGGATCAAAGGCGCGCGATCGACGCCGATCTTCCGCTCGGCCGCGACCACCTCGCCGATGCCGTTTGCTGGCGCTGGCGAATTCCACCGTGCGTTTTCTGGCGCGGCTGGCCCCGGACACCGGGCACCACGCAAACCGCACCAGTGAATTCGGTAAGCCCGCCGCAAGCCTTCATCCTGATCTTCCCCACGCGGCAACGGCGACTCGGACGCCGATCAATGCCGAATTGCCAACACCGTTTTGTTGCTACTTTTCGCTATTATTAGCCGGTGGGGCCCTTTGAATTTATTCTGGTCCACCGAAATAGGTATGACCTCGCAAAACCCGTGCGGATGCCTATCTTCGGCGCATGTTTAAGGCGTTCGAGTTCTGCCTGCCGACCAACGCAACAAAGGTCCCGGTAAGGCCAGAGTGGCTTCATCGCACGGATGCAGCGCTGGCGTAGGGATGACCGCCGGGTAAGTTTTTGCAGGTCTGTTGTCGAAATGATGCCTGACCATAGCACGCATTCGCCAATTACCGCCTGTGAAAGCAGTCAGCGAGCATTCGCCAAGCGAAGCGGTGTTGCCAACCATCGCCGGGCATTCTTCCGCACGGTTTGCACGCCAGAAGAACGGGTGCTGGTGGTCAATCGCAAGGAGGCGGTGGCGGCGGCGGCGGAAGTTTGAGTGCCGGGAGTAGCCGCCGTGCTCTCCATGCCGATCAGGCAAGGCGGCATATTGGCCAACCGTGCTTCGACCTGACCTCGCGACCACTTCTGCCGCAGGACCGGGGCGCCGTCTCCATCCAGGCCGACGACGTGGAACGAGTTCTTGCCGAGATCAATGCCGATGACGACGACTGTGCGGAGAATTTGGGACATGGCGTGCTCCTTGTCTGGTTGCCCCTGGCCAGCCTATCGCTGGCCGGGTAGGGAGCACGGCCGGACCATCCCATTAATAGACATTGGAGTGCGCACTAATCTCGCATGCGGAACCGATTGACGACCTAGAGAGAGTTGCTCAGCCTCTAGCTGCCGGCCTTCCCAACCGCCGTCAATTAAGGTGGAGGAAAACATGCTGAGAGCTGCGTGCGGCAAGCGGATTTCGTTGGCACTCGCTGGGATCTTGGCGGGCGCAGTCGTGGGGCTGGCGTTTGGAGACCTAGCCCAAGCGGGACGTGGCGGAGGCGGTTTTCATGGGGGCGGCGGTTTCCATGGAGGCATTGGCGGCGGCTTCCATTGGGGGCATGGGTGGCGGTTTCCATGGTGGCCTGCTGGCGGTTTTCGCGGCGGTGGTTTTCATTCCGCGGGCGGGTTTCGCGGTGGAGGCTTTCAGTTCTTCCGTGCCATGCCGAACGGGGGACGTAGTTACAGCGTACGCGGTTTCCATTCTCGTTCCGGCCGCACCTACGCAGGTCGCAACGCAGTCTACGGCTTTCGTGGCCGGTCCGGCATTTCTCGCGGCTCCGCCGCAGCCAGCCGCATCGCAACCAGCCGCACCGTTTCGAACAGCATAGCTCAGCGCAATGCCAGTGCGGTAGGCCATGCTCTGTCCTCACGTCAGATCACGAGCGCTCTGCACACCTCGGGCGGGCTGCGCAATCCGATGGCGCGTGCCGCCATCACGGCGGGGGTCGCGGGTGCCGTCTGGAGTCATCACAATGGTGACTTGTGGTGGCGCCACGCCCATGGCGGCTTCGGCTGGGTCGGCCCGGTGTTCTGGCCCTTTGCCTATTACGACATCTACGACTATGCCTGGTGGGGCTGGGACTATGACCCATTCTTCTGGGACTATGGCTATCCCGATCTCTATGCTGGCCTCTTTGGCCTCTATGACGATGGCGCCTTGGGTGGCTATGCCGGCTATCTGCCGGGCTATGCCGGACCGACGCGGCGGGCGAGTGCTCCCAGAGGCTCGGAGGCGGCAACGAGCCTTGCCGACATGTGCGGCAGCAACAGCCGGGATATCGCCGGCTTTCCGGTCGAGCAATTCCGCAATGCGATTCAGCTCAATGAAGAGCAGAACGCCGCACTCGACGATCTCGCCAATGCCTCGCGCCTAGCGGCGGAGAACATTCGCAATTCATGCCCCAAGGACGTGGCTCTGACCGCGCCGAGCCGTCTCGCTGCCATGCAGGACAGAGTTGAGGCGATGCGCATCGCCATCAGCATTATGAAGCCGGCGCTCGACAAATTCTATGGCGTTCTAAGCGACGAACAGAAAGCCAAGATCACGGCGCTGGCGGTGAATCAGCAGCCCGCGCCTCGCGAGGATCGTCCGGACTGCAACGCTACGCAACCCGGCGCGACGGAATGGCCGAGCGAGCAGATCGAGAACAACGTGAAGCCGGCCGATGCCCAGCGCGCGAGCCTCACGGCAATGCAGGATGCCGCGGCCAAGGCGGCGGACATTCTGAAATCATCGTGTCCGCCGGCGGATGCGCGCACGCCGCCCGCTCGGCTTGTCGCGGTTGGCGCACGGCTTGATGTCATGCTCCAGGCCATCGGGACAGTGCGCCCAGCACTCGATAACTTCTACAGCTCGCTCACCGATGAGCAGAAGGCGGCGTTCGATGCCATCGGACCCGCGCGCAACGGCGTCACCAACGCATTGGCTTCCGACAGAGACGAATCCCCGCGACGTCATCACCGTTACCACCATCGTGGCTAAAGTACCGGTGACATCATCTTCCGCATGATGAGGCTGTGAGACATCCCACGATGTTTGGCCCTGGGAGCTTACGCGCCAGAGTTTTGGTGGCCGCTAACCTAAGGGCGCAGCAGGACAAGCGCCACGCCTATCAGAGGCCGTCCTACGCTAAGGAAGCTCACGCGCGAGGCTTGCCTGGGCCGATTGGTGGGCCGAGAAGGGGCTGATGGTGTCGCTGGACAGCTCAGGCGACATCTTCATCGATGGCGCCGGCAAAGCCATGATTGACCGTGCCAACGTCCAGCGCGCGCGGCTGATTGCGGACAGCGCCAAGTGGCTGGTTGATTGAGGCATGATGTCGGCATCTGATTTGGAGGAGGATTCCATGAAGAAGGTCGGCATCTATCTGCGCGTCTCGACTGACGGACAGACGACGGAGAACCAGCGCCGCGAACTGGAGGCTGTTGCTGCCCGCTCCGGCTGGGAAGTGGTGGGCTTCTACATGGACGCCGGCATTTCCGGTTCTAATGGCCGCGAGAAGCGTCCAGGCTTTGACCGGCTGCTTAATGACGCCACTGCGCGCAAGATCAACATGATTGCGGCGTGGTCAGTGGATAGGCTCGGCCGCAGCCTTCAGCACCTTGTGGGCTTTCTAAACGAGCTGCAGGCCCTGAACTGCAACCTGTACCTACATCAGCAGGCCATCGATACGACGACCCCATCGGGCCGGGCGATGTTTCAGATGTGCGGCGTCTTTGCCGAGTTCGAGAAGAGCATGATCGTGGAGCGCGTCAATGCTGGCATCGCAAAAGCAAAGCAGGCTGGCATCGAGTTCGGCCGTGGCAAGCGCAAGGACGACCAGCGGAGCAAGGACGAAGAGCGCTGGGGGATGTGCAGGGCCGAGTTGGAAAAGCGAATCCTGAGCCTCCACAAGGGCGGCATGGGCATTCTCGAGATCGGTCGCACGCTAGGTGTAGGCAGCGGGACTGTGCAGGGCATACTGCGCCCTTTCGAGATAAGCGCAAGCGCAAACGTATGAGGGGCAAATGAGTATGACACCGATTGATACTTGGAAGGCCGAGCGGGAATTGTTGGATGTCGAAGAGGCAATGGGGACCGTGTCTGCTTCTCTTCGACAGAGGCTAAAGGAAACGGGGCGCGGCATGTCCCGAGACGAACTTGTGCAGATCGCTGACTGGCTGGAGCGGCAACACACAAAGCTTTTACAGGCTCGCACTGCGTGCGGCATCACCGGCCGGTGCCCTGAGTCCAATCCGCTACAGAGGCTATTGCCGAAAGGGCTTGATCCGAACGCATTGGCGCGCTTTCGGGTTGTGGTATCGCCACAGCATTGTTGGAAGATCGCCTGTGAGGTGAACACGATCCGGGCTTACATTGCCATCATCGCTATTGTGGTTCTTGTGATCAACATGTTGTACCAGTACGGCCAATCGATCACGCGATAGAATTGTTTATGCTTCAGGCGACGGATTTTTGCTTTGGCGAGCTCAGGTCATGCGGATAAGCGTCTCGATCCCTTTCGAAGAAGAAGCGGCGGCGGCGTAAATGAGTGTCTCCATTGCGCTGATGCGTTCGCACGTCCGGCCGCTCTGCGAGGCCAACCGCATCGCGATCAACTATGACCGTCATGCGAGCGCAAGCTACCGGGAGCGTGAAATGATTGGATGGATCCGCTGCGACATTTCGGATGGCGTGAATACCTCTTTCACTCGGGATGGGTATTCGGTGTGCCGATGCTGGTCTTCCTAATAGGCTCAGCGACCTACGCTGCACTCCAGTGGATTGCGACCGGCGATGATCAGGGATCGGAATAACCACCACATGGCGCATCTCATTTGCCGCGAAAGCCAATCACATTGGCCGAACATCCAGTGGCAATGGACGCCTAACCCATACCTCGCCGCTGGCATCGGCGTGGGCTTGGCCTGGGTAGCGACGCAGATCGTCGTCCAGTGGCGTGATCGACGAGGCCGCTAGCCAAAAATGAGGCCACCGGGAAAGCAACGGCGGCCTCAAGTCGAGTGCTGATGAGTGCGGATGCCCGATAGGTGAGGCATCCACGGGCATCGTCTGATCCTCGGAAGCCCGAGTCAACGGCTCGAAGGTTTTAGTAACCGTTTGCGGCGGCGTAAACAGCGATCCGGGGAAAACAGGGATAGGCCCGCATGACCCTTGCCGACTCGTCAAATCGCGACGACACCAAACCGCAGTCGCGACAAGCGAATCCGCAACATCTGGGGCAAATGAGCAATGAGCAGAAGCATCTGTATAGACTGCGGCGTCGATACTTGTCCCTGCACGGGCAAGCGTGGGTGCCGGCATATCGGCCGGTGGGAGCTATTCGGTACCCACAGATGCCCTGCCGCTTCAGATGTCCTTAGCCTGAGCTGGAAACGCTGGGTTGTCCTTCGTAGCAGCTGTTCGAGGAAGAACGGGGTATCCAGCCATCTGGGTAGCGCGGGCTAGGCGAAAGCCAAGAGAAGCAGGGCAGTGAAGCTGTTGCTTCTGTCACAGCGTCACAGCGTGGGCAAGCCAGTTACTAACGGTGCGCGGTCGCGCCGTTAGGGTTGAATGCGGAGATAACGGGATCGGCGGCGTTCTGGCCCGCGGCCACCGTGTAGCTGAAGGTGAGCGAGCCGCCGGTGTAGATCGCCGTGCCACCATCGCGGGCGAGTTACGCGCGGTTGTTGAAGAGGCCGTCAAGATGCCACATGCGATTGGGGTCGGGTCCTCACCGGGCAACGGACAGGAGACTTATCGAGACCGGCGGGCAAGACCATCGCGCGCAACATGGCAATGGCTAAGCTCATCGTAAAGATACATGTTCACCATAAAGGTTCACGTCAAAATGATCCTTCGGCAGATTGGCATCCGAAATCGCACCGGATGACTAATGGCGCGTTCTCGATGACGCTTGGCCGGCATTGGAGGAACTTAACAGCAGTCATCATCATTGCCGACTCTCAAGATCAGACCAGCGAACCGACGTCGTAAAGCCTTGTACCCTGCGCCTCATCCGGAAAAGCAGATTGATCTGCTTGCCGGATTGGGCGTTCGCGGCCCATACTGGCGACCGAGGATCGCAGGGGCGCGCCCTAACAACTGGGGCCGACCGAGGGGCGCCTTTGCGGACTATATGCGCAGCCGGGACGGCATCCTGGTAGTCGGCCAAAGAGGAAACACGCAGTGAAGAATCTAGTGATGCTCGCCCGCATGGGGGCCTGGCTGGCCGCGCTGATCATCATTGTGCTATCGGTGGTGCCGGGCAAGATGCGGCCCCACGTATTGGGATATGATTATGCCGAGCATTTCGTCGCTTATTTTGTCGCGGGCAGTCTCTTCGCCTGCGGATATCAGAGCGCCAAGCAGTTGCTGTCGAGCGGCGTTCTGCTCGCCATATGCGCCGGCTCATTGGAGTTCGTTCAATTGTGGATCCCAGGCCGGAACTCGAGCGCTGGCGATTTCGTCGCCAGCACGCTTGGTGCGTGGATCGGTCTACTCGCCGTTATCGTGGTCAGACGGCCCGTGGTCGCTTGCTTATCGTCTCTTGGGTAAACCAGAGTACGTGTCTGTCACATTTATTTTGGGCGGGCATGCCCGGCCCAACACGCAAAATTTGCTGGCATGTCAGACCGATTTTTTTGGTCGATCGCCGTGCGCGAAGCGCTGCGGATGCCTTGCTGGTCCCGTAGGCGTAACTATCTCTCTCGCAACACCTCCTGTTTGTATCGCAGCAGGGGCGAGAGCAGGTAACTCATGATCCGGCGCGAGCCCGTCTTTATCTCCACTGCGACCGCCATGCCGGGTGACAGATTTACGAGCTTTTCCTCCACTTGCATCTGTGTGCGATCAAGCGACACGCGGGCTGCGTAACTCAATTCCTGGCCTTTCGGCTCGCTGCTTGAGACCTCTGCGCCTTGCACCTTGTCGCCAGGTTTATCTTGGGGCTTGTCGCGGGTGATCGCGTCCTGCGACACATTGATAACCTCGCCGTGCAGCAAGCCGTAGCGGGTGAAACTGAAGGTATCGATCTTGATCTCGGCCCTTTGGCCTTCGTGCACGAAGCCAATGTCGCGATTGGACACCATTGCTTCGATTTCTAAATGGGAATCGAGCGGCACCACGACGAGCAGCGGTTGGGCCGGCGTCACAACACCGCCGATCGTATGCACCGATAACTGCTGAACGACGCCATCAACGGGAGCCACCAATGCCTTTAGCTTGGCGCGCTTTTCGGCCTTGATGACATCCTGCGCCAGGCCAGCTGCTTTCTCCTGTGCCTTGGTCAGCTCCTCGAACCTCGTGCGGCGATATTCCGCCGCGGTCTGCGCACGGGTCTCCACCAAGGCGGCCACTGCGGCCTCGGCTTCCTGGAACCGACTCTCTTGAACCAGAACCTCTTGCTGAAGGCCGATCAGCTCTTGATAATCCGTGAGCCAGACGATCTTGGAGCCTAGGTCCTTGTCATAAAGATATTTTCGGATTTCAACTTTTTGCGACAGAACGGGGAGGGTCGCGTCGAGCTTTGCGATCGCCGCCTTGATAGATTCCCGTTCGGCCTGCTTTTGCTTGACCTGGCGATCGAGCGCAGCCAGTTTGCCCTGGTGTTCGGCAACCTGACTGATAAGAAGCTGCCGGTTCATCTCAATCATGGAGGCGTTTGCACCCTCAGGCGGAACGAAGGCTTCGGTCGGATCGCTCCTGCCCGAGACCGCGGCGCGCAGCCTTGCCACCTCCATCTGGGACGAGAGGAGATCGCTCTTCAGATGATCCCGGTCGGCATCCGTCATGGTCGAGTCAAGCTCGATTAGGCCTTCACCTGCCTTCACCTTCTGACCATCGCGGACGTGAATCACCCTGACCACGCCGGTTTCAAAAGGCTGAATGACCTTCGTCCGTCCGCTTGGGACAATCTTGCCCGAAGCGGTCGCCACGATATCAACGGTGCCGAAGGATGCCCAGAGCAGTGCCAAACAAAACACAGCGATCACGGTCACCCCGATCGCCCGTCCGATCGGCGAAGGTGGCGTCTCTACAATCTCGAGCGCCGCGGGCAAAAATGCAAGTTCGGTTTCAGCGCGGCGTAAAGCTTCCCGCCTGGGAAACTGGATCACTTTCCGAGCGGCTGTCATCGAATCCCCGCCTGCAACTGATGCAGCTTGGCGTAGCGGCCGTTGCTGCCGATCAACTGATCGTGGCTGCCCTCCTCTACGATCCGGCCGCGCTCAAGCGTGATGATCTGATCGGCATGGCGCATTGTTGAGAGCCGATGCGCAATGATGAAAACCGTTCGGCCGGCGCAGATCTGCTTCATGTTGTCGTGGATGGCGCGTTCGCTTTCGTAATCAAGCGCACTGGTTGCTTCATCAAAAATCAAAATGCGTGGGTTCGACATCAAGGCGCGGGCGATCGCAATGCGTTGACGTTGCCCACCTGAGAGCGTACTGCCCCGCTCTCCGATCACGGTGTCATACCCTTCTGACAGTTCGACGATGAAGTCATGCGCGCCGGCCAGCGTGGCTGTCGCAATCACTCGTTCTATGCTGGCCGTCGGGTCGGAGAGAGCGATGTTCTCGCGCACTGAGCGATTGAACAGCACGTTCTCCTGCAGCACGACGCCAATCTGACGGCGGAGCCAGGCAAGATCCACCATCGTGAGGTCAACCCCGTCAACCAAAACACGGCCGCTTTCGGGCACGTGCAGCCTTTGGATGAGTTTGGCGAGCGTGCTTTTGCCGGAGCCGGAAGAGCCAGCGATGCCAACCACCTGGCCGGGCGACACGCTGAAGTTGATATCGTGCAACACCTCAGAGGCGTCGACGCGGTAGCGGAAGGTCACGTGCTCGAACCTCACTTCGCCACGAATGGCCGGAAGTGTGCCACGACCTGGAGCCAAGCTCGGTTCAGGCATGGTGTTGAGAATGTCGCCAAGCCGGTCCACCGAGAGACGTGCCTGATGGAAGTCCTGCCACATCTGTGCCAGACGCAACACCGGTGCGCAGACGCGGGCAGCCAGCATATTGAAGGCGACCAGCTCGCCCACGGACAGACTTCCGTCAATGACGAGTTTCGCACCAAAATAAAGGATCAATACAATCGTCGCCTTGTTGACCAGCTGCACCGCCTGGCTCGCGTAATTGCCGAGGCTCAGAACGCGGAAGCTTGCGGCCACATATCCTGCAAGCTGTTCTTCCCAGCGCCGTTGCATTTGCGGCTCGACCGCCATGGCCTTCAGGGTTTCGACACCGGTGACGCTTTCCACCAGAAGGGCCTGGTTTTCCGCGCCACGGCGGAATTTTTCGTCTAGCCGGTGCCGGAAAATCGGCGTCACGCCGGCGGAGATCGCGATATAGAACGGAAAGCCTGCGAGAACGACGAACGTCAACTGCGGCGAATAATACAACATCACCGCGAGAAACACGAAGGTGAAGACCAGATCGATGACAAGCGTCAGCGCCGAACTGGTGAGAAATTGCCGGATGTTCTCTAATTCGCGTACCCGTGCGACCGAGTCACCCACGCGCCGCGCCTGGAAGTAGGCAATGGGCAAAGCCAAAAGATGCCGAAATAACCTGGCCCCCAGTTCAACATCGATTCGATTGGTCGTGTGCGCAAACAAATAGGTGCGCAACCCGCCGAGAATGGCTTCAAAAACAGAGATTCCGAGCAGGCCGATTGCCAAAACGTCCAACGTGCTCATGCTCCGATGGACGAGCACCTTATCGATCACGACTTGAAAGAACAGCGGAGAAACCAGAGCGAACAGTTGCAGGAAGAAGGAGGCAATCAAAACCTCGCTGAGCAGGCGTCGGTATTTATAGATCGCGCCGAGGAACCAGGTGATATCAAAGCGGCGCGTGAGGTCCGCCAGAGACGCGCGGCGTGCCATCAACACCAGCCGGCCGTCCCACTGCGCTTCGAACTGCTCGCGCGACAGCGCCTCAGGGCGCGGCGATGTCGGGTTTTGGACCAGGACCTTGTCTTCGCCAACCTTGCCGAGGATCAGAAATCCGCCGTCGCGCAGCACGGCGATGCCTGGCAGCGGAGTGACCGAGAGTCGATCCCACGTCGTGTTGCTGACGCGGGCTTTGAGGCCAAGCTCCTTTGCGGAGCGCAACATTTCGTTGACGCCAATGGTGGCGGCGGCCGAACGGTGCCGAATTTGCTCGGCGTCCGCACCAATGCTGTGAATGCGCAGCATCATAACCAGCACCGCAAGTCCCATATCGTTTGCAGTGGCAAAAGACGTCGGCTGCGCAGTTTCTATGGCATGATCGCCCACAGAAGCCTTTTTGAATTGTTCGGCGCGCGAGGAGGTAAGAGTGGGCTTTGCGAGCTTCCGAGCAGCGCTGCGCAGACCTTGAGCGGCTCTTTGCACCAAGTTCACCGTTTGTCGGGGAAAGCCACAAATGGCGCAACCCAACTTAAGGAACGGTTGGATCACCGATCTTCCGACATCTGTCCATGTCCGAGGACGGGCCATCAGAACCACGCGTCCATCCCACATGGATTCAAATTGTGCCCGGGTGATCCTCTCCGGCTCGGATGACATCGCGTGATGGATCAGCACGCTGTCATTATCCACCTTACCGAGAATCATGAACCCGCCATCACGCAAACCCGCGATCCCGGGTAACGAAATGTTTGTGAGCTGGTCTTGACTTGGTTTCTGGACCCGTGCGCGCAGCCCAGCGTCCTTCGCACAGCGCACCATCTGCTTGGGGCCGATCGGTTTCTTACCAAATCGTTCACGAACACGGTCGACGTGCACCTTGAAGCCAAAAAAGCGCAGCAAAACAACCAACGCGAAAAGGCCGGTATCGCCAGCTCGCTTATGGTCGGCTCTGGCCAGCATTTTCTCTCCTCTCAGAACTCAGCCGCGGAGGCTGTAGTAAAACTCATAATTCGGAACCTCATGTCGCTGCGTTGAACCTTACGATTTTGGCAGGGTAATCAATGACGCGGTGCGTTGATCCGGAGGCGTATAGGTCACCATGGTCCCGGAGCCGGCGTCGCTTCCAACGTGGAAGCCCGCGGCCGCGAATTGGCCGAACAGCGCGATGCTGGCGTTGTGGGTCGTATAGCTGATGCTCAGGGTCCCGCCCGTGCCAGCCGCGTTCGCCGAATAGCCGACCGTAAGGTTGGCACCGAAGGCGATGTCCGCGAGGTCCAGGGCGTCGCCTGCTCCAAATCCGGAAACGGAGCCGGTAAAGTTTTCCGCGTGATCCAGCTTGAGCGTGCCAGTCGCGCCGGCGGCGAAGCTGGTGTTGTCGTTCGATGCAGCACTGAACTCGAGGGTCGACGAGCCGGAGATCGTCGCAGTGCCGTTTCCGGTGACCGCGCCGTTTACCGTAACGTTGCCGCCGTCAGCCCAGATGTTACCCGAGTTCTGGATCGCGCTGTTAACGACAAGACCTCCGCTTCCGGTTGCTTCAAGTGTGCCGGAGTTAACGATGGGGTTGCTTCCGGTATCGATAACCAGAGCGTTCGTGCCGCTGGCGTTAATCGTCGCCTCATTGACCAGGTTAAGCTGTCCTTGCCCGAGTTGGCCCGCGCCTTGGATCGTGTTGTCCAGGTTGGTCAGGGTCACATCTGAGCTCGTGCCGAAAATTACGTTTTCGGTGTTATCGGACAAATTAACCTGTCCACCACCTTTTAGTGTCGTTCCGTGCTCGATCAGCTCCAGATCAGTTTCTCTTCCAGCTGAGTTCAGGGCGATCGTACCGGTGTTATCGATGACGCCCGAGAGCGGCAGCATCGCGCCATCGCCGATGGTCATCGTACCCGGATTCTTCGTCGTTGGCGTGACGTCGAATTCGAAGTTTGTCGACGTGAGATCCGCCGTATGGACGCCATCGAGCGTGATTGTCTGGCCGTCAGCCAACTTGATCACGGCATTGCCGTTCGTATCATCCGCGGTGTGGGCCTGAACATCGACAAATGTCGTAAAGCCTGAGTACCCGATCAGATCAATCGTATCCGACGACACGTCGAAGCTGTGGACGACGTCGTTTCCGATCGGCTGCGAGAAGACGAACGTGTCGTGACCGCTAGAGCCAGTCAGATTGTCGTTGCCGGACCAGGCAAAGATCGGAGAAGCAGCAGCATAGGCTTCGACGTTGTCGGAGGCAGTGGCCATACCGACGGTGCCGTCGGCATTGGTCCACGTCTCCGCGACCCCGAGCACCGCCGCGCCAACGAAATTCGTGGCGGTTGTGATGGTTGCAGCGGACGGGTCCGCGGTCTCGATGGTCCAAGAGCCGTCGGGGTTCTGCGTTCCGCCGCTGATAAACCAGCCGAGCGGTGCGCCGGTGACGCTTACCTTGATTGTGTCGGCGAGATCAGCCACGGTAGGGTTGGAGAGGCCAAGGTTTACGGCCTCGCCGGTAACTCCCGCCGGCGCGATGTTGACTGAACCACGCGTAATCTTGATGCCACCGCTGCCGTCCGAGGCGAAGCTGAAGCTCCCCGTCCCCAATGTCGAATTTTGAAAGTCCAGGGTCGCGACCTGGCTGGAGCCGTTGGTGATCTGGAGCAGACCGTCCGCGGGATTGTAAAGCAACGCCGCCCCAGTCGCCGAAAAGCTATGCAGATCGATTGTGTCCCCAGTGACAAAGTTTTCAAGCAGCGGTCCCGCATACGACGATCCGCCTACGCCGGTCCCGAACAATGCCGCATTGTCAATCGTCAGCTGGCTGGCGCCGAGAAAATCGATTTGAGAATTGGCGGCGGCGTCGGCCGCGACTTCCAGCAAACCGCCGGCTTGAAGATCGAACTGGCCGGTGCTCGTGGAGCTAACCGCAGTCGAGACATGAAGCGACCCCGCGACGACGAGGCTGCCATTGTCGGTGACGTTGGCGATCGAATTGGAGCCAGTCAGCGTCCAGTCGCCGCCCGGATCGTCGATCAGCGTCTGGAAACCGCTGAATGAGCTTGAACCGATCGACCCGATGGAGCCAGTGCCTGCGGTCAGCTCCAGCACGCCGCCATTGCCGTTGACCGAGCCGCTGAAAACCGCGCCCGGATCAACGATCAGCTGATTGGCGCTGCTGCTGACTGCGAAATCCACGGCGGAACTCGTCCCGGAGATTGTCCCGGCATTCTCAACGGTGCCGGCCACGCCAAGATAAACGCCGTATTGTCCACTTATGGAGCCATCGTTGATGACGTGGGCTGAGCCATTCGGGATATAGACGGCGGCAGGGCCAAAGCCTCCGCTGGTCGGCGCTTGAATCATAGCGCCGGCATTATTTGTGATGCTGCCGCCTCCGAACAGGCCGATGCCGTCATCGAAGGACGATATAATTCGCCCGCTGTTGATGATCGTACCGGCCGCGCCGTTGACGAAGATCCCGTCTTCCCCACCGGAGATGGAGCCGGCGCCGGCGTTGGATACGCTCCCGCCGTCTTCCAGGTCCACGCCATAACCGCCGGAGCCGCTGTATCCGGAAATTGAACCGGAATTGAGGATGCTGCTCCCCGCGCCGTGGAGCGAAATGCCATAGCGCTGGGATGAGGAAACAGTTCCGGCATTGTTGATGGACCAAGCGGCCGAAGAATCTCCGTCGATTCCGTCGGCTCCGCTTGCCGTCGTGTTCACACTCCCCGCGCTGGTGATGGTCAATGGGTTACTTGAAGCCGACAGTGTGAACGGCCCGGTGACCGTGCTGCTGATCGTTTGGCCGCCGCCGCTGACATTGACGGTGAACGTGTCGGTGGCGGCGGTCGAAGATGGCCCGCCAGACGCGGCCTGCGTCGCGGTGATGGTGTGGCTGGCGTTGCTCAACGGGCTTGTCGGCGTG
>Ga0306921_10002907_pt1 | contig 17232 bp, 19 predicted proteins | sample sta12Cox44000080_FD_203760 | JGI IMG/M metagenome (GOLD analysis project Ga0306921, IMG submission 203760) | Lab enrichment of tropical soil microbial communities from Luquillo Experimental Forest, Puerto Rico - statoxic.12C.oxic.44.000.080 (v2)... | ecosystem: Environmental > Terrestrial >... | reverse complement strand
GGTGTGGAGCGCCGGCGCCTTCGTCGTCTCCGTGCGCATCGACCGCGAGACCGGCACGGTGACGCCCGAGCGTATCGTGTGGCTCGACGACGCCGGCACGATCGTGAACCCGCTGCTGGCCGACGGCCAGCTCGAGGGCTCGCTGGCCCAGGGCTGGGGCCAGGTGATGATGGAGGACGCGGTCCTGGACCGTGACGGCCATCTACTCGCCGGCACGCTCATGGACTACGCGATCCCGCGCGCCGACGACATGCCGCACGCCGAGATCGGTCACGCGCACACGCCCTCGCCGAACAACCCGCTGGGCGTCAAGGGCATCGGCGAGGCGGGGACGATCGGGATTCCGCCCGTGATGGTGAACGCCGTCGTCGACGCGCTGGGGCCGTTCGGCGTCACGCATCTCGACATGCCGCTCACCCCGGAGAAGATCTGGCGGGCGCTGTCGGCGAAGCTAGCCGGCGCCCCGTGATAAGATTCAGCTTGTCATGGCGATCCTGAAGGTCGCGCGTCTCGGCCATCCCGTGCTCCGCAAGCTCGCCGAGCGCGTCGATCAGGCGTCGCTCCGGACCCCGGCCGTCCAGCGGTTGATCGACGACATGATCGAGACGATGCGCGAGTACGACGGCGCCGGGCTCGCGGCCACCCAGGTGCACACGCTCAAGCAGATCGCGGTCATCGAGGTACTCGGCAATCCCCGCTACCCGGACGCCCCCTCGGTGCCCTTGATGGTCGTGGTCAATCCGATCGTCACGCCGCTGACCGACGAGATGGAGGAGGGCTGGGAAGGGTGCCTCTCGGTCCCCGACATGCGGGGGATGGTGCCCCGCTTCACCTCGGTGCGCCTGCAATGCCTCGACCGCGAAGGCCAGCCGGTCGACGTCATCGCCAAGGACTTCTTCGCGCGTGTGTGCCAGCACGAGACCGACCATCTCAACGGCAAGGTCTATCTCGATCGCATGCGCGACCTCTCCACGCTCACCCACATCGCCGAGTGGAACAAGCACTGGCTCGGCATCCGTGAACAGGACGACTGATCCCGGCCAGGTCAGGGACGGTGAGGCGCCGGTCCTTGCCGTCGTCAGCGATCTGTTCTTCGTCGCACGAATCCGGGAGACGGGTCGGCTCGCCGGCGTGCGAGTCGAGTTCGCGCGCACGCCCGCCGAGATCGAGACGGCGCTCGCGCACGGGCCGCGCCTCGTGCTGGTCGACCTGACGGCCGGCTACGACTACGAGCGCGTCTTCACCGCGCTCGCCGGCGGCCGCGCGCCCGTCCTCGGCTATACAACTCACGCGCTGGGCCGGCAGACTCAGCCCTGGCACGCGCGGTGCGATCGCGTCGTGACGAAGGAGACGCTCACCCAGGAGCTACCGCGTCTCATGAAGGAAGGAGTCACCGCATGACCGCCGAGGAGTTCATTCGCCAGCTCGCCGGCGAGAACCAGCGCCGTCTCGGCCTGCTGGCGCCCGCCGACACGCTCAAGCCGGAAGTCGAGGGTGATCTCAACGTGCTCAACCTTCTCAAGGTCGCGCTGCGGAACGAGATCGAGGCCACCGAGATCGCGGCGCGCTGGCTCGTCACCACCGACGACGTCGACGTGAAGCTCGCCCTGGCCCGGCAGGTCGGAGACGAGGCCAAGCACTACCGGATGATCGCCGACCGCCTGGGCGGCCTCGGCTTCGACGCGCGGTCGTTCGATCCGCTCGCGAAGGGCTACGGGTCGCTGTTCCAGTACCTGGATACGCTCAAGAGCACGGTCGAGCGCGTCGCGGCCGGCCAGTTCACGCGCGAGGCGATCGCGGTCGTGAAGAACCGGCAGTTCATAGAGTTCTGCGAGCACGCCGGCGATCGCGAGACCGCTGCGATGTACCGCGACGTGATCGAGCCCGACGAGCGCTATCACCACGAGCTCGGCCGGACGCTCCTGCTCCGGCTCGCCACGACACAAGAGGCGCAGGCCGCGGCGACCGCCGCCGCCCGGCGCACTCTGGAGCTCGCCGACGAGCTGCAGAAGAAGGCGCTCGCCACGGCCGGCATCCACCACGCCCCGGGCTGCTGAGCGGCCGTGAGTCTCGACGGCGCGCTCGACGACTTCAAGGACCTCGTGAAGGCGCCCGAGATCGACCTCGCCGGCGCCGCGCTCGCGGTGGCGCGCATCGAGCATCCCGACCTCGTGCCGGAGCCGTCGCTGGCGCGGCTCGACGAGCTGGCCGCGCGCTCGACAGCCGCGAAGATCGCCGACCGTCGGCGCGCGATCGAGCGATTGTGCGACTTCCTGTTCGACGAGACCGGCTTCCGCGGCAACGCCGACGACTACTACGATCCGCGTAACAGCTGCCTCAACGACGTCCTCGACCGGCGGCTCGGAATACCCATCACGCTCTCGGTGCTTCTCATGGAGGTCGGACGGCGGGTCGGCCTGGAGATCCTCGGCATCGGGCTGCCGGGCCACTTCTGTGCGGGCGCCCGCCTGGGCGCCGAGATCGTGCTCCTCGACCCGTTCGGCGGCGGCCGCCGGCTCGACCGGCGGGAGGCCGAGGCGATCGCGTCGCGCGCGGTCGGGCGCCAGGTCGAGCTCACCGATGCGCACTTCGTGCCGGCGACGAAGGCGCAGATCGTCGTGCGCATGCTGCGGAACCTCCAGGGGATCTACGCGCGGCGCGAGGACTGGGGCAAGGCGCTCGCTGTCATCGACCGGCTCCTGGTGGTGGAGGCCGACGCGCCGATGCACGTGCGCGATCGCGGAACCGTCCTCGTCAAGCTGGGCGAGCTGCACCGGGGCGCCTCGGAGTGGGAGCGCTACCTGACGCGCTACCCGCAGGCGCGCGACGCCGCGGCGTTCAAGGAAGAGCTGCGGCGCGTTCGTCAGACGTTGGCCGAGCGAAACTGACGCGCCCCGCGCGGGCGCCGGCCGCTACCAGGCACGAAGCGACGACAGGACGGCGGGCAGGAACCGCCGCGACCCGAAGCGAATCACCTGCAAGGTGATGTTGTCCGGCCCCCCGCGTTCGTTCGCCATCGAGACCAGCCGCTCGCAGGCCCGCCGCAGCGGTCGAATCTTGACGAGTCTCCGGATCTCGTGCGGCCGCACCAGCCGCGTGAGGCCGTCGGTGGACAGCACGAGCGTGTCCCCGCTGCGGAGCACCAGTGGTCCCTGCACCTCGATCTCGACGTCCTCGGTCAGCCCCAGAGCCCGCAGGACGACGTGCGCGCTCGGGTGGCGCTCGGCCTCCGCCGCGCTGAGGACGCCGTCGCGGACGAGCTCGGCGACGAGCGAATGGTCTTCGGTCAGCTGGCGGATCTGACGGCCCCGGACGAGCAAGGCGCGGCTGTCGCCCACGTGCGCGAGGAACGCGTCGTGATCGCGGATGACCAGCGCCGTGAGCGTCGTGCCCATCGGCGCCTCGGCCGCCGGGGGGCGGCCCTCGCGGTAGACCGCCTCGTTGGCGATCTGGACGGACACGCGAAGGGCCTCAGGCAGCGGCTCCGCGCGCCCGGCCGCGTAGTACGCCTCCCCCAGCCGCTCGACCGCGAGGCGACTGGCCACGTCGCCGCGCGCGTGTCCACCCATCCCGTCGGCCACGACGAACAGGCGCCCGCGCGACTGGAGGAGCGCCGGATCGTCCGGCTCGAAGGCCCCGAGGAAGTCCTCGTTGCGCGGACGCACACGGCCGATGTCCGAGAGATGCGCGAACGTGACTATTGCGGTGTGACGGGCCGCGCCCATCAGTCCGCGCTCGGCTTGCCCAGCCGCGCCTCGCTCGACTCGACGGAGCCGATCAGCGCCCGGACCGGCGGCGGCGCCTGGCGCTGGCACGACGCTGTCGCGCCCTCCATCGGGGCGAGCCGCCGCACTTCTTCGCCCGCACGCTCCGCTCGCCCGAGGGCGAAATGAGCGAGCACCAGATGACAGCGGGCGTCGGCCAGCGACTTCAGGCGCAGCGGGGTCGGCGATTGCCCCTCGAGCTCGACCAGCGCCTGCCCGAACGCGGTCACCGCCTCGCGGAACTGGGCCGCCTGATAGGCCGCCTTCGCCTTGGCCACGGCGGCCTCGGGTGTCGTCGGGCTGGCGTCGCGTCGCCCGTAGTCGGTCAGCGCTTTCGCCTGCGCGCGCGCCTCCTCGCTCCACTGATTCTTGCCGAGGGCGGAGTAGGTCTCGGCCAGCGTCTGGTGAACCTCGATCAGCTCCTCCAGGCGCAACGAGGCGTCCTCGATGATCTCGACGTCCCACAGGGCCTGGCGCAGCGAGCGCGCCGCGCCGTCGTACTCACGGGCGCGAAGCCGGGAGAGTCCGCGATCGAGATTGGCCCGCTGCGCGCGGTCGGCGCCCGCCAGCGTGTACTTCATGAACTTGACGCCGGGCAGATCGCGCGTGAGCTCCTGCGTGGACGCGCAGCCGGCGCTCAGGAGACAGACGAGGACGAGAAACCGCACCGCGCGGCCGGGGCTCATGGCTCGATGAACCGTCCGGTGTTGAAGTCGTAGCTGAGCCGCATGGGCGCGTCGGGTGTGTGTCGAGCGGCGATCCGCAAGAGGCGTTCCGGGCTCTTCTGCCCATCCATCTGGAAGCGGACGCGATGCTCGCCGATCGGCACGCGCAGGCACGCCGTAGGCGTGTATCCCACGGAGCGGTCGTCCACGTACACCTCGGCGAACGGAAGCGCGTTCACGCTGAGGCACCTCGACTCCGCGGCGGTCGGAGCCGGCACCGCTTTCGTCGTCGCCTTCGCGAGCGTCGCGTTCGGCGCCGTCACCACCGGAGTCCTTGCGATCGGCGCGGTCTCGTCGGACGTCGCTGCCTTCGGCGTGTCCACCGGCGCCTTCAGGGCCGGCGGCGCCGGCCTCGGCGTCTTCGCCGGAGTCGTCGCGACTGGCTGCCCGGCCTTGGCCTTCGGTGTCGTGACCGGAGTCGGCGGCGTCTTTGCGCTCGACGGCCGCGCCGGAGGCTCGACCTCACGCTTGACGTCCGGCGCCGTCGCGACGGCGCGCGGGAGCTCGGGCTCGCGGCGGAGGCCCGTCCACGTGCCGACCCCGATGCCCAGCAGACAGAGCGCCGCGAACGCGACGCGTACCGGGCGCGAGAGGAGTCGTGTCCGCCGGAGGTCGTGCCCGATATCGTGCAGGGCGCGAAGCTTCCACGCCTGACGCTCCCCCGCGGCCGCTTCGCGCAACGCGTTCGCGAAGTCCGTGGCCGTAGCGTATCTGGCTTCCGGCTCCTTGACCAGCGCGCGGCGCAGGACGCGGTCGAGCGTCGCCGGGAGCTCGGCATTGTGGTGGCGCACGGACGGCGCGTCGATGTTGACGATGCGGTAGAGCACGGCGGCGAGGTCGGCGGCGTTGAACGGATTGACTCCGGTCAAGGTCTCGTAGAGCACGACGCCCAGCGAGAAGAGGTCGCTGCGCGGATCGGCGGCCTGGCCCCGGACCATCTCGGGAGACATGTAGGCCGGCGTTCCCATCATCGTGCCGGTCTGCGTGTGGCTCGCGCCGAGGATGCGAGCCGTGCCGAAGTCCGTCACCTTGGTGACGCCCGGTCCGACGAGGATGTTGCGAGGCTTGATGTCCCGATGGACGACGCCGTGCCGGTGCGCGTAGTCGAGCGCCGCGCAGACTTGCACGACGATCCCCACCGCCTCGATCAGGGGCAGCGGTCGGCCGCCGAGCAGCAGATCGGCGAGTGTCCCGCCCTCGATGTACTCCATCACCATGAAGGGCCGGCCCTCGGCCTCTCCCACGTCGTGCACGGCGACGATCGCCGGATGCGTCAGCCGGCCCGCCGCCACCGCTTCCTGATGAAACCGCTGCCTGAGCCCGACGCCTGATTCCTCCAGCGACACGAGCTCCGGGCGCAGGATCTTCAGGGCCACCAGGCGGTCGAGCTTGGGATCGTGGGCCTTGTAGACGACACCGCTCGTACCGCGGCCGAGCTCCGAGAGAAGCTCGTAGCGTCCGCAGAATTGCGGCGGGCGCTCGGCCGCCCGTCGCGCGGCCGGCCAGGTCTCGTCGATCATCGGATCTCGTCCTTGAACGTGAGCCGGATGCCGCCGACGGCGATCTCGTCGCCGTCGCGCAGCGTCGATTGCCGCGTCGGCTCGTTGTTGACCCGCATGCGGTAGCGCCAGGACGTGTTGCGGACCTCGTACTGCGCACCGTCGCGGCGGATGAGCAGGTGGTGCTTCGGGCCGGAGGGCACGCGCAGGTCGCAGACCTCGCTGCGGCCGATCACGATCGAGCCGCCGGCCAGCGGGAAGGTTCCTTCCTCGCCGCCGGCCTCCCAGCGCAGGTGCGCGCGGCGCTTCTCGACGATCGCTGCGCGGAGCTTGGTCAGCTCCTCCGGTCGCATCACGAGCGTGCGACCGGGCTCGGCGTGCCCGATCCGAGAGGCGTAGGGCTGGGGTGACGGCTCGGCCGGAACGTGGTCGAAGAAGAGCGAGAACTTGCCGACGGAGATTTCGTCGCCGCGCTTGATCGGCGCAAGGCCCGCGAACCTTCGTCCGTTGAGGAGCGTGCCGTTGCCCGAGTCGAGATCCCGGACGAACCACTGCTGGTCCAGGAGCCGGATCTCGGCGTGGTGGCGCGATACGGCGACGTTATCGATGACGACGTCCTGCCCGATCTCCCGGCCGATCCGTATGACCGGCCGGTCGATGTCGTAGACTTTCTGAGCGGTTCGCTCGACGACCAGCGTCAGCTTTGGCATCTGCCCCTCCTCGTCCCCGGCTCCAGACAGAGCAACAGATGGGCCACCCTTGGGTCACCCGGCTCGTGGCCGGAAAAGCCTTGCTGCGCCGAGGGTTACGCTACCGGGTCGCCCGGAGAGGCCGAGTTGATGGACGTGGACGGGCACCCCAGTGACGGAACTGGCACATTCCCGGCCGCTGGGAAAGAAACCCCCTAGAGCGTGAGCTTGGACTTCATGACTTTGCCGGTCGTGGACTTGGGGAGCGCGTCGACCACGATGAGCCGTCTCGGATACTTGAAGGCGGCCAGACGCTCCCGGCAGTGGGCGATCAGGTCGTCAGGAGTGGCCGCGCTGTCCGGGCGAAGCGCGACGAAGGCGGCGACGTCTTCGCCCAGCTCAGGGTGGGGCACGCCAAGGACGGCAGCCTCGACGACCGCGGGATGCGCGAGAAGCACTGCTTCGACCTCCGGCGGGAACACCGAGTAGCCGCCCCGAAGGATGCGCTCGCGCTTGCGCCCTACGATGGTCACGAGTCCGTCCGCGCTGACCGTCGCGAGATCGCCCGTACGAAACCATCCGTCGATGAGCACCTCGCGCGTCTCCTCGGGCGCATTCAGGTACGCGTCCATCGCCGAGGGGCTCCGGATCCAAAGCTCGTCGTCGACGATCCGGATCTCCACGCCGGGCACCGGCCAACCGATCGAATCGGGTGACTCGGTCGGATTCGCCGCCTGATAGGAGATCGGACGGAAGAGCTCGGTCATCCCGTAGCCGCGCACGATCCGGACTCCAGTCCTGCCGCGCCAGCGGTCGGCCAGCTCCCACGGACACGGCGCCGCGCCGGACACGGCGATACGCACCGAGCCGAAGTCGGCGGCCGCGAGCTCCGGCGCGTCGAGGAGCCGTCGAAACATCGTCGCGACGCCGGGAAACACCGTGACCCGATGCCGGCGGATCGCGTCGACGGCTCGATCGGGCGCGAAGCGCTCGACCACGGCGACGGTGGCGCCGACCAGCAGCGGCGCGAGCAGCGCGCCGTTGAGGCCGAACGAGTGCGCGAGCGGGAGGGTCGCGAGCACGACGTCGTCGCGCGTGAGCGCCATGACGGGACCCGCCCACGATTCGATCGCGAGCTCGAGCGCCGCGTGAGACAGCAGGGCGCCCTTCGGGCGGCCCGTGCTGCCGGACGTGTAGAGAATCAGCGCCGCGGACGACGCGCCGCCGAGCAACTCGGAGGAACGGGCGCTGGGGGCGGCGGGCGGGCCCTTGCTGGCGACATCCGCTTCACCGACGACAGCCGCGGGAGCGAGGTCGGCTAGGATGGCGGAGCGCTCGTCGTCCTCAGCAGTGCATCGAGCGGCGCCACGGTGGCGCCGAGCTTCCAGCCCGCCAGCAGCGCGACGGCAAAGGCCCAGTGATTGCCGATCGTGAGCGCGATGCGGTCGCCCGGCTTCACGCCGCGGGCGGCGAGCGTCCCGGCGAACGCGCCCGCGCGCCGGTCGAGCTCGCCGAACGTGAGCCCCCCGCCGCCCCAGACGAGCGCCGGCGTGTCGGGGATGCGGCGCGCGGTGGCTTCGAGGCGCCGGGCGAAGTTGTCCGCCACGGGCCGGTCAGGCGAAGAAGTCTTTGAGGTCGATCCGCTTCCACACGTCGGCCGGCACGCGGTGCCGGGGCGTGTAGGCCGCGAGCGAGGGCTTGGCGGTGGCATCGACGCCCCACTTCGCGGTGTGGCCGTCGTCGCGCGCCGACGGATCGAGGTCGGAGCCGCGCGCGTTGGTGATGATCGTGATGTCGCGGTCGGGCTGGCAGCGCGTGGCGATCGCCCAGTTCACCTGGCGATCGTCGAACACGTCCACGTCCTCGTCGACGACCACGATGCGCTTCATGTAGAGATCGGCGCCCAGCGCGGCGAGGATCGCGTTCTTGGCCTGGCCCGGGATGCGTTGCTCGATCGAGACGAAGCAGGTGAAGGGGCCGGGGACGCGCACGGCCTTGACCGACGGCACCATCGCGCGGACGGCGCGGAAGAGGTTGGCCTCCATCGGGATCGTGGACAGGAGCATGTGGTCGAGGTGCGCGACCGTGATGTCCTGGAAGATCGCGTCCCGCCGGTGCGTGACCGCCTTGACGTGTACGATCTCGCGCTGGCGCTCGCCGAGGCTGTAGCCGGTGAACTCGCCGAACGGCCCCTCGGGTGTCCGCTGGCGCGGCAGGATCTCGCACTCGAGCACCAGCTCGGCCTGGGCCGGCACCAACACGTCGGAGGTGCGGCACTTCACCAGCTCGAGCGGCTCGCCGAGCAGCCCGCCCATGATGCCGCGCTCGTCCTCGTCGATCGAGCCGATCGCGAGGGCGCCGAGCGCGATCGCCGGGTGCACGCCGATCACCAGCGCCAGCGGCAGGGGCTCGTCCCGCGCCTCGGCGATCCGCTGGAACTCCCACAGATGCTTGCCGGTCGTCAGGTGGATCGACGTCGTGTCGCGGCTCTTGATCTGCAGGCGGTTGTAGGCGCAGTTCCAGATGTCGCGGGTCGGATCCTTCGCGAAGGAGATCGCCGCGGTGACGTAGGCGCCGGCATCGCCCTCGTGGTGGACGATCTGCGGCAGCTCGTAGAGGTTCACCTGATCGCCTTCGAGGACGACGTCGTGCACGGGCCCGCTCGGGACGAGCTTCGGGACGACCGGCTTCTCCATCGCCCGCAGGTACGTCGCCTGCGTCGCCTCGGGCGCCGCGTTCATGGCGGCCGCCAGGCGCGGCCGGCTGGCGTGGAGGTTGGTGAGGACCGGGAACCGCGTGCCCTTGACGTTCTCGAAGAGCAGGACCGGGCGGCGCTTACCCTCGCGCTCGAGCTTGACGACGAGTGCCGTGATCTCGAAGCGTGGATCGACGGCTCTGGACACGATCTCGAAATCGCCGGGCTTGCGCCGCTTGACGAGATCGAGGTAGCTGCGGAGGTCCTGCGCCATAGGCGCCTAGGATACTGAATCAGGCGTTGCCCGGCACCTTCTTTCTGCCGTCCTGCGCGTGAAGCCACCAGCCGAAGACGAAGACGACGACGGCCGGCAGCAGAGGGATCAGGTGGATCCCGGCCATCGACGGATCGATGTAGCGCGCGAGGCCCTTGTCCTTCAGGATCATCTCCCCGGCGACGTAGCCGAGGATGCCACCGCCGATCCAGATGATCCACGTGAATCGAGTCATCAACGCGGCCAGGATCCCGCTACCCCAGACCACGATCGGCAGGGAGAGCGCGATGCCGAAGACGACGAGCCGCAAGTCGCCGTGGGCCGCGGCGGCGACGGCCAGGACGTTGTCGAGGCTCATGATGGCGTCGGCGACGACGATGATCCAGACGGCCTCTCGCAGCGACGCGCCCTGCCGGACGTGCCCCTCGGCCGTCTCGTGGTGGACGAGCTTGTACGCGATCCAGAGGAGCAGCAGGCCGCCGACGAGCTGCAGGAGCGGGATCCGCAGCAGGAGCGTCGCGATCGTGATGAACGCCAGCCGCAGCGCGACCGCGCCGAGCGTGCCCCAGATGCGCCCCATGAACTGCTGGCGCTTGGGCAGGTTGCGGACGGCGAGAGCGATGACGAGGGCGTTGTCGCCGGCGAGCGTGAGATCGATGATGATGATGCCGAAGACTCGCGCCCAGAACTCGGGATCCACCAGGAACATCATACTCATTCGACCAGCGCCTTCAGGAGCGCGACCAGAAGGCGTCCGACCACGACCAGCGCGACGGCGATCGCGAGGCCTTCGACTCGACTGATAGTCATCTCGTGTCTCCCCAGCTCAGAGTTGGCCGCCCGAGGGCGGCGTGAATCAGGAGAGGACCGGGATGACGGGGCTAGTGATCTTCCGAGGAGGACGCGCGACTACTCGACGGCCGATGCGCGAGCCGGACTTGCCGGACCCAGACTTCCCCGGTCGCCGGCGCAATCGCGGGCGCCGGCGCGACGGACGGGCGCGACAATCGGACCGGTTCCGCCCGCTCGCGCGGCACGGACCGAGATGCATCGACCGCGCGCCGGGCGTGAGACTCGCGGCCCGCCTGCAGCGAGTGCTCGATCTCCGAATCCTGGATCTCGAACTCGAAGGCGCCCGGCAGCGGCGTCGCGAGATCGAACGACACCCAGGCGATCAGCAGGAGCAGAATCCGGGAGGCTTTCACCGTTTCATTGTACCTACGGCTTCTTGCAGATCACGTTCAGGAGCGCCTGCCGCTTCTCGTCGCGGACGACCTTGAGCGCGCGCGCCAGCGCGTCGGGGAGCGCCGCCGGATCCTCGACCCTCTCGGCGTGGCCGCCGGAGGCGCGGCAGATCAGCTCGTAGTCCGGCGCGGGCTCGAGGTCGGAAAGCGGCATCTGGCTGGTCTTGGCGGCGAGACCGTCAGGCGCGTGGCTCTTCACGGCGCGCTTGACCGCGTTCCAGGCGCGGTTGTTGAAGATCACGAACAGGACGGGCAGGTTGTAGGCGCGCGAGACGAAGTGCGAGGCCGTGGGAGCGCTGAAGATGTAGGCGCCGTCGCCGACACAGCAGATGACGGTCTTGTCGGGGGCCGCCAGCTTGGCGCCGAGCGCCGCGCCCATGCCCCAGCCGAGACCGCCGGCGGGGGAGGAGCCGAAGTAGGTCCGCGGCGTGCGGAAGCAGCCCTGCGTCGGATCGAAGTCGTACTCGTCGACCAGGATCGCGTTGTCGTCGATGAGGTCGCCGACGCACTTCGAGACCCAGACCATCTCGAGCGGCTTCTCGCTCTGCGCCTTCCGTGCCGTCGCGGCCCACGTCTCACGCAGCCGCCGGTGCTCGGCGTGCCAGCGCTGCGTGCGCTCGGCGACGGCGCGGCCGTCGACGCGCGCGCGCACGGCGTCGGCGAGCTCGGCGAGGTTCAGGCTCACGGTGCCGGACAGCGCCGCGTCGGCCGGGAATCCGCGGATCGGATAGCGCGCGTAGAGCGGATCGACCGCGATCTGGACGATCTTCGCCTCGGGGCGCGGCGTCTTGAGCGCCGGGAACCACAGCACGTCGGACTGCACGGCCACGATGCAGTCGGCGTCGTCGAAGTACGGCGCCGCGTCGAAGCCCGCGTGGAGCGGATGATCCTGAGGAAAGTTCATATACGTGTGGAACTGATCGATCACCGGCGCGCCCAGCGCCTCGGCGAGCTTCACCAGTGCGGCAACCGCCAGCGGATCGCGCCCGGCGGCCTTGGTGAGGATGATCGGGTTACGCGCGTCGGCGAGGAGCCGGGCGGTCTCGGCGATCGCCTCCGGCGCGGCCCCCACGGCGCCGGGCTTGGGCGCGCGGCTCGCCGCGGCGTACTCGAAGATCTCGTGTTTCTCCGCCAGCACCTCGCGCGGCAAGGTGAGATAGACCGGGCCCTGCGGCTCGGCCTGGGCCACGGCCAGCGCGCGGTCGACGACCGTCTCGAGCTGGGTGAAGTTGCGCAGCTCGTAGTCCCACTTCACGTACTCTCTGATCATCCCGGCCTGGTCGAACGACTCCTGCGCCCAGTGGATCGGGCGATTGCGGCTGCCGTGCATTCCCGATTCGGTGATCGGGTTGCGCCCGGCGCTGAACAGGATCGGCACGTTCGAGCGCGCGGCGTTGATGATGCCGCCGACCGCGTTGCCGGCGCCGACGATCACGTGGACCATCACGACCTGAGGCCGGCCGGTGACCAGCGCGTAGCCGTGCGCCATGCCGACCGCCGGCACCTCGTGCGGGATCGTCATCGGCCGCGGCGCGGGCAGGCCTTGATCCAGGCGCCGGGCGTAGGCGTCGATCAGTGGCGCGAAGTCCGTGCCGGAGTTCGCGAAGAAATACTCGACGCCGCGGGCGGCCAGGAGCTCGAGGTACGCATCGGCCGTGCTTTCGACGCTCGCTCGCTTGGTGGTCATCGTGGTCTCCTTGATCACTTGAGACGCAGCCGGAGCAGCCGGCGCGCGTTGCCCTCGTAGATCTGGGCCTTCTCGGCCTCGGTGGCCCGCATGCGGCTCATCGCCTCGATCGTATCGCGGATGAATCCCGGCCCCTTCTCGGGGTCGAACGGCATGTCGGTCCCGAACAGGACGTGGTCGACGCCGAAGAAGGCCAGCCCGGACTCCATCGCGTGCCAGGCGCCGAACAGCGCGGTGTCGCCGTAGAACATCTTGAAATAGTCGATCGGCCGCTTGCGAAGGCGCCCGAGCGCCTGCGTGTCCTCGGGATCGTCGCTGCGGCTGCCGAGCTGGTCGAGCCCGCCGCCCACACGACCAGCGCAGAACGGGACCATCGCGCCCAGGTGATGCGTGATGATCTTCAGGCGGGGATGGCGGTCGAAGATTCCGGAGAAGACGAGACGCCCCATGGCCACCGACGTCTCGTACGGCCAGCCGAACGCCCACCACATGTCGAACTTCGAGCGCTTCTCGCCCGCGTAGTCCGCGAACGTTGCCGGACGCGCCGGATGCATCCAGATCGGCAGATCGCGCTGGGCCATCCGATCGAAGATCGGCTGGTACTCCGGCAGATCGAGCGGCCGCCCTGCCACGTTCGTGTAGATCTGCACGCCCGTCGCGGAGAGGTCGTCGATGGCGCGGTCGATCTCGCGCACGGCGGCGTCCGGATTGTTCATCGGCAGGGAGGCGACGAATGCGGGGAAGCGGTCGGGGTGCCTTGCGACGATCTCGGCCATCCCGTCGTTCGCCAGCCGGGCCAGCTCCGGACTCAGATCCGGTCCGGCGGCGACCTCGATCGGGGGGTTCGCCAGGGTCAGCACCTGCACGTACCCGTCGTAGCGGTCCATGATACGGAGCCGCAGCTCGACGTCGACCAGGACGGGGATCCCGGACATCCGTTTCTGCAGCGCCATGCCCGGTGGCGCCACCTGCAGCATCCGGTCGAAGTACCGGCGCGGCATGATGTGGGGAAAGATGTCGATCTTCACCTTGCTCCCGCGACCTCCATCTTCAGAGGCGCGCCTCGGCCGGCGGGGCCCCAGCCCCACGACGGCCTTTGCACGCACCGCAGGTTGCACGAGGATAAGCTCACGCGGTCCGGAAGGGAAGAAGCAGGGTAGAGTATGGGGCCATGACATCGGGACGGGTCCGGGGCGGCTTCAATCAATACGGCTTCACGGTCGGCATCCTCATGCTCGACACCCAGTTTCCGCGCATCCCGGGTGACATGGGCAACGCGGCGACCTTTCCATTCCCCGTGCGCTATCAGCGCGTGGCGGGCGCCAGCCCCGACCTGGTCGTGCGCCGCGGCGCCGCCGGGCTGTTGCCGGCGTTCGTCGAGAGCGCGCGCCAGCTCGAGCACGAAGGTGTCGGGGCCATCACCACCAACTGCGGGTTTCTCGTGAAGTACCAGCGCGAGATCGCGAGCTCGGTTGCGGTGCCGGTCTTCACGTCGAGCCTGTTGCTGGTCCCGCTCGTTCATCGGCTGCTCCCCCGCGGCCGGCGCGTGGGCATCATGACCGTGAACGCCGGCTCGTTGACGCAGGAGCATCTGGACGGCGCCGGGATCGGGGCCGACATCCCGCTGGCCGTCGCCGGGATGGAGACCGAGAAGGAATTCACGCGGGTGATGCTCGGCAACGAGATGGTGCTCGACGTCGACGCGTGCCGCGAGGAGCACGTGCGGGTCGCCCGCCGGCTCGTCACCGAGCATCCCGACATCGGCGCGATCGTGCTGGAGTGCACCAACATGCCGCCGTACACCGCGGACATCCAGCGCGAGACGGGCTTGGCCGTGTTCGACATCGTGTCGCTCGTGAACATGGTCCACACCGGGCTCGCCGCCGGCCTGCCGCCCCGGCCGGCGTGATCGCTCGGACCGCCGACCCGTGAGCCTCGCGGATCGGACGGTCGACCAGCAGATCACCTTCCTCGAGATCCAGCGGTTCCGGGAGCCCTTGGTATGAGCGTCGCGGCCGTCGCGCACGACTGGCTCCTCGAGACGCGCCGGCTCACCAAGCGGTTCGGCGGGCTGGTCGCGGTGGACGATCTCCCGCTCGCCATTCGCGCGGGCGAGGTGCGTGGCCTCATCGGCCCCAACGGCTCGGGCAAGACGACGACGGTGAACCTGCTGTCCGGGCTCTACCGCGCGGACGCGGGAGAGATCCGGCTCTCCGGCGAGCGGATCGATCGGCTGCGGCCGCACGAGATCACCGCGCGCGGCGTGGCGCGGACCTTCCAGACGCCGAAGCTCTTCGGCAGCATGACCGTCCTCGAGAACGTCCTGCTCCCGGCGCTGACCGAGCTCGGCCGCGCGGGGCGTCGGCCGATGACCGAGATCCGCGATCGGGCGCGTCGCCTGCTCGAGCTGGTCACGCTCGACGGCCACCGCCACGCGCCGGCCAGGGAGCTTTCGGGCGGTCAGAGCATGCTGCTGCAGATCGCGCGCGGGCTCATGGTGCATCCGATCCGTCTGTTCCTCATGGACGAGCCGTTCGCCGGCGTGCATCCCACGATCAAGGACACGATCATGGAGATGATTCTCCGGATGAACGCGACGGAGGCCGTGACCTTCCTGATCGTCTCCCACGAGATGGCGATCTTGCGCCGGCTGTGCCGGCGCGTCTCGGTGATGCACGAGGGCAGGCTCATCGCCGAGGGATCCTTCGAGGAAGTCGCCAACCACGCGGTGGTGCTCGAAGCTTACCTGGGGCGCTAGATGGCGCTGCTCGAGCTCGATGGGGTCGTCGCCGGCTACGTCGAGGGCATCGACATCCTGAACGGCCTGAGCCTCGCCGTCGCGAAGGGCACCGTAACCGGCATCATCGGCCCCAACGGCGCCGGCAAGTCGACCTCGCTCAAGACGATCTTCGGATTCCTGCACCCCAGGGGCGGTCGGATCGTCTTCGACGGGCACGACGTCGGGAGTCTGGCGCCCCACGCGCTCAAGCGGCTCGGGATCGGCTACGTACCCCAGGGCGCCAGCGTGTTTCCGCAGCTCACGGTGGAGGAGAACCTCCAGATCGGCACGTGGGTCTTCCGTCACGATCGCGCCCGCGTGGCGGCGATGCTCGAGCGCGCCTACGCGGCGTTTCCGCGCCTGCGAGACAAGCGCCGGCTGCGCGCCACGGTGCTCTCGGGCGGCGAAGCGAAGATGCTCTCGGTCGCGAAGGAGATCGTGACCGACCCGAGCCTGCTCCTGGTGGACGAGCCCTCGGCCGGGCTCGCGCCGCGTATCGCCGAGCAGGTCTACGAGCAGCTCCGCGAGGTCCAGGCCGCCGGCGTCACCATCCTGCTCGTCGACCAGAACATCACGAAGGCGGTCGAGGTCTCCGACTATCTCTACATGCTCGAGATGGGCCGCGTGCGCCGCGAGGGCCCCCGGCAGGCCTTCGCCGACCAGCTTCGCGAGATCATCCGCGACGCGCTGCTTGGAGCCTGAGCGTGCCGCGATTCGCCCGCCGCCTCGCGTGGTGCCTGCTCGTCTACGCGGCCCTCGCGTGGGTGCCCTGGGGCGCGTCCGAGTACCACACGCACGTGCTCGTGACGAGCCTCTACTACGTGATCCTCGCGATCGGCTGGAACCTGCTGGCGGGCTACACCGGCCAGTTCTCGCTGGCGCATCATACGTTCGCCGGCGTCGGCGCCTACACGTCGGCGCTGCTGGTCCGGTATGCGCACGTGCCGATCCTCGCGGGGATCGGCGCCGGCGCGGTGGTGGCGGCGGCGATGGGCTACGGGCTCGGCACCCTGTGCCTGCGCATGCGCGCGATCTACCTGGCTCTGGCCACGTGGGCGTTCGCCGAGTCGCTCCGCCTCCTGATCACGGTCGAGTACGGGATCACCCGCGGCGACCTCGGGCTGGCGGCGCCGTTTCTCTTCGCCACGCCGCGCCCGACGCCCTACTACTATCTTTTCCTCGGCCTGGCGCTGGTCGCGATCCTCGTGGCGCGCGAGCTCGTGGATTCGCGCATCGGCTCGTACATGCGCGCGATCCGCGACGACGAGGAGGCGGCGTCGGTCATGGGGGTCGACACGTTCAGGTGGAAGCGATTCGTCTTCGCCGTGTCGGCCATCTTCGCGGCGGTGGCCGGCGGCTTCCAGGGCCACTATGTCGGCCTGCTGTCGCCGACGCCGATGAAGTTCAACGAGATGGCGATGATCGTCGTGATGGTGATCGTGGGCGGCCTCAGAACCTTCGCCGGGCCGATCCTGGGCGCGGTGTTCATCGAGGTGCTGTCCGAGGCGCTCCGGGCGTGGGGTGAGGTGCGCATGGTGCTCTTCGCCGTGTTCGTGATCATCATCGCCCGCGGCTACCCGAGCGGGCTGGTGGGAATCTGCCGCGCGTTCGGAGCACGCCTGGCGGCGCGCGTTCCGGCGCTGGCGCCGGTCCTCAGGCCCGAGCGCCAGTCCGACTAGACAGGAGGCTCACATGCCGAGGTACGAGTCGCCGTACGATCCGTCGACGATGCCGAAGAAGCTCGAGCACGTCATCTACGAGAAGAAGGGGCACGTCGCCTACGTCACGATCAATCGCCCGGAGGTGCGCAACGCGCTGCACAGCTATGCCTATGCCGAGCTGCGCTCCTGCTGGCGTGACATCGGCCTCGATCCCG